>Ga0209342_10008313_pt1 | contig 10402 bp, 9 predicted proteins | sample RifCSP16_2_FD_184023 | JGI IMG/M metagenome (GOLD analysis project Ga0209342, IMG submission 184023) | Soil microbial communities from Rifle, Colorado - Rifle CSP2_sed 16_2 (SPAdes) (version 2) | ecosystem: Environmental > Terrestrial > Deep subsurface > Rock core/Sediment | place: Rifle... | reverse complement strand
CTATGAGGAGTCTGCCGGAACGGCGCGTCTCGGGGCGGAGCGGACCAACCCAGCCGGCTCCACGCGCGTTCGTAAGCTCCAACTAATTCTCGTCTATACCCAGAAACCCTGCCGTGAAGACGCCTCCGGCCCGGGAAAGGTGTCGGGGCGTTTAGGCCACGCCGCCCGTGACCAACTCCCGCAGGCGCCGCACCCGCTCCTCGATCGGCGGGTGGGTGTTGAACAACCCGTTCAACGTCCCGCCCCACTCCTTGAGTGGGTTGACGATGTACAGGTGGGCGGTGGCCTTGTTGGCCACCTCCAGGGGCTCTCTGTCCGTGTCGAGTTTTTCCAGCGCGGTGGCCAGCCCCTCGGGATAGCGGGTGAGCATTACTCCGCCGGCGTCGGCCAGGTACTCCCGCTGCCGCGAGATGGCGAAATGGATGAGCTGCGCAATTAGCGGGGCCAGGAGCGCCAGGAGGAACGCCAGGACGAGCCACAGGGCGGCGATCGGCGAATCACTGTCGCCGTCGATGTCGCCGAGATCGATGTGCCGGGCCAGCTGCACGAACCAGTCGCTGACCAGTGCCACCAGGCCCACCAACACCACGACCAGCGTGGAGAGGCGCACGTCGTAGTGCTGGATGTGAGACATCTCGTGCGCGAGCACACCTTCCAGTTCGAGCCGGTTCAGTTTGTCCAGCAGCCCCGTGGTCACCGCGACCACCGCGTGCGACGGGTCGCGTCCCGTGGCGAAGGCGTTGGGCGCGGAGTCCGGAATCACGTACAGGCGCGGCTTAGGGAGACCGGCGGCGATGGCCAGCCCTTCCACGGTGTTGTGCAGGAAAGGGTACTCGTCGGGGGAGACCTCGCGCGCGCCGCTGATCGCCAGGACGATGCGGTCGCTGTAGTAATAGGAAGCCAGGGCACCCCCCGCCGCCACCACCAGGGCAACGGCGATCCCCACGTACCCCTGTTTGACGATCTGCCCGAAGACGTAGCCCATCACGAGGATGAGCAGGACGAAGAGGCCGAGGAGCAGCCAGGAGAGGCGGACGTTGCGGGCGATGGCCTGGTACATCGGCCGGACCCCCCGGCGCGAGTGCTAGAACTGCACCTTGACCGGCTGCCGCGCGGCGTCCTCCATCTCGAAGTACTCCCGGCCGCGGAACCCGAATGTGTTGGCCAGGATACTGGTTGGGAAGACCTGCCGCAGGTTCTCGTAGCGCAGCACGGTGTCGTTGTAGAACTGCCGGGCGAAGGCGATCTTGCTCTCCGTCCCGGAAAGTTCCTCCTGCAGTTGCTGGAAGTTCTCCGTGGCGCGCAGCTGCGGGTAGTTCTCGGCGACGGCGAAGAGGCTGCGCAGCGCCTGGTTGAGCATGTTCTCCGCCTGCGACTGTTCTCCCACCGACCCCGCAGCGATGGCCCGGGCGCGCGCTGCGGTGACGCGTTCGAACACCTCGCGTTCGTGCGTCGCGTACCCTTTCACCGTCTCCACCAGGTTGGGGATAAGATCGTAGCGCCGCCGCAGCTGGACATCAATCTGCGACCAGGCGTTGTCGATGCGGTTCCGCAGCACGATGAGGTTGTTGTAGAGGTACACAACGTACAGGACGACGAGGACAACAATTCCCAGCAGGACGTAGGTCATCTTCGGCCTCCTTCCGGTCCTGATCCGTCCCCGCTCTGCCGTCACACTTCGGCGGATGCGTCCCGCCACCTGTCCATGACCACGCCTTTACGGAGGCCCGATAGGGCACATGGTATAATACCTGCCAAGACGGCGGGCACCGCAGAGGGGGAACCTGTTGTGCTGTTGATGAAGGTGAGAGGGGTCGCCTTGGACCAGCAGATGAACCCCGTAGTCCTCCTGGTGGATCAGCCGGAGACGATGGCCCTGCCCATCTGGATCGGCCAGTCCGAGGCCACGGCCATCGCCATGGAACTGCAGGGGGTGCGGCCCCCGCGCCCGATGACGCACGACCTCTTCCGCACCCTGCTCAACGAACTGCAGGTCAGCGTCGCGCGCATCGTCGTCACCGACGTCCGCGACAACACCTACTTCGCCGAGATCCACCTGGCCCGGAACGGCAGCGCCCACGTCATCGACTCCCGCCCCAGCGACGCCATCGCCCTGGCGCTGCGCATGGAGGCCCCCATCTACGTGGAGGAGAAGGTCGCCGCGCAGGCGATTCAGCTGAAGAAGCCCTTCGACGACACGGAGATGGAGGAGTGGAAGAAATTCCTGGAACGGGTCAAGCCCTCGGACTTCCACACCACGCACTGATCCCGTTTCGCTTCAGAGCATCGCCACCCCGCCGTCGAGCTGCAGCGTCTGGCCGGTAATGTAGGACGCGCGCGGCGAGGCGAGGAAGAGCACCGCCGCGGCGACCTCCTCAGGTTCGGCAAACCGGCCGACGGGAATCGTACCCATCAGGCGCTCCCGCTGCGCCACGGTCAGGTGCGCCTGCGTGCGCGTCTCCACGTATCCGGGGGCGACCGCGTTCACCCGGATATCCGGCGCGAGGTCGACCGCCAGGGACCGCGTGAGCATGATCAGGCCCGCCTTCGCCACCGCGTAGTGCGGCGCGCCCCGGTCGATCAACCCCCGCATCGAAGCGATGTGCACGATCACCCCGCCGCCCCGGCGCCGCAGCGCCGGCACCGCCGCCCGGGCGCAGAGCACGGCACCGAGCAGGTTCACCTCCAGCATCCGCCGCCAATCCGCCTCGGTCAGGTCGGCGAAGCGGGCGCGCTGCACGATCCCGGCGTTGTGCACCAGGACGTCCACTCCCCCCAGAGCCTCCTCCGCGCGGCGCACCATCGCCTCCACCTGTACCCCGTCCGTCACGTCGGCCCGCACCGCCAGCGCCCGCCGGCCCCCGGCGCGCAGCCCCGCCGCCACCGCCTCCGCCTGGGCGGCGGATTCCCGGTAGTGGACGGCCACGGCGCACCCTTCCCGGGCCAGCGCCCCGGCGATGGCCCGGCCGATCCCCTGCGCCGCGCCCGTCACGATGGCCACCTTGCCGATGAAGTCCACGCGGCGTCTATTCCGTCAAAATGGAGGAGGTTCCTGGCGTTTCCCCGCCCGGGCGAGAGTTTGCGCTGTCTGAGGGCGTCAGAATCTATCTTCCGCCGTATCGACCGCCCGGAGCGCCCGCCGTACCTTTAAGGCTAATCCAGCCGTCTAAACTATGCGGCCGCCACGGTGTCGGGGTGCACGCGGACCGGTGGGCGGAGGGGTGGGTATCCGATGAGCGCGGTGTCAGGGACGAATCAGCGCTATGTCCAGTTAGCGGCGACCGGTGCCGCCGCCATCCTGCTGGTGCAGGCGGCCCACATGGTGGAGCACGTCGCCCAAGTGGTTCAGAAGTTCATCCTGCATATGCCCGCCGCGCACGGGTTGCTCGGCTCCATCTTCGACCTGGAGTGGGTGCACTTCGTGTATAACACCGTGCTCTACGCCGCGTTTCTGGCTGTTTACGCCTGGTATCGCCGGGCGGTGCCAGGGCGTGTCCCCTTCGCCATGCGTGGCGTACTTTGGCTGCAGGGCTATCACGTCGTTGAACATCTGGTGAAGATGTATCAGTACTACGCCCTGGGGATCACGGTGGGACCCAAGGGCATCCTGGGCTTCTTCGTCCCGCTCATCTGGCTCCACTTCTTCCTGAACCTGTTAGTCCTAATTCTCCTGGTGGGCATCTACAGGGGGACGCGCGCGGCCGTTCCGCAACCCGCCCAGGCCGTCGCCTAAATCCCGGGCGCGGCCGACTGGGCCGGGGTTGAGACCATCGCCGATGCGCCGCTGGAACCCTCCGCCGCGGTGGAGGACCGCCGTGCTGGCGTCCCTGGCGATTGCCTTGGCCCTGTATGCCGTCCTCCGAGTGGTCATCGAGCCCCAGTACCTCACTTCGCGGAGGCCTCTGCAGTTTGCGCATGTGGCCCCGCGGGCGATGGCCGAGCCCGAGCGCCTCGCCCAGAGTGCCTGCTGGGCGGACATCGACGCGGACGGCGACCAAGACCTCTTCGTGGCCAACAGCAACGGGCCGAATCGCCTCTGGCGCAATGACGGGCTGGCACACTTCGCCGAGATCGGAGCCGCGGCGGGGGTCGGCACGGTTGTGCCGGAGCCCACTGGATGCGCCTTCGCCGACCTGGACAACGACGGGGACCCCGACCTGTTCATCAGCGCGCGCCACGACTACGGTTCGGCGAACCGGCTGCTGCGGAACGACGGGGGACGGTTTACCGATGTCAGCACCGGCGCCCGCGTGCAGATGAACGACATCGGGGCGGCCTCCTCCGACTGGGCCGATTACGATCAGGACGGTGCCTACGACGGCTTCGTCGCCGCCCGGTTCGTCGGGGAAGAGCGCAAGGACAAGCCCAATGCCCTGCTCCGGCAGATCCGACCGCTGGTCTTCGCGGACGCGGCAGCGGCCCTGGGGGTCGCCGATCCGGCCGGTCCGCAGACAACGTATCTCGGGGCGTGGTCCGACTACGACAACGATGGCGACCAAGACCTGATTCTGGCCCTCGACTGGTGGGGCGTCGAGCTCTACCAGCAGGACGGCGGAACGTTTCACCGGGTCACGCTGCAGGCGCTCCCCCCGGCCACCGACGCCACTCCCGGTGCGCCGCCGAATAACCCCATGGGGGTGGCGGTAGGCGACTACAACAATGACGGGTGCGTGGATTTCTACGTCGCCGGGATGAACTTCAGCGGGACGACGAGCGCCCGCGGTGAGGGCGCGGACCTCCCCAGCCGGCTCTTCCGGAACAAGTGCAACGGGACCTTCGCCGACGTCACCCGCGAGGGGGGATTCTACCCCACGGGCGTGGTCGAGTGGGCCACCAACTTTGTTGACTACGACAATGACGGCGACCTGGACCTTTCGGTGGTCGCGGGCAACGTCGATCTGCATCGCTTCGCCAAGCGGATCAAGAACCCCCTGATCGCCGCCATGCGGCGGGCCATGGCCGCCCTGCTGCCGCAGCCGGCCCGCCTGGCGGAGTGGGCCTATCGCAACGAACTGATCATCCCGGCGGCGGGCACCTCCGGCCTCCCCGCCGCCATGCCGAACTTCCTGTACAAGAACCTGCTCGTGGAGACCGGCCGGGCGACGTTCGTCAACGTCACGCACGAGGCGGGCCTCTCCGACCTGGCGGCTACGCGCGGCAGCGCCTGGGCAGACGTGGACAACGACGGTGATCTGGACTGGTTCGTGCCCAACTTGCGGGGCCCGAACCGCCTCTACCGCAACGACGGGCCGGTGGGGCACCACCTGCGCGTGCACCTGGTCGGGGCGCGCCTACGGGACGCGGTCGGCGCCGCGGTAAAGATCCGGGTGGGGAACCGCTTCCAATACCGGCACGTCCACGTGCTGGACGGGTACCTCTCCCAGTCGCAGATGGACCCGCACTTTGGGCTGGGTCTGGCGCGGCAGGTCGACGCGGTCTGGGTGCGCTGGCCCGGATCGACCCAGTGGGTCCTCGCCTGCAGCGCGGTCACCGCGGATCGCACGATCACCATCCGGGAAGGCGCACCCGGCTGCCGGTAGACTTCCCGGACCGAGCGCTCCCCTCAGGATCGTTTACGTCGCGGAGAATCCCCGCCGGTCGTAGGTGTAGACCTTACCGTTGGCGCGCAGGCGCACCGGGTTGCGCCACAACGAGTGCACGGCTTTGAGGAAGAGGGAGATGCGCTTCGGCTCCAGTTTCCGCTCCTCGTCCTTGTGCACGAGGGTCAGATCGCGGTGGTTCCCCCCCAACTCGACCTCCACGTGGGGCTGACCCTTGAACTGCTTCTGCTCGATGAGCATGTCCCGCACGCGCTGCACGTCGTAGGACTTCTTCTTCTCCTTGGGGTCGTAGACGAAGATGTCCAGCCGGCGGATCATCTCCTCGCTGAGCGCCTCCTGGATAAGCATCACGTCCTCGTAATACGTGCGCACCTCCAGGGCGGCGTCGAACCCGCGGCCGTCCTTGATCGCCTTGAAGAGGCTGTAGCCGATGGTGTAGGGGGCGGGACGGCTGGACAACTGTACGGAGATGGCGATCCACTCCCGGGGGTCGAGGATCTCCCGCAGGAGGTCGGCCTCCACGAAGGTGGCCCACCCTTCGTTGATGATGTGCGTGCGCTGGATCAGGTCGAAGTACTCCGCCTCTTCCCGTACCGCCTGCAGGAGGTGCCGCTCGAAATCTTCCAGCGGGGCCTTCTCCTCCAGAAAGTAGATCAGCCGGCGGCGACGGGCTTCCGGGCTGCGCTCGAAGGCGTTCACCGTCGTGGCCACGGTGAGGAGGGCGTCCAGCAGTTTCTCGATGCGCTCCTTGCCAAATCGCGCCTCGTAGCGGCGGATCAAGCGGGCGTGCAGTTCCGCCTCGTTGAGCATGTTCTTGTTGGACTTGCGGTACCAGTGGTTGTTGGCAAAGAAATCCACGTGCCCGACGACGTGGGCGATGACCAGCACGTTCTGCAGGTAGGTGTTACTGGCGCGGAGGAAGGCGTGGGAGGGGCGGGTATTCAGCACCAGTTCCAGGATGCTGAAGACCTCCTTGTTCTGCTGCGTCGTCAGTTCCTTGTAGGCGCCGCCCCAGTACCAGTGGATGAAGCGGTTGGGCAACCCCATGCTGGCGACTTCGGCGAGCTCGTCGGAGTCGGTGAGGCGGAAGTAGACCGGCTCGAAGGAGAGGCCCCGGGCGCGGGCCAGCGCCTCGATGCGGTCAATGATCGGTGCGTAGGCGTCCAGCATGCCCATCGCTGCGCTCCTGCGTCAGGAAGGTGAGGAAGTCCACCATCGCCGCACGGATCGTGCCCACGTCCACCAGGTTGGCGAAGGTGGCGTTGGGATACTTGCGGGCCGTCTCCTGCACGTACTCGGAGAAGCCGCCGATGCCCCGACTGCCCGGGTTGACGTGTCCGTAGCAGATCAGATCGAAGCGCGACAGCGCATCCTCGTAGCGCCGCTTGGCCACGTCGAAGTCCCCGGAACTGGTCTCCCCGTCGCTGAAGAGGAAGAGAAACTTGTCGTACTCCGTCGCCCCCTCCAGCAGTTCCACCGCCTTCTCAAACCCGCTGCTGATGTGCGTCCCGCCGGAGGACTCCACGCAGAAGAAGTCGTCCCGCGTCTTCTCCGCGGCCGCGTCCTGAAAGACGATGTAGCGCCGCAGGTTGGTGGGGTAGCGTCGCTCCAGGTAGTACCAGAGCACGAAGATCGTCTTGCGCACTAGGGCCAGGTACTCGCCGCGCATGGAGCCGGAGATGTCCAGCACGTAGACCTCCAGCGAACGGTGGTTCCGGTACTGCACCGGATCTTCAACGAAGTACCACCCGTCCTGTCGCACGTCCACGTCATAATCGAGCACCCCCCGCTCCCGCACGCTGCGCAGCAGGGAGTGCAGCATCGTCTCCTCCAGGTTGAGGTCCGGGCGCAACCCGATCCGGTCCAGATCGTCCAGTTCGGGCATCTCGTCGGTTTCCACCTCACCCGCGCGGCCAACCGTGTGCAGCGGCGGCAACTGGATCTCGTCGATCAGGACCTCCTGCGCCAGCCGCACGAACTCGTCGAAGTCCAGCTCCACGCGCAGTTCCCGGCCGTGGTGGTCGCCGCCGAGCAGCCCGCCGAGGGCCTGCACCTCCTCGTCGCCGCCGTCGCGGCCCGCGCCCCGCCCCGGTCCCTGCCCCGCCCCGCCTTGGCCCTGGGCGAGCACAGTCGCCTCCTCGCCGTAGCGCAGGGTGGGCAGGTCCAGCGTGGTGATCTGCGTCTTCACCCGGCCGTCGATGATCAGTTCCTTCTGCTGAATCAGCTCGTTAAGGTTCTGCTTGAGGTACTCCCGCAGCAGCTGATCGTGTTTGTGCTGGGCGATGCGGCCGCGGTGGATGCGCAGGGACATGCTAGAAGCTCCGACCGATGATCTTATAGAGGGAGCGCGCGCAGACTGGGCAGTAGCCCTGCTCGGCGATGGCGGTGCGGTAGAGGACGTCCAGCAGTTCCTGGCTCTTGACGTCTAGCTCCTCGCTCTTCTCATAGAGACGCAGCAGGTTCTTGATCTTGTTGAAGACGATCTCGTTGATCACGGGACGGAGGTGGTCGTTGTCCTTGTAGGACATCCGGCGCAGCTCGTCCCGCCGCTCCAGCAGGACGTTCTCGAAGGCCAACCGGCCCTGGCGGCTGATCTGCCGCTTCTGCACCATGATCCCCTCGACCTCGTCCACCAGCTCCTTGTCCGCGTCGGTGAGGGTCTCGCCGCCGACGTGCTTGGTCGCCGCGTCCAGGTAGTTCAGGTAGAGGTTCTGTCCGTAGTCGTAGAAGTGGGTGGGAACAACCTCCTCGACGATCATGTCGATCTTGGAGTTGATGAACTCGATCTTCGTCTCCTCGAACTGCTTCAGCAGTTCCTTGACGTTGAGGTCCTTGATGGACTGGTGCTGGAAGGTGCGTTCGATCGCCGTGGCCAGGACTTCCAGGTCCAGGCAGGTCCCCGCCAGCGTGTAAGCGTAGGAGAAGGCGTCCTCGGAGAAGCGGGGGCTCAAGCCCCGCTGCCCCTCCGACTCCTCGCGCGTCTTCAGGGCGTAGCGCGCCGCCAGGGCCAGGGCGTCGTCGGGGACGTGTTTCTCCTCGCTGCGCACCCGGTTGGCCCGCTCGATCAGCGTGGCGTAGATGCGCTTCTCTCCCTCCAGGTCCACGTTGTAGGGGAAGTCGATCTTATGGATCCGCCCGCGCAGCGGCTCCATGATGTCTTCTGCCAGAAAGACATTGTACTCCGGGTAGTTGCTGTGCCCGATGACTACTTCGTCGACGTGCACGGAGGGGAAGTTGGCCAGGTCGATGCGCTTGGATTGGATCAGCTCCAGCAGGAGGCTCAAGAGTTGCCGGCGGCTCTTGAAGACCTCGGTCCAGTCCAGGATGCCGCGGTTCGCCCAGATGATCTTGCCCTCGAAGTCGTAGGCGTCGGGGTCGTAGGTCGAACCCCGCTCCTTCAGCAGGGCGAAGTTGATGTTGCCCACGAAGTTGGTGATGTCTTCGCGGCGCAGGTCCGTGGGAGTGTGTTTGGCGATGCCCACCTTGTCGCGCGCCGAGATGAAGGCGCGCCGCACCGGAACGCCCTCCCAGCCGGAGCGGGCGAGCAGGCGGTCGCAGATCGGGCAGGGGACCGCCTCCTCGTGCCAGTAGAAGCCGCGGCGCTCCAGTTCCGCGGCGGGCACCAGGTCGAAGGGGTGCTGGTGGAAGGGGCAGCCGTCCACGGTCATGATCAGGCCGGGCTCGGCGTGCGAGTACTCCTCCAGCCGCCGCTTCAGCCGGTCCACGGTCATCGTCTTGCCGGAACCCTGCGGCCCCACCAGCAGGAGCAGCCGGCGCTCCATGCTCATGGAGTAGGCTTTGAAGTAGGCGACGATGTCGGCGAGCTGCCGCTCCATGCCGTAGACGCCTTCGAAGACGCGCTCCGGCCCGAAGTAGTCGATCATGTCGGAGACGTAGTGGTGCGTGCTGCGGCGCAGGCGGCGGTTCGTCTCCGCGGCGCTGAGATACTCCCCGACCGTTGTGGTCATCGCCATGGCCATCTCACTTTGGCGGGGCACCGGAGAAAACACAGCAGCCCAGCCGGATTCCGCTGGGCCGCCAGGCAGACTATCTCCGGGCGCTCCGCTGCGCCCTCCGTCGTTCCGCAGACCGCGGTATGGCGTCGCGTTTAGAGTCCCGTGCCGTCGTGTCCATGCCGCTCCATCTCAGGCAACGTTGGCAGGGTGCGGCGAAGTTCCCCGGCAAGGAACTCTTGCCGCGGAGTATACGCACGCGCCCCCGGGCTGTCAAACCCTCTTAGCCGATGTTGTACCCAAAATCGGCGGGCGCGGACGCGCCTGCGGGGGCCGCGGGGCGAGGCTCAATCGGGCCCGGGCGCAACGAACACGGCGCGGGCGAGCGCGGCGCTGATGCGGCGCCGCCGGCCGTCGGTGAGCAGCGCGAGCGCGCCGTGACGCTGGCGTTGCAGAATCCGTACCCCCACGCCGGGGACGAGACCCAGCACCGCCAGGCGCCGCAGCAGGTGCGGATCCTCGTCACTCACGCGGGCGATACGTCCGCCGGCGCCGGGACGCAGGTCCACCAACCGCGGGTGCTCCGGCTCCGCCAACGCGCCGGCCTTGCTGGGGATGGGGTCGCCGTGCGGGTCGGCGGTGGGATCACCTAACATCGCGGCGATGCGCGATTCGACGGTCTCGGAGAGGACGTGCTCCAGTTCCTCCGCCTCGTCGTGCACCTGATCAAGAGACAGCCCGAGGTGCTCGCGGAGGAATAGCTCCAGCAGGCGGTGGTGCCGGATGATCTCCAGCGCCGCCTTCTCGCCGTCGGCGGTCAACTCCACGGTGCGGTAGGGGGCGTGCGTCACCAGGCGCAGGCGGGCCAGCCGCTTCACCATATTGGTC
>Ga0209342_10008312_pt1 | contig 10402 bp, 7 predicted proteins | sample RifCSP16_2_FD_184023 | JGI IMG/M metagenome (GOLD analysis project Ga0209342, IMG submission 184023) | Soil microbial communities from Rifle, Colorado - Rifle CSP2_sed 16_2 (SPAdes) (version 2) | ecosystem: Environmental > Terrestrial > Deep subsurface > Rock core/Sediment | place: Rifle... | reverse complement strand
TTATAGTTCCGGAGAAGGAGCAATTGTTTCGGAAGGTGTTAAAGGAGATTGGTTAGCATATTTGCAGCAAAGAGGGTGGCAAATTGGAAGGTACAATTCGTTTGATGAATTCTGGAAATTGATTACTAAAAACGGCGGCTGGTGGAATCCAATAAGAAAACCAAAGAAGATTGAAGAGCTATTCAAAACACCAAGCGGAAAATTTGAATTCTATTCAAGAAGTCTTGAACAATTTATAAATAATTCTATAAGGAAAGCTGGCGGAGAAACACCTGAGAACCGAAGAAAAGTTCTTCAGGCATTAAATATTAGTGCTGAAGGTGATGTTGTATTTCTGCCGCATCACGAAGCTGTACCCGTCGATGAAAACTTACCTCTTTACTTAGTTACTTACAGTTTATTGACAAACAAAGAAGGAAATTCATCGAATCAACCAATGATGCAGGAACTTTTTGGATATACAGTGCACGAGCACTGGACAACCTGGGCTGAGATAAATCCGGAAACTGCAAGAGAAAAAGGTATTACTGATAAAAAATTAATGTGGGTTGAATCTCCTTTAGGAAGTATAAAAGTTAAAGCTAGATTGAATCCGGGAATCATGCCTGGTGTTGTTTCTGTTCCTTTCGGTCTTGGGCATACCTCATACGGAAGATATGCAAAAGGATACGGAAGCAATCCTGTTTCCATTATGAAAAATAAATATGATAAATTGAACGGAGTACCTGCTTTACAGGCAACGAAAGTAAAAATTTCAATGGCAAATTAATTTAAGGAGATTTTAGAATGCCAAAATGGGCGATGGCAATTGACCTGGATAAATGCACAGGCTGTGGTGATTGTATGGCAGCATGTAAGCTGGAAAATAATGTTGCTATTGTGGATCCGGAACAGGCCGATGAAGGCAGAGTAATGCTCTGGATGGATATGATGACAATATACGAGGGCGAATACCCGAATATTAAATTGAAGCGAATCCCTAAGCCATGTTTTCACTGTGATAACCCGCCATGTATTAAAGTTTGCCCCGTGCATGCAACTTACATAAATGAGGAAGGGCTGGTCGGTCAGATTTATGACAGGTGCATCGGATGCCGTTATTGTATGGTTGCCTGTCCGTATACTGCAAAAGTGTTTAACTGGTACGAGCCTGAGTGGGCAGATGAGTTTAAATCCTGTATGAATCCCGATGTTTCGATGCGTATGAAAGGAGTTGTAGAAAAATGTTCATTCTGCGCTCATCGTTTGCAAAAAGTCAAAGAAAACGCTGATGCCGACGACAGGGAAATTGCCGATGGTGAATATATGCCTGCCTGTGCAGATAGCTGCTCTGCAGATGCAATATTTTTTGGCGATCTGGAAAACAAAGAAAGCAAAGTTTATCAGCTCTCGCAAAATCCACGTGCATTTAGAGAACTTGAAAATCTCGGAACTATACCAAAAGTATTTTATCTCTCTGAGAGGGAATAGTAATGAATGAAGAAACAAATAATAAAATTGATCTGGACGAGGCACTATATCGGCCAATTTATGAAACCGGCAAAGGATTTTATCTTACAGTTAGTGTTTTGTTACTGATCATTTTCTTTACTCTGTTTATTTATATCAGACAGGTATATTATGGACTTGGTGTTACAGGGATGAATCAACCGATAACATGGGGGTTTTACATTGTTAATTTTGTCTTCTTTATTGGAATTAGCCATGCAGGAACGTTGATATCGGCTATACTCCGATTATCTAAAGCAGAATGGAGAAGACCAATTACCAGGATGGCAGAAGTTATCACCGCTATTGTTCTGGCAATTGGGGGGCTTCATCCGATCATTGATTTGGGAAGACCCGACAGAGTTTTAGAAATATTTACTGCAGGAAGACTGCAAAGCCCGCTGCTTTGGGATGTAACAAGTATTACTGCATACTTTACTGCAAGTACAGTTTACCTTTATCTTCCGATGATTCCGGATATTGCAAAGCTAAGAGACCGGGGCGGAAAAATGGTTTGGTTTTATGAGTTCGCTGCTTGGGGATGGCAGGGAACAGAACATCAGAAAAAAGTTTTGAGCAGAGCAATAAATATTTTGATGGTAATGGTTATACCTATAGCAATTTCGGTTCACACTGTAATATCTTATATCTTTTCAATGACACTTCAACCCGGATGGCACAGCACCATATTCGGTCCATATTTTGTCGTCGGAGCTATCTTTTCAGGTATAGCTGCTCTATTGATAGTGATGATTGCATTCAGAAGATTTTTCCATCTTGAGAACTATTTAAAGCTTATTCATTTCAGATATCTTGGCACTTTGCTGTTAATAATGTCGCTGCTTTGGTTTTATTTTACCTTCTCAGAATACCTGACAGGAATATTCGGATCGGAACCGCACGAGCTGGACGTTATCTTTTATAAGTTTACCGGAACTTATGCAATATTCTTCTGGGCGATGGTCCTTTGCAATTTCCTTATTCCGGTTGTAATTCTGGCATTTAAAAAATTCAAAACTATAAAAGGAATTTTGATTGCTTCAATATCTGTGGTTATTGGTATGTGGCTCGAAAGATTAAATATTGTAATTCCTTCGCTTGCAAATCCCCGAATGGAATTAGGAACTGGAATGTACATACCTTCAATTACCGAATGGTCATTATTTATCGGTGCTATTGCGGTATTCGTTCTCGGATTTGTAATGTTTTCAAAATTCTTCCCTATCATTTCAATCTGGGAGATTGAAGAAGGACGCAAAGAAAGTGTTGAAGAGGTAGAAAAACGGGTTAAAAGCTATTTGCCCGGACCGGCAAATGTTACAGAATGAAATTTGTATAATAAAAACTAATTCATTAGCAGAAAATTTATTTTGGGTGATATGATGAAATCAATAAATAAAAATTTAAGAGATAAGATAATATTTACCGCGCAGTACTTAAGTATTTCAATGATGTGGATATTCGTTATTGGAATTACACTTTGGATAATAAATCTCATCTATCTGTCTGTGGATTTGAAGGACGCGCCAGGGATTTCAATTGGTATAAGTTTAGTTGCAATTCCGGTTTTCTTAACACTGGCAGGTATTCTAACTTATGTTTTTATCGGTTTTCACAGTAAAAGGGAAAATAATTTTAGTAATACGCCAGGGGATTAAAATGAAGAGAATAATCAGAACTTCTCTAATAATATTTTCATTTAGTTTTTTGCTGTACGCACAGGAATTAAAATTACCCTCGAACCCGCTTGGTGGTAGAATTGTCTTCGAAGAAAAGGGTTGTATAGTTTGTCATTCAATAAGCGGCTATGGTGGAAATATTGGACCGGATTTATCAAGGCAAAAATATTACGGAAGTTTCTTGCAATTAGGTTCGATCATTTGGAACCACATTCCGAACATGAATCGAAAATTCAGAGAATTGAAAATGGAACGTCCTCAATTTTCCGAAACTGAAATGCTCGATCTGATAGATTTTATTTACTATCTGCGCTATCTTGGCGAACCAGGCAGTGTATCGAACGGTAAGAAGCTTCTTTCAACAAAAGGATGCATCAACTGTCATAAATTTGCTGGCAAAGGCGGCACTGTTGCACCGGATTTCACTGTGCTAAGCGAATACTCTTCCCCAGTTTACCTGGCACAGGCAATGTGGAATCATGGTCCTTCGATGCAGAAAAAGATGAATGAATTAAAAATTGAATACCCATCATTTTCCGGCGATGAGATAAGCGACATAACAGCATATATACGTCAGGCAACTTTATCCTCAGCAGAATTCAGATTATCTCCCGGCAATCCCTCAAAAGGGAAATTCATTTTTCAACAGAAAGGTTGCAGTAACTGTCATAAGGTTAATACTGAAGGAAAAAAGACCGGTCCGAATCTTTCAGAGCTGTATTTAAATTACAGTGTTACAGAGATAGCCGGACAAATGTGGAATCATAGCCCAACGATGATAGAGTATATGAAAGAGAAATCTATTAAGTACCCTTTGTTTAAGGGGAATGAAATGGCTGATGTGATTTCATATTTATATTTTCTTGGATTTGAAGACAAACCGGGTAATCCGAAATTGGGTGGAAAGGTTTATGAAGATAAAGGATGTTCAAGCTGCCATGAATCTGGTGGTAAAGGTATTGGACCGGACTTAAGCACTAGTAAACATCTCAAATCCGGGGTTCAAATTCTTCAGAGAATGTGGAACCATGCTTCCAGAATGGAAGACCTTCTGCTAATTCAAAATGATGAATGGCCCGTACTAACTACAGATGAAATAAAAAATTTATATGCTTATTTAAAATCAAAAAACATCCAACAAGAGAGGCATAAATGACAAAGAGTAGATTTAAAGTAAGATTTTTACTCCTGCATATTCTAAGTATACTGATATTTTTAACAGTTAGCATTACTAAAGCAGATGAGCCCAAAAATATTTCTGAAAATGATGAATGTCTCAGATGTCATAAGGAAATGGAAATTCTACCTCAGGGATATCAGGAGTATGATGTTCATCTTCAGAGTGGATTATCATGTGCAGGCTGCCATGGCGGTGATCCCAATTCAGATGATGAAGAAATTTCAATGAGCAAAGAAAAGGGATTTATAGGTGTACCTACGAGGAAAGAAATCCCCGAGTTCTGCGGCAAATGCCATTCAAATCCTAATTTAATGAAAAAATATCACCCCGGTCTTGCGACTGACCAGGTTTCACAATATTACACAAGCGTTCACGGCAGAAAATTTAAAGAAGGCGATAGTAAAGTAGCAATTTGTATAAGCTGTCATAAAGTTCATCAAATTTTGCCAGCTAGCGATCCCAGATCATCTGTATATCCAATAAATGTGCCTCAAACATGCCGGCGTTGCCATAGTAATGCTGTGTACATGAAAAGTTATAAAATCCCTACTGATCAATACGAACTTTATGCAGCAAGTATTCATGGACAACAACTTCTTGAAAATAAAGATATCGGTGCACCAGCTTGTAATGATTGTCATGGAAATCATGGAGCCACTCCTCCCGGACTAACCTCCGTTGTTTTTATTTGCGGCAGCTGCCATGTAAAAAATATGGAATTCTACAGGGAAACAAGAATGGCAAGAGCTTTTGAAAACCTTGGTTTTCATGGCTGTGAACAATGCCATGGTTATCATAATATTGAAAAGACTACCGATAATTTTGTCGGAACCAATAAAGAGGCATTCTGTGTTAAGTGTCATGAATCAGGCGAAAAAGGTTACGAGACAGCTGGAAAAATAAGAAACAGTTTATCAGAATTAGACAGGATGTACAAAGCTGCCAATGTAAAACTCCTTGATGTTCAGCTCAAGGGAATGGATGACGTTGATATTGGTTTCATTCTTAAGGATGCACATCAAAAGCTGATTGAAGCAAGAACCTTTGTGCATACTTTTAATTCAGATACGGTTGCATCTACAACCAATGAGGGTATTAAGCTGGTAAAGCAATCAATAAATATTGCTGATATCGAAATTGAGAAATACTACGACAGAAGGAACGGTTTCTTAATTGCTACTTTTGTACTCGTTATCCTGGCAGTTGGGTTATATTTAAAAATAAAAGATATAGAAAAAGTAAAAAAAGAAAAGAGTTGACTTATAGCATTTTTAATTATATCAAATTCATTATTGACAAAAGAAATTCCTGCAAAAGGGTTTATGTTAGTTGATTTTTTTTGCAGACCGGTAAATAATTTTTCTATTTTTATTCTATGAATCTGAATATAAATAAGGTTCTCCCTTTTCTTTCCCTTCGGAAAAAGCTCATCATTGCGTTTTCATTGCTCTCCTCGATTCCGCTTTTGACATTTGGAATAGTCGGGCTGTACAATAATATCGAGCTGATGCGAAAGATTGCTATTGAAAATCTTAACCATGATATTTCCATTTATAATGAACGAGCCCAAAACTTTATTTCGGAAGTTAATAAAGATATTTACTATTTAACTTCGACCGCCGTATTCAAAAATTTCTTAAAATCCAATTTAAATTCTGATAGGAAAAACATCGCGAAATACTACGAAGAGACGACAAAGCAAATAGTCGATTTTGTTTCTAGTAAGAATATTTACTACCAAATACGATATGTCGATTCTGAAGGAACCGAAAAATTCCGCGTGCAACTGGTTGATTCAACCTTTTGCATTATTAATCCCGATAGTCTAAGCGAGCATACCTTCCGTTTTTATTTTGTATATACCGAGAAACTACAACCGGGGCAACTTTCAATTGTACCCTCAGAATTAATAGACAAAAATAACAGGACTATTCCCGCAATCAGTTTTGCATTAAGATTATATGACGACCAAAAAAATACTTCTGCTATTTTCATTGCAGATATTTTTGCAAAAGAGCTGTTCAATACTCTCGAAAAAAAATCTACGTTTCACTATGGACAGGAGGTTGTAATTGTCAACAATGAAGGATATTATTTATATCATTCCGGGAAAAAGAAAAATTGGAACAGCTTGCTTGCTCATAAAACCGAAGAAAATATCTTAGACAGATATCCCGAAAAATTTTCTCACGCGATTCCTTCCGGTCAACACGGCTATATTTCCGATGGTTTCGATGAGATCATATCTTACTTGCCACTTTTTTTTAATCCATTGTCCGAAGGAAATGCATATTATATTATTGAAAAGGTTGACGAAAAATATATTTTCGGACCGTCACGAAGGTTTGCATATATATCAATCGGCTTTATTTTATTTTTTCTTATACTCTCAATTTCACTCGGCATATTAGCAACAAACCAAATTGCACTTCCGATAAGAAAAGTAAAAGCCGGGGCACACATAATAGCATCGGGTGATTATCACCACCGAGTTGAAATCAAAACAAATGATGAAATAGAGGAATTAGCCGAACAGTTTAATGTTATGGCGGCAGTTTTAAATGAACGCAAAAAACTTTTAGAAAAGCAACAGAATGAATTGGAAGTAACCGTAATTCACCGGACAAACGAACTTCGCGGCGAAAAAGAGAAAATGCAGGTCATCCTGGATAATGTGCCAAGTGCTTTTATTTTATTAGACGATCAATGCAGAATAATCTCTGCAAGTTTAGCTATAAAGAAACTCGCCGGAATAAATCCTAGCGCAATAATAGGATTAAGATGTAATGAAGCATTCGGCGATGAATTGTTTTGTAGTGATTGTATTCTTTTGCAGCAAGAAAAAATACCACGAGTTCCTTTTGTTTCTGAAAGAAAACTTTCTATCTCGGGAGTGCAGAAGAACATTGAACAAATTATGGTTCCGGTTACATTGCAAAATGATAAAACTGCTCTGCTTGAAATACTGACAGACATTACTGAAAGAAAACGGACTGAGCAACACCTTTTAAAATTAGAAAAACTGGTAACCATCGGAGAAACCTCTGCACTCATTGCGCACGAAATAAGGAACTCTCTTACAACCGTGAAAATGCTTCTTCAGCTTCAATTAGAATCGGACATGAACGAAGAGGAAAAAGAAGCTCTCTCAATGGCTCTGGGGTCGTTGTTAAAAATGGAGACGGTTGTAAATAATTTGCTCACATTTAGTCATGGCACTGAATTTAATCCGCAAAAGCAGCAGATAGTAAAACTGCTTGAAAATGCAATAATTTTTATTAAACCTCAGTTTGATGAAAGAGGAATCAAGCTAAAAACCGATTTAGAGAATATACCTCAGATTGAAATAGACGGAAATATGATTCGGGAGGCGATAATCAATTTGCTTTTGAATTCTGTTCAAGCCACTAAAGATAACGGAGAGATAAACATCACTTGCAGAGCCGCTGTTACTGAAAAGAACATGAGTGATCTTGCATATTTTGAAAACACAAACCAAACAGGTCTTAATAAATATTCGCGAATTAATATTCCGGCAGGAAGCAGGGTTGTACAAATTGAGATAAGTGATACGGGTGAGGGAATTCATCCGAAGAACCTTAAAAAAATATTTGATCCTTTTTTCACAACAAAGAAAAACGGCAGCGGACTCGGACTAGCAATGGTTAAAAGAGCTATAAACAGGCACAACGGAATAATTGAAGTTCAAAGCGAATTGAATAAAGGTACCACATTCACTATTTTTATTCCGATAAAAAGTAATACAACATGAATGAAAAGATTTTAATAGTTGACGATGATGCCTCGATAAGATATGCATTCAGAAAAACTTTTGAAACACAACACTACGAAATTATTGAAGCGGCTAATGGCAGGGAAGCGCTCGAAATAGTTGATTCATCAGCTCCCGAGTTAATTTTCATGGATATAACTATGCCCGATATTGACGGGCTTGAAGCACTTGAAAAAATTAAACAATCTCATCCTCATGTGCCGGTTATAATTATTACCGGAAACGGTAATATGCAGACAGCGATTAAAGCAATGCGGATTGGAGCGTACGATTATTTGATAAAACCATTAGATATCGATAAAATACGTTTCATCGCACAGCGCGGCATTGAGATGACAAATATGAAGATGCAACTCGACGAACTTCAGCGTAAGCTGCTTCAAAAATCTGCAAGCGGAGAGACGAATATTATTGGCAATCATCCGCGTATGCAGGAAGTTTATAAAAAAATTGGAGTTGTTTCAACAACACCAGATACAATAAATATTCTGATACTCGGTGAAACAGGAACCGGCAAAGAACTTGTCGCAAAAGCCATTCATGAAACAAGCTCCGCGTCCGGACAACCTTTTCAAGCTATTAATTGTACTGTACTGCCGGAGACGCTTCTAGAGAGTGAGCTTTTCGGACATGAAAAAGGTGCATTCACCGGAGCGGAAAAACTGAAACATGGGAAATTTGAACTTGCCGCCGGCGGTACTTTGTTTTTAGACGAGATTGGAGATATGCCCGAAAATCTTCAAAAAAAGCTTCTAAGAGTTATTCAAGAAAGAGCATTCGAAAGATTAGGCGGCAATGAACAGATTAAATTAAATGCCAGAATCATCGCTGCAACTCACCGAAATTTGGATGAGATGATGAAGAAAAATTTATTCAGGAAAGATCTCTACTATAGATTGAATGTTATAGAAATAATTCTACCCCCTCTTAGAGAAAAAGAATCGGATATACCATTACTTGCAAAATTTTTCTTCGATAAATTTTGTGAAAAAATGAATAAAAAGTTGTCCGGAATTTCGTCCAACGTTTTAGAAACTCTGTCCAAATACAACTTTCCCGGCAACGTTAGAGAACTTGAGCATTTAATTGAAAGAGCCGTTGCACTTGAACGGGGAGAAGTTTTATCAATGCAATCTCTTCCTCAAGGTTTGCTGATAGATGAATCAAATAAATCAGTTAACATTCCTATTCTTTCAAAAGAATTTTCTTCTGCAAAAAAAATAATTATTGAAGCTTTTGAAAAAAAATTTTTATTAGAAAGACTGAACGAAACCAGCGGTAATGTTTCCGAAGCCGCAAGAATAGCCGGCATTGAAAGACAAAGTTTTCAAAGGCTGATGAAAAAATATAATCTCTCATCCGAGGATTTTAAAAATAACTGATGTAACATAATTGTTGCACTCCTGCCACTCAAAATTGTCACTTTGCCTACTTTCCTTCCCAGTACAAAGCGGAATTAAATCCTCTAACTCCTTTAATCGCAACTGATAAGTATAAACTACACCTGAATTGAGAAACTTGGTATAAACTTTGCACCTATCAAGGTATGCCTCATTCAGTCATGACTTGAGTATTATGTTTAACATTCTTCCGAATCATCCAAATTAATCAAGAACTAACGTTGTGTGAATTTTATTAATGAAGTTCAAATTGTTTTACAACTACAAGCATTTCTCATGTGAGAATAAATAAGTTTTAAAAGTAAGGATAGGAAAACACAATATGGCAATTCTTAAATTCAAAAAATTTATTACTTTTTCTATAAGTATCACTCTGCTGATTATTTTGGTAGGGATGACATCTTCCAGAAATGGTGCAACGCAAATTTTGGACGAAGATGCAGCAATTCGTGGTAAACTTGTCTTCGACAAGTATGGATGTTTTGTGTGCCACGGTAACGAAGGTTCTGGGGGCGTGAGGAACAAAAATTCAGCAACTGGAGAAGTTGTAACTGCCCTAACTTACACATCCCGTGCTTTTAATGATGTCGCCCTGAAGCAGAGAATCATTCAAGGTCCAACTCCCGTGAAGAAAGCCGACCCGAAAGGTCCCACACCACCACTTTCTATGCCTAACTGGCGAGGTTTGATTTCGGATGAAGAATTGACCGACCTCGTAGCGTACTTGCGAAGTCTCACGCCGGAAGAGGATGAGGAACCGAAACCTGTGGGCAAGGAACGACCACCTGTGCCGGACTTCATGTTGGGAAGCAAGAACTGTGAAGTCTGCCATAGCGTTGTTACTGAGAAGTTCAAGACTAAC
>Ga0209342_10008308_pt1 | contig 10403 bp, 9 predicted proteins | sample RifCSP16_2_FD_184023 | JGI IMG/M metagenome (GOLD analysis project Ga0209342, IMG submission 184023) | Soil microbial communities from Rifle, Colorado - Rifle CSP2_sed 16_2 (SPAdes) (version 2) | ecosystem: Environmental > Terrestrial > Deep subsurface > Rock core/Sediment | place: Rifle... | reverse complement strand
CCCGCCGGTAACCTGATTCTTTGGAGACCAACTCCTCTAGCATCTCGGTCAACAGGCGGGAGACCGAGGTGCGCCGCTGGACGGCAATGGTCTTGACTTTGCGCAAGACCTGCTTGGGCAGGGTGAGGGTGATGTTCTGAGTTTCCATGACTGTGCCTCCATGCAGAGTATAGCACGTATTTACGTGGAAGTGGATTTGAAGGCTGCTGAACATTCCAATTTCAGTTTTACCATTTCGCCGAGTTTGTATTGACGCAAAAACGGCGCAGAGTTATACTTTTTGAAACGAAAGGTATAACCATATGGCTAACGTCAAAACTGCAATCTCTCTCCAAAAATCGCTCTTTGATCAAGTTGAAATACTCGCCCGCGAAATGAAGGTGTCTCGCAGCAGAGTGTTTGTGCTGGCTTTGGAGCATTTCATCCGCGACTACCAAGATCGGCAGTTATTCGACAAAATCAACAAAGCCTACGAGGACGCCCCACCCGATAAAGCTGAACGGTCGCGCCTCCGCCAAATCCGCCGCCAACATCGGCGCATCGTGGAGGGCGAATGGTGATCAATCAAGGCGATATTTTCTGGGTTGACCTCGGCGAACCTATTGGCTCAGAACCCGGCTATCGTCACCCTAATATTGTCATTCAGAACGATATGTTCAACCACAGCGGCATCAACACCGTCATGGTTTGTGGTCTGTCTTCCAACCTCAAACGCGCCGCCGTACCGGGCAATATTCTTCTTGACCCTGGAGAAGCCAATCTCGCGAAGCAGAGCGTGGCCATCGTGTCACAGGTCTTCACCGTAGATAAGGCGCAGTTGGGGGAATATATTGGCGCACTGTCAAGAAAACGAGTCCACCAGATTTTGGATGGCCTCAGATTGATAACTGAGCCACGCGAATCACCGCGATAATCAAGGCTCGGTAATGATGTAATCAATCTCCATCGGTGCGCCGACAATGGACTCGGCCGTGAGGCGATAGCCGCAACGGCGCCCGGCCTCCTCGACCACTTTTTCACGCAGAGGCTTCGGGAGGTAGTCGCCCATGCGGCGGCGATCAGCTCAGAGACATCGTAGCCGCGCTGTTTGTAGACGCGGTTTGTAACTGCCAACTATTCATCAGGGGTCTTCTATGTTCCTTCATCATCTTCGCAACCGTCACTTTCTTGTTCTCGATCTCGTGCTGCTCGCCGTCGTGCCTACGCTGGCCCTCGCGCTGCGGGTGGAACCGTCGTCGCTCGCCAGGTTTGCTCAGGGCGCAATGATATTCACAGTGTTGGCCCTGTTGGTCAAGCTGCCCGTCTTTTACTTCTTCGGCCTCTATCGCCGCTACTGGCTCTATGCCAGCGTGGACGAGATGATCACAATCGCGTTAGCGGCTGCTGTCACCACAATGATCATTGCCGGAGCCTTCTTTGGAGGTCAGTTGACGGGCCTCGTAGAGAGTAATGCCTTGCCCCGGTCGATTCCACTCGTGGATGGCCTGCTCACGTTACTCGTCGTAGGCGGCACACGCTTCAGCGTGCGCGCCGCGCATCACCGGCGCACAAAACGCACACGGGGGCCGGACACCAAACGGGTCCTGATCGTCGGCGCGGGCGAAGCCGGAACGACCATCGCCCGTCAGATAGGGTCCAACAAGGCGATCAAGCTGGAGCCGATCGGATTTGTGGACGACGATCGCGAGAAGCGGGGCCTGCGAATTCACGATGTGCCCGTGCTGGGCTCGCGGGACGAGATCCCGGCATTGGTTCAGACCTATGACATCCAGGAAGTGATTATCGCAATGCCGTCGGCCCCGGGCAAAGTGATCCGCGATGTGGTGCGCATGTGTGAAGCTGCGGGCGTGCCTTTCCGGACGCTGCCGGCCATCGACGACCTGCTCTCCGGTCAGGTGAGCGTGTCCCGGCTGCGCAGCGTCGACATCGAGGACTTGCTGCGCCGCGAGCCGGTCGAAATCGACATGCAGGCCGTAGGCGATATGATCGCCGGGCGGCGGGTGCTGGTGACCGGCGCGGGCGGATCCATTGGCTCCGAACTGTGCCGCCAGATCATCCGCTGGGAGCCGGCGCAGCTGATCGTGCTCGGCCACGGCGAGAACAGCCTGTTCGTGCTGTCGAATGAACTCTCCCATCAGAAGGCTGCCTTATGCTGCCAGGTGGTGGTGGCCGACGTGCGCGACCGGTCGCGGCTCGAGTCGGTATTTCAACGCTGTCGGCCACAGATCGTGTTCCACGCCGCGGCCCACAAGCACGTGCCGCTGATGGAAGATAACATCGAAGACGCCGTGACCAACAACGTGCTCGGCACCCGGAACGTGGTCGAGTTATCAGAAGCCTACGACGTGGATCGCTTTGTGTCGATCTCGAGTGACAAGGCCGTCAACCCGGTCAGCGTCATGGGCGTCACCAAGCGCGCCGCCGAACTGGTGGTGAGCGAAGTGGCCGGGCGCGCGGGCCGGCCGTACGTCAGCGTCCGCTTCGGCAACGTGCTGGGCAGCCGGGGCAGCGTGGTGCCGTTGTTCCGCCAGCAGATTGCCAATGGCGGGCCGGTGACCGTGACCCACCCCGACATGACCCGCTACTTCATGACCATCCCCGAAGCGGTGCAGCTGGTGCTGCAGGCCGCGGCGCTCAGCCAGGGCAGCCAGGTGTTCGTGCTCGACATGGGCCAGCCGATCAAGATCGTCGATCTGGCGCGCGACTTGATTGAACTCTCCGGGTATCAGGTGGGGCGGGACATCGACATCGTGTTCACCGGGCTGCGGCCCGGCGAGAAACTGTTCGAGGAGCTGTTCCTGGAGAGCGAGGCGTATCAACGCTCGCCGCACGCCCGAATCTTTATCGCCCGCAACGGCCATCATCCCGCGCCCGCATTACCCAACGGGGGTCCCGCTGCGACTCTGGAACAGCAGATTGACGCGCTGATCGAGGCCGCCCGGCGCGGGGATGCAGACGAGGTGCGACGCCGGTTGAAGGTGCTGGTTCCCGAATACAACCCGCCGGGGGCGCCGTCACCGGCTGACGCCGAGCGGGCCGCCCCGGCCCCGCCCGACCCGGCGACGGCCATCATTCCGCCCGCGGGCGAAGTGGTTGAGGCGACGAAGTTCTCGGCGTGATTTCAGGGTCACTGCGACCCCGCCGGGCGGGGCGCAGTTGCCAACTTTTCTTCTTCTTTGATAGAGCCGCTCGTCCTTTTCCTGCTTGCTCCCTTCGCCCTCTTCCCCACGCCGGCTCGCTTCGTCGTATTGCTCGGCATCCCGGCCATATGGGCCTGGCGCTGGGCAGCCTCGCGCCGTCGACCGGCGATCAGCGAGCCGCTAACCGCCAACCGCCAACCGCTAACAGCCAGCTTCATCCCGCGCACTCCGCTCGACTGGCCGGTGCTGCTCCTCATGCTCATGGTGCTGGTCAGCCTGTATGCCACGTACGACATCGCCGTCAGCCTGCCGAAGATCGCCGGGATGGTGCTGGGCATCGGCGCGTTCTATGCGGTCGCGCGTGCAGGCGATCGTGTGACTGGTTGGTGGTGGAGTCTGGCCGCGTTTCTCGGAGCGGGAGTCGGCATCGCGGGGATCGGATTGTTGGGCACGCGCTGGGTGGGGAAGGTCGCGGCGCTGCAGCCGATCATCGCTCAACTGCCCGCCGGATGGGTGAACCTGGCCGGAGCCGAGCAGGGCATTCACCCGAACGAACTGGCCGGGGCGCTGCTGTGGGTCATCCCGCCGTTGATGGCGCTGGCCTGGCTCGTCGTCAGGCGTTCGCGTTCACTTCGAGCGCGCCTCGGGCCGGGCAAGTGGGCGCTGCTGCTCGTCGCAACACTCGCGTCGAACGTGCTGGCGCTGGGCACGTTCATCCTCGCGCAGTCGCGCAGCGGCTATCTCGGCCTCGCGCTCGCCCTGCCGGTGATGCTCGTGGCGGGTCTGAGGGGCAGGGCGCGATGGATCGCCGTCGCCGCGATGCTCGTCCTCGTCGCCGCGGGCGCGGTGGCAACCTCAAGCGCCGGAGGGGGAACATCACCCGGCGATGTATTCAACACGGAGTCGGACCTTCAATCGGATACACTCAACGGGCGGCTGGAGATCTGGTCGCGCGCCATTTACGGCCTGCAGGACTTCCCTTTCACCGGCATGGGGATGAACACGTTCCGGCATGTGGTCCATATCTTGTATCCCCTGTTCCTCATCGGCCCTGACACGGACATTGCCCATGCTCACAACGAATTCTTGCAGGCCGGGCTTGACCTGGGCATCCCCGGCTTGATTGCGTTCATCGCCCTGTACATCGGCGCGTTCTGGATGCTGCTGGAAACCCGGCGCCAGAGGCGCAATTCAACTGAATTGAATCGCAATCGACATGGTCATATTAATCCATCTTACTTTACACTCAGTCTTGGGGGCGGCCTGCTTGCTCACCTAATCTATGGCCTGACCGACGCGGTCGCCCTGGGCGCCAAGCCCGGCTTGCTGTTCTGGATGCTGCTCGGCCTGATCGCGGGTCTGCACCGGCAGGCGCTCGCCAGCGCTGGATGAGTTGTCGTCCTGTGATTGTAACGTATAATAAGGGAGTTGATTTGGCCGTCGATCGAATTGGCTTTATTCACGTGAGGGACTTATGGAACTCAAGCAATACGCCTCCATCCTGTGGCGCTGGATGTGGCTGATCCTGCTCGGCACGATGACGGCAGCGGCGGCTGCGTACATCACCAGTGAACTGACTTGGCCGGTGTACGCCGCCTCGACCACGCTGCTGATCAACCAGGCCCCGAGCGACAAGACCACCGACTACACGGCCATCCTGACCAGCGAACGCCTGGCCCGGACCTACGTGGAGATGCTGACCACGCGCCCGGTGCTGGAAGAAGCGATCCAGACTCTGCGCCTGAGCATCCCGTCGGATGACCTGGCCAAGACGATCAAGGTCACCGCGGTGCGCGACACCCAGCTCATCACCGTGCAGGTCGAGAATGCCGATCCGGGGCTGGCTGCCCAACTGGCCAACCTCATCCCTGAAGTGTTCACCCGCCAGAACGAGGCGCTGCAGGCCAGCCGCTACGCGGCCACCAAAGCCAGCCTGTCTCAGCAACTGGATGCGCTGAACCAGCAAATACTGCAGGCACAGGCCGGCATCAACGCCATCGGCGCGCCCAACAGCGCCACCCAACAGGCCGAACTTGGCCGCCTGCAATCTGAAATCTCGCAGCTGCGCACGAGCTACACGACTCTGCTGCAGAGCTACGAGAACGTCCGGCTGGCCGAAGCCCAGTCCACCAGCAACATCCTGGTGGTGGAGCCGGCGCGTGTGCCGACGGCGCCAGTGCGGCCCAAGACGGCGCAGAACACACTGCTGGCCGCCGTCGTCGGCATGATGTTGGGCGTGGGCCTCGTCTTCCTGATCGAGTATCTGGACGACAGCATCCGTTCGCCGGAACAGATCACGAGCCTGCTGCGGGTGCCGGTGATCGGCGTGATCGCCCGGATGAACGGCGGGAGTCACAACGAGAATGGAAACAGGTCTCTCATTGCCGTCAAACAGCCGCGCTCGCCGGTTGTGGAAGCGTTCAGGGCATTGCGCACCAACATTCAGTTCACCAGCGTCGACCGCCCGGTGCGGTCCCTGCTGGTGACGAGCGCCGTGCCGGTCGAGGGCAAATCGACCGTGGCAGCCAACCTGGCGGTGGTGATGGCCCAGGCGGGTCTGCGGGTCTTGTTGGTGGACTGTGATCTGCGCCGCCCTTCTGTCCACAAACTGTTTGACCAGACCAACCGCGTCGGCCTGACGGACATGATGCTGCAGGCCTCGGCCCAATGGGATTCCGCAGCACAACCGACACAAACCGCCAATTTGTCCATTCTCTCCAGCGGCTCTCTGCCTCCGAACCCGGCCGAGCTGCTGGGTTCGGAGCGTTTGCGACAGCTGCTCGACCGCCTGCGTTCCAGCTACGATATGGTGATCATCGATTCGCCGCCCATGCTGCCCATCACCGATGCAACCGTACTGGCCCGCGTCGTCGACGGTGTCCTGCTGATCGTCGATACGGGTGCGACCCGCGTGGGCGCCGTGCTGCAGAGCAAAGAGATGCTGGAGCGGGTGGGGGGACGTCTGATCGGCGTGGTCATGAACAAGGTGGTGAAGGGCGTAGGCGGCTACTCGAATTATTACCATTATTATGACCAGTACTATTATGGCGACGGAAAGCGCCCGTCCTCCGCGCGTTCGAAGAACGGCCGCCAGAAGATGGCCGAGGCCGGGAAGGCGCAGGCCGAAGAAACCGCCGCCGGTTCAGAACGTGTATAGCATCGTCACGACAGAGCCTGCCCTGAGCAAAGCCGAAGGGTCGTGATGGCGAGACTCCGTGATTGCATCTACTTCGTCTGCTACGCTCGGAACGCCGGCTGCCTGTCCGCACCTGGGCAAGCTGGACGACGATGACACCTATTTTCGCTTCGCCTGCGGGGACAACCGCTGTTGGCGCCTGAAGACGCCGGCGGAGGTGGTGAGCGATCACCAGACCACCTTCTGCCTGGGAACGCGATATGCCGAGTGCCCGATTTACACCACGGGCAAGGCGCCGCCCAACATCGTCGTCCGCCGGAGCAAACCTGCGGCTCTGCCGGGGAATACGTTCAATTGGCGTATATGGGTGGTCGTGCTGGAGGTGCTGCTCCTGATCGGGGCCGGCGCGGCGCTGGTGATCACTGTCCTGATGCAGCCAGCGGCCCCGGCGGCGGTGGCGCCCCTTGCCACACGCACCCCTCTGCCGACGACGCCCGCGGTTGCGATCCTCCCCACTCAGTTCGCCAGTCCGACCAGTCTGGACGCGACGTTCACCCCGACGGCTACCGTCACGCCCGAAGCTACGGTCACACCTGGCGAGACAGCCACCTTCACGCCCGCGCCCGCCGGCGATGTGCCGATCGGCCCGCTGAACCTGGTTGTGCATAGTGTGCAGACCAACGAGAACCTGATCACCATCGCCGCGCGATACAACACGACGACGGAAGTGTTGATGAAAGTGAACGGCCTTTCCCAGGAGCGCCTCATCCAGCTCGGGCAAGTGCTGGTGGTGCCGGTGGGCGCGACCTCGGACGCCGATGTTCCCCGGCTGATAGCCTTTCAGACGGTGCAGGACACGTCCCTGACTGCCATCGCCCAGCGGCTGTCGGCCGACGTAGAAACCGTGCGCACGCTGAACGCTCTGGGCCCTGACGACCTTGTCCCGGCCGGCCGGTGGCTGTTCGTCCCGCAGCCGTAGGGGCGTTCAATTGAACGCCCTTACGGGGGCAGCTCATGACCGACCGCCGCAAGCGACTCACCCGATGGCTGATCCTGGCCAGTACGGTGCTGGCCCTGCTGTGGGCAGGGCGGGTCGGCTACCTGGCCTACGCGGTGTGGTCCGGCATACAGACACTCGCTCGCTCGCAGGCCGCCCGAAGTACGGTCGGGCCTCAGACCCGCCCCAACGACGCGGCCAACGTCCGAGTATTGGCAGACACCGTCCACTCGCTACGAGAGGATATGGCAGCTCTTCGATCTGAAACGTGGCCCTTCGTACAGGCGCTGCGTCTGGCCGAAGGGCTGCCTGCCGTCGGTCCCGACCTGGCGGCCGTGGCGCCGCTGGTGGATATCGCCTGCGACGTGACTTTCGCCGCCGACGAAACGCTGGTGGTGTTCCTGCCCGCAGTGTATCCGTTATATCCCTCGTCACGATCGCCATTGCCTGCGCTGCTCGATGCGGCACAGTCAGGACGAGATCGGCTCATCGCCGCGCAGGGCGCAGTACGCCGCGCCCTGCGAAATCGAGCGGCCATCCCGGCCGATGTTTCGCCCGCGCTGCAGCGCCAGATGGACAGACTAGACACGTATCTGCCGCTGCTGGATCAGGCGCTGACAGTCTCGATTGCCCTGCCCGATCTGCTGGGGGCCGATCAGGCGCGCACCTACCTGCTGTTGGCGCAGAATCGTGATGAACTGCGGGCCACGGGCGGCTTCATCAGTTCGGTCGGCATCGTCACCGTGGATCAGGGCGCTGTCACTCTGCGGATCGAGAACTCCTACGCCCTCGACGATTTTGCCCATCACCCTTATCCCCTCCCGCCGCAGCCGCTTCAGACGTACATGGGCGCCCAGCTCTGGCTGTTCCGCGACGCCAACTGGGCGGCGGATTTTCCCGGCAGCGCGCGTGCGGCAGCAGGCCTGTATGGGCTGGGGCAGGGGCGATCGGTTGATGGCGTGATTGCGTTCGATCAGGTGGCGCTGCGCAACTTGTTAGCGGCCCTGGGCCCGATCGAACTGCCGGACGGCTCGGGCACGGTCAATGCAGACAACGTGCTGCAGTTCCTTCAAACGCAGTGGACGCCCGAGCGAGGCGATCTGTCTCCTGACTCACGGGTCTACGGCGGCGGTTTCATGAAGGGTTTGGGGCAGGCGCTGATGAATCGGGCCATGGCCGATCCCTTATCGCTAAATCTGACCGGGCTGGCCGACGCTGTCCAACAGTCGCTGGACGAGAAGCACGTCCTGATTTACATACCACACCCGGCCATCTCCCCACTGGTGGAGTCGCAAGGCTGGGACGGCGCGATCCGAACCGGCGATCAGGATTTTTTATATGTGGTCGACTCGAACGTCGGCTTCAACAAGGTCAACGCCGTTCTGCAACGATCAATTCGTTACGAAGTCGATCTGTCTGATCTCGCCCGGCCGGAGGCGGACCTGACTGTGCGCTATACCTTGCCCGGGCCGCAAACGCCGTGCCAGCAGGTCAACCCGAACTACGGCACGGGCGGCTACACGGTCGAGACGCAGGGCTGCTACTGGAACTACCTGCGCGTGATGGCCCCGGCGGGGGCCGTGCTGCGGGATGGGACGGCGCGGCCCACACCGGGCGAGTGGCTGTGGAATGGGCAGCCGGATGCCGGTCTCGTGAGTACGGGCGTTCAATTGAACGCCCCTACCGGCGAGGCAGGCGCCGTGGAGTTCGACCAGTTCTTTGTTGTCCCGAGTGGCGGCGCGCTGGAGACCGCCTTGTCGTACACCCTGCCCGCCACCATCGTGCACGATGAGGGCCTCTCCCTGACATACTGCCTGCGCCTGCAGAAGCAGCCTGGCACCCAGGCCGATCCGGTCTGGCTGTCCATCACCCTGCCGGCCGGCAGCCAGGTCATCAGCGGCGAGTTGGCGCCAGGCCGGGTGGAGGGCAGCACCGTCATGTTTGAAGACCTTGCGCTGGAAACGGATCGCCACGTGTGCGTTGCCTTCAGCAAGCCCTGATCGCACGACGGGCTGATTCGTCTATGCTGCGTTGACTGTGGAGAAGCGATGTTCAGGACAGCGATCCGTTTGATAGTGCGTACGCGCTTTACCGCGGGCCTCATAGGCCTGACCTTGTTCGTTATCCTGGCCCTCGCCTTCGCGAGCGACGGAGAGGCTTGGGCCTCTCAGGCATCTGGACCGGCCCGCCAGACGATCCCGACGGTGACGGCGACCGCCGGTGCACAGGCACAGACGGTTGTGCCCCTGCCCACCGGGATGACCTCCAGCGAGTCCACAGCACCAGCCGCGGCGGAGCCTTCACTCTCGTCTGGCCCGGCACCCATCGGGTGTTTGGCGCTTGGCCTGGCCGTGTTCCTGATTCTCGCGGCGCTGATTGGCCGCCTCGGGTTGAGGCTGTGGCTGCGCCGCCGTCGAAAAAGCCCACCGTCGTAGAAGCCGGATATATAGGATATATATATGTTCACGCAACGGTTCAATCGGCGATGGCATTGCTTCCTGCTCCTTGTTTTGGTGCTCTCGTATTCGGCGCCCGTCGGGCAGGCACGCGCTGCCGGCACGGCGGTCGCCGGCAACTGCCGCTTCGGTATTACGGTCACCACAGGCAAAGGAAGCAGCATCCTCAGCGAGCTGTCGGTCGGCGCCTATCTTGACTGGGCGCAAGCGCCGCGCGCCCCGGTCCCTCCCGGTCTGGACTATATCCATGTCGTCCGATTGCGGGACGGGGCGCGGCAGTACGTGTATGACCCGCAACTGCCGGAGGTGACGGCCCGGTTTGAGTCCTCGCTGAGGGAGGCGGTGGAGCATTATCCCGGTCAGGCCTGGCTGGTCGGCAACGAGCCGGATACCGCCTTCGAAAACCAGGATGCCCTTACCCCTGACGCGTATGCGCTGGCCTATGGCCGCGTCTATCGGTTGATCAAGTCAGTCGATCCCACGGCGCGTGTCGGCATTGGAACGATCGTTCAGCCAACGTTGCTGCGCCTGCAGTGGCTGGATCAGATGTGGACCTCCTACCGGACCCTGTACCGGACCGATCCTCCATCCGAATTCTGGAGCATCCACAGTTTTATCCTGCGCGAGAAGGCGGGTGACTGGGGCACCGGCGTCCCGCCGGGATTGGCCGGCCC
>Ga0209342_10008306_pt1 | contig 10406 bp, 10 predicted proteins | sample RifCSP16_2_FD_184023 | JGI IMG/M metagenome (GOLD analysis project Ga0209342, IMG submission 184023) | Soil microbial communities from Rifle, Colorado - Rifle CSP2_sed 16_2 (SPAdes) (version 2) | ecosystem: Environmental > Terrestrial > Deep subsurface > Rock core/Sediment | place: Rifle... | reverse complement strand
ACCAGTACCCGGTGATGCGGGGCCGCTCAAAGCCTCCGTCTCGGCACAGGGCCCTAAGCTCCCCGCAGGTGAGGAAGTCGTGCGTCCTCCAGTTGCTCTCGCGCGACCAGTACTCGCGCGCGCGGTAGTGCTTGAGCCACTTGCGCGCAAGCCGCGCGACGCGCCGCAGGTTATGGTGAGGCTCGACCATGAGGAGTCGGCCGCCCGGGCGCACCACCTGCCCCAGCGCCTCGAACACCTCTGGCCGCCGATGCATATGGTGCAGCGACTGGATCACGATCGCCGAGTCCACCGAGTGCGGCGGCAGGCGATCGAGAAGCTCGGCCGCCGAGACGGCCACAATTTCGATGTTCGTGATGCCGTGAGTCTCACACCCCTGCCGGAGGACGCGTCGCATGTCGGGCACGGGCTCGACAGCCGTCACGGCGTCGGCCCGGCGCGCGATCAGGCGCGTGAAATACCCGCTGCCGGCGCCAAGCTCGAGCGCGCGGCCGTAGCCGCGGCCCGGCCAGACCTCCTCCACCAGCGGCTGCGCCGGGTACTCGTGGTGCTCCGCCTCGGCATATCGATGGGTCGCATCGTACGCGGTGGCGCCGTGGCCCGAGTACATCCCGACGTTGCCCGCGAGGTTGATCCGGTCGAGCTGGCCCTTGAGGTCGCGGGGCAGGAACGCCATCTTGGCCGGCTGCGGCAGCACGATGTACAGCAGGAAGCGCCACGGACCTGCCTTCACCGCCCCCCCCGCTTCCGCAAGACCAGGTTGAGGTAGGGCAGGGCCAGCGAGGGAGACAAGCCAAGCCGACGGAGCCCGGCGCAGACGAGGCTGAAGGCCGGCAGGAGGCTTCGGCGAGTGCGGGAGCGCGCGGTGTCGCGAAAAAACCGCCAACCGTACCCGACCTCTTCGGTCACGTCGTCGAGCCCCCCTAGCCCCGAGGACGGGAAACATTCGACGAGCGAGGCGTTCCGCCACCCCGTGCCGTCGGCCACGAACTCCGCATAGTCGACGCCGCGAAACCGCCCCGGGCGTCCGAGCTTCGCATAGGCGAAAGCCAGGGGCGCCGGCAACCACTGGATCAGCGGCAGCCCGACGGAGTGCGTCTCGAGGGGGAAAAAGCGGTTGGGGGTGTCGAGGATCGCGATGTGGCCACCGGGCGCGAGCACGCGGTAGTACTCGTCCACGATCTGGCGGCGGCCACTCACGGGCAAATGCTCGACAACGCCCAAGACGAGGACCAGGCTGAATCTCCCGTCGGGATATGGCAGCCTGCGCGTCTCTTCGTTGGAGAAGAGGCGCACCTCCTTCACCCGGCCGAGATGCAGCTCCTCGACCTTGATCCGCACCATGGCGGCGAACGCCGGGTCCGTGTCGAACGTCGTGATCTCCCGCACGAGAGGCTGCTCAGCCAGGTACTCCGTGATGTGGCCGAACGAGCAGCCGACCTCGAGCACTTCGAGCTCGCGGGCGCCGCGGCGACGCAGGTAGGCGAAGAGCGGGTCGAGGAGGAGACGGCCCCGGGTCTCCCGGAACGAGAAGTATTGCGGCGCGCGCGCGGGGCCCTTGCGCTCGACGAGCATCCGGACCACGCGCGCGCTGTAGACCGTCGAATACTCCCGCCCGCCGACGGTGAGCACGCGCCGGTCACCCAGGTCCTCGAGACGGTACGGGGGCTCGCTCATCTCTTGCAGGATAACAGCGCTCCCGGTCGCCTGCCTACACCGGCTTCTCCAGGACGATGAAGATGCGCGTGGCCAGCCAGCGCGCCAGCGGGCGAAGCGCCGCCTCTCCCGCGCGCGCCAAGCCCTGGAACGACGCTGGCAGCGGCCTCCCCACCTTGAAGCCGAAGGTCGCCAGGTAGGGCAGGCCGACGAAGGGCTCGGCCCTCACGAGGTGGAGCGGCAGGCCGGCCCCGCGGAGCCTGGCGAGGGCAAGGAAGGGAATGGCGGCGGCGCCCTCGAACGTGGCCTTGGCGTCCGAGTCGAACGGACGGGCCACGTCCACACCCAGGCGGCACGCCTCAAGGTCTTGATGCCCGGCGGATTGATCAGGGTGATCATGGCCGTTGATCTACGGTGGCACGAACCGGGCGAACCCCCGGGTGCCTCAGGACCGAACCGCAAGGCCTGAGATCATGGGGCCCTACGCCCGAAGCTCCAATGCGTTGGACAGCGGGGGGTCTCGTCGGGCCTCGAAAACGCGGGGAAACTCACGTGTTCGCGGGGTCCGGGCGGCCCCTTCAGCGCCCCGCGATCGCCCGGACAAGCGCGATCTCGCGCGCCACCAACGCCGAGAGGTCGTAGCGTTCTACGATCATCTTCCTCGCTGCCTCCCCGAGCCGCGCCGCCAGCGCCGGGTCGTCGAAGATCCGCCGCAGGCGCGCAGCCAGCTCCTCCGGGCGGTGCGGGTCGAAGAGAAGCCCGGTCTCCCCGTCGGTGATGAGCGCTCGGTTGCCCGCACAGTTTGAGGCCACGCACGGCAGCCCGCAGGCCATGGCCTCGAGGAGAACCTTCGGATGCCCTTCCGTGAACGAGGCCAGAACGAAGACGTCCGACGAGCCATAAACCGCCGGCAGCTTGGCCTGCTCGACCACCCCCAGAAATTCCACGGGCGCACTCTGTGCCTTGGCTTGGGCGTCGAGGTCGGCGCGAAGTGGACCGCTGCCCGCCAGCCACAACGTGGCGCCGGCCGAGGCTGTCGCTTCAACCACGATCTGGAGATTCTTTTCCGGAGAAAGCCGGCCGACATACAGGATTCGACGGCCGCGGGCACGCTCGGCGTCCCCGGGCCGGAAGAGCCGGAGGTCGACGCCGTTCGGGATGATCTCCACTCGAGGAGCCAGCCTCGCGGCGCGCGCCCGCAACTCCTCCGTGGTGGCGATGACGGCCGCGGCGTGGCGGAGGCCGAGGCGCTCGACCACGGCTTTGAGCACGCGCTTGGGCCCGGGTTGAGAGAGCTGGCCGTACCAGAAGCCGTATGTCGTGACGTACGGTATGCCGAAGCGCCTCTTGGCCCGGAGCGCCGGGATGACGCCCGTGATCTGGAATACACGAAGGACGCGGCAGCGTCGGAACTCCGTCGCATGCGCCCCGACCATGGTCACGGCGCGGCGGCCGCGGCTCATGGGCCGCCCCGGCGCGAGCACGCGGACGCGCTCGAGCAGAGCCGGCTCGCTCGTGAACTCGTCAAGCGACTCCGCGAGGTAGCTGAAGTAGCAGACCTCGCCGAAGGCGTCGGCATAGGGTCGCATGTAGCCGTCCAGGATCCGGGACCGCTGGCCGGTCTCGGCCAGGGCCCGGATCCCACTGCCGAGCGCGGGCAGGAGGCCGACCGCCATCAGCGCCGCTTTCTCGCCACGACCCTGAAGCCCGTGCTCTCCTCAGGCCGGCGGACGGCCGCCTCCCGCTTCCAACGGCTCAGGCGTTCGTAGAGACCGAGCGAGAGCCCACCCAGGGCGTCGATGGCTCCAGCCCACGGCGTGTCGAGGACCACGGGCATCACCGGGCCGTCGGGCTCGAATCCCGCGGCCGTCAGCTCGGCCAGGAACTCCGACTGCGTGTACTCGATCTTGTGATCGGGGTCCGAATAGGAGAAGAGCCCCGCCTCGCGAAGCGTCTGCCGCCACCGCGTCTCGCGGTTCGGCCCGGAGACAAGCAGCCGGCCGTCGTCCTTGAGCACTCGATGGATCTCCCGCAGCACCCCGACCCGCGGCACCAGGTGCTCGATCACGTCGAGGAAGAGCGCGGCGTCAAAGGCGCCGTCGGCGAAGGGAAAGGTCCCCGTGATATCCCACGCGAACACGCGGGCGTTTCGAAGCCCGAGCTCGCGGATGGTGCTGGCGGCGACAGGCAGCTGCCGCAGGTCATAGTCCATGCCCACGATCGAGCGGCACCGGATCGCCGCGCGCGCGAGATGGGCGCCGTTGCTGCAGCCGACGTCGAGGACGACCTTGGTGTCCGAGAGGTGCGGCAGGTACCAATCGTGCCACGGGTCGTCCACGAGATGCTTCGGGTGGATCGCGTAGGGCCGCTTCCCGGTGAGCCGCACGAGCCGCACGCCGAGCGCCTTGCCCCGGCGGTTGCCGAGATCGAGCGCGCGCACCAGCAACCGGTTGAGCGCATTCACGGCCGCCGGCCCGGTCGGCGCCGCCATGCCTCGATCGTGTCCTGATACACCTTGCGCGTCTCGTCCACGCAGCGGGACCAGCGGAAGAGCCGATCCACGCGCTCCCTGTTGGCCCACCCGAATTTTTCCCGCAGCGCGGCGTCGCCGAGCAGCTGAAGCAGCCGTTCGGCGAAGGCGTCGGCTTGCTCAGGAGGGCAGAGGAACCCGCCCTGCCCCTCCACCACGAGCTCCGGCAGGGAACCGCGGTCCGAAGTGACCACGGGCAGTCCAACCGACATAGCCTCCGCCACGGAGAGGCCGAAGCCTTCCATCGCCGATGGGAAGAGGAACACGTCGGCGAGGTTGAAGTGGTCGACCTTGTCATTCTCCGGCACGTATCCGGTGAAGACCACATGCCCATCCAGCCCGAGCCGGCTCACGCGGCCGCGCAGCGGCTCGAGGAGGGCCCCGCCACCCGCCACGACGAGGCGCGCGCCAGGATTGCGGGACACCACCTGCCGCCACACGTCGAGGAGCAGGAAGAGGTTCTTTCGCGGCTTGAGCCCTCCCAGGAAGAGCACGACCGGGCGGTCACGGAGGCCGTAACGCTCGAGGAGATCGGTTCGCGGCTGGCGCGGCTCGAAGGCGGGATCCACTCCGTAGTACACGACCGAGACATGATCCACCCGGGTTCCGAGCTCGGCCTGAAGCTGGCGCCGGGCGAACTCGCTGCCCACCACGACCCGATCGGAGCCCTCGACGACGCGCTTCTCGATGACCCGGTTGAAAGGGCTCGGATCCAGGTGGTGGTGGTGGGACACGACCGGAACGTCGAGGCCGTAGTGGCGGCGCGCCCAGAGCGCCGACGGGCCGATGTAACGCAGCGAGTGCACGCGCAGGAGGTCGAAGCGCGCCGATTTCCACACGCGTTGGATGGCGCGCGGCACGACGAACGGCGCCACATACCACCGGAGACCGCGCGCGATCGGGAAGCGGTGAACCGTCCAGCTCGGGACACCCTCCGGGTGGCGCCTGCCGCGCGCCAGGATGATGTCGAGCTGGACGCCGGCGCGGCCGAGGCGAACCAGAAGCTCGCGCTCGTACGTCTCGCCACCGGATGTCGTTTCCGGGGAGAGGCCACAGTGGGGTGTACAGATCCGCATGGCGTGCGTCACCGGGTGGCGACGATCAGGTAGCCGCCCACGAAAGCCGCGAAATCGGAGCGCCGCACGCGCGGCAGGGTGTCGAGGCGCGCCAGCAGATCGAGCGCGGGAAAACTGAGATAGCCGACCCACCGCAGCGGCCGGGGCGCCCCGAGCACGAGGAAGCGGAGCAGCGCGGCCAGGTGCGTGAAGTACCCGCCCTGAGCCTCGATTCGCAGGGGTGTGAGCCCGGCCTGTGCCAGGAGGCGGCTCCACATGCTTCGCGTGTATCGCCCATAGTCGTCCGGGTCGCCATGGATCCGCTCGAGGAACGGGACCGTGATCACGAGTGACCCGCCCGGACGGAGGACCCGCCGGCACTCTCCGAGCGCCCGCATGACGTCCGGCACATGCTCGAGAATCTCCGTGGCCTTCACGGCGTCGAATGCAGCGTCCCTGAACGGCATGTCCTGGACGTCGGCGGCAACGTGTGGCCGCCTCGCGCACTCGATGTCCGCGACGATCCAGAGCGCGGACGGCGGCGGGCGAAACACTCCGCGCTGGCGCGCGCCGCCGATGTCGAGCACCCGGCCGACGAGCGCTGGGGCCACCGAGGCGAGGTCCGCGTCCACGCGCTTGCGCCGGTAAGAGGCGCCGAGATAGTACCCGAGGCTCACGGCGATTCTCCGAGCACCGACGAGTAGATCCCCAGGAGCTCGCCGACCAGTGCCTCTTCGTTGAAGAGCACATCGGCCCGCTGGGCGGCCGCCCGCCCCATGGCGGCGCGGCGGGCGGGATCCAGCAGGAGCTCCGACACGGCCTTGGCGAGCGCCTCCGGGTCGCGCTTGGGCACAAGGAGCCCGGTCACGCCGTGCTCGACCACCTCGGGCGTGCCTCCCACGGCCGTGGCCACCACGGGCCGGCCGAACCGCATCGCCTCGAGGAGGACGCGGCTCAGCGGCTCAGGCCACATCGACGGCACCACGATGACATCCGCCGCGCGGTAGAGCGCAAAGAGCCGCTCCTGCGGGATCGAGCCCAGGACATGAAGGTCGGGGCTGCTCGGCACCCGAACTTCTCCCTTGCCCGCCATGACGAAGCGCACGCCGGGCACGGCGGTTCGCACGCCGTCCAGGCTTTCGAGGAAAACCGTGGCCCCCTTACCGAGCGAGAGCTTACCGGCGTAGAGCACGAGCGGTGCGGCGCCGACGCCGAGCGATCGGCGCGCCGCTTGAACCTCCTCGTCGCTTGGTAACCCCTGCCTCGGCGGCGGCAGGCTGTGGACGATGCGGGTCTTCCGCCGCGGCACGAGGCGCTCCGGGTACACGGCGAGGACGCCGTGACTCACGCCGAGGATGATCCGCGCGTGGCGCAGCGCCATTTGCCTGAGCTTGACATCCCACCACGCCCACAGCGAGGCGGCCTGGACGCGGGCGCGATGGAAGACGCCCGACCCGGCATGGTAGTGGCGGAGGTGGAATGGCACGCAGCGCCCGAGATACTGCCGCGTCGAGCAGTCAAGCGTTGTCCAGTCCTCGAAGAGCAGGCAGAGGCCGAGCGGACAGGCCAGCCCGAGGTCGCGGATGGTGACGACGACGGGCGTCCCGAGCGCGCCCCCGGCGAGAACCGCCGCCGGCAGCGCCGCTTTCCCCTGGGCGTGGATGAGCGCGGCGCCCGCGGCCCGGGCCGCGCGATGGATCTGCCAGCCAAAATAGAGGTAGAAGAGAGGGTTGCGATGGAAGATTCCGCGGACTTCTCCCTGTCCCGGCGACAAGCGCACCGGGAAAGGGATGCGAATGATGGACACGCCGTCCCGGCGCTCCCGCGCGGGAGCGCCATAGTTCGGCGTCACCACCGTGATGGCATGACCGCGGCGCGCCAGCGCCCCCGCCCAGGCCTCCGTCGTCCACTCGGCTCCTCCGGGAGCGAACGGTGGATAGTACTCGCAAGCGAACAGGACGGAGGTCACGGCTTGCGCGCCACGATTTCGATGAACGGCGACACTCCAGAGAGGCGATAGTAGAGCCCGAGGACACCCCGGAACGGCCCCACGCTTTCGCGCGGCCGATCGTCGCCGCCGTGGAAAGCCAGTGCCATGACGCCGGCGGCCCGGAACGCTCGCCGGAGGCCGGCCGGGGTCAGGCGGCGCAGCGTGGCGAGATAGGCGGTTGGCCGACCGCGCAGCCGCAGATAGAGACGGCCGAGCGTTCGAGGCAGGAACGGCGCCCAGAGAAGCTTGTAGTGGCCCTCATACCACGACCATGCGTTGGGCGTATGGACGTAGACCACACCGCCTGGGCGCGTCACCCGGACCATCTCGCGCACCGATGCCTCCACGGAGTCCACGTGCTCGATCGCGGAGAAGCAATACACGAGGTCGAAGGTCCCCTCCGCGAAGGGCAGTGCCTCGGCCGCCGTGCGCACGAAGCGGCCGCGGCCCGCGTCCAGGTGCTTGAGCGCGCAGATATCCACGGCGTTCGGGTCGGCGTCGATGCCGACACTGAGCGCCGCTGTCTCAGCGGCCATAATGGTGAAGCCGCCCGTGCCACACCCCACGTTGAGGATGCGGCCGTGGAGCGGACCATCACCGATCAGGCGGCGCAGACGCTCGAGTCGGGCACTCTCGGCCCGTTCCTCCTGCCCTCGGAGATCCACCAGGACCGGCCAGTCGGGGATCCCGAGGACGTCCCGATAGTAGGTGGTGTAGTAACGCCGGAGACGGTCCTGGAGCTCGAGGTCCGCGCTCACGTCAGGCGCAAGCGCAGCGCTTCAACAACGGCCCGGCGCTCGTCGGGTGAGATCCCTACGGAACACGGCAGGGACAGACCCCACTCGTACAACCGCGGCGCGACCTCCAGACGGTAGGTCTGGGCCCGGGCAAAGAGGGGCTGAAGGTGGAGAGGACGCCAGACCGGACGCGCCCCGATGCCATCCGAGGTGAGCCGGCGCAGGAGGGCCCGCACGTCGGGACAGCGGCGCTCGTCGAGAAGGACGGACGTCATCCAGTAGGTCGAGCGCCCCCACGGCGCCTCGCTTACCACCGCAACACCGGGCACGCCGGCGAGCGCCTCGCGGTAGTGCGCCGCGGTCTCGCGCTTCGCTTCCACGAAGCCATCCAGCTGCTCGAGCTGCGCGACACCAAGAGCCGCCTGGAGATTCGTGAGCCGATAATTGTAGCCCGTCTCCTCGTGGATGTACTCGATGGCATCCGTGCGCGCCTGCGTGGTGAGCCGCCGCACGCGCGCCGCCATCTTGTCGTCGCGAGTGAGCACCATGCCGCCGCCGCCGGTGGTGATGATCTTGTTGCCGTTGAAGGACAGACAGCCCATGAGCCCGTCGCAGCCGACGGCCCGGCCACGGTAACGGGCGCCGAGAGCCTCGGCGGCGTCCTCGACCACGGCCAGCGGGTAGCGACCCGCGACGTCGAGGACCGCGTCCACGTCAAAGGGGTGGCCGTAGAGGTGCACGGGCAGGACGGCGCGCACGATACGCCCCGTCGCCCGGTTGACGACCTGCCCGTCCTTGATCGCGCACTCGCGCGAGAGGAAGTCGGCCATCTTGCCCGCGTCCAGCCCCCAGGAAACGTCTTCCGAGTCGAGGAAGACCGGCTGCGCCCCGCAATAGGAGACCGCATTGGCCGTCGCGATGAAGGTCAGCGCGGGCACCAGCACCTCGTCGTCGGGCCTCACGCCCGCGGCCAGCAGCGCGACATGGAGGGCCGCCGTGCCATTGACCGTCGCGACGGCGTGAGGCACGCCGACATAGGCGGCCACCTCCCGCTCGAAGCGGTCCACGAAGGGGCCAACCGAGGACACCCAGTTGGTGTCGAGGCATTCCTTGAGGTACTTCCACTCATTGCCGGCCAGGTGCGGCACCGCGTTCGGGATGGCGCGCCGGGGCTCCATCAGCGCGTCCCTCTTTCCCGCACGAGCCAGTCGCGATACCAGGCGACGGTATCGCGCACCCCCGCCTCGATGGGCACCTTGGGCATGAAACCCGTCAGCGCCCGCAGGCGCCCGATGTCCGGGCAGCGCCGCGCGACCGAGCCCAGCGGAGCCGGGACGCGATCGAGCGGGGGCTCGAAGCGGGCTTCCTTGAGCACGAGGCGCGCGAGATCTTCGATCACGGTCTCCTCGCTGTCATTGCCGATATTGACGATGCGCCCCCAGGCAGGCTCGGCTGCCATGAGCCGCAGCATCGCCTCCACGGCGTCCGACACGTGGCAGAAAGCGCGCCGCTGGTCGGCGCCGTAGAGGCGGAACGGGTTCTCGCGACGAAGCGCGCGCAGCGCCAGCTCCGGAATGACGTGGTCGGCGCCCATGCGCGGGCCGTAGACATTGTGAAAGCGGCCGATCACGGCGCGGAGCCCGCGGGCGCGCGCCGTGTGGACCACGGCGGCCTCCCCCAGGATCTTGCTCGCGGCATAGGCGAAGCGCGGCGCGCGAATGTCCTCGACGGACAGCGGCACGTCCTCGGGCGTCGGCACGGGCACCGTGCCCGCCGTGACACCGCCCGCGTAGGTCTCGCTGGTCGAGGCGAAGAAGAGCACGCCGGATTCGGGCGCGATCCAGTCGAGCAGATGCATCAGGGCCAGCGTATTGGTGCGCACCACGCGCGCCGGGTCGGTCTCGACATTGCGCACGCCCACCACGGCCGCGAGCATGTACACACCGTCCCACCCCCGCGGCAGCTCCGCGAGCGCGGCCGGGCGCGTGAGATCCGCCTGCACGAAAGTGATATTCGGCCGCGCGCAGAGCGATTCGATGTCGCGGTCGCGGCGGCCGCGCGAGAGGTCGTCCACGAGCGTCAGCGCATGCCCCTCGCCCGCCAGTCGCAGGGCCAGGTGATAGCCGATGAAGCCCGCCCCGCCCAGGATCAGGGTCCTAGGCATAGCCTATCCCCGCGTAGGACACCCCCGCCCCGCGCACCATCTCCTCGTCGAGGATGCGCCAGCAGTCGTAGAGCACGGCCGGGCGACGCAGTCGCGGCAGGAGCCGCCCCAGGTCGAGCTTCGCGTACTCGGGATGGTTGGTGATGATGAGGACGGCGTCGGCGCCGTCGAAGGCCGCCTCGGGGCTCACCGGCTCAGCGCCGAGGCTGCGGATGACATCGGCCGCGACGAGGTAGTCGTGCCCCCGGAGCTCGAGCCCCGCTTTCGGGCGCTC
>Ga0209342_10008305_pt1 | contig 10408 bp, 9 predicted proteins | sample RifCSP16_2_FD_184023 | JGI IMG/M metagenome (GOLD analysis project Ga0209342, IMG submission 184023) | Soil microbial communities from Rifle, Colorado - Rifle CSP2_sed 16_2 (SPAdes) (version 2) | ecosystem: Environmental > Terrestrial > Deep subsurface > Rock core/Sediment | place: Rifle... | reverse complement strand
CGGTGGACAGCATCACGATGAAGTCGTTGCTCCAGGGCGCGTACCACGACCAGTCGGTCCTCCGGTCGCCGTTGTAGTCGCCGGTGGCGAAGAACCTCCCGTCCTGCCAGTTGCCCCATCCTGACGTGTCGTTGTGCACCTCCGTGAAGTGGCCGTCCCCGGAGGACGGCAAGACGTGGAAGGCGCCCGTGGACGAGGACGCCCGGGCGGCAGGAGCATGTAGAACGAGAGCTGCTGCGGCAGCGACGAAGATCGGCAGTACGAGTGCGACGTGCCGCCTGCGGCGATCGCCTTCGCTGGTGAGTGCGGTTCGTGCTCCCATGGTTCCCTCCTGTGGTCGAGTTCCGTCGGATGCTCCGCACGAGAGACTGCTGGCGCGAGCCCGCGGCGCGTGCATCTGGCGGGCCAGCTACACTGCCGGCAATGGGCGGCGCTGCCTCGGGCAAAGCCACGACTGATGGGGCGGACGGGCTCCGCCTGCAACGCTTCGTCAAGGCTATCGTGCCGATGGGCTTCATGTTCGGAGGTGGCTTGAACTGTCCGCGGACGGTCCCGTGAACGGTCCAGGGGACCGCTTTCCTTCGTCGCCGCAGTCCGCTATGCTCTCGGTGAGCTTATTGACGATCTGTGTTTGTTGAGCTGGGACCACGGACGCCACTTCTCCTGCGGAGGGCTGGCCCGCAGCGTCGGGAGGAAACGATGCACTTGCGCGCACCTCTTTCAGCGGTACTGTGTGCCGTGCTTTCGGGCGCCTGCGGGGGCTCGACCAAGAAGCCAGGTCCCCCCGACGCGGGCTCGTCTGGTACGGCGAAGATCGATGCCTTGGGCGGCAGCCTCTCGGTAGGGGGCGCGACGATCACGGTTCCCCCGGGCGCGCTCCCCGAGGGGACTTCCGTGGAGATCACGATGGCGGTCGCCTCCGACCAGCCACCCGTGAGCTACACGGCCTATTCTCCCCTCTATCGGTTCGGGCCCGCGGGCACGAGCTTCCAACAGCCAGTGACGGTCAGCCTCCCGTTCGCGCCCCCCGCGGTGAGCTCCGAAATCGCGGTCTTCTGGTCGCGCAGCAACGCCCCAGGGTACGAACGGCTCGCGGCGACGATAGCCGGCTCCTTGGCGACCGTCAGCGTGACGCACTTCAGCGAGGGCTTCGTCGCCGCCGGCTCGAGCGATACCGAATGCCCCGTCCCGCAGGAATCGTGCTCGGGCTCCTGCGTCAGCCTGGAGGCGGATCCGAACTGCGGGGAGTGCGGGCGCGTGTGCGCCGCGGGCCAGGCGTGCTTCGCGGGAATCCTCGGCTACGGGGACGGCCGAGGCATGTGCAGGTCCATCCGACAGTGGGCCCAGTGGCCGGTGCCGCCCGATGCGCCCACGCAGTACACCAATGATCCGGACACGGCCCTCGACCAGGTCACCGGCCTCACCTGGCAGCGCTACCCTGCGGACCATGAGTATCTCTGGGAGGATGCGGTCGCCTACTGCTCGGGGCTTTCCCTGGCGGGAAACGAGGACTGGCGAATGCCGACCCGCATCGAGCTCCTGAGCATCGTGGACTCGAGCAAGGCAGGCCCGACCATCAACGAAACTTCCTTCCCCCAGACCCAATCCAAGAAATACTGGTGCTACACCATCAGCCCTCTCGTCTCCTCTGAGCGCTTTTTCGTCAATTTCGCGTCTGGCGAGTGCGACACCACCGTCGCCGCCGCCGCCAACGGCGTGACGGCGCAAGTGCGCTGCGTTCGATGAGGGCCGGAGGTCGGGGGGCGCGGGGGCGCCGACATTCGACGCCGCGGGTTACCCGACGCAGCAAACCTGAGGTACTGCCAAGAGAGGTCGATCGGCCATGAAGCTCTGCTCACCGGGTCACGGGTTCGCCGCGGGAATTGCCCTCGTCTCCTGCTCGGCGCTGCTGGGCGCCATGGCCTACGCGGAGGCCCCCCCGGGGCAATACCAGGTCTCGAGCGACGTGGTCGTCGACGTCAAGACCCGACTCGCCTGGCAACGTGCCGCGCTGTCCCCCTCGACCCTCGCTGCCGGTTCCATCTCCGCCGCGAGCTACTGCGAAGGCCTCCACCTCGGCGCGTTCTCGGAAGGATGGCGGGTGCCGACGCGGAAGGAACTGGAGACGCTCGTCGACGCAGCCTCCAGGGAAAGCAGCGCGACCATCGACGAAGATGCATTCCCGGATACGGCGAAAGGGGCGTTCTGTACGTCCGCGCCTGCGCTGCAGGCCGCTGGCATTTGGGTGGTCGATTTCGCCCTGGGCGGGAGCTACCTGCGCTATCCGCCGAACGATGGGTGCTGGGTGCGCTGTGTGCACAGCGTTCAGTAGTCTTCACGGGTGGGCGACGACCAGCAGCGTGCCCGCGCGCGCCACGACGGTCTCCAGCGCCTGTGCCGTCGTGTCCGGGTCGAGGGCGCCGAAGCTCTCGTCCAGGATGAGGACCTCGGGTCTCTGCAGCACGGCGCGGGCCAGGTAGACGCGGCTCCGCTCGCCGTGCGAGAGCTGCCACCCGCTGTCGCCGACCGACTGGTGGAGCCCGGAGGGCATGCGGTCGAGGAGGGGACCGAGTCCGAGCTCGCGGCAGAGGATCTCCGCCTCCGCGAGGTCGTCCATCGTCGCCGGCCAGCGCCGCCCCATGAGCAGGTTGAACGCGAGCGTCCCCGCGAAGAGGTGGTTCTCGTGGAACTGCGGCGCATAGGCGACGTGTCGCCGCCAGTTCGAGAGCCCGAGCGTGGCGGGGTCGCTGCCGCCGAGGAGCAGGAGCCCTCCCTGCGGTCGCCGCATCCCCGCCAGGACCGACGCCAGCGCCGTCTTGCCACAACCGGACGGGCCCTCGAGCAGGAGCCGCGCGCCGGGCCTGGCCACCAGGCTCGCGCCCCGGAGCACGGGCGCGGGACGGGCAGGAAACCGGAACACCAGCCCGAGTGCCTCGAGCGTGCGGGGCGCGGCGCTGGCCTCCGCAGGCCACCCCGCGCCGGGCGGCACCGGCGGCTCCAGCTCGGCCGCGGCGCGGAAGAGCGGCGCGACGCCGCGCCAGGCGATGGCTGCGCTCATGAGGTGCGACAGCCCTGTGACGAGCTGTCCGAGCGACTGGGCCGCGAAGACGATCCCACCCACGGCGACGGCGAGCCCTGCCGGCGAGGGAGGGCCCCCGGCCAGCCCCATCCCGAGCACGACCACGCTCGCCAGGAGCCAGCCGCGCGGGATGAGTGAACCGGTGGCGGTGGCCGCGCCGTCAGCGGCGGCGGAGGCGACGAGGTAGCGCTCGAGGAGCTGGTCCTCCACCTCGTGCCGCCGGGACCGCGGCTCCTGCGCGAGCCGCGTGCGATGCCCGACCATGCGCTCGACGAGGTCGTGCGTCATGTCGAGGCCGAGCGCCGCGCTGCGCCGCCGCGCCTTCCACTCCGCCCGCGCCAGCGCCGCCGCGGCGACGAGGAAGGCGAGGAGGAGCGCGACGAGCGCGCCTCCCGCGGCCCCCGACGCGAGCACCGGGATCGCGAAGAGGATCTGCAGGCCCGCCGCGCCGGTGGTGAACGCCCCGCTCATGGACAGGGATTCGACCAGCTCGGCGTCCAGCACTCGCGCGAAGAACCCGCCCGCGCCCTCGGTGCGCAGCCGCTCCGGATCCATCCGCAACGCTCCGGCGAGGAGCCGTCTCTTCAGCGCGACCCCGGCGGCGATGCCGGTGCGCACCGCCGCGCCCGCCGCGGCGACGCGCAGTGGAACCGCGGTCGCCATGACCAGGGCCCATCCCAGGAGCCAGCCTCCGCCGAGCTGTCCGGCGAGGCCCGCCCTACCCAGCCATGCCCAGCCGATGAGGAGGAGGAGGGAGTCCGCCACGCTCGCGATGGCGAAGCGGCGCAGATGCCGGAGCGCGCCGGACTCCGCCAGCTGGCGGCGCATCGGAGCGTGCGGCGCCTCGCGGAGGAGCCAGCCGCCGCCGACGATGACGGGCCCGAGCCACTCGCCGCCCTCGCACGGAGGCCCGACGGCGAGCTGCTCTGGTACTTCCCGAGCGGCGATCAGCCCAACGTCGACTTGACCGCGCTGCCCACCGACGGTCTGCTCGCCCGAGGCGTCCAGCTCAGCCCCGACGACCACCCTCCGGGCGAGTACCTGGTCCTTGGCGTGTTCGGCGCTCGCCCCCTCGAGAAGGCGGACGTCCGGCGCGCTCTGGAGAGCCCGGATCGGAAGGAAGGGCCGGCGGTGGTCGAGCGGCGCCTCTTGGTGGAGGCGCCATGATGGGATGTCGCGTTGCCCTGGCCCTCGTGTTGCTCGCGCCCTCGGCTGGCGTGGCGCGCACCACGTTCTACGCTGTTGTGATCGGAAACAACGCCGTGCCGCTGGCTCCGGGGTCCAGCGCGCTCTCACCCCTTCGATACGCCGACGACGATGCCGTCCGCTACTCCCAGTTCTTCGAGCGGTTCGCCGATCGCGTCGCCCTGCTGAGCGCCCTCGACGCCGAGACGGGCAGGCGCTATCCGGATGCGCTCGCCGCGGCCCGGCCGCCGACCTTGCGCGAGCTGGCGGCGGTCATCCGCGAAGCCGCCAAGGCGATGGAGGACGACCTGGCCCGCGGCGACCGGCCGGTGTTCTACCTGACCTACTCGGGGCACGGCGCACGGCTCGAGGACGGCACGGCGTTCTTCGCGCTCATCGACGGGGAGCTGACCCGGGAACGCCTCGGGGAGCACCTCCGGAAGCTCCCCGCCTCGCTCATCCACGTGTTCGTGGACGCCTGTCACGCCGAGGCGGTGGTCGGCCCGCGCGGGCGCTCCGACAAGGAGCGGGACGTTCGGACCGTGGCGGTCGGCGACGAGCAGGGCGCCTTCCTCGAGGAGGGCGGCCCGAAGCGGCTCCCCACGGTCGGCGCGATCATGGCCACGACCGCGGATCAGGAGGCGCACGAGTGGTCGCGGATCCAGTCGGGCGTGTTCACTCACGAGCTGCTCTCCGGCCTGAGTGGGGCCGCCGACGTCAACGGAGATGGGCAGGTGGAGTACAGCGAGATCCAGGCGTTCATCGCCTCGGCCAACCGCGATCTCAAGGACCCGCGGGCGATCCCACGGGTGGTCGCCCACGCTCCAGCGGTCAATGCCCGCGCGCCCCTCGTCTCGCTCGAGTGGCTCCGGAGCGCCGCGTTCCTGCGCGGCCAGTTTGGCGGGCTCGGGCACTTCCGGATCGAGCTCGATGACGGCCAATGCTACCTCGACGCCCACCTGAGCGATGAGGCCGTCTGGTCCATCGCCGTGCCCGCCGGCCGGCGGGCGTTCCTCATCGCGGGCGCGCGCGAGGTGGGCCTGCGCCTCTCTCCCGGGGAACGGATCGAGGTGCAGCGGCTCGTCTTCGAGAACAAGCCGGTCGGCTCGCGCGGCAGCATCGAGTCTTCCTATCGCGTGGGCTTCTTTCGGTCGCCGTTCGGTCCCAGCTACTACCTGGGCTTCGCGGATAGCGTGGGAATCGCTCGCGTCCCGTTCCGGAGCGCCGATGCGCAGACGAGTGAAGGGCGGCGCAGCCTGCGCAAGCCGTTGGCCATCGCGTTCCTGAGCCTCGGCGGCGGAGCTGCCGTGGCGGCCGCGGTGACCGGCGGGCTCGCCATCAAGGCAAAGAGCGACTACGACGCCACCGATCTTCAGCGGCCGGCGGCCGACGCGAGGCGGCGTCAGGGCAACTTCCAGACCGGCGCGCTCGCGACCGCGGGACTCGCGGTAGCCGCGGGTGTGACCGGGTGGCTGCTCTGGCCTCACGGCACCGAGCCGCGCGTCGAGGTAGGTTTCGTACCGGTGGGCGCCGGCGGCGCGGTGGCCTGGAGCGGGTCCTGGTAGCGTTCGTGGAACGAGCATCCTCCCCGTTTCCAGGAGGTGCCGTGATGTCTCGCCTGCTCGCCTGCGCCTTGCTCGCCCTGTCCGCCTGGGGATGCCGCCCGTCGGCGTCCGACCAGAAGAACAGGTGCCAGCGAGCGGCTGATTGCCTCTCCGGATACCTCTGCGAGGAGGGCATCTGCAAGAGGAACGGAGCGGTGAGCATCCGTCCGCGCACCATCGCGCTCCCCGCGGGCGGGCAGCAGGTCTTCACTGCTAGCGTCACAGGGAGCCCGGACGCGCCGGTCGCCTGGTCGGTGGAGGAGGCGAGCGGATGCGGTTCGATCACCGAGGGCGGCGCGTACACCGCCCCGGAGGCCGCGGCGACGTGCCACGTGGCCGCCACGAACATCGCAGACGCCTCACGGAGCGACGCCGCGACGGTGACGGTCACCCCGCCCGAGGTGAATGTCACCGTCGACCCGCCCGCGCTCACGCTGCTTCGCGGGGAGCGCTACAAGCTCTGGGCGGCGGTGGCCGGCACGGCGGATCGGGCCGTCACGTGGTCGGTGCGCGAGCCTGACGGCTGTGGGACGATCAGCCCGGCTGGGGTCTACACCGCCCCGGACGCCGAGGCCACTTGCCACGTGGTCGCGTCCAGCCACGCCAACCCCGCGGGTGAAGCGGAGGTGAGCGTCCGCGTGACTCCGATCCCGATGGGGGCCTGTGCCTCGGAGCCGCTGCGCACGACTGGGACCGTCTACTACTTCTGCGAGTGCGGTACGGGCGCCGACCCCGAATGCGTGCCCGGTGACGACAGCGCCTCGGGCACGCGCCCGTCCTCTCCCCGGCGGTCGCTCGCGCACGCCGCCTCCCTCTTCAACGAGATGGATGCGGGCGACACGATCGCGCTCTGCCGTGGCGGGGCGTGGGACATCGCCGTCGGGATCGGGGCCGAGCCCGCCAACCCCAGGTGCACAGCCGGTAACACCTGTGACTTCCGCGACTACGCCCCCCCTTGGGCCAGCGCCCCTGGCAACAGACCGCGGATCAACAACGGCACGGAGCACGTGTTCGCCATCTGGAACGACAAGGCGGCGTACGAGGGTCTTCGTTTCTGGAACCTCGATCTCCGCCCCACGGGCGGGGAAGCGAGCGGGTTCTGTTTCTCCCAGAGCTACCAGCACATCGATCTCTGCAACCTGACCATCCGCGGGGGGTTCGTTGGCGTCAATGTCCAGGTCGCCGCTACCGGCGGACACATCACCCTCCGGAACTCGCTCCTCGAGGGCAACCGCTCGGCGGCGTTCTACGGCGGCGGTCCGCACCTGACCGTCGACTCCAACGCCTTCGTCAATAACGGGGGCCAGAACCAGCCCCCGGAGCTGAGCAACCGGCTCCACACGATCGCGCTCGGCTGCGATCCAGAGAGCGCTTGCAAGGGGATGAGGATCACGAACAACCATCTCCGGACCGATCCGGATGGTCCGTGGGGCCGATGCCGCGGCGCCATGTTGTTTCTGGGATGGTCGCTCCCCGCCACCGATGGTCCTGATCCTTCTCCTGTCGGCGTCGTCGTCGAGAACAACCTCATCATCGGCGACGCGCCTGCCGAGTGTGGAGGCATCGAGATCTCCGGAAGGTACAGCCCCCCCGAGAGCCCCACCGAGGTTCATCGGGCCGCCTTCCGCAGGAACCGCATCTACTGGGGCGAGGGCGAACATGTGGTGGCGATGGGGGTGAGCGCTTGCACCGGGTGCACCGTGAGCGACAACGTCATCGAGGTCGCCGGGCCGTTCGCCCGGGCGATCGTCAGCCCCCTGATCACGCACGCCGCCCGTCCCGGCTATTCGGCGACCACCGGAACGGTCGTGCAGAACAACACCGTCCGCCTGACCGGCGGCGGCGACAGCGTGGGCATCTCGGTGGGCATGGAGCCCGAGGGGCAGGACTTCGTGGTCGAGGACAACGCGGTTTGGATGTCGCAGGGCGAGACGTGCGTTTCGGTCAGTCGGCCGCTCGCGGCTGGGCACCCCTTCGACGACTCGGCCGGCAACTACTGCTCCAACGGACCCGGCCCGGCCGAGCTGATGTGGGTGAACCCGGCGCATCGCGACTACACGCCGGCCGATCCAGGTCCGCTGATGGGGACCGCGAACCAGACCTCCTTCTCTCCGAAGGCCATCGGGCCCGTGACCTGGGACCCGTCCGACGCCGGCGTCGACCGTGTGGCGCCCATCGACATCGGCGCGTTCCAGCGCTGACGGACCCGCGCCCCCCTCGCCAGCCGTGCACTCGCTTGGGGCGGCGAGGGTCGTGGAGCGGCCCGATTCTTCGCTCCGCACGTATTCATGGAGCGCGTCACTCATACAGGGGCCGCCAGCGACTGGAGGCGCGATGGACTTGGTGTTCCAGGTGATCGACAGGGACGCGATGGACTTGGTGTTCAAGGTCATCAATACATCGTTGCTATTGGTCCTCGGGTGGATGGCAATGGACGCCAAACGAGATCGAGACCGGAAGCGCTCACTGGCCCGCAAGGCGAAGCTCGGGCGGAACGGCGGCCTGCACATGAGGATCGCCTGCATCCGCGGCGACGCCCAGCTCGAATCGAGCACCACCATCGGCGACACCCATACGAAGATCGTGCTGGAGGACGTGTCGGCGTCCATACCCCATCTGACGGCACATCTCGGCCGAGAGCGATAGTCCTCCTCTGCCGTGCGTGTGCGTCCGCCGCATCCGCCGCGGCCCTGGAACGCGCCCACACGTCTCCTGGCTGCGGAGCGGCCCGATTCCTCGCTCCGAACGTATCTCTACTATCCGAGGGGATCGCAGAGAGCAGACGGAATCCCGTCGGGAGAGGAGGTCGCCATTCTGGAAGCTGCCGCGAGGCGTGCCGGGGACGGCCTGCGCCGTCCACTGGACACCGGGGAGGTCTTCCGCCGCTACGGCCCGACGGTCGCGCGCTGGGTCGCGCGGCTCGCCGGGACCTGGATAGACCATCACGATGCCCTCCAGGACGTGTTCGTCGTCGTGCATCGGACCCGCCATCGTTTCGAGGGCCCGGCAGAGAGGCTGCCCGCGTGGCTGTTCGGCATCGCGCGCAACGTGGTGCGGCAGCAGCGGCGGCGGGAGCGGTTCCTGCGGCTGTTCCGCGCCCCCGCCGAGCTGGCGGAGGACGTCGCCGAGCGCGGCCCCGGCCCCCTCGCCACCGTCGAGAACCGCGAGGACGTCGCCAAGGCTCACGAGGTGCTGGACACGCTGAGCGACAAACAGCGGACTTTCCTGATCCTCTTCGAGGTCGAGGGGCTGTCGGGCCTCGAGATCGCCGAGCTTACGCAGACCAAGCTGGCGACGGTGTTCGTCAACGTCCACCGCGCGCGAGAGACCTTCCGAAAGCGGCTCCTCGAGAGGTCGGAGCCGAACCCCTGAACCGCCGTCGCGTGAAGATGCGGCTCATCGCCTTCATCGCCGAGCCCGCCGTGGCCAAGCAGATCCTCGACCACCTCGGCCTCGACTCGACTGGACCACCGCTCGCACGGCCGCGCGCCGATCAGGGCGACTCTGTCGAGCCCGCGCCTGCCTACGATGCGCCCGACCCCGTCGAACGGTCCACGGACTGTCCGCTGTGGACCGTCCACCGGAAGCTCATCCATGCGCCTCGGAGCACCACCTGAACAGCCAGTTGAGGTTGACTGCGCTACCTTCCCGTTGGACCACGGTGACGCCACCGGTCCGCGGATCGGCCGCTCCGAGCCAGCGGGCGGCACGAGAGGTGCAAGCCCGGGCGATAGAGCAGCCACATGTCGTCAGGTCCTCGTCACCCTGCGAGAGCAGGAGGGCGGCGAGGTTATCGAGAGCACTCACTCAAGGAAGGTGATCATGTCCGGAAAGACACGCGTCCAGTGGCTTCAGGCTCCCGGTGCTCAGGAGTCCGCCTGGCCCTGTGGCGGAAGCCGTGGGCTCTGCCCCTTGGACCCCCACAAAGAGGAGCTGGCGGCCGTTGAAGCCGCCGTGCGCGAAGCCGCTCACAAGCTGGCGAAATGAAGATGGTCGCGCGCCGGCCCGCGTTCGCGTGGGCTGGCGCCCCAACACCCCCACACCGCATGAGCGAGTCAACCGAATCCGCTGCCGCGCCGGTCCGTGCTTGGCGCCGTTCCCGTTACAACCTCCTCGTGCCGGTCGGTGGTGGCGCTGGGGCTGTGTACAACCGGCGCACTGGGGCCTGTATTCTCCTCGAGCCCGAAGACTTCGGCCTCGCAGAGCATTGGCTTCAAGACGGTGGGGCTCTGCCCTCGACGCGCTTCGATGGCGCCACTGAGCTCGCATCGCACCTCATTGCCGCGGGCGCACTCCTCGAGTCCGGCGCCGACGAGCTCGCGCTCGTGCGCGCCAGCTATGCGAACGCCCTCGACGGCCCGAAGCTTCTTCTCACGGTCATTCCGACGTTCAGCTGCAACTTCGACTGTATCTACTGTGCCGTGCCGCGGCGAGAGGGGCGCATCTCGAGCGCGGTCGAGGCACAGGCGGCCGACTTCGTCGCCCGCTATCTCGACGAGCACCCGACCCAGGAGCTGCGGCTCGACTGGTTCGGAGGCGA
>Ga0209342_10008303_pt1 | contig 10409 bp, 10 predicted proteins | sample RifCSP16_2_FD_184023 | JGI IMG/M metagenome (GOLD analysis project Ga0209342, IMG submission 184023) | Soil microbial communities from Rifle, Colorado - Rifle CSP2_sed 16_2 (SPAdes) (version 2) | ecosystem: Environmental > Terrestrial > Deep subsurface > Rock core/Sediment | place: Rifle... | reverse complement strand
GAGGATATCCGGGCCATAGAAGAACATGACAGGCGGGAAAGCCGCCCCCAAAAGCGCCCAGACCCAGTCAAAGATCCTGTTCCTTTCCTTTACCGGAGAGAGGCCCCCGAACTCGCGCAGGGCCAGAAGAGTCAATAGCGTGGATATGCCGAGGACCCAATAGACAGAAGTGTACAGGACTATATAGACTATTAACGGGATCAGCACGACCCCGGTAATCACCCTTTTCAGACTATCCTCCGATGAGCTGGCGCTTCTATCCTGAATAGTTTATTGAAATCAGCTTACGGCTGCGCAAAAAGCTCAATATGCAAGGCCCCGGTTAAGCCGGGGAACGAGTCGTACTCTTCATGTACGTCGCAGCGACTCGCTTTGAGGCCAACGCAGCAGATGGACTTTTGACGCAGCCTTAACCCGCTGCACTGGCTTCCTTCTCCTTGACCAGTCCGAACCTGCGTTCCCTTTTCTGATAATCCCGTATGGCGGCGTAGAGGTGCTCTTTGGTAAAGTCCGGCCAGAGCACGTCAGCGATATGTATCTCAGTGTAAGCGAGCTGCCAGAGAAGAAAATTGCTTATCCTCATCTCGCCGCTCGTTCTTATGAGGAGATCAGGGTCAGGCACCTCGGCCGTATAGAGGTTCGACTGCACCGTCGTCTCGGTTATCTCCTCGGGCAGGAGCCTCCCCTCGTATACCTGGCGCGCTATCTTCCTCGCGGCGGCCGTTATCTCCCCCCTGCCGCTGTAGCTCAACGCGAGCTGCAATACCATGCCGGTGTTATTTCCCGTCTTCTCTTCCAGCATGGAGATGACGTCCCTGACCCCCGCGGGCAGGTCCTCTATAGCGCCTATTGCCCTGAAACGTATGTTGTTCTCGACCAGGCTCTTCTCCTCGCCCTTCAGGTGCTGCTCCAAAAACTTCATGAGCATGTCGACCTCAAGAGCCGGCCTGTTCCAGTTCTCCTTCGAAAAAGTATAGAGCGTGAGGCAGCCTATCCCAAGCTCCCGGCAGTTCGTAACCGTTTCCCTGGCCGCCTCAATGCCCTTGCGGTGGCCGTTGATACGGTTCAGGAGACGCTTCTTCGCCCACCTGCCGTTGCCGTCCATTATGATGGCTATGTGCCTGGGAAGATTCTCCCTCTCTATCTCGCTCATATCCCCACACGGAGGTCGAAGGGTCAGGGCATCGTATTAAGGGCCTGTTGAGAGAACCTTTTTTGTAAAAAAGGTTCTCTCAAACTCTCTCCAAAAAACTGTAGTTCTTCCCTTGGCACCCCCAGGATTCACGGGGGGTGCCAAGGGAACTAAAAGTCTTTGAAGGGGGTTTGGGGGAAACTTTCTACAGAAAGTTTCCCCCAAAAAGCCTTTCATTACGTTACCTGGCCTTAGACCTCCATTATCTCGGCCTCTTTCTGGGCCACCATTTCGTCTATTCTATGGATCTGTTTATCGGTGAGGTCCTGGACCTCTTTGGCGAACTTTTTATGGTCGTCTTCTGATATCTTTTTATCTTTTTCGAGCTTTTTGAGGTTTTCGTTAGCGTCCCTTCTGACGTTCCTCACCGCGACCTTGCATTCTTCGCCGTATTTCCTGGCGAGCTTGACGAATTCCTTCCTTCTCTCTTCGGTAAGGGCCGGGATGTTTATGCGTATTATCTTTCCGTCGCTCGAAGGCGTGAGCCCCAGGTCCGAGGTCATTATGGCCTTTTCAATGGCATGGAGCTGGGAGACGTCCCAGGGCTGGATGGTTATTGTCCTGCTCTCGGGGACTGCAAGCGTGGCTACCTGCCTTATAGGGGTCAGGGTGCCGTAGAAGTCGACCCTTACGTGGTCGAGGATAGCGAGCGAGGCCCTGCCTGTGCGCAGGCCGCCGAGCTCATGGGCGAGAGTTTCGAGGGCCTTGTCGGTCCTCTTTTTCATGTCTGAAAATATCTCTTCTTTGGTATTCATCAGGAACTCCGTTAAGCTGAATTCTTTTTAGGAAACCAGGGTGCCTATGGGCTCGCCGGTGACTATCCTGACGAGGTTCCCGGGGACCTTGATGCTGAAGACTATGATGGGGAGGTTGTTATCCATGCAGAGCGATATGGCCGTAGCGTCCATGACCTTGAGGCCGTCCTTCAATACGTCGAGGAACTTGAGCCCCTCGTACCTCTTTGCCGCCGGGTTTTTCATGGGGTCGCTGTCGTAGACGCCGTCGACCTTGGTGCCCTTCAAGATGACGTCCGCGTGTATCTCCATGGCGCGGAGCGACGCGGCGGTGTCGGTCGTGAAGTACGGGTTGCCCGTTCCGGCGGCGAAGATGATGACCCTGTTCTTCTCCAGGTGGCGAACGGCGCGGCGCCTGATGTAGGGCTCCGCGAGCTCCTTCATCTCTATGGCCGACATGACCCTCGTGAAGATGCCGTTCTTCTCGAGCGCGTCCTGGAGCATGAGGGAGTTTATAACCGTGGCGAGCATGCCGACATAGTCGGCAGTAGCCCTGTCCATGCCCTTGGCGCTGGCGGAGACCCCTCTGAAGATATTTCCGCCGCCGATTACGACCGCGATCTCGATGCCGAGGTTATGGACGTCTTTTATCTCCTGCGCGATGGTGTTTATGACTGTTGTATCGACTCCGAACTTTGCCGCCCATGAGGGCCTCGCCCGAGAGTTTGAGGAGTATTCTTTTATATTTGTATTCTGGCATTCTTACGTCCGGGGCAGGCCAGAGGCCCGCATAAGGTGAGATTTGGATAAAAAAGGGGGGGGGACCCCAACAGCCCCCCCCTCGATCACTTCTGGGCAGCCGCCACTTCGGCGGCAAAATCGGACTCTTTCTTCTCGAGCCCCTCGCCGACCTTGAACCTGGCGAACCTTCTTATTGATATGTTCTCGCCGAGCTTGGCGATGTTCTCTATGACGAGCTTCTCGATGGTCTTGTCCGGGTCCTTGACGAAAGGCTGCTCAAGGAGGCAGGCCTCCTTATAGAACTTCTCTATCTTGCCCTCGACCATCTTGGCGATTACGTGCGCAGGCTTTCCGGATTCCTTTGCCTGGGCCTCGTATATGCGCTTTTCGCCCTCTATTACCACGGCCGGGACTTCGTTCCTGGATACGAACTGCGGGTTCATCGCGGCTACGTGCATCGCAATCTCGCGCACGAGAGTGGCGAACCCTTCGGTCTTCGCAACGAAGTCGGTCTCGCAGTTGACTTCCAGAAGGACGCCTACCTTGCCGCCGTGGATGTAGCTCGATACAATGCCTTCGGAGGCGAGACGGGAGGCCTTCTTCTGCGCTGCCGCAAGGCCCTTCTCACGCAGATAGATCACTGCCGCTTCTATATCTCCTTGGGTCTGGGCAAGGGCCTTCTTGCAGTCCATTATGCCGGCCCCTGTCTTCTCCCTCAAATCCTTTACTGCGGATGCGGAAATCTCCATTACCAAAAAACCCCCGTCAAAATTTTCTCAAAAGGCATGAAATAAGTCCATCTGCTTTGTTGGCTTCGTCGCGGCAGAAGCGACGTACATGAAGAGTACGACTCGTTCCTCGCTCCCCGGTTTAACCGGGGCCTCGCATATGGAACTTATTTGAAGCCTGAACAAAACAGAAATCAGAAAGCTGCTACGGATACTTAGCCCTGGGCCGTGCCCTGGGCAGGGGCCTCTGCTGCCTGGGGAGCGGCCGGCGCCGCTGCCGGCTTCTCAGCCTGCTTGTCGCTCTTTGCCTGGAGCGCTTCCTCGTATACGGCCTTGCCCTCGAGGCACGCGTCGGCCATGGACGAGGCGAAGAGCTTTATGGCCCTGATGGCGTCGTCGTTGCCGGGTATCACGTAGTCGACCTCGTCAGGGTCGCAGTTTGTGTCGACTATGGCGACGACCTTTAAGCCGAGCCTGACGGCCTCTTTTATGGCGATGGTTTCCTTCTTGGAATCGATGATGAATATGACCTCCGGGACCTTATCGAGGTTCTTTACTCCTCCCAGGTACTTCGCCAGCCTCTCCTTCTCCCTGTTGAGCATCAGGAGCTCTTTCTTGGTCGCGGAGGCGAAGTCCGGGTTTGTGTCGATGCTCTCAAGCTCCTTCAGTCTGTTTATCGATTTCTTTACGGTGGCGAAGTTCGTGAGGAAGCCGCCTATCCACCTGTTGTTGATATACCCCATGCCGGCCCTTGTGGCCTCTTCGGATATGGCATTCTGGGCCTGCTTTTTTGTGCCTACGAAAAGGACCTTGCCGCCCTTGGAGGCCGTGTTCCTTATGTAGTCGTAGGCCTCCTTGAACATCTTGACCGTCTGCTGCAGATCGATGATATATATGCCGTTCCTCGCCCCGTAGATATAGGTCTTCATCTTGGGGTTCCACCTCTTGGTCTGGTGCCCGAAGTGGACTCCGGACTCGAGAAGCTGTTTCATTGTAAGATAGGCCATTTTTTCATTTCTCCTTCTGTTTTGGTTTTACCTCCGCCCGGCAAATACGGCCGGAACCCTTGCAGGGCACCGCCGGCCTCCAAAATCCCGGACGTGCGTAGTTAATCGAAGATTTTTAGCATATTAAATCGTGTGTTGCAAGAAGAAAAAGGCGGCTGAAGATTCCAATCCGGGGGCCTCTTTGCGGCTAACCCGCTGAATCAAATAGAGTTTATCATGGAATCACAGGTACGCCAGGACCTGATCAAAAAAAAGCGGCTCTGCGCGTTCAGGAGGACACGGGCAAAAACTACGGAAATACTCATTTTACTTCGTGAACTGCCAGGTAAGCTCGCCTTTTCCCATTGCGCCCGTGACGGAGATCTTCAAAACGCCCACGGCGCCCGGTATCTCCTGGCCGTTTTCGGCATACTTGGGGAATCTCGCGACGTAAGCCCTGCTCCAGAGGTCATAATAGGGGAAGTAATCCCGTATGATCGCCTCTGAGTTGTCTATTCTCGATATGGAAACAGGCCTCACCTTATTTCCCTGCCCGTCCTCGAGATAGACCTGCCAGACAGAGTCCTTTTTATGAAAGTCATTGAGCAGCTCGTCAGGCGTATACGCGGTAAAGAAGAACTCGTTATAGGCCTGGGCCTGCTCAAGCTCCCTTTCCATGAGGGCCTGGGTGCGCTCAGGGCCGAGCGCGTAATCGGAAGAGTATTTGGATATATATGCCCTCCTGAACTCCTCGTTCTTGTATGTGGCGTTAAAATAGAGCCTGGACTCAAGCCCCTCGAAGGCCTTGAACCCCCTGGACCACCTGTCCAAGGCCTGATAGTAGGCAATATCCGCGGACGGCGGCCCGGCCTGCTTGGCCGGGCCGCAGCCACTTATAAGAATAGCGGCGAAAAAAAGCAGGCAGAGGGCTCCAAGCCCCCTGCCTGTGCGTGTCTTTGCTCTGATAGAGTCCATCCGCCCCCCTGCCCTTTTTATTCGGCAAGCCTGAAGCCCAGGTATATGAGCCTCTTGTTGCTCTCCAGCGCGTACCTGTAAGTGGTGCGGAGCTTGTGAGACGGATCGAGGAACGAGCCGCCCCTGACGACTTTGAATGTTGAATGTTCAGGGCCGTAGGGGTTTACCTTCGGGCTCTCCTGGTAATAGTCGAAATCGAAAAAGTCCTCGGTCCATTCCAGCAAGTTTCCCGCCATGCCGTAGAGGCCGAGGCCGTTGGGCTTTTTTGATTTTACCTGCCCGAACATTTCGCTGTTGTCGTTGAAGACGGCGTAGCTGCCGAGTTCTCCTTCATTATTAGTCCCCGGCCAGACTGTATCTTTGCCGCCTTCCCTCGCCGCATACTCCCACTCGGCCTCGGTCGGCAGCCGGTAGTAGCCTCCGGAGATCTTGTTCAATTCTTTTATGAAGTCCTGCACCATCGCAAAACTCACGTAATTGACGGGCCCCTGGGGGTCCTTGTTCATGGTCGGGTTCCACCTGTTCGAAGGCAGGCCGCCCATCACCGCCTCGAAGAGCTCCTGAGTGACCTCGGTCTCACCGATGTAATAATCGTCAATGCAGACCTCGTGCACGGGCAGTTCGTCCTCGTCGCCGTTCCCGGTCCAGTCGCCCATATCGAAGCAGCCGCCCTTGACGCGTATCATATTTATGGGAGGCAGTTCCTCTTTTTTGACCTCCCTTTTCACCTTTTTCTTTCCCTTTCCGCCGGCCTCTTCCTTCATCTTTTCTTCTATTCCGAGGTCGTCGTCTTCCATCGGCGCGCCCCCGGGGCCGGGCGCGGCGGCCAGGGCTTGAGTCCCTGCCACGAGCATCATTGAGAGCAAAAATATGGCCAGATTGTTCTTCATCGGTATGCCTGCCTCCTTCGTCTTTTGCTGCTTGTGATGAACCAGCTCACTTGAAGAGCGCGAGCTGTGGGACCTTTGTGAGTACCTCTACGGGATACTTTCCGGTGAAGCACGCGTCGCAGAAACTCCCGCCGGCATCCCGCACTGCCTCGTACAGGCCTTCCACGCTGAGATACCCGAGGGTATCTGACGTTATGTACTTGTTGATCGACTCTATGCTCTGCACCGCGGCAATGAGCTCTTCCCTTCTCGGGGTGTCTATGCCGTAGTAGCATGGGCAGATGGTCGGCGGGGAGCTTATCCTCATATGGACCTCTTTGGCCCCTGCCGCCCTTATCATCTTGATTATCTTCCTGCTCGTGGTGCCGCGCACGATGGAATCGTCTATGACCACCACGCGTTTGCCCCTTATTATGTCCTCTATCGCGTTGAGCTTTATCTTCACCCCGAAATGGCGTATAGCGTCTTTGGGCTCGATGAAGGTGCGGCCGACGTAGTGGTTCCTCACGATGCCCTTGTCAAAGGGTATTCCGGATTCCTCGGCGTACCCAATGGACGCGGGCACCCCGGAGTCAGGCACAGGCACGACCATATCGGCCTCGACCGGGTGCTCCTTCGCGAGCCTCGCGCCGAGCCTCTTCCTTACGGCGTGCACGTTCACGCCGAATATCTTGGAATCGGGCCTGGCGAAGTATATGAACTCGAATACGCAGGGAGTGAAGTTTACCTTCGGGTAAGGCTTGAACGACTTCACGCCGTCCTTGTCAATTAAGACTATCTCGCCCGGTTCGATGTCCCGGACGTACTCGGCCTCGATAAGGTCGAAGGCGCAGGTCTCGGAAGCCACTACCCATGAGCCCTTGAGCCTGCCCAGGGACAGAGGCCTGAAGCCGTGCGGGTCCCTGGCCGCTATCATCACCTCATCCGTGAGGAAAAGGAGCGAATAGGAGCCCTGGAGCCTCCTTAACGAAGCGGTTATCCTGTCTACCAGCGATATCTCCTTGCTCGACGCGATGAGGTGGACGATTATCTCGGTATCCATCGAGGACTGGAATATCGACCCGTATGCCTCGAACTCCGCGCGGAGCAGCATGGCATTTACGATATTGCCGTTGTGCGCTACCGCTATGCCGCCCCTCGAATACTCGACGACGAAAGGCTGGGCGTTCCTGATGTGCGATTCCCCGGAGGTCGAGTACCTGACGTGGCCTATGGCCGCGCTGCCATGGAGTTTTTCGATGTCAGCGCTCGTGAATACGTCCGCGACCAGGCCCATGCCCTTGTGATGATGGAGGACCTTGCCGTCGGTCGAAGCGATCCCGGAGCTCTCCTGCCCCCTGTGCTGGAGCGAATAGAGCCCGAGATAGGTAAGGTTTGCGGCCTCGGGGTGGCCGTAGATGCCGAACACCCCGCATTCATCATTGAACCTGTCTTCAAAAGGTATCATTAATCGCAGACCTTCATGACCTGAGGTATTTTTCCAGCGCGCCGGACCAGGCATTGCTTATCTCGTCGAGACCGGCATCGACAAGCCTGCCTACTTTAAGCCTGCTGCCGCCGACCTTTCCTATTACGGATAGAGGGGCGCCAGCCTTCCGTGCTATTGCCTTCAAGCCCTCCAGGTCCTCTTGCTTGAGGCTCACTACTATCCTGGATTGGGCCTCCCCGAAAAGGGCGTCATCGATACGCAGGCCTTCCAGCCCGATATCCACTTCGGCGCCTACTGCGCCGTCCGGGTTCAGGCATGCCTCGGCAAGGGCGATTGCAAGGCCGCCTTCCGAGACGTCATGGGCAGATAGTATTATACCAGCCTTGATGCCCTGCAAACAAGCTTCATGGGAAGCCTTCTCCCGGGCAAGGTCCATCTCCGGCGGCAGGCCCTTCTCAATGCCGTGGATGACGCTCAGATATTCACTGCCGCCAAGCCCGGTCTTCTGGGAGCCGATCAGGGCTATGACATCGCCATCTTCAAGGAACCACTGCCTGGTATGGTTTACCAGGTTGTCTATGAGGCCCACCATGCCTATCGTCGGCGTCGGGTGTACGGACGTGCCGGAGGTCTCGTTATAGAGGCTCACGTTGCCGCTCACCACAGGTATGGAGAGCGCCAGGCAGGCCTCTTTGATGCCTTCGATTGCTTCTTTTATCTGCCACATGACCTCAGGCCTCTCAGGGTTCCCGAAGTTCAGGCAATCCGTGAGGGCCATTGGCCGCGCCCCGCTTGCCGCGAGGTTGCGCGCTGCCTCGGCGACCGCTATCCTGGCTCCTGCCCTCGGGTCGAGGAAGCAGTACCTTGAGTTGCAGTCTACTGTCAGGGCAAGGCCCTTGTCCGTGCCTTTTATCCTTACGACCGCCGCGTCGGAACCTGGGCAGACGACCGTATCGGTCCGCACCATGTAGTCGTACTGGCGGTAAATCCACGCCTTGCTCGCTATGTTCGGGGAGGAAAGGAGCTTGAGTAGCGTCCCGTTCAAATCCCCAGGCGCTGAAAGGATCGAGACATCGAGCCTGTTCAGCTCGTCCTGCGTTGCAGGCCTCCGGGAGGGCCTGTCATAGACAGGCGCGTCGTCGGTGAGGAAGGGCACGGGTATGTCGGCCACGACCTTGCCGCTCTCAAGGAGCCTTATGTCGTTCCCCTCGACGACCCTGCCGATGACCTCTGCCTCGAGGTCCCATTTCCTGAATATCTCTTTTACCGCGTCCTCGCGGCCCTTATGCACGACCATGAGCATGCGCTCCTGCGACTCCGAGAGCATCAACTCGTAAGGCGTCATGCCCTCTTCGCGCCTCGGCACCCTGTCCATGTCGAGCTCTATGCCGACGGATCCGCGCGCGGCCATCTCCACGCTCGAAGAGGTAAGGCCTGCCGCGCCCATGTCCTGTATGCCTACGACATGGTCGGTCTTGAACAGCTCGAGGCATGCCTCTAAAAGGAGCTTCTCGGCAAAGGGGTCTCCGACCTGCACTGTCGGACGCCTCTCCTCTCCGCCCTCTCCGAATACGTCCGAAGCCATCGTCGCGCCGTGAATGCCGTCCCTGCCCGTCTTGCTGCCGACGTATATTACAGGGTTGCCGATGCCTGATGCCTTGCCCCTGAATATCCTGTCCTTCTTGACGACCCCGGCTGTCATGACGTTCACGAGGCAGTTGCCGTTATACGAAGGGTTGAAGTAGACCTCTCCGCCGACGGTCGGGACGCCTATGCAGTTGCCGTAGCCTGCTATGCCTGAGACCACTCCTTCAAGGAGGTACTTTGTCCTTGGATTGTCAGTCGAACCGAAGCGGAGCGAATTGAGCGAGGCTACTGGCCTCGCTCCCATCGTGAATATGTCTCTGAGTATGCCGCCCACGCCGGTGGCCGCGCCCTGGTACGGCTCTATGAAAGACGGGTGGTTATGGCTCTCCATCTTGAAGGCTACCGCAAGGCCGTCGCCGATATCGACGATGCCCGCGTTCTCTCCGGGGCCCTGCAATACGAATTCGCCCTTTGTCGGGAAGCCCTTGAGGTGCTTTCTCGATGATTTGTACGAGCAGTGCTCGCTCCACATGACGGAGAATATGCCGAGCTCGAGGAGGTTCGGCTCCCTTCCGAGGGAGCTTACTATCCTCTGGTACTCGTCGGGTGTGAACCCGTGCTCTTTAACTACCTGTTCGGTTATTTTCATTCGGTTCTAAGGCTCCAATCTTATTCAGACTGCTCAAAAAGCTCCATATGCAAGGCGTCAAGGAGCGAGGAACGAGTCGTACTCTTCATGTACGTCGCAGTGATGAGCGACGATGACAACGCAGCAGATGGACTTTTTCAGCAGTCTGCCTATTCGGCCGGGATGGTATATATCCACCCGCGCTCGTCCTTTATCTCTCCGTACTGGAGGCCTGTTATATAGTCGTACATCTTCTTTGAGAACGGGCCGGTCTGGCCGTTGTTTATCTTAATCGACGCGCCCTGGTGGTGTATCTCTCCCACCGGAGATATAACGGCGGCGGTGCCGGTGCCGAAGGCCTCCTTGAGGGCGCCTTTTTCAGAAGAGGCAAAGACCTCGTCAATGGATATGCGACGCTCAGTGACCTTCATCCCCCAGTCCTTCGCGACCCTTATGACAGAATCGCGCGTCACGCCAGCGAGGACAGAGCCTTCGAGCGACGGAGTCACCAGCTCGCCA
>Ga0209342_10008302_pt1 | contig 10410 bp, 8 predicted proteins | sample RifCSP16_2_FD_184023 | JGI IMG/M metagenome (GOLD analysis project Ga0209342, IMG submission 184023) | Soil microbial communities from Rifle, Colorado - Rifle CSP2_sed 16_2 (SPAdes) (version 2) | ecosystem: Environmental > Terrestrial > Deep subsurface > Rock core/Sediment | place: Rifle... | reverse complement strand
GGCCGTGGGCCCCATCATGCCGTCGATAGGCCCCAGGATCATCACAATGTCACCCGGACCCGCAACTGGGCTCCGCTGGAACCGGTCGAGGGTGTAGCCCCAGTCGCGACGTGAAAACACCCGGCGGAGTGGCGCTCCGGTCGTGCCGGAAGTGGCCATGTATCTTACCCAACGACTCGGATGGCTCGCAGCGTATGAGCCGAACGGAGGGTGCTCAGCCTGATCGTTCTGCAGCTCTTCCTTCGTGCAGAACGGAATGCGCGGAAGATCATCGAGCCCTTTGATGTCGTCGGGTGTGATGCCGGCCTCGTCGAACTTGCGGCGCCAGAACGGCGTCTCCTCATACACATAGCGCGCCATCGCTCGAAGGCGCGTGGCTTGCAGCTCACGCAGGAGCGGCCGTGGCATCCGATCGAGCTTGGGGTCGAGGATCGGGTACTCAGGAAGTCCGGCCACTGGAACGGCCCCCTCTTCGAAGCACCGCGCACCGATCTGGGTTGATCGACAGCCAGACGCGATCACCCGGGATCATCTGGGTGGCCGGATGGACCATAATTCTGACGACCTCTCCAGCGACTCGGACGTGGCACTCGGTTTGGCCGCCCTGGAAGACAAGGTGCTCCACTACGCCAGCCAGCAACGGCTCAGCAACGCTTGGCGCGCTGGAATACACCGTAATATCTTCCGGACGAACCACGACGTCCACGCGCTCACCGGGAGTGCATCCGCTCGGAAGTGGCAGTCGCAACGGTCCGGCGTCGCGGTCGATGGCGACGAGATCCTGCGACGGGTCCACCACCTGTGCGGCGAGGAAATTGGTCACCCCAAGGAACGACGCAACAAAGCTGCTCCGAGGCCGGCTGTAGACCTCTCGTGGATCCCCCTCCTGAACAACACTGCCGCCCGCCATCACGGCGATTCGGTCCGCCATCGCAAGGGCCTCGGACTGGTCGTGGGTCACGTAGAGCGTGGTGATCGCGATCCGGTGGACCATTTCTTTCAGCTCGTGGCGCATCTGTTCGCGAAGCTTGGCGTCGAGATTGGAGAGCGGCTCGTCGAGCAAGAGCAGGCTCGGGCGGCGGACGAGAGCGCGCGCGAGCGCCACGCGCTGCTGCTGCCCACCGGAGAGCTGTGTGGCGGGTCGTCGCGCCATTTCCGCCATGCCGACCAACCCGAGCACCTCCATGACTCGCGCTTCGATCTCAGCGCGACCGGGTCTGTCTCGACGGACGCGCAGCGGATACGCGACGTTGCCGAAGACATCCATGTGCGGCCAGATCGCGTACGACTGGAAGACCATGCCGATGTCGCGCGCGTACGGGGGAACATGGATGCCGCGCTCCGGCTCGGACACCACCGCGCCCCCGATCCTGACCTCACCGCCCTGTGGTCGCTCGAGCCCGGCGATGCAGCGGAGCGTGGTGGTCTTTCCGCACCCCGACGGGCCGAGCAGCGCGTAGAATTCCCCTTCCTTCACCTCGAAGTCAACACCCTGCACGGCGCGGACCTGACCGTCCGCTGTCTCATACGCCTTGACCAGCCCCTTGACATAGAGCACGTTAGAAGCCCCTCACCCTGGGCAAGAAGAGCCGCCGCACCGCCACGGTCACGCCGACCACCAGGAGCAGCACGAGCGTCGCGAGCGCCGACGCCTGTATCGTCTCGCCGTCACTGAACAAACGCCAGAGAATCACGCTGAGCACGATGTTGTCAGGGCTGTGGAGCACCATCGGCAGCGTGAACTCTCGCACGCCGACGATAAAGAGAAGCAGCCATGCCCCGGCGAGCGACGGCGCCAGCAAGGGGAGCACCACGCGTCTGAGCGTCGTCCACCACGCCCCACCGGCGACGTAGGAGGCATCCTCCAGCTCAGGGTGGAGCTGCATGAGCCCGGCGCGACAGATCCGGGTGGTCACTGCGAGACGATAGGAGTATGCCACCACGAGGATCCAGATCGTTCCGTAGATCGGCACCGGGAGTGTCAGATAAAGAATCATGACTGCGAGCGCGGCGATGATCGACGGGATCCCCACCGACATGATGCTGATGAAGTCCAACACCGACCGGCCGACGATCTTGGTTCGAACCACGATCCAGGCGAGCAGCGCTCCGATCACGGTCACGATGAGCGCGCTCAAGCAGGCCACCACGATCGTGTTCCCGAGCGCGAGGTAGAGCTTGGGATCGCTGAGCAGGCGAGCGTAGCCGTCAAAGGAGATGTTGGGGAGCGAGGCGAACGAAGGGGCACCCAAACCGAACAGGCTCCCCCAGACCAGCACGAAGGCCGGCAGCGCTCCGGAGATGACCACATACCCGAGGACGGCGGAAAGCGCCACCCAACGCCACCGACCGAGCGCCATGCGCTTGGGCTGAAAGCCGCGCCCGGTGATCGTGACGAACCGGTCAGCGCGCCGGATCAATCGGTTGTAGAGCAGCAGCAAGACGAGCGCCGCGAGGAGAAATGGCAGCGACACCGCTGCAGCGCGGCCGTAATTGGGGAGCCCTGAAGTCGGGTTCAGCTCCCAGAAGACCCGCGTGCTGAAGATGTTGATGCGCGCGGGCAGCCCGATCAGGAGCGGGATCTCGAACTGCTCGAGGGTGATAATCGTCCCCAGCACCGCCGGCGCCAGGATGCCGGGACGAAGCACCGGGAAGGTCACACTGAAAAACGTGGTCCTCGGACGCGCCCCCGCCACGCTGCTCGCCTCCTCGAGCGACGGGTCCATGCTCCGGATCGCCGCGCAGAGGAGGAGAAAGACGAACGGGACCAGGCCCAGAGCCTGAGCGACGATGAGGCCCGGCATGCTGAAGATGTTCAAGGGGCCGGGGGATGAGAACCCGAAGAGCGAGCGCAGCAGCACGTTGACCCACCCGCTGTTCTGGCCGAGTAGCATGATCCAGGCGATCGCCAGCACCAGATTCGGCACAAGCAACGGGACAAGGATGAGCGTGAAGAGCCCCTCCCGCCACGGGATATCGGTTCGCTCAACGAGCCAAGCGAGCACGAAGGCGATCAGGAAGCCGAGCGCGACCGAGCCCACCGTGAAGATGACCGTGTCGGGCACGATCGCCTGGTAGAGGATGGGGTCGGCGTAGATGGTCGCCACGTGCGAAAGCGTGAAGTGAGCGCCAGGCTCGAACGGCAAGAGATCGGACGGGCCCCGGAAGACTGTGAACAGGAGCATCGCGAGCGGCACAGAGATGAAGTAGATGGTCGCCGCCGCGGCGAGCCCCAGCACAACGCCCGGAATGACCGCTCGAACAGAGAGCCGTCGCTCACGAGCAGCCGGAATTGCAATCGCCATATTCGCCCTCTAGCTTTCAGCCGTCAGCCACCGGCGGTCAGCCCGAACCAGCTCATGCAATCCTCTGAATGCTGACTGCTGAACGCTGAAAGCTTCAAGTCAATCAGCGCTGCTGCCCCGTGACGATCGGGTTGATCCGATTCGCGAAGTCCGCCCGCTGCTTCATCGTCGTCACGTCTTCAAGCACCCACTTGATGCCCCGGGCGCGAAGATTTTCGGCCATCTTGGAGCGCGAGCCCGATCGCAGATCAGCCACCCCCTCCCGTTCCAGCTCCCGGATCTCCTTGCCCTCATCGCTGGCGAGCCACCCGGCGAGCAGCTTGGCCGCGTTTGGATGCGGGGCCTTGGAGAGCGCGGAGGAGACGAACTGGACCGCGCCCGTCGGGGTCACCGGCGCCCACCACGTGGGGACCTTCTCCACATTTTTCCAGTAGATCGCGTTCTGGGGGAAGCTACCGAGGGTGATCGGCCGCTCGCCCGTTTTCACCATGGTCTCGGCCACAGCCGTGCCGGTCACAGCGATGTTCTGCTTGTCACGCATCGCACGGGCAAACTCGATCGTCTTCTCCTCCCCCCAGGAGAGAGCGAGAAAGCCGAGGAACCGAGGCCAGAGGAAGTCGCTCGAGACGAGCTTGCCTTTGAACTTCGGATCCAGGAAGCCGTCCCACGTCTTGGGCAGCTCGGACTCCTTGACTTTATCGGTGTTATAGATCACGGCGTAGAGGAGGTTGTGGGTCGCCGCGGCGTTGCCATTAAAGAAGACATCTTCCGGGAGAACCCCGAAGAGGCCCCAGTCGTTGGGCCCGAGGATCCCGCGCTCGGCGAGAGGCATCATGCCGCCGAGTGAGAAGATGAACGTGTCCACCGTATGCCGACCGGCTCGATACTCAGCGACCAGTTTGGTGACAGCGGCGAGGTCAGCGGTAAATTTTACCTCAATGCCAGGAAATCGCTTATTGAAGGCCCGGGGGATCCAATCGAGCTCCTGATCATTCGGTCCCCAGATCACGACTTGGCCCTCAGCCTTCGCCTTCTCGTAAAGGTTTTTCACAGCCGGTGACGTGGCCCAGCTCCCTTGCCCCGTGACGACCGAGGCGGTCCCGATGAGGGCGACCAGGATCAGGACTCCAACCATCATGCTGAGGTGACGGATCGTTCGTTGCATGGCATCCTCTCTCCTGCGCACGCTCGCGGTGCGCGCTTAACAACACCCCCCAGCGATAGTGACTGGCTCTTGAGACTCTGGCTCACCGGCGGCTGGGCGGAACAGGCGCTTGTGAGGCACGGGGAGCTTGTAGAGCCGTGCTGCGTTACCACCCAGAATGAGATTCAGGTCGTCTTGCGTGATGTCCAGGCGCGCAAGCTGCTTCAAGCTCCACCCCCAAACATCCACCTGGTGGGTCACCAGGCGGCGCTTGCGCATCTGCACGGCGTACGCGGGAGGCTTGTTGCCGTACTGGGCGTGGAAGGGGATGCTCGCCCCCCAGTCAGTGCCCCACAGGAGCTTCTCAGCGCCGATATTCGGATCGAGCAGCGCCTTCATGTAGAGGTCAGTCCACCAAAGCCCAGTCTCGAGGTAGACATTGTCATGGGACGCGGCGACGTTGAGCGCCTCCTCGAAGAATCGCTCGGACCACCATCCCTGTATGCCCCCGTGGTCGAGGACCAGTGGCACGTCGGGGTACTCGATGGCCAGGTCATGCGCCCACATCGGATGCAGCGTCTCGGGCCAGTAGTGGTAGCCGAGGGGGTAGCCCATCACAGTGCCCGTGTGCATTCGCGCCACGGTCTTGTGCTTTTTGGCGACCTCCATGATGGGGCGCATCTGGTCCATTCGTTCGGTCTGGCTAATCGTCTTCCGACGAGTGGAATCAGCCGGCATCCCCTCGCCGAGGCCGACAAATCTTCCGGTGGAGAGCAGCCGGTCCAGCTCCGCGGCCGCGGCCTCGGGCGACCACGGCGCTTCCCCGCGAATCGCCTTCTGCGCCGTCTCGACTGGCGCGCACACGGCGACGAACCTGTCCGGATGGCGGTCGATGATCTCCAGGTTCAGCTCGTTTCTCATCCCGAACGCAGGAAGCAACACGCACAGATCCACGTCGTAGCATTCCATGTCGTAAAGGAGGCGAGGGGAATTATCATACGGCACCAGGTCGCGCATGATCTGGGCGAGGTCGTTGTAGCGCGCGGCCTGGGTTGAGAGCTTCTGCTTCTTGAATGCCGGGCCCGCCGCAAACCGCTGGGCATGGACGTGCGTGTCAACGATGAATCGACCGAGCTTCATTCATTTCCTCCTGTGGTCGGCGGCGGCTTACGCGGCGGCCACTGCGTGGCGTTACGCCCTCGCCCCGAACGAAGTGGACAAGAGGCTGCGAGACCGACTTTTTCACTCTGTGGACCCGAGTCTAGGACGGTCGCGCAAGGCTGTCAACCAGAACCCATAGACGCTGCCCTCAGGCCGGGATTGATAAGTGAACACCTTCGATTGTATTCTGGCCTCGAGGAACGAGCCATGGAGATCACCATCCTGGGCGCAGGGCCGGCGGGGCTCTACTTCGCGATTCTCACTAAGAAGCGGGATCCCGCTCACCGCATCACGATCGTCGAGCGCGACGGGCCGAAGGACACGTTCGGCTGGGGGATCGTCTTCTCTGAGCGCACGCTCGGCTTCCTGCGCGAGCACGACCAGGAGACATACACCGCGATCACGAGGGCCTCGGAGAAATGGGAGGGCGCCGCGTGTGTTCACAAGGGGGAGAAGATCTCCGTCCTCGGCAACGGCTTTTCTGGGATCGCCCGCATCACCTTCCTGAATATTCTCCACCGGCGCTGCCTCGACCTCGGGGTGGAGATCCGCTTCAATACCACAATCACCGACGTGACGGAGCTGGCGGATTGTGATGTGCTGATCGGCGCCGACGGCGCCAACAGCCTCGTGAGGCGGACGTACAGCGACTTTTTCCAGCCGTCGGTCGACATCCGCCAGAACCGGTACATCTGGCTCGGCACGCCCAGGCTTTTCGACGACCTTTCGATGATCTTCAGGCCGACCGACGCCGGCCTCTTCATCGCCCACGCGTACAGGTTCAGCCCGACCACCAGCACCTTTATCGTCGAGTGCAACACCGATACGTGGCTCAAAGCCGGGCTCGACCCGATGTCGGAGCAGGAGACGTGCGCCTATCTGGCCCGCGTCTTCAGGGAAGACCTCCAAGGGCAGCCGCTCCTTTCCAACAACTTCGTGAGATGGCTCAACTTTCCGCTGGTGAAGAACACGCGCTGGCACCATCGGAACGTCGTGCTCGCCGGCGACGCCGCGCACACCGCGCACTTCTCCATCGGCTCGGGGACCAAGCTCGCGCTCGAGGACACGGTCTCGCTGGCCAAGGCCTTCGCCGAGTGCGCGACTGTCGAGGACGCGCTCCCGGCGTACGAGCGCGCGCGAAAGCCCGTGGTCGATCGCTTCCAGGAGGCCGCGCTCAGGAGTCTCATCTGGCTGGAGAACGCCGAGGCCCATCTCCACCTCGACCCTATACCCTTCACCTACAAGTTGATGAACCGGAGTCAGCGGATGGGCTATCAACGGCTGAAGGCAGGTGATCCCGAGTTCATCAGGCGTTATGAGCAGTGGCGGCAGAGCCAGCGCGCGCGAGGCCCGATTCCGGCCCAGTTCCTCGACCTCTTCGAGAAGCCGACCTTTGCTCACCTCGCGACGCTGATGCCTGACGGCACGCCGCAGGTCACATCGGTCTGGGTGGACTACGACGGCACCCACCTCTTGATCAACTCAGCAACCGGGCGTCAGAAAGACCGCAACATGGCCGAGCGACCCGACGTCGCGATCGAGATCACAGATCCTGACAACCCGAACCGTTACCTCGCGGTCCGCGGTCGCGTGGCGGAGATCACGGAACAGGGCGCTGACGAGCATTTGGACACATTAGCCCGGCGCTACCTCGGGCGAGACAAATATCCGGAGGGCTGGCGCTATCCCGGCGAGGTGAGACGGATCTACAAGATCGAGCCGAAACGCGTGACCCCCTGGGACCCCTTCGGCTAGATTAAGCTGTCAGCGGTCAGCCTCGAACTCAAAGCCTACTTGTTGTAGCGGATTGCTGATGGCTGAGGGCTTGCTCGATTGCCTCGCTGGTCGTGACCCAGCCAAAGAAATGCTCCACGTTGAAGAGCGTGGCCTCTTGCAGAAACGGAGGCCCGGCTTGCATGCAAGCGTCTCCCGCCAGGATCGGCCAATACTCCATGAAGTAGGCATCGCGGAGCGTGGACTCGACGCAGACGTTGGTGGCAATCCCGATGAAGAGGAGATACTGGACGCCGCGGGTGCGCAGCACCTGGTCCAATGGGGTCCCGGCAAACCCGCTGTAGCGGGATTTCTGAATCACCACTTCTCCGGGTTGGGGCTTCAGCTCGTCGATGATCTCTGCGTCCCACGTCCCCCAGATCAGCAGCTCCCCTCGCATCTCTGGGCGCCGCTCCATCAGAGAGAGCGCCAGCTCCTTTCGAGGATTCGGCGAGGTGGGCCCGCCCGCGGTGGAGAGATCGGAGGGATAGCCCACCTGCAGATGGATGACGGGGACCCCAATGTTTCGAACCGCTCTCATCACACGCTGAGCGGCTTCGACGGTCCGCGGCGTCGCTGAGATGTCGATGCCGGCGCGGTCCAGCAAGCCTCCAGGATTGACAAAGGCATTCTGCATATCCACACAGATCAGGGCAGTCTTGGCCGGGTCGACGACGATCGATTCCGGACGCGCTTCCAGTTTGATCATAGGCCTCTCCTCCGAGGGGCGTTGCGAAGTAGAGAAAGTATGGACGGGCCGCGAAACGCTGTCAAGGCCGATCGGAACTGGATGTCGGATCCCAGATGTCAGAAGTTCGACCAGCCGAGATCTGAGATCCGTGATCTGACATCCGACATCTACACGGCGAGGTACTTCTGGACGACCGCCGCTTTGGCCCAGAGCGCTTCCATGGTGCCCTCATATTGGATTCTCCCCTTCTCCATGATGTAGCCGCGCTCCGCTACCGCGCGAGCAAACTTCACATTTTGATCGGCAATGAGTAGTGTCACGCCAGCCTGCCGGATTTCTTTCAAGGCCGTGATCAGCCGTCGGACCACGAGAGGAGAGAGTCCTTCCGATGGCTCATCGAGGAGAAGGAGCGCGGGGTTCGCCATGAGGGCCCGGCCGATCGCGAGCATCTTCTGCTCACCACCCGAGAGCGCGGTCCCGCGATTACCTTTGAGAGTTTCCAGAACCGGGAAGAGCTCACACACGCGTTCTTTGGTCCAATGGCCGTTCCGCCGGACGACGCGACGGGCGATCTCGAGATTCTCCTCCACGCTCAGATCGGCAAAGATCCTTCGATCGTCGGGGACATAGCCGATCCCCATCCTCGCAATCTCATGGGGCTCCCGTCTCACAATCTCTTGCCCCCGGAAGTTGATGCCGCCAGATCGTGGTCGAGCGAGCCCCATGATGCTTCGAAGCGTCGTGGTCTTTCCCGCGCCGTTCCTTCCCAGGAGGCAGACCACCTCCCCCTCAGCAACGTTCAGCGTCACGCCGAACAGCACCTGACTCTGACCATAGGCCGTCGCCACATCGCGCAGCTCAAGAATCATCTGTTTCCTCAACTCCATGAGATTCGAATCGAGCTTTTAGATACACGCCCACTCGCGGCGGGCCGAGAACCGAGCAGATCAAGGCCCGAGGGAGGAGCCGACCGGAGACGTAATCCTCGTACGTTGAGGATCGGCGACGACCGAGAACGCAGAGATGCGACGGTTATCGGCACGGCGCCAGCTAGAACTCCTCCCCGAGGTACACCTCGCGCACCTCCCGGTTCCCTCGAATCTCGGCGGGAGGACCTTCAGCCAGGAGCTGGCCCCGATTCATCACGACAATCCACTCCGCGAGCGAGAAGACCACGTCCATGTCGTGCTCAACAATGACGAAGGTGGTGGTTCCGCGCTGAGAAAGCCGCCGGGCCAGCTCCATCACGGTTGCCCGCTCAACCGGCGTCAGGCCTGCCGAGGGCTCATCGAGAAAGCAGAGCACCGGGCTCGGCGCAATCGCAATCCCCAGCTCCAGGAGTCGCTGATCGCCGTGAGAGAGGGCGCCAGCCGGAGCATCACGCGCACCGCCGAGGCCGATCTCGGAGAGAATCCGCTCGGCCTCCGTGACCGCCTCGTGCTCCCGCTCGAGACGCGAGAAGGGAACAAGGGTGCGGCCGCGGCGCGAGAGGATCGGCAGGAGGACGTTCTGCAGAACAGAGAGGTGGGGAAAGATGTTCATGATCTGGAATGAGCGGGACAACCCCTTCCGCACCCGCTGGTGTGTGGCCAGATGCGTGATGGCTTCACCCTTGAAATAGATGGCTCCGGAGTCGGGGGCGAGCGCGCCGGTGGCCAGGTTGATGAGCGTGGTCTTCCCGGCGCCGTTGGGACCGATGATCGCAGTCAGCCTTCCTCCTGGAAGCGTGAGATCCACCCCGTCGATGGCCACAAAGCTCCCGAAGTGCTTGCGGATGCCCTGGGTTTTTAAAAGTTCGGTCATGTCGCTGGTGGGGGCGCGGGCTCGCTCTGACGTGTGATCACCGGGCCGGAGAGAAATCGGTTTGCAAAGATGCTCGCAACGCCACCGCGGAAGCCCAAGGTGAGGACCACCACGATGGCCCCGAGCCAGATCAGCCAGTATTCGGTGAACCGCACAATGATGTCCTTGATCATAAAAAACAGGAACGCGCCGACAATGGGGCCGCCAAATGTATGGATGCCCCCCATGAGGGTTGCGAGGACCGGCTCGGCGGACGTGCTCCAGTGGGCCACAGGCGGAGTGACCGTGTTCTCCAGGGGAGGGAGCAGGGCTCCGGCCAATCCAGCGTACAGGCCCGCGATCGTGAAGGCAGCGAGGCGATAACTCCTGACCGGCACGCCGGCAAACTCAGCCCGGCTCTCGCTGTCCCGGATCGCTTGGAGCGTGAGGCCGAGCGGCGAGCGCACCAGGCGGTACATCGCGAGGATCGCAAGCAGCGAGACGATCAGGACGACGTAGTAGTAGCGCTCCATCGTGGCCACGCTGAGGCTCCC
>Ga0209342_10008301_pt1 | contig 10410 bp, 12 predicted proteins | sample RifCSP16_2_FD_184023 | JGI IMG/M metagenome (GOLD analysis project Ga0209342, IMG submission 184023) | Soil microbial communities from Rifle, Colorado - Rifle CSP2_sed 16_2 (SPAdes) (version 2) | ecosystem: Environmental > Terrestrial > Deep subsurface > Rock core/Sediment | place: Rifle... | reverse complement strand
CGAGGCGCGCCGGGCCTTCGAGCGCGACTACCTGGTGAGGATCCTCAAGATCACCGGGGGCAACGTCACCAGGGCGGCGCGCCTGGCGGGCAGGAACCGCACCGAGTTCTACCGGCTGCTCGAGCGCCACTCGCTCGAGCCTTCCATGTTCAAGGCCGAGCAACTGGTGCACTAGGCCGGAGCGTCCGGCGCGCGCGCAAACGCCCAGCGGCGCAACACCGCGACGGCGCCGGTGCAGGCGAGCGCGAAGATGCCCACTGCGTAGAAGCCGGTGACGATGCCGTAGCGGTCGGCAAGAAATCCCATCGCGAGCGGCGTCGTCAGATGCGATACGCTCCAGCCCAGCCCGCCGAGCGCAAGCGCCGAGCCGCGGCTCTCGAGCCGGCTCGCCTCGGAAATCGTGATCTGGAAGTAAAGGGTCATCGCGGCCGAGCCGACGCCGACCAGGAGCATCCAGAAGGCGATCGGCGCCGCATGGTTCGTGACGGGCAGGAAACCGATCGCGGCGGCGACCCCGGCACCGCACACCACCGGCCAAAGCGTCTGCGGCCCGCTGCGCACGAAGCGCGCCGCGATCAGGCCGGCGGCGACCGCTCCCACGGCGCGCAGCGCGACCAGCACTCCCGAGGTCTCCTCGCCGTAGCCGAAGTACGCGAGCAGCAGCGGGTAGAACGAGATCGAGAGCGAGAACGGGAGCGCCGAAAGGTAGGCGCACAGGACCGCGTAATAGATGATGCGCATGCGCAGCAACGGCAGGTAGCCGGCGAGGATTCCATGTCCGGAATGCGCAGGCTTGCCCGGGACCCCCGAGGTGCCGAGCCCGACCAGGAACGAGGCGAGGCCGATTCCGGCGAGCACCCAGAACGTGGCTCCGTAGCCGGCCGCCGCGAGGATGAATCCGCACGAGCCGGTCCCCGCGATCTGGCCGAGATTGGTGACCGCGTTGAGCCGGCCGAGCTGCACGCCGCGATTGCCCGGCAGCTCGCTGGCGGTCGCCCAGTTCGCCGGCCAGAATGCCGCGCGCGACAGGACCAGCAGGAGCTGCCCGGCGAGCAGCATCCAGAATCCCTGGGCGACGGTGAGCCACACGCCGGCGAGCACCATCGCCCAGCAGGAGCCGAGCATGATGCGCCGCCCGCCGATGCGGTCGGTATAGGCTCCGCCGGCGAGGTTGAGCGGCACCTGGGCGAGCACTGGGACGGAAAAGAGGATCCCGATCTCCGCATTGGTCAGGCCTTGCGATTGGGCGTAAAGCGGCAGCGCGAGCCAGGTCATGCCCAGGCCGTAGTTCCAGCCGAGCGAGGCGAGAAAGAACGAGGAGTGGGCCAATCGCACCCATTATCCGGTCCGGGGCGTAAGTCCGGAGTGCACGGTTTCGACCCACTGCCATGCGCTTCGCGCTAGCCGTCCTGGCACTGGTCCTCGCCGATCCCGTCCACGCGGTCCAGTGCAGTGCGCAATCCGGCAAGGGCACGACGGTGCTGGTCGAGCTCTACACCTCGGAGGGCTGCGACAGCTGCCCGCCTGCGGACCGCTGGCTGTCTTCGCTTGCCGCCCAGGGGTATGCGGCGCACCAGGTCGTCCCGATCGCCCTGCACGTGGACTACTGGGACTACCTCGGCTGGAAGGATCCGTACGCCAAGCGCGAGTTTTCCAACCGCCAGCGCAAGCTCGCCCAGCTCAAGCGCCTGACGGTGATTTACACGCCGCAGGTGCTGCTGCAGGGCCAGGACTTCAGGCGCTGGTCTAGCGGCGCCTTCGCCGAGGCGGTAGCCAGAATCAACGCGCAGCCTGCCCGGGCGCGGATCGCGCTGCGGCTCGAGGCCGCGGCCAGGAAGGGCGTCTTCGACGTCGAGACGAGCGCCGAGCTGCTCGATCCCACGCAGCGGGAGCACGCCGCGCTCTACCTCGCCGCCTACGAGAACAAGCTGGTGAGCCGGGTCAATGCGGGCGAGAACCGCGGACGGACCCTCGCTCACGACTACGTTGTGCTCGAATGGCAGGGGCCGTTCGGATTCTCCTCGGGCACGCGCCTTGCCGAGCGGCGTACGCTCCCCCTTCTTCCCAAGGCGGTGCCGGCGCATTCCGGGGTGGTCGCCTTCGTGCAGAACCGGCGCACCGCCGAGGTCCTGCAAGCCCTCGTGCTCCCGGCCTGCCCGGAGTGAACGCGTTTTCGGCCCACGGCCGTACTCGGGTATATTCGCCCAGTCACGGCCGCCCCGAGGCGGGGGTCTGGGAGGGTTGTCCATGCAAGCGACGCAGATCCGGCAAAAGGACGGCGTCTTCTACTTCGTCAGCTATCGAGCCAGGGAGCTGCTGGCGAAGGTGCGCTTCATCAGCCGCTTCTACGGCGAGGGCGAGGAGATCGCCCCGGCGCGTATCGCCCAGGACGACGACATCGCCCAGTTCATCTCCAAGATCGAGCGCACCGACCTGGCGTTCCAGCGCGCCCTGTCCCGTGCCAAGGTGCGCCAGCTCAAGAACTTCTACGAGACCGCCGTTTCGCAGCCGCCGATCCCGGGAACGGTGCTGCTGTTCACCCCCGAGCGGCTGAATTTCCGCGGCGCGGGAGACGGCGGGGCGGGGCAGCTCACCGAGCCCTCGTCGAGATTCTTCATCATCGACGGACAGCACCGGCTGGCGGCGCTGCATTTCTACGTGCACGACCGCCCCGAGGAGGGCGCCAACATCAGCGTGCCGTGCATCGTCTTCGACGGCCGCAGCGAGGACTTCGCCACCGAGATGTTCGTGATCATCAACTCGACCCCGACGCGCATCAACAAGAGCCACCTGGTGGACCTCTACGACCGGGTGTCGTTCGCCGCGCCGGACCGCAAATTCGCGGCGCGGCTGGTCGAGCGGCTCTACAGCGAGGGCGACAGTCCGCTGCGCTATCGCATCAACCGGCTCGGCGGGCGCAGCCAGCGCGACAAGTGGGTGCTGCAGGCGGAGCTTTTCAACGAGCTGCACCGCTGGGTGCGCGGCCGCTGGCGCTCGATCCAGGTCGCCGGCGGCTCCTCGAAGGAGGTGCCGCGCTACTACAGCATCATCCGCGACTTCTTCAAGGCGGCGAAGGCCGTCTTCGGCGACGCCTGCTGGGGCAACGACAAGTTCATGGTCACCAAGGCCGTCACCATCAAGGCGATGGTGAGGGTGTGCGCCGACCTCGCGCGCGAGGACGCCGAGCCCGAGGCCGGGCGCATCGCGCGCTGGGAGAGCCGGCTTGCGCCCTGGTCGGAGATGGCGCGCCAGTTCCGCGACGAAGGCTTCTACGAGCGTTTTCCGGCGAAGGGCGAGGTCGAGCGAGTGGCGCGCATCCACAAGGACCTCGCGCGCGCCGCGGGCATCGAGACGGGGAAAAAAGCCTAGATCGCGCCCGCCTCGGCGAGCCGACCTTGCCAAATTAGCCGCCGTGGACCCGTATCTCGCCTGGGCAATCCTGGGATTGACGCTGGTGATCGTCGAGCTGGTCACCGGCACGTTCTACCTTCTCATGCTCGGCGTCGCGGCGTTCGGCGCCAGCGCCGCGGCGTACTTCGGCCTGGATTTCCCGGTGCAGGCGATCGTCGCCGCGGTGGTCGCCGCCGGCGGCGCGTACGCGGTGCACGTCTACCGGGCGAAGAACGCGCAGCAGCAGATGGCGCCGATAGACGCCGGCCAGCCGGCGAATTTCGAGAGCTGGATCGACCAGGGCGCGCGCCTGGCGCGGGTGCATTACCGCGGCGCCTCCTGGGACGCGCGCGTGGAAGGCGAACCTGCGCCCGAGCCCGGCGCGATCGTCTACATTCTCGCCACCGATGGCAATACCCTCAAAGTCACCGCGCGGCGCCCCGGCTGAGTCCCGGCCTGCCGTGCAGTTTCCGAGCCCACGGAGGTTACCGATGTTCGGCAAGCTCATCGTCGCGGTCGTCCTGACGGCCATCGCCGCCTTCATTCCGGACACGCGGCAGTACGCCGTGTGGGTGTTCTTCATCGCGGTGGTGGTCGCGTTCCTGATCGAGGGCGTGCGTATCGTGCCGCAGCAGAGCGCCTACGTGGTCGAGCGCCTCGGGCGCTTCCACGCCGTGCTCGAGCCGGGCCTGAACCTCATCATTCCGTTCCTCGACCGTGTCGCCTACATCCACTCGCTCAAGGAAGTGCCGCTCGACGTGCCCGAGCAGGTGTGCATCACCAGGGACAACACCCAGCTGGCGGTGGACGGCGTCCAGTACTACCAGGTGACCGATCCGCGGCTCGCCTCCTACGGCTCGGCGAATTACGTCGCGGCGATCACGCAGCTCGCGCAGACCACGCTCCGGAGCGTGATCGGCAAGATGGAGCTCGACAAGACCTTCGAGTCGCGCGAGGACATCAACCGCCACATCGTCGCTGCGCTCGATGAGGCGGGGCGCAACTGGGGCATCAAGGTGCTGCGCTACGAGATCAAGAGCCTGACACCGCCCGAGACCATCCTGCGCGCGATGCAGGCGCAGATCACCGCCGAGCGCGAGAAGCGGGCCCTCATCGCCAAGTCCGAGGGCGAGCGCCAGCAGGAGATCAACATCGCCGACGGCGAGCGCCAGGCCGCGATCCTCAAATCGGAGGGCGACAAGCAGGCGGCGATCAACCGGGCGGAAGGCGATGCGACCGCGATCCGCGTCATCGCCCAGGCGAACGCCGCCGGCGTGCGCGCTGTCGCGGAGGCGATCGCCGACAAGGGCGGCATGGACGCGGCCAACCTCAAGGTCGCGACGCAGTACGTGGAGGCGTTCGCCAACCTCGCCAAGGCCTCCAATACGCTCATCATCCCGACCAGCGCGGGCGATGTCGCCGGCTTCGTCGCCACCGCCATGACGGTGCTCGACAAGACGCGGGCGGGGCAGGCGGGGGCCGCCAAGGCCTGAGGCGGGTCGCGGGAACCAAGGCGTCGCGCCGCTTCTCGAAGCTCGATGATCGTTCTCCAGCGGTTGGCCGGCGTCGTCGTCGGCATCGCCCTGTTCATCGCGGCGTTCATCTTCGCCTCGGTGATCCTGGCGCTGGCCGCCGTCCTGGCGCTTATGATCGGTGGATGGATCTGGTGGCGCACGCGCCAGATTCGGCGCGAAGCGGGAAAGCGCGAAGGGACGGTGATCGAGGGCGAATACCGCGTCGAGCGCGAAACGCGCCGGCTCGACGGCCGGGACGGTCCGGCGCCCTAGGCCGGGTCCGGCGCGCGAGGGCTACCAGACGTAGAACGCCAGGTACCAGGAATAGCCGACCAGCGAGAGCGGCACCGCGTAGGCCGTGAACGCCGCGAGCCTGCGCCAGCGCATCGCCGCGCTCGCGAAAATCACGCGCGCGCCCAGCCAGCCCGACCATCCCAGGCCCAGGACGAGCAACGCAGCGCGTGCTCCCCCCACCCAGGGGAAGACCACGCCTTCGGCGCGCAGCTGGGTGAGCGTGAGCATCGACAGGCCCAGAAAGACGCTGATGCCGGCAAGCGGAATCAGCGTCATCGCCAGCGATTTCCAGTCGTAGCGCTCGCGGCCCGCGAGCAGCTGCGCAGCGAGCAGCGCACCCAGAATCAGCGTGCCGACAACCATGGCCGTGCCGAGGATATAGGCGACGATGGCCAGACCGTCGAGCCAGCTGAAGACGTCGCTCGCCTCGGGATAATGGGTGAGGATCCACCAGGGCGCGTTGTCCCGCAGCAGCCAGAACGAGTCGCGCTCGACCAGCCACTCGGCGGCGGCCTGTTTGATGGTTACGAACCAGGGGCTGATCGTCCACTGAAAGGCGCCGAGGGCGACGCCGAGCAAGCCGAAAACGAGCAGCGCCGCGGGCGCCCCCGCGACGTGTTGCGGCGCAGCCGACAGGATCTCGCTGTTCGGCGAGCGCACGGCGAGCTCGATCGCGTCGCGATAGCCGCTGCAGCGGCCGCACACATGGCATTGCGATGCGCTATGCAGGTGGCGCATGTCCACGAGCGGAGCGCAATCAATTCTGCCGGCGCGGCCTGCGAAGTTCCTCCACGCCTCTTCATTGGTGCGGAAATGCACCGGCGCAACTTTCGCGAGCAATCCGAACACGCCGCTCACCGGGCAGAGGTGGCGGCACCAGACGCGCTTGCCCTTGCCATAGACGAGCCCGACGGCGACGGCTGCCACGGTGGAGCCGCCCAGCACGACGAGCCATGCCTTGGGGTACTCGTAGACGCTCACGAGCTGCCCGTACACCGTCGTGGTAAGGAACGCGAGGAACGGCCAGCCGCTCCATCGTATCCAGCGCGGAATGGATTTCCCCAGGCCGTGGCGGCTGGCCCATTCGCAGAGCGTGCCTTCCGGGCACAGGACACCGCACCAGAGACGGCCCAGGAGCATCACGCTCAGAATCACGAACGGCCACCAGATGCCCCAGAACGCGAACTGGGCGAACAGCGTGAGATTGGACAGGATGCTTGCGCTGCTGGCCGGCAAGCGCATGAACGCGGGCAGCGTCAAGAGGATCAGGTAGACCGCGACCACCGCCCATTGGATCGCGACGATGACCCGGCGGTGCCGCCGCATGGCCTCGCCCAATCGCGCCAGCGCGGGCCGGGGCGGCGACCCGACGAGAACGGCTATCGATTCGGCCATGAACCGGTCACTTTGCGACCAGCGTGAGTCCGCCGCTGTCCGGGCGAAATTCGTCGCTGAAACGGTACTCGCCCGGTTTGAGCGCCGGCAGCACCACGAAAGACGTGACGCCCGGCGCGAGGACCTTTTCTATGCGCATGCTCAGGTTCTCGAACTCGGCGGGGCCCCGGCCTTCGTTCTTCAGCACCAGCTTGAATCGCTTGCCCGTCGGGACTTCCAGCCGCTCGGGAGAAAAACGGCCGTCCTTCATGACGATCTGGAACGCGGGCAGCTCCTGGGCGGTCACCGCGACGGCGACCGCCGTCGCGGCGAGCAGGACGAGCGCGCGGCAAAGGCGATCGGCCATGGCTTCGGTCAGAACCCGACTTTCGCCCTCAAGCCTACGACCGTCACGTTTGGCGCGCTGCCGTTGCCGCCCGGCCGGCGGATGAGCTGAAGGTCTGGCGTCAGCTCGAAGCGGCTGTTGACGCGGAACCGGTAGTAGAGCTCGCCGATGCGCTCGGCACCCGAGGCCGCGAAACCGAAGTCCGGGATGCCGTCGCCGTCGGCGTCGACCGTGCTCGAGCCGTTGCGAAACGCGGCGCTGGTGCGCAGGAAACCGGCGGCGACGCCGATGGAATCGGCCGCGCGCCCCCAGTAGCTCCCGCCCAGCTCGGCGCCGAACGTGAGCGCGCGGTCGAAGCGCACTCTGCCCGAGAGTTGTTGCCCGTAACGGCCAAACAGAGTCGTTGCGTCGCCCACGCGCTGATCGGCCGACAGGCCCCAGCCGGAATGCCGCGCCTGGGCGCCATCGAAATCCGTCGCGCGGCCGTTGGTCCATGCGTAGAGCCGATAGTTGCCGGCCAGCCCGCCGAAGAAGCGCTGCGAAGTCTCGAGCTGACCGATGACGAACGGTCTGGACTGGGAGCCTGAGAAATTGGCGCCGGGCCCGGATCCGAACACGCCGATCGAAGCGCCCCAATTCTGCGGTTTCGCGCGCTCGTTGACGTAGCCGCCGACGAGGCCGGGCGCAAAGCCGTATTGGTCGGCGCCGACATCGCCTCCCGAATCGAGCAGCGGATTGTGGACGAAGGCGTTGTTCAGGAACTTGGTCGACTCGTCGTCCGCGGCGACGTTCTGGTCGAAGAACACGAAAGGATCGATCTTGCCGAAGGTGAAACGCGCGCTCTCACGCGACTGGGGCTTGAAGCCGCCGACGGGCAGAGGCACGTTGAGCTGGTACCAGGCCTGCGCGAGGATGCCGAAGGAATCGTCGGGGTTCGCGTTGGCGCTTTGCACCTGGAAGGCGGTCGTGTTCGGCGTGCTCGTATAGGTCGGCCACAGGCCGATTCCGTTGCCCTGCCCGAAACGCAGGTGCGCGAAGATCTTGCCCTCGACGTCGCCCATCTCTCCGCCGGGAAGGCTCACGGCGACGTCGCCGCGATAGTTGGTTCGGCTCTCGCGCGTGCCGCTCGCGGTGCTGCTTGAACCTGCGCTTTGCACGACGCCGGTCAGGCTGGCACTCACGGTGATGCCTTCCAGGGCCTCGATCTGGCGCGCCTGCTTCTGCATGGCCAGGGTCTGGAACTCGACGGCCTTCAGCCGCGTGGTGATCTCGGGCTCCTTCTCGCTCAGGCGCTCGGACTCGAGCGCCTGGTCGATGCGCGCGTTGGCTTCTTCCAGCGCTTTGATGCGCTGATCAATTGCGCCGGCCGCCTCGAGGCGCTTCTCCAGTTCCCGGTTGCGCTGCTCGAGCTTTTCGATGCGCTCGTTGAGCTTCTTCAGCTCCTGCAGCAGGGCGGCATCGTTGGCCGCACCTTGCGAAACCACAGGCATGGCGAGCGCCGCCGCGAGCGTGAAATTGCGAAGCGACAGGCCACGAGCCGCAATCGCCATCAGTACCCGCCTCTCTTGCCGACTCCGGCGAACGTGAATTCGTATTCCACTTCGAACGGCTTGAACCAGGGACGCACGCCGGTGGAGCGGTCGGTGTGGCGGCCGAAGGGAGCCTGCTTATTGGCGCTCGGCGGCGCGATGGAAAACTTGAGCTTGTATCGGCCCGGCCCCTTGAGCTTGACGTTGTCGCCGTAGTGAGGGCCGTCGCTTGCCACCATGGGAAGCAATTCGCCCGCGATCTTTTCGCTGCCGCCCTGCTTAGTCAGCTCGTATTTCACGACCAGGTTCGATATCCAGAAACCCTCGGGAAATCCGTGCGCGTTGTTTGCGAGCGCGTGGATGTCGGCTTCCAGATGGATGTCCGATTCGGATGCCTTGGCCATCATGCCCTCCGGCTCCATCTCGATGGGCTGCAGGTAGACGGCCGCGACTTCCATTCCGGCCACGTTCTTCGGCGTGCCGATCGGATACTCCAGGGCGGCCGCCGACGGCGGCATCAGCGCGGCGAGCGAAACAAGCGCGATACCGGCCGGACGAATCAACGGCATGAGTCTTCTCCCTTGAGTCGCGTGATCATGCGGCGCTTCCGGCGCTCGCTTCCCGGCGCGCCGTGCGCGCCGCACGCGCACCCGCGATCCACATCAGCGCCGAGATGGTGACGAGGGTCGCGACGTAGAACAGCAGCTCGAGTCCCGTCGGGCGATCCTGGTAGCCGACAAGCACGTGGAGCACGTGACCGGGGACGCTCTCCACTCTGAGAAAACCGGAGGTGTCCCAGACCTGATCGGAGATGGGCGAAAGCAGCCCGGCCTGGCTGAGATAGGCGGCGGCGCCTGCGGCAAGGCCCGCCGCGAGCAGCAGCACGATCAGCCCGGTGACCGCGAAGAAGTGCTTGAGAGGGACGCGCAGCAGGCCCGAATAGATCAGGACCCCGAGAAGCACGCCCGCGCCCAGGCCTCCGACCGCGCCCACGGCAAGCTCGCCGCGCCCTCCGCCGCCCGCCCACAGGCCGTACAGGAACAGCACCGTTTCGGCGCCCTCGCGCAGTACGGCGAGGGCGGCTACGGCGAACATGGCGGAAAGCGGCTTCAGGCCGGCGCGCACATCGTGACCGAGACGGCGCATGTCCTGAACGTGCCGGCGCCCGTACGAGCTCATCCAGACGTTGTGCCAGGCGAGCATCGCCACCGCCGCGAGCAGAACGCCGGCGTTGAACAATTCCTGGCCGCGCCCTTCGACCGCTTCGGTGAGCGCGCCGGCGAAGAGCGCGACCAGCAGCGCGCCGGCGAGCCCGAGGGCGGCCCCGCCGGCGATCCAGCGCCCGCGCGCTGCGATGCCGCGGCTGGCACCCATGACGATCGCGATGATCAGCGCCGCTTCAAGCGTTTCGCGGAAGACGACAACGGCAGATCCGAGCATGGCGCACCAGAAGTAAGACTCGTTTCTGCTTAGATGATAAAGATTCACGTTCCGCCGAGGGAGGATGGCGTTGACGCGGATCAACGAATCTCGACACGAAACGCGAAGTCAGGCGCCTTGACGAGCTTGAGCGCTGATCCGCGCCGCGGTGAGCTGCGCGCCGGCGACCAGCGCGAGCAGTCCGAAGCCGGCCGCCGGGGCTGCGAGCAGGCTGGCCGGCCCGGGAGGCGGAATGGCCGGCGTGTTCGCGGGGCATCTCATGCTGGCTGTGCCACGGCCCTGCGCCGCGCCGCCCAGAACCCGAGCGCGACGAGCGCGAGCGCGATCGCCTGCGCCGCAAGTCCCTCGCCGGTCGGATACACGCCGAGGAGCGGCAGCGCGTCGAAATCGAAGCGGCTCGCGCCGATTGCGCCCGCCTCCTGCAGCGCCGCGATGCCCTGCCCGGTGAACGCCACCGCCATCGCCGCAAGCAGGATCGAGGTCGCCGCGAAGAACAGCCCCACGGGCAGGCGCAGGCTGTACT
>Ga0209342_10008299_pt1 | contig 10413 bp, 9 predicted proteins | sample RifCSP16_2_FD_184023 | JGI IMG/M metagenome (GOLD analysis project Ga0209342, IMG submission 184023) | Soil microbial communities from Rifle, Colorado - Rifle CSP2_sed 16_2 (SPAdes) (version 2) | ecosystem: Environmental > Terrestrial > Deep subsurface > Rock core/Sediment | place: Rifle... | reverse complement strand
GGCTGGGTGAACGTGAACGAGGGCACGAACTACTGGGAGTCGCACCTGCCCTTCGGCGGGCGGGCCGGCTCGATGAGCGGGATCGGCCGCGTCGGCGGACGCTTCTCGATGGATCGGCTCACCGAGCTGAAGACGGTCGTGATCGATCTCGGCTGACAAGGGTTGCGTGAGGTGCAACTCGGGGCTGCGTCTCCGCAACGCAAGCGGGTAGCGTGAGGCCGCACAGCTCCTAGGCGCGGAGGCACATCGACTCCACGGGCCGCGGAGCGGGAGGGACAGGCATTGCCGAGCGAGGTTCCCGAGAGCGCTCAGGCCGTCGTCGTCGGCGCCGGCATCGTCGGCAACAGCATGGCGTTCCACCTGGCGCGGCTCGGGTGGAGAGACCTCGTGCTGATCGACAAGGGCCCGATGCCGAACCCCGGCGGCTCCACGGGCCACGCCTCGAACTTCATCTACCTAGTCGACCACTCGAAGGAGATGACCGCCTTCACGCTGGACAGCGTTGGTCAGTACCGCGAGCTCGGCGTGTTCACCGAAAGTGGAGGGGTCGAGGTTGCCCGGACGCCGGAGCGTGTCGAGGAGTTCAAGCGCCGCATCACCTCGGCGAAGTCCTGGGGTGTGGAGCCCGTCGAGCTCCTCACGCCCGCGGAGGTGCGAAAGCTCGTGCCGTTCGTCGACGAACGCGTGATCCTCGGCGGCTTCTACACGCCCGGCGTCGGCGTCGTCGACTCGCTGCGGGCGGGGACGCTCATGCGGGAGCAGGCCCAGGCGATGGGTGCGCTCACCGTCTCGGCCAATAACGAGGTGACCGGCATCGAGGTGGACCGCGGTCGTATCCGCGGGATCCGAACCCTCCGCGGCGAAATCCGCACCGAGGTCGTCGTCATCGCCTGCGGCGTCTGGAGCCCGCGCATCGCGGCGATGGCCGGCGCGTCGATCCCCCTCTCACCGGCAATCCACCAGATGATCGACGTGGGACCGGTCCCGATGTTCGCGGACAGTGTCGGCGAGATCGAGTTCCCGATCGTTCGCGACATGGACACGAACATGTACGAACGCCAGCACGGGAGCGAGCTCGAGATCGGCTCCTACGCTCACCGTCCGATCCTCATGAACGCGAACGACATCCCCTCGATCGAGGCGTCCGCGATGAGCCCGACCGAGCTGCCCTTCACCCAGGAGGACTTCGATGCGCAGATGGAAGACGCGCTCGAGCTGATGCCCGAGATCGTCGGGGACGAGCGCGTCGGCGTGAAGTACGCGATCAACGGGCTGCTCTCGCTCACGCCGGACGGCAACCCGATCCTCGGCGAGACCCCCGAGGTGAAGGGGCTCTGGTCGGCTGCCGCGATCTGGGTGAAGGAGGGCCCGGGGATCGCGAAGACGATCGCCGAGTGGATGACCGACGGCTCTCCGGAGATCGACCCTCACGGGTCAGACATCGCGCGGTTCTACGAACACCAGCGCACGAGCGCACACATCCGTGCGCGAACCGAAGAGGGCTACAACAAGACGTACGGCATCGTGCACCCCGCCGAGCAGTGGGCTTCCAACCGTGGGGTGCGCGTCGGGCCCTTCTTCGACCATCAGCAGGCACTCGGCGCGGTGTTCATCGAGGGCGGCGGCTGGGAGCGGCCGAACTGGTACGAGGCCAACGCGGGGCTCCTCGAAGAGTACGGGGACCGCGTTATGCCGCGGCAGGCCGAATGGGAGTCGCGCTGGTGGTCGCCGATCATCAACGCCGAGCACCTCGCGATGCGCGAACGGGTGGGGATGGTGGACCTGTCGGCGTTCGCGATCTTCGACGTGTCCGGTCGCGGTGCCCTCGGGTTCTTGCAGGGCATGGCCGTGGCGCAGATCGATGTCCCGGTCGGCCGGGTCGTGTACACGTCGCTGCTGAACGATGCCGGAGGGGTGAAGGCCGACCTCACCATCATGCGGCTGTCCGCCGACGTCTTTCGCATCGTGACCGGTGGCGCCTCGGGCAGGATCGACCGCAAGTGGTTCCTCGACCACCTGCCTACCGATGGCTCGGCGCACCTCGACGACCAGACGTCGGCGTGGTCCACGTTAGGCCTGTGGGGACCGAGGGCCCGCCACGTGCTCGCCTCGGTCACCGGGGACGACGTCTCGCACGAAGGGTTCGGGTTCGCGTCATGTCGCTGGATCGAGATCGGGACCGTGCTCGCCCTCGCCTCGCGCATCTCCTACGTGGGTGAGCTCGGCTGGGAGCTGTACGTCCCCATGGAGCAGGGCGCGCGCCTGTGGAACACGTTGTGGGAGGTGGGGAGGCCCCACGGGATCCTGCCCGTCGGCGTCGGCGTGTATCTCACGACCGGGCGCCTCGAGAAGAGCTACCGGGCACACGGCAACGAGCTCGAGCTCGAGTACGACCTCGTCGAGGGCGGGCTCGCGAGACCCACCGTCAAAGAGGATGCGTTCATAGGCCGCGAGGCGTACCTGCGGCAACGGGACGGGGATCCCTCGACGCTCCTCTGCACCCTGTTGGTCGACGATCCGACATCGGCGAGCGGCACGAAGCGCTACATGCTCGGGCGCGAACCGATCCTGACGCGTGATGGAGATCCCATCGAGGATCGCGAGGGCCGGCGATCGTACGTGACCAGCGCGGGCTCGGGACCTTCGGTCGGCAAACACCTGCTGATGTCGTACCTGCCTCCGGAGCACGCGCGTATCGGAGCCGAGCTCGCGGTCGAGTACTTCGGCGAGCGGTACCCGGTGACCGTCGCGGTCGTCGGGAACACGCCGCTGTTCGACCCCGGCAACGACCGGATGAAGTCTTAGCGACGTGCGGATCCTCGTCTGCGTCAAGCGGGTTCCGATCACCGGGGGCAAGATCGTGCTGTCCGACGACGCCCGCACGATCGACACGCGATTCCTCGGGTTCACGGTGAGCCCGCACGAAGAGTGCGCCGTCGAGGAGGCGGTCCGGCTCGTCGAGGCGCACGGAGGCGAGACGGTGGTCCTGACCCTCGGGCCGGTCGAGGCCGAAGAGCAACTCCGCGACGCGATGGCGATCGGCGCCGACCGTGGGGTGCTGCTCGAAACCGATGGCGCCGATTGGGATCCGCAAGCCACGGCGCGGGCCATCGCCGAGCGGGTCGCGGAGCAGGAGACGTTCGACCTCCTGCTGTTCGGCAACGAGGCCGCGGACTCTGGGGACTACCAGGTGGCCGTGCGGGTCGCTCACGCGCTCGACCTGCCGTGCGTAACGGGGGTGAAGTCGCTGGAGATCCTCGGCGGCCGGATAGCCGTCAAGCGGGAAGCGGCCGGGGGTTGGGAGGTCTTCGAGCTCCCGCTGCCCGCGGTCGTCGCGGTCCGCGAGGGGATCAACCTTCCCCGGTTCCCGTCCGTGCCGGGCCGGCTGCGTGCCAGGAAGAAGCCCGTCGAGACGGTTCCGGTGAAGCCCGAGGCTGGTGGCCAGGAGATGGTGCTGCTGAGGCTCCCGGAGGGCTCGGGCAAGCAGGTGGAGGTGCTGGGTCACGGTCCCGAAGCCGCGCCGCGGGTCGTCGAGGTGCTCCGGTCGCTGGGGATGGTCTCGTGATCCTCACCCTCGTCGAGCACGACCGCGGGCGGCTGAACGAGCTGTCGCTCGAGGCGCTCACCTTCGGCCGCCGGCTCGGCGACCGGTTGGGCGTGCCGCAGCACGCATTGTTGATCGGCGAGCAGGCGCGATCAGTCGCCGACGGCCTGTCGGCGTTCGGGGTGGCCGTCGCCCATCTCGCCGTCCACGATGAGTTGTGGGACTACGCGCCACGCGCGTGGGCGCGTTCGGTGGCCGAGCTCGCGCGCGTCCTGGAACCGAGTGCCGCTCTCGCGTCGGCGAGCGACCGGGGCGCCGAGGTGATGGCCTACGCTGCCGCGCTGCTTGACGCGCCGCTCGCGGCGAACTGCGTCGAGATCGTGGCCGCCGAGCCAGGCGATGCCTGGACCGTCACCCGGCAGCGGTGGGGCGGAAGCCTGCTCGAGCAGGCGAAGGTATCCGCTCCCGTGAAGCTGCTCACGGTCGCCCCCCACGCACTCCTTCCGCACGGCGATGGTCCGAGCGGCACGGCGGAGCTCTCGACGTTCATGCCTACGCTCTCCGAACAGGACCTAGCGGTGCGGATCACGGACCGGGTCGATGTCGGGGCCAGCAAGGTGTCGCTCTCGGAGGCCAAGGTGGTGGTCGGAGGCGGGCGCGGGGTCGGCGGTGCCGAGGGCTTCGGGCAGCTCGAGGAGCTCGCCGGCCTGCTGGGTGGGGCCGTGGGCTGCTCCCGGGTGGTCACGAGCAACGGATGGCGGCCGCACACCGACCAGATCGGGCAGACGGGGACGCGCATCGCGCCCGACCTTTACGTAGCCTGCGGGATCAGCGGTGCCACGCAGCACATCGTCGGGTGCCGGGCGGCCAAGAAGATCCTCGTTATCAACACGGACCCCGAGGCGCCCATCCTGTCCCAGGCGGACTACGCGATCATCGGCGACCTGCGACAGGTCATCCCCGCGATCAGCGCCGAGATCAGGAAGGCGAGCGGCGCATGACCGGCCGCCGCCCAGAGACCGTGCAACGCACGCAGAGGAAGGAGAAGGAACGATGGCGGTGATCGACAACCCGGGGATCCTGCTGTACACGAGGATCCGCAAGTCGCCGTACTTCTATGCCTCGCGCCGGCACGGCGTGCAGCGGTACAGCGTCTACAACCACACGTACCACCCGCGCCATTACGGGGATCCGGTGGCGGAGTACTGGCACCTCGTGAACGGCGTGACGATGTGGGACGTCGGGGTCGAGAAGCAGATCCAGATCAAGGGACCCGACGCGTTCGACCTCACGAACACGATCGTGCCCCGCGACCTGCACAAGTGCGCGGTGGACGAGTGCAAGTACGTCTTCATCACGGCGCCCGACGGCGGGATCTTGAACGACCCGGTCCTGCTCCGCGTCGAGGAGGACGAGTTCTGGCTCTCGCTCGCCGACTCTGACGTGAACCTGTACGCGCTCGGGATCGCGGCCGCGAAGGGGATGGACGTCACGGTGCAGGAGATCGACGTCGCGCCCGTGCAGATCCAGGGCCCGAACGCGAAGAAGGTCCTGACCGAGCTGTTCGGCGACCGAGTCCTCGAGGTTCCCTACTACGGCCTCATGAAGGGCGAGCTCGAAGGCATGCAGGTCGTCGTCTCGCGCACCGGCTACACCGGTGAGGTCGGCTACGAGATCTACCTGCGGGACGCGTCGCAGCACGGGGTCAAGCTGTGGGACACCGTTCTCGAGGCGGGCAAGCCGCACGGCCTCGAGGTCATCGGCCCGTGCCACATCCGGCGCATCGAGGGAGGCATCCTCGCCTTCGGCGCGGACATGTGGTACGAGAACAACCCTTTCGAGGTCGGGTACCACTACACGTGGATGGTCGATCTCGAGCAGGAGGCCGACTTCATGGGCAAGGCGGCGCTCGCGAAGATCAAGGCCGAGGGCGTGAAGCAGAAGCTCGTCGGCGTCGACATCGAGGGCGAACCGCTCGGGAGCTACATCGACAACGAGATGCTGGACTTCTTCCCGGCCTCGGTCGGCGGTTCCGTCGTCGGGCGCGTGACGTCGGCCTGTTACTCGCCGAGGCTCGAACGGAACATCGGGTTCGCGATGCTGCCGATCGAGCACACGGAGCTCGGGACGACGCTCGAGGTCGAGACGCTCGTGTCGGGGAGGGTCGGAGCGACCGTCGTCCAGATGCCGCACTGGGACCCGAACAAGGACATCCCCAAGCAGTAGGGCTGAGCCCCTGGCGTTGGACGACCCCCGGCCTCTTCAGTCAAGGGCGTAGCGAAGAACGGCTTGGCGGAGCCCGTACGAGGCGATCCTGTTCTGATCGAGGGGATACGCCAAGTCTTGCCGCGGGTTGGACTTGGGAGACGCCTACACCTCAGCGTCCGCCTTCGTGACCTCGGCGACGTCGGCGCCGAGGAACGCGACGAGACCCTCGCCGCGCAGGTGGAGGTTGATCCCGTGGCCGCCGCCGCCGATCGCGACCTCCTCGAGGCCCAGGATGGCCGGGTCCGCGATCACGGGCCAGGCAGTCGTCGCTCCGAACGGCGTGATCGTGCCGCGCTCGTAGCCCGTTGCTGCCTTCGCCTCCTCCGCGTCGGGAAGCGAGAGCCGGCTCACGCCGAGGTGCGCCCGGAGCCTCGGCCAGTCGATCTGCCGGCCGCCGGGGACGAGCACGAACACGTAGTCGTCCTGTCCGCGGCGAACGACGATCGTGCGCAGGAGCTGGCCGAGCTCGATGCCCTGGAACGTCGCGCTCTCCTCGGCCGAGCGCGCGCGTTCGGTCCGCACCACCTCGAAGACGAGGTCGGAGCCCTCGAGGGCTCGGAGCGCGGGCGTGTCCGTATCCATCGAGCGGCGAGCCTACCGGTCCGAGAGGCGGTCGAGCCAGGAGGCGAGCGTCTCGAACCGCGAGTGCAGCTGGACCTGGTGATCGCCGGCGACTATGTGGTGCTCCGCGCTCGGCAGCAGCGCCCGCCAGTGTTCGTGGGCGCCCAAGCGCACCGTGCGGTCATCGAGCGCGTGTTCGATGAGGATGGGAAGCCGGCCGTCGAGCGCCCGCACCATCTCCATCTCCTGTGCGATCGCCGGGTCGTAGAGCGCCGAGCGCATCGTGCGCGCCCGGCTGCGCAGGGTCTGGCGCGCGTAGTCGGCCGCGACCGCGGGAGGATAGCCCCGCACGACGCCCACCGGCACGGCGAGCGCGCGCACGGCAGCCGCCAAGATCGGCAACGCGATCTTGGCCGCGGGCGGCGGCTTGGGTTCTTGAACCCAGACCTCGTGCTCGTCGGGCGAGGGATACGGCGCGGACATCGCGCACAGCCCGCGGACCCGCTCAGGATGTCGGGACGCCCAGAGCGCCGCGAACAGCCCGCCCAGTGAGTGGCCCGCCACCGCGGTCGGCCGGTCCAGCTCCATCTCCTCCGCTACCGCATCAAGGTCGTCGAGGTGCATGCCGCGGTCGTACGCGACGTCCGGCTTGTCCGAGGTTCCGAACCCCGCGAGGTCCGGAGCTACGACGTGGAACCGGGGCGAGACACGCGCGGCGAGCCGGTCGAAGTAGCGGCCCGAGCCGCCGAGGCCGTGGATGATCAGCAGGGGCTCGCCCGTGCCGGCTTCCCACACCCGCATGCGGCCCCAGGGGCGTTCGATGCGGCGACCGGAGAGGGCGATCACCGCGCCTCAGGCCACGCCCTCGTCGTAGGCCTGGACGAGCTCACGATGGGCGGTCATGCGCCAGCTCTCGGCGATGAGCTCCCGCATCTCCTGCGGGTCCACGTTGGAGATGACGACGCCCACCCATCCGCTCGGGCCGACGTAGGGAGGGACGAAGAACGTGTCCGGGAACATCGCGACGAGCGCCAGCTGCTCGTCGAACGTGCTCTTCACCCAGGCGTGGCGCTCCTCCTCCGAGAACATCGTGAAGATCCTCGAACCCACCCGGAACGTGGCGGTGCCCCAGGTCTCTCGCTCCTCGGCCTCGGGCAACGAGAGCGCGAACCGCCGGATCGTGTCTGCGCGCACCTCCGCCCCCTTCTTTCCGTGGACGACCCTCGGCTTGACCGGGATCAGCCCAGAACCCTAGCGTGCGGCCCGTCGAGAGGGTTGCGGCATGGGAGAGGAGAACGCCGAGGGCCTGCGGTCGGTGAACCGTGCACTCCGGGCGCTCGAGCTCATCGCCGAGGCGGGGGAGCTCGGCGTGACCGAGCTCGGACGTCGGCTCGGCGTGCACAAGGCGACGGCGTCTCGGCTGGCGGCCACGCTGGCGCGCCACGGCCTGATCGAGCGCGACCCCGTGAACGACCGCTACCGGCTCGGCTTCGGGCTGATCCGGTTGGCCGGGGCGGCGATGGCCGGTCTGGACCTCGTGAGCTCGGCTCGGCCGGTGCTCGAGGAGCTCGCCGAGCAGACGCGCGAGACGGTGACCCTCGGCGTGATCTCGGGCGACGACGTGGTCTCGATAGACCAGGTGACGGGGACCCGCTCGATCGTGAGCGTGAGCTGGGTGGGCAAACGAACGCCGCTGCATTCGACCTCGACGGGCAAGGTCCTGCTCGCGGGGATGAGCGATGCCGAGCTCGACCGCCGGCTCGCGCGCGGGCTCGAGCGCTCGACGCCGCGGACCGTGACCGATCCGGCGGAACTGCGGACCCAGCTCGCCGGGGTCCGCCGTCGCGGCTGGGCCCAGACGCTCGAGGAGCTCGAGGAGGGCCTGAACGCCGTTGCGGCGCCCGTCCGGCAGGCAGATGGCGCGGTAGTGGGGGCCCTGTCGGTCTCGGGCCCGGCCTTCCGGATGCGGCCCGTGGATCTGCCCAGGCTCGGCCGGCTCACGGCCCTTGCCGCGGAGCAGGTCTCCCGCCGTCTCGGCCACCAGCCGCCCGCCCAGCGGTCTCGGTGACCCGAGGTAGGTCCGCAACTTGGGGCTTGCGGTCGAGCTGAACACAGGGTCAGACTTGCCCCCTCATGCTGCTCCGCGTGCGACCGCGCGTAGTACCGATCCCCGGGGCCTGACCGCTCGCGCGGGCGCCCCTGCGCAAGCCGCTTCCCACCACCTGAAGCCGGAGTGAGCAGATGGACACCATGGACCGAACCTCCACCACCGACTGGGGCGCGTACGCGCGGACGCTTAGGTCGATGCTCGACGCGGTGGGCCGCACGCCGCTCGTGCGCCTGGCCCGCGTCGCGCCCGCGGGGGTCGAACTCCTCGCGAAGATCGAATGGTACGGCCCGACCGGCTCGACGAAGGACCGGATCTACCGCCACATGATCGAGCGTGCCGAGGAGCGCGGCGACCTTCGACCCGGGATGACGATCATCGAGTGCACGACGGGCAACGCGGGGATCGCGTGCTCGGCGGTCGCCGCGATCAAGGGCTACGACTGCGTGATCGTGATGCCCGAGGGCATGAGCCTCGAGCGCAAACGGATGATCCAGGCCTACGGCGCGGAGCTCGTCCTCACCGCCGGGGCCGGCACGGACATCGACCTCGCGCTCGCGAAGATGCGCGAGATAGTGGCGGCCGACCCCGGCCGCTACTACTTCCCCGGCGAGTTCGAGAACCCCGACAACCCCCAAGCCCAGGAGGTCTCCGGCGAGGAGATCTGGGAGCAGGCCGGGGGCCGGATCGACGCGGTCGTTGCGGCCCAGGGGACCGGCGGGTGGATCACCGGCGTGGCGAAGGCTCTGAAGGCGCACGACCCGGCGATCCGCGCGTACGCGGTCGAGCCCTCCGAGTGCCCGCTGATCTCCGAGCAGCGCTGGGGGACGCACGGCGTCCCGGGGATCGGCGACGGGATCGTGCCCCACAACCTCGACCTGTCTGTGATGGACGGGCTCGTCACGGCCTCGACCGAGGAGGCGCTGGATCTCGCGGGTCGATTGGCCCGCGAGGAGGGGATCTTGTGCGGCCCCTCGTCCGGGATCAACGTCGCCTCCGCCCTGAAGGTGGCCGCGAGGCACCCCGAGCTCCGGACGATCGTCACCGTGGTGCCCGACACCGGGCAGCGTTACCTGTCCGGCGAGCTGTTCGGGGAGCGCCCCGACGTCGTGGAGCCCGAGCGGGACCACCTGATCGACCCCGACTCGCTCGCGCAGATCGAGGCGAACCGCCACCGTCTCGAGTTCATCTTCTGACCTGCCCCGCGGATCCGTGTCCCGCGGCTGAACGGCGATTCAACGCCCGCGTATGCTTCGCGTCGGAGGTGACCTCGATGACCACGTACCCGATGGCCGAGCCGGACCGGGAGATCCAGGAGCGTGCGCGGCGGTTCGTCGACGATGAGCTGATCCCGCACGAGGTAGAGGCCGAGATGAACCGCGGCCGGATCGAGCAGCAGCTCCGCGAGCGCCACCACCGTCTGGCGGTCGAGCTCGGTCTGTACGCGATGAACATGCCGAGGGAGCTCGGCGGGCAGGGCATGACGACGTTCCAACAGGTGCTGGTCTCCGAGCAGATCGGGCGGGTCACGAACGGGCTCGGCTGGTGCGTGCACACCCCGCCGGCCTGGGCGCCCGCGGTCGTCACGCCGGAGCAGCTCGAGCGCTGGATCGTGCCGACGATCCGCGGCGAGCAGCACGAGTGCTACGCGATCACCGAGCCGGGGGCGGGCTCGGACGTGGACGCGATCCAGGCGACGGCCCGTCGGGACGGCGACGACTACGTCCTGAACGGCCTGAAGTGGCACGTGACCTCGTACAACTCAGCGACCTACCTCTTCTTCCAGGCGAAGATCGAGGGCGGTCCTAACGCCGGCGCGCACGCGATGTTCTTCGTGGACAAGGACACGCCGGGGGTTCGGCTGGTCCGCGAGCCGGCCTACTCGCACACGTACCCGGACTCGCACGCGGTGGTCGCGTTCGAGGACGCACGG
>Ga0209342_10008295_pt1 | contig 10413 bp, 8 predicted proteins | sample RifCSP16_2_FD_184023 | JGI IMG/M metagenome (GOLD analysis project Ga0209342, IMG submission 184023) | Soil microbial communities from Rifle, Colorado - Rifle CSP2_sed 16_2 (SPAdes) (version 2) | ecosystem: Environmental > Terrestrial > Deep subsurface > Rock core/Sediment | place: Rifle... | reverse complement strand
TACCGCGACGCGGTCGACGAGGCCTACGGCATCCTGTCCTCGCTCAATCTCGGCCACGACTGCTACCGGTTGACGCGCGAGCTCGCCTACGGCCAGCAGCGCCTGCTCGAGATCGCGCTCGCCCTCGCCACCCGGCCCAAGGTGCTGCTGCTCGACGAGCCGGCGGCCGGGGTGCCGCGGGACGAGAGCCCGGCGCTGTTCGCCGCGATCTCCGGCCTGTCGCAGGACATCACGGTGCTGTTCATCGAGCACGACATGGGCATCGTGTTCCGGTTCGCGAGCCGCATCATCGTGATGGTCGGCGGCCGCGTGCTGGTCGAAGGCACCCCCGAAGAGATCGCGGCGGACGCGCGCGTCCGCGAGGTCTATCTCGGCCAGAAGCGCCATGGCTGAGGCGCTCCTCGCGCTCGCGAACGTCCGCGCCGGCTACGGCGACGCCGTGGTGCTGGACGACGTCTCGCTCGAGGTTCCGGAGCGGCAGAGCCTCGCCGTGCTCGGCCGGAACGGCGTCGGCAAGAGCACGCTGCTGCTCACCATCATGGGCTTCACCAATGTCGGCCGCGGCGCGATCGCGTGGCGCGGCGAGGACATCACCCGCGTCGCACCGCATCTGCGGGCCCGGCGCGGGCTCGGGTGGGTGGCGCAGGAGCGTGAGATCTTTCCCTCGCTGTCGGTCGAGGAGAACCTGACCGTCACCGCACGGCCCGGGCGTTGGGATCTGAAGGCGGTGTACGAGCTCTTCCCGCGGCTCGCGGAGCGCCGCGCTGCCATGGGCAACCAGCTCTCGGGCGGCGAGCAGCAGATGCTCGCGATCTCGCGCGCGCTGATGACCAACCCGCGGCTGCTTCTGCTCGACGAGCCGCTCGAGGGCCTCGCGCCGATCCTCGTCGAGGAGCTCGCGCGCGCGATCCAGCGCATGACCGGCGGCGAGGGCACCACGATCATCCTCGTCGAGCAGCACACGGAGGTCGCGCTGTCGCTCACCGAGGAAGCGGTGGTCATCGAGCGCGGCAACATCGTCCATCGCGCCCGGTCCCGCGACCTGCTGCACGACGCGGCGACGCTCGAACGCCTCGTCGGCCTGCGGGTCTTGGGCGCCGGCTCGAATGTGTAGAATCGAAGCGTCAAGGAGGAGGTGACCACCATGAAGACCTTACTGTTCCTACTGACCGCCCTGGCCGCAACCGCCGCTCAGGCGCAAGTCCTCGGGTTCGGGACCGCGCCGCAGGGCTCGATCGGCTACAACATGGGCTCTGCGATCGCCAAGGTGATGGCCGAGACCGCGAACCTGCAGAGCCGCGTGCAACCCTACTCCGGCTCGAGCGCGATCCTGCCGCTCGTGAACTCGGGCGAGCTCGACCTGACAGTGTGCAACGTGCTCGAAGCGCAGGAGGCGGCGAACGGCGAGGGCCCCTATAAGGGCCGCAAGCAGCCCCAGTTGCGCGTGGTCGCGGTGATCTTTCCGCTCGTGTCGAGCATCTTCGTGCGGAAGGACTCGCCGATCCAGACGATCGCCGATCTGAAGGGGAAGCGCATCCCGTATGGCTTCACCGCGCAGGTCACCCTGGAGCGCATCGTCTCGGCGATCCTCGCGACCGGCGGGCTGACCAGCAGCGATATCGTGCCGGTGATGGTGCCGAACGTGATCCGGGGCGCCGATGATTTCGCCGAAGGTAAGGTCGACGGCGGGTTCTTCGCGCTCGGTGCGGCCAAGGTCGCCGAGGTCAACAAGACGACCGGCGGCATTCGCTACCTGCCGGTCTCCGACGAGCCGCAGGCGGTGGCGGCGATGCAGCGGATCATGCCGTATGCCTACGTGAAGCTGGTGAACCCCTCGCCCGCGTTCGTCGGCCTGAACGGGCCGACCAAGCTGATGGCCTACGACTACCTCGTGGTCGCCGGCGCGCACGTCAAGGACGACGTCGTGTACCGCATTGCCAAGGCGATGTACGAGAACAAACCGAAGCTCGTGGAAAGCCTGCGCGCGTTCGCCGGGTTCAACCCGGACGAGATGCACAAGCGCATGCCGGCGCAGTTCCACCCCGGCGCGGTGAAGTACTACCAAGAGAAGGGGATCGGCGCGAAGTAGTTCTCGATGGCCGAGGAGTTCATCGAGGAGATCGCGCCCGGTCGGCGACCCTACGCGCGCATCATCTTCGTCTTGCAGGCGGCGCTCGTCGCCAGCGTGGTGGGGTGGGTGCTCGATCTGCAGCGCAGCGTCCTCGGGCTCGCCCTCTTCAACGAGCAGTTCCTCGTCACCGTCCTTGGCCTCGCGATCGCGATCTGCTTTCTCACCGCGCCCGCGAGCCCGCGCTTCAGGGGCCGGGTGCCCTGGTGGGACGCGGCGGCCGGGTTTCTCGGGCTCGCGCTGTGCCTGTACATCGCGCGGCGCTACCCGGCCCTGTCCGACGAGCTCACCGCGCGGCCGCTCGACGGCGTGTTGATCTCGGGGGCGCTCGCGGTCCTGGTGCTCGAGGGGACGCGACGCATGACCGGCTTCTCGCTGGTCGGCTTCACCCTCGCCGGCGTCGTCTACGCCATGCTCGGCCACCACCTGCCGGGCGTGTTTCAGGCGCGGCCGGTGGAGTTCACGCGGCTGCTCGTCTATCTCGGCCTGGACACCAACGCGCTGCTCGGCACCTCGCTCGACATCGCGATCACCGTCGTGGTGCCGTTCATCCTGCTCGGGCAGCTGCTCGGGCGCTGCGGCGGCTCGGAGTTCTTCACCGATCTCGCCCGCGCGTGGATGGGCCGCTACCGCGGCGGCTCGGCCAAGGTGGCGGTGGTGGGCTCGGCCTTCTTCGGCATGATCTCCGGGAGCGCGGTGGCCAACGTCTCGGCGGTGGGCGTGGTCACGATCCCGCTCATGAAGCGCTCGGGCTATCCGGCGCAGATCGCCGCGGCGATCGAGGCGGTCGGCTCGACCGGCGGCCAGTTGATGCCGCCGGTGATGGGGGCGGCGGCGTTCCTGATGGCCGAGGTCCTGCAGGTGCCCTATCTCGCGGTCATGGTTGCCGCGATCATCCCGGCGCTCCTCTATTACCTGTCGCTGTTCTTCCAGGTCGACCTGGAGGCCGCCAAGCGCGGCATCCGCGGGGAGCCGGTCGAGCGGTTGCCGCAGACGCTCGCGGTGCTCAAGTCCGGGTGGTATTTCCCGATCCCGTTCGTGCTGCTGGTGTACGCCCTGGTCGAGTGGAACTGGCGCGCCGAGTACGCGGCGCTCGCCGCCGCCGCCGTGCTGATCGGCTGCTCGCTCGCGTTCGGCTACAAGGGCGAGCGGGTGCCGATCCGCGACGTGTTCAAGGCGACGGTCTCCACGGGTGGTGCGGTGGTGGACCTGATCCTGATCTGCGCCGTGGCCGGGATGTTCATCGGCATCCTCAACATCACCGGGCTCGCCTTCGGCCTCACGCTGCAGCTCCTCGCCATCACCGGCGAGAGTCTGCCGGTGCTGCTGCTGCTCACCGCCGTGATGGCGATCCTGCTCGGCCTCGGCCTGCCCACGGTGGGGGTTTACATCATCATGGCGACGCTGATCGCGCCGGCGCTCGAGAAAGTCGGCGTTCCGGCGATGGCGGCGCACATGTTCCTGCTGTACTTCGGGATCATGTCCATGGTGACGCCGCCGGTGGCGCTGTCGGCCTTCGCCGCGGCCAACATCGCGGGCGCCGACGTGGACAAGACCGGCTGGACCGCGACCCGCATCGGCTGGGCGGCCTACATCGTGCCGTTCCTGTTCGTGCTCTCGCCGAGCTTGCTGATGGAGGGCAACCCGCTCGCGATTGCCTGGGCGGTCGCCACCGCGGCACTCGGCATCTGGCTGGGGACGATCGGCGTGGTCGGCTTCTTCTACCGGCCGATCGCCGCCGCGTGGCGCGTGCTCTTCATCGTCGCCGGCGTGCTGACGCTGATTCCGGCGGACATGTTCCCCGGCGCGATCGTCACCGACATCGTCGGGCTCGCGCTCGGCGCGTTCCTCGTCGGCCGCGAGCTCGCGCGGCGGAGGCCCCGGCCGGCGCTGTCCTAGCCGCCGCGCTTGCGGACGATCGCGGCGCCGGCGGCCAAGGCCCGCAGCTTCCCGTGCGCGGCGTTGCGGCTGCGCGGCACCAGGCCGCAGTCGGTGCAGGGGAACAGCCGCTCCGGCGAAACGTAGGGCAACGCCTTGCGAATGCGCTCCGCCACCGCCTCGGGCGTCTCGACGCTCTCGGTGCCGACGTCGATCACGCCGAGCAGGACGTCCTTGCCCTGCAGCGCGCCGAGCACGGAAACATCGACGCCCGACGCCGCGCACTCGACCGAGACCTGGTCGATGCTCGAATCGGCGAGGAGCGGCAGCGTCTTGCCGTAGTGACCCCAGTCCCGGTTGTGCGATTTCCAGGCGAGCACCGCCGGAACGCCATACCCGTAGCAGATGTGCACGGCCTTCTTGGCGTCGACGCCCGCGGTGCAGCGCTCCAGCGCCTCGATGCCCCACGCCGCGACCTTGTCCACGTAGACGTTGAAGCAGGGCTCGTCGAACTGGACGACGTCGGCCCCGGCTGCGGCCAGCGCGCGCGCCTCGGCGTTGAGGAGCTCGGCGAAGCGCAGCGCGAGCGACCGCTCGTCGGCGCCGTAGTGCTCGTCGACGATGCTGTCGACGATCGTCATCGGACCCGGCAGCGTCACCTTCACCGGCCGCCGTGTGTGGGCCTTGGCGAAGCGCAGCGCGTCGACGAAAACGGGCTTGGGCCGCGTCACCTCGCCGACGACCCGGGCGGCGGGCGACTGCTCCGCGTAGCGGCCGCCGCGCGCCCGCTTGGTGCCGAGGTGCTCGGCGTCCACGCCGGTCAGGCCCTCGAGGAAGCCCCAGATGTAGTGGCGGCGGCGCTGCTCGCCGTCGCAGACGATGTCGAGCCCCGCTTCCTCCTGCTCGAGCAGCGCGAGCTGCACGGCATCGTCCTGCGCTTCCTGCAGCGGATCGCCCGATAGTCGCCAGGGCGCGCGCAGCTGACCCGGCTCGGCCAGCCAGGAGGGCTTCGGGAGACTGCCGACGATGGTCGTCAGGAGCATGCGGAATTCGAGCGGGCGATGGAAGCGCTTGAGGCCGCTGCTATCCTACGCGACTCCCGATCCGGGCGGACGCAACGACGGACCGAAAGGAGCGAGACAATGACCAGCCAAGCCGCATCCGGGGATGGCGCCGACCACACCTTCAAGGCGATCTACGATCGCGACGTCCCGTGGGAGGAGGGCGTCGCGAACGAGCTCCTGACGCTGCCCAAGGGCGTGCAGGTGAAAGTGTTCGCGCACGATCCGGCCATGAAGCGCATCGACATGAAGGTCAAGTTTCCGCCCGGCTACGTCGAGCCCGAGCACAGCCACAAGAGCTGGCACTCGATCGTGGTGCTCAAGGGGCGCATGTGCGTCGCCGGGAAGGACCTGCGGCCCGGCGACTACGTGTTCGGTTGGGACCGGCCGCATGGTCCGTACGAGTATCCCGACGGGTGCGAGGTGTTCGTCGTATTCATGGGGGAAGGCACCAAGCACGTCTGGGACGAGCGGAAGCACGCTGCGCACCAGAGGAAGTGGGCGCCCGAGACCGACGCGGGCAAGCGCACGCTGGGGTGATTGCCGGGCGTCGGTCGATCGCTACGCCCTCGACCCGCCGTTCCAGTCGCGCAAGTCAGGAACCCCCCGGTCTTCGGCTTCATGAGATCCAGCATGCGCGGTGTACCATGTGCGCCATGAACGCTCCCACCCGCGTGGAAGACGCCTTCCACAAGCTCATTCACGAGCATCACATGTACGGGCTGTGGGAAATCGCCAGCCAGATGACTCCGCACCCGCGCCCGGACGCGGTCCCGCATCTGTGGAAGTGGTCGCTGCTGGAACGCGTCGTGAAGGAGTCTTCCATCGCGGTCCCGGTCGGCGACGAGCGTCGCGCCATGCAGCTCTTCAACCCTGGCCTGAACGGGCAATGGGCCACGACCAGCACGCTGATCGCCGCGGTGCAGGTCCTGCTGCCCGGGGAGATCGCGCGCTCGCATCGCCACTCGCCGAGCGCGATCCGCTTCATCATGCGGGGCAACGGCGCCTACACCGCGGTCGAGGGCGAGAAGGTGATCATGCACGAAGGCGACCTCGTGCTGACGCCGAACTGGCAATGGCACGACCACGGGAACGAGACGGACGAGACGGTGGTGTGGATGGACGGGCTCGACGTGCCGCTCGCCAAGGCGCTGAACAGCATCTTCTTCGAGATGGCCCGCGACCGCCAGGTCCCGGCGACGAAGCCGGTGAACGGCTCCAAGGCCATGTACGGCCACGGGCGCCTTTCGCCGACCTGGACCAAGGAGACGCCGAAGTTCTCCCCGCTCATGCTCTATTCGTGGGACCAGACGCTGGCGGCGCTGCACGCGCTCCGCGATCGCGAAGGCTGTCCATACGACGGCATCTCGCTCGAGTACACGCATCCCCAGACCGGCGGCCCGGTGCTGCCGACGATCGGCTGCCGCGTGCAGCTGATCCGCGCGGGCGAGCGGCTGAAGGCGCGCCGCGTTGCGGGAAGCTCGGTGTTCTACGCGGCGCAGGGCCAGGGCCGGACCATCATCGACGGCAAGGCGTTCGACTGGAGCAAGGGTGACATCCTGGCGCTCCCGTCCTGGGCGCTGCACGAGCATGCAAACACCGGCAGCGGGGACGCGATCCTCTTTTCCATCACCGACCGGCCGGTGCTCGAGGCGCTCGGGTTCTACCGCGAGGAAACGCTGCCGGAGAACGGCGGGCACCAGGGCTAGCCCGATCACCGGGCGCACCCGGTCCACGCGAGTGGGGAACCGTCCCACCGCGCCTGGTCGCGGTCGAAGAACGCGTTCTCGAGTGGGCAGGGAAACCGCCGGCCGACGCCGGCGGCACCAGTCGTCGCGACGATCGCATGGTCGGGCGTCGCGAAGCTTGCTAGCATCCTTTCCGGCGCTCGCCGGCGCCGTGGCACCCGGCCCGAAGACCGGTGGCGAGCCGCATCCGGCTACAGGAGGAGTTGATGTACACCGCCACCGCGGGGATCGTGCTCCCCACGACCATCATCGGCTCGCTCCCGCGGCCGAGCTGGTACACCGAGAACCTGGGCCGGCGCAACTTCCGCGAGGCGATGGTCGATCGCTTCTACCGCGAGCAGTACCTGGACGCGGCGTCGTCGTTCCTGCGCGACCAGGAGACCGCGGGGCTCGACATCCTCACCGACGGCGACTGCCGCTTCGACGCCGACGTCGGCGGCCACAACTGGTTCTCGTATCCGGCGATCAGGATGGACGGGTTCTCCGGGGCCACCGCGTACAAGGCTCAGGGCGGGCGCGCCGGGATGCCGCACAAGCGCGGCCACATCCTCCACGACATCCTGGAGGCGCGGATCATGCCCGACCTGGTCGGCCCGGTCGGCAGAGGGACGCTGCAATATGTCTCCATCTGGAAAGCGGCGCAGCGCCTCACCCCGCGGCCGGTGAAGTTCGGCACGATCACCGCGGAGCTGGTCGCGATGGCGGTCCGCGATCTCCACTACAAGGATCTGCGCCAGGCCATCATGGCGATCAGCGACGCCCTCCACGAGGAGCTCGCCGAGCTCGTCGACGCCGGCTGCAAGGTGATCCAGATGGAAGAGACCCAGATCCATCTGCTCGCCGCCAAGGGGCTGGTCGACAAGGTGCTGAATCCGGACTTCATGGTCGAGGTTTTCAACAACACGGTGCGCGGCCTGCGCGACAAGGCCGAGATCTGGTGCCACACCTGCTGGGGTAACCCGGCGGGGCAGCGCATCTTCGGCACCCAGCCGAGCTACGCGCCGGCGGTCGGGCCGCTCAACCGGCTGGACGCCGACGTCGTCACCTTCGAGAACTGCAGCACGGGGGGGATGGATCTCGAGGCGATCGGCCGGGGCATCACGGACAAGAAGGTCTGCGTCGGCGTGGTCGACCACCACACGCTCCAGGTGGAGACGCCCGACCAGGTCGCGGACATGATCCGGCGGGCGCTGAAGCACATACCCGCGGAGCGGCTCGTGCTCGCGTCCGACTGCGGCATGGGCCGCGAGGGCATGAGCCGCCGGCACGCGTTCCACAAGATGGTGTCGATCGTGCAGGGGACCAACATCGTGCGGCGCGAGCTGGGGCTTCCCGAGGCCGCCTGCCTCGCCGCCGACGAGCGTTATTCCATGGTTGAAGACCATTGACCGTCAACGGAGGAGGAGGATCATGAAATCCGCAGTTCTGGTCGCAACAACCGCCGTCCTGACAGCGCTGGCGCTGCCCGGTGCCGCGCGCGAGTACAAGATGACCATCGCCTCGAGCCACCCGCCGGTCCTGCCCTGGACGATCCCGCTCCGGGACCTCGTCGTCCCGGAGTCGAACAAGCGGCTCCAGGCCATGGGCTCGCCCGACCGGATCATCTGGACCGAGGCCTACGCCGGCGCGCTGTACGACTTCAACAACACCCTGGAAGGCGTGGGCGAGGGCCTCGCCGACGTCGGCTGGGTCGGCTCGCTGTGGGAGCCGGCGAAGCAGCCGCTGCAGAACGCCGCGTACTACTTCTCGTTCGTCAGCGGCGACGTCCACGCGATGACGGCGATCCAGGAACAGCTCATTCAGCAGGTGCCGGCGTTCGCCGCCGAGTGGACCAAGAACAACACCGTCTTCCTCGGCGCCCAGGCCGCGGACACCTACCACCTCGTCACCAAGTTCCCGGTCACGAAGCTCGAGGACCTCAGGGGCAAGAAGCTGATCGCGCCGGGTGCGATCGCGAGCCGCGTGCAAGGGATCGGCGTGACTCATCTCGACGCCGGGCTGCCGGTCTTCTACAACATGCTGCAGACCGGGGTCGCCGACGGCGCGGTGATTCTGATCACCGGCGTGCTGCCCTTCAAGCTGCACGAGGTTGCGCCCTACATCACCAAGGTCGATCTCGGCGCGGTGTTCTCGGGCGCGCTGGCGATGAACAAGAAGACCTGGGATTCGCTCCCGCCGCACATGCAGGATCTCTTCCGCGGGCTCGGCCGCGACTACGCCAAGATGTGCGCGGACCTTGTGGTGCAGCGCGAGGCCGCGACCTGGGCCGCCCTGGCGAAGAACCCGAACGTGAAGGTCTCGGAGCTGCCGCAAGCCGAGCGCGAGAAGTGGGCGAAGGCGCTGCCCGACGTCGCCGGCGACTGGGTGAAGCGCAACGGCGAGCCGGGGCGCGTGGTGCTGAAGACCTTCATGGACGAGGCGCGCAAGCGCGGCGCCAAACCGCTGCGCGACTGGGACAAGGGCCTCTGAGCCGCGGCGGGACCTCGCTGCCGGCGATGACCGCCACGGCGGCTGCGGCGCCGCCGCCGCCAGGCGGCGCCTTCGCGCGCTTCGCGCGCGGCTTCGCCGCGCTCGAGCTCGGCATGAACAGCGCCGGCACGCTGTGGATCTTCGGCCTGATGTTCCTCATCTGCGCCGACGTCGCCGGGCGCTACCTCTTCAACGCCCCGATCCAGGGCGCCGCGGAAATGGTCGGCTACTCCATCGTCACCGCGGTGTTCCTGCAGATGGCGAGCACGCTCCACGCCGGGCGGTTCACCCGCGTGGAGCTGCTGATCGAGCCGTTGGAGGCGAAGCGGCCGGCGGCGGCGCAGGCCTTCAACGCCGTGTTCAACCTGCTTGGCGCCGCGGTTTTCGGCGTCATCGTCTGGGGCACCTGGCCGAAGCTCGAGTACGCCTGGACGAGCGACGAGATCACCGGCATCCCCGGCGTCTTCACCTTCCAAATCTGGCCCTTCCTCGCCGTGATCGTCTTCGGCGCGGCGGTGACCGCGGTCGAGTTCGCGGTGCGGGCAGTCGCGTCGCTGCAGCGCGCGGCCGGCGCCTGGCGCCGCCCGGCGCCAGGCGACCGCTCCGGCTGGCCGCCCGTGGCGATCGCCCTCGGTGTGCTCGCCGCCGTCGCGGCCGCGGTGTCGTTCTTCGAGCTCAGCAATCTCCAGCTCGGCGTGTTCGGCGTCGTCTGCCTCGCGTTCCTGATCCTCACCGGCCTGCCGATCGGGATCGTGATGATCGTGATCGGCTTCGCCGGCATCTGGCTGATCCGCGGGGATCCCTCGCTCGGCATCCGGACGCTGTCGCAGAGCTCGACCGAGTACCTCAACAACTACTTCTTCGGCGTCGTGCCGCTGTACGTGCTCATGGGACTCCTCGTCAGCGTCTCCGACGTGGGCAAGGACACGTTCGTCGTGGCGCGGTGGCTGCTGCGGCGGGTGCGCGGCGGGCTCGGCATCGCGACGGTGGCGGCGAACGCTATGTTCGCCGCGGTCACCGGCTCGTCGATCGCCTCGGCCGCGGTGTTCACCAAGATCGCGACACCCGAGATGCTGCGCCACGGCTACACGCCGCGCTTCGCCGTGGGCGTGGTGGCCGGATCGTCGGT
>Ga0209342_10008292_pt1 | contig 10414 bp, 8 predicted proteins | sample RifCSP16_2_FD_184023 | JGI IMG/M metagenome (GOLD analysis project Ga0209342, IMG submission 184023) | Soil microbial communities from Rifle, Colorado - Rifle CSP2_sed 16_2 (SPAdes) (version 2) | ecosystem: Environmental > Terrestrial > Deep subsurface > Rock core/Sediment | place: Rifle... | reverse complement strand
CTATTTAGCCAGACACCTGGGCTGTGTCTTGCGACGTCTTCGATGTAGTCTAGTTGTTCTTCTCTGTGTTCGGGTTGGGTTGCGCAGAGGACGTCCCAGCGGACGTTGAAGTTGTTGTTTGTGCGCCATGCGGGGCCGAGTGGTGATTGGCTGATCCAGTCTGGGTGGTTGCGTGCGGCTACGTTGTCTCCGAAGATGGCGATGTTGCTGTACATTTCGGGTTGTGGGGGCATGCGCCTGCCTACTTCTGGTTTTACACGGTATAAGTGGAAGTCGAAGCCTTCGGCTTTTTCTGGTAGGAAAACGTATGAGCCAAATTTCATAGATGTTTGCACCTTTATTTGACAGCAAACACGGTGGAGGAAGTTATAAGTTTTGCGTAAATTAGGACAATGGGGCGGTGGCGGCGGTTATTGCAGCGATTATTGCTGATACAATCAGCGAGCACATACTTGTCCATCAGTGATGGCGGTGCAGGTTCAGGTTTGGGGTAAATAACAAAAAATAGATAAACAACAACGCATTCTCTCATAGCCAACAGGAGAAAAAACCGAATGGCAAGCAATATCCTAGTAAGAGACATCATGTCCAAAGACGTAAAAGTCGTAAACAACACCACCACCGTCCAAGAAGTCGTCGCCACCATGACCAAATTCGACAAAGACGCCATCCTCATCGTCCAAAGCGGAAAACCCACAGGTATCATCACCGTCAAAGACGTGCTAGTCAGGGCATTGGAACACGGGATCCCACTAAACTCCATAATCGCACGCATGATCTACACCAACCCCCTCGTAACCATCGAAGAAACCGCAACCGTAGAAGAAGCAGCAAACCTGATGAAAAACTGGCGAATCAAGCATCTGCCAGTAACCCAAAACGAACAATTAGTAGGCATCCTAACAGACAGAGACATAGTCTACGCAGTTCCCCAACTAATGTCAGTCATGGAAGAATTCTGCCGACCAAAAAAATAAACAACCGCATCAGTGCGTTTCCATGAAACCAAGGGATTCACGAAAGCTGAGTCCAAATCGACAAAGAAACCCACGAAAGAACGACTTCGCGTCACCCAATTTTTCTACCTCAAACAAGCTACAAAACAGAATAGCAAGCGCGAGATCAGCCCTTATGAATGACCGAAAATTTTCTTACGTGTGTGCGATGTGTTTATGTTTCACATAGAAGCCTCTTAACCTCACGAAGGCAAAGTAAGATGAGCGAGAAAAAAGATGCAGTAACCATGCTTCATGGCGCGGGCGGCACCGTCATGCACAACCTTGTGAAGAACTATGTCGTGAAGTATTTTGGCGGGTTGAGCAAGGAGGCTGAGGTTCCGCTTGAAGCCATGGACGACGCCGCAGTCGTCGGCGATGTCGTTTTCAAGAGTGACTCGCACGCGGTGAAGCCGATTTTCTTTCCAGGCGGAGACATCGGACGCCTAAGCATCTCAGGAACAGTCAACGACATCTCGGCTTTGGGCGCGGAACCCTACGCGTTGGCGTGTGGCTTAATCTTGGAAGAGGGTTTGGCGCTTTCGGATTTCGAGAAAATCCTCGCCAGCATGCGGCAAGCGTGCATCGAAGCAAACGTGGGCATAGTTACGGGCGATACGAAGGTCGTGGAGAAAGGAGCCTTGGGCGGCTGCGTCATGAACGTGTCAGGCATGGGAAGGAGAACCCCAGCCCTAGAAAACAACTTGAAAATCGTAAAGCAGCACAAACCCAGTTTCACCGCGCGTTGGGCACTCGACAGCAATCTAAACGCAGGAGACAAAATAATCCTGTCAGGCACAATCGGCGACCATGGCATAGCAGTGCTCTCAGCTCAGCAAGGCTTGCGGTTCGGAAGCGAAATAAAAAGCGACGTCAAACCCTTAAACCGCATGATCCAACATTTGCTCTCGGAAGTCGGCGGAGTCGTAGCCATGAAAGACCCCACCCGAGGCGGCTTGGCAGATGCTCTCAACGAATGGAGCGAGAAATCCAGAGTCGGCATACTCTTACACGAAGACAAAATCCCCGTAAGAACCGATGTCCGAGTGGCGTGCGACATGCTGGGTTTGGACCCGCTGGAAATTGGCAACGAAGGAAAAATGATAATTGGCACCGTCCCAGCCAAAGCAAACCAAGTTCTCACGTTCCTAAAACAGACAAAAGAAGGCGAAAACGCAGAGATAATCGGCGAAGCCACGAACGAGTTCAAGGGTGTTGCCATACAGACGGTTGTGGGAGGTAAACGCATAATCGCTCGACCCGTGGGCGACCCGGTTCCAAGAATCTGCTAATGGTGTGCGCAGTACACGAATCGTATAGTTCATTTCCAAAAGCTATATCAAATCAACGCGCAATATGAAATTCGTCTGAGGGAAAACCATGGACAAAGAACCCCTAATCTACATAGACGGGAAATACTATCCGAAATCACAGGCTAAAATCTCCGTCTTCGACCACGGACTCCTTTACGGAGACGGCGTCTTCGAAGGAATCCGCGCTTACAACGGCGTCGTCTTCAAACTCAAAGAACACGTTGACCGACTCTACAGGTCAGCGCATCCCATGATGCTCAAAATCCCATTGACGAAAGAACAGATGATAGAAGTGGTGCTGGAAACTCTCAGGAAAAACAACATGCGCGACGCGTATATCCGCCTCGTCGTGACCCGCGGCGTGGGTGACCTTGGCTTGGACCCTCGGAAATGCCCAAAAGCAACAGTATTCATCATAACCGGAGCCATCGTGCTGCATGGAAACGAAGCAAAAACGAAGGGAATAACCACACTTATTTCATGGGTTAGAAGAAACCCAGTAGACTCCACATCGCACGAGATAAAATCCTTGAACTACCTGAACAGTGTTATGGCGAAAATCGAAGCCAACGCGGCTGGCGCTGACGAAGCCATATGCTTGGACAAGGGCGGTTTCGTCTCGGAAGGAGTGGGCGAAAACCTCTTCATCGTCAAGAACGGGAAAATCTTCACGCCCCCAGTCTGCAGCGGCGCATTGCCAGGCATTACAGCACAAGTGACTGCAAGGCTTGCAGCCCAACTCGGGAACGAAGTCACCGAATCTAACATAACCCCATACCAATTATTCACCGCTGACGAAGCGTTCTTCACGGGAACGGCTGCTGAAATCGTGCCTATCCGTGAAGTCAACAAACGGCAGATAGGCAACGGTTCCCCTGGTCCAATGACCAAGCGGTTGATAACGGCTTTCGAGAAAGTTGTCCTTGACCCATCTGAAGGCGTGCCCATAAATCCGTAGGTTGCCTCAATCGTTTCTAGTTTTTCTTTTTCATGAACCGTTCCAATGCGTCAAAAGCGTGTTCAAGCGTTTCTATTTGTGGAAGGAACACCACTCTGGCATGTCCCTTACCATAAAGCGGATCAAAACCCGACCCTTGAACCAGCAGCACGCCTGTTTGCTTAAGCAAGTCCACGACGAAATCAAGATCAGTTTTCCAACGCGAGCCGACACCATGGATTTTGGGAAAAATGTAGAAGGCTCCTTCAGGTTTCGTGCAGCTTAAGCCTTCGATTTCGTTCAGTCTTTTCCACGCGTAGTCTCTTCTCTCTCTGAGCTTTTCAACCATGACTTTGATGTGGTCTTGCGGACCATCGAGCGCTGCCGTTGCAGCTATTTGAACGGGAGTGTTGGCGCACAATCGCACTCGGCATTCTCTCAAAATAGACTGCTTCACTTCCTCAAGCTCGCCGCCTTCCGCTTTGAAGTACATGTAGCCGAGTCTCCATCCCGTCATCAAATAGGTTTTTGAAAACCCGTTCAACCCTACGACGGGGATGTCTTTCGCTAAATATGCTGTGCTGGCGAAGTCCTCGGAGTAGGTTATCTGGTCGTAAATCTCATCGGACACCACAAGGAGATCGTGTTCTCCCGCGACATCAAGCATTTGTTTGACGACTTTCCTTCCATAAAGCGCGCCAGTAGGATTGTTCGGATTAGTGATTACAATGGCGCGGGTCTTCTCTGTAATCTTGCTTCTCAAATCATCAATGTCAGGCTGCCACCTGTCATCCTCAACAGTCGCGTAAGCTACGGGTTTGCCGTCGAAGAACTTGGTGTAGGAAATGTAGGGCGGATAAGTTGGACCTGGAAAAAGAATTTCATCACCTTTCTCCACCAAAGTCGCCAATATCATTTCAATACCTTCAGAAACACCTTCAGTGACTAGCACATCGCAGGGGGAAATGTCCACATCGTTTACGCGTTTTTCTTTCCTTGTGATGGCCTCCCTCAGCTCAGGCATTCCCTCCGAGGGAGAATAGTGATTGTTATTTTCTTGGACGGCTTTGCAGAGAGCCTTTATGACGTGTGGTGGCGTGTGGAAATCAAACGACGGTGGATCGCCTATGTTAAGGTAAAATATTTTCTTGCCCGCGGAAACAAGCTGATCCGTATAGCCGATGACATCCCGTATGGCGTATTCGATGGATTTTGCTCGTTTCGTGACTCTTACGCGCGCCACAATCTTCGCCCTTTATAGAGGCTACTTGCGATTGATGGAAAATAAAGCTTGCGAAGGATATAATTGTTGATTTCTCGTTCATTAGGCTTTTATTGGTGTATTGTATATTGATACTCACCATTTACAAGGTGCAATCGAATGTTTGGATGGAACGGTCAGTTTCTCAACATAAACCTCAGCAAGAATAAGGCAGTTGCAGACTCGTATGATTCAAGCTTCGCCTTCAACTATTTAGGCGGCAGAGGCTTCGCAGCCAAAATCCTCTGGGACAATCTCAGACCAGAAGTCGCCCCTTTATCGCCCGAGAACAAGCTGGTTTTTGCGGCGGGTCCTTTGACGGGTTTCGGGTTCCCGAACAGCGGAAAGCTGGTGGTTGCCGCCAAAAGTCCCTTAACAGGAAGCTACGGTGATGGAAATATAGGTACCAACGCCGCCATTCAAATGCGCAAGGCAGGCTACGACGCCGTCATTATCGAGGGAAAAGCTCAAAGCCCCGTCATCCTCCACGTTATAGATAAGACCGTGGAGTTCTTGGACGCCAAAGAGTTCTGGGGCTTAGACACATTTGAGACAGAGAAACGGTTAAAAGAGCTTTATGAAAGAAGCGTAGGAATCGTCAGCATCGGACCTGCCGGGGAAAACTTGGTCAAGTTTGCCACGATCATATCGCAGGAAGGCCGTTCTGGCGGAAGACCTGGAATGGGCGCTGTTATGGGTTCTAAGAATTTGAAGGCGGTAGTTTTTGAGGGTTCTGGGTTTACGCCCGCGGCTCATCCGAAAGAGTTGAAGGAGCTTGGTGCTGCAAGTTACAGGGAAGTTATGACGAAGCCTAACTACGAGTTTTGGAAGAGGCAGGGGACCATGAGCACCGTAGAGTGGTGCCAAGAAAATAGTTCATTGCCAACTTATAATTATCGTGAAGCCGTTTTTAAACAAGCATCAGATATAGGCGGATTCGCCATGGAGGAAATCAAGGTTTCCAACCGCGGCTGCCCTCAGTGTAACATGACTTGTGGCAACGTTGTTAAGGATTCGGGCAGAAGACAGGCTGAGATTGACTATGAGAACATTGTTATGTTGGGCTCCAACATTGGGTTAGGAAATCTTCAGCAAATCGCCGCTTTGAACCGTTTCGCTGATGAGTTGGGCTTAGACGCGATTTCGCTGGGCAACGTGATTGGCTTTGCGATGGAGGCATCTGAGAAGAAACTCATCGCGGAGAAAGTTAAGTGGGGAAAATTCAAGGAAACTAAAGATTTAATCAACGACATAGCTTACAGACACGGCTTGGGTTCTGTTTTAGCCGAAGGCGTGCGCTACACTGCCAGTAGGGTGGGACATGGCGCAAGCGATTGGGCTATGCATGTCAAGGGCTTGGAGATATCGGCTTATGATTGCCATGCTGCGCCTTTGATGGCATTATCCTATGGCACAAGTTCCGTCGGAGCTCACCATAAAGATGCTTGGCTGATTGGCTGGGAAGTTGAGTTTGGTCGTGAAAGCTACCACGAAGAGAAAGTGGAAAAACTCATCGAGGCTCAGCGTCTCCGCGGCGGAGTCTTTGAGTCTCTTGTCCTTTGCCGTTTTCCAAACGGCTCATTGGGCTTGGAGCTCGAGTGGTATCCCAAGTTTCTCTATGCAGCCACTGGAATGGAACTGTCGTGGGCTACTTTGAATCAGATATCGGATCGCATTTGGAACTTGATAAGGGCTTTTTGGGTGCGCGATTTCGGCAGAAACTGGACGAAGGAAATGGATATCCCACCAGCAAGATGGTTCAAGGAGCCGCTGACTAAGGGACCTCTGAAGGGTCGGAAGCTTGACAAAGAAAAATACGATGCCATGCTCCGCAAGTACTACCGAAAGAGAGGATGGGACGACCGAGGGATTCCGAAGAAGAGCACTCTTAAGAAGCTCGGGTTATCCGACGTTGCAAACCAGCTGAACAAATACGTCGTTTTGGCTGAGTAAACGTGGGCTGTGGAGCCGAAAGGCAAGCAGCCTTCTCAATTTTTAGAAAGCCTAATTAGCGCTAAGCTTCAACTTTGAGTGGAGCGCGCAAACTCATGGCGGAGAAATCAGTCATAATAATCGGAGCAGGCGTAGCTGGCTTAACGGCTGGCTGTTACGCACAAATGAATGGTTACACCACTCAGATTTTTGAAATGGATTCCAAGCCAGGCGGCCTGTGCACTTCTTGGGAACGAAAAGGCTACACGATTGATGGTTGCCTCCACTGGCTGGTTGGCTCCTCACCTGATTCAGATTTTTACCGTTTATGGCAGGAAGTCGGTGCTCTGCAAGGAAAACAGGTAATCAACCATGAACAGTTCTACCGCGTTGAGAGCACAGACGGCAAAGTGCTTACTCTTTACACTGATGTTGACCGTTTGGAGCAGCATCTAAAGGAAATCGCTCCTGAGGATTCCGAGTTCATTGAAGAACTCACAACTGCCATTCGCCATTTCACAAAGCTGAACCTTCCCGTGAACAAAGCACCTGAACTGTACGGCCCCTTGGATAAGCTGAAGATGGTATTTGGAATGGGTTCTTTTATGGGTGACATGCGGAAATGGGGCAAGATGACAATAAAGGATGTTGCCATGCGCTTTCAGAACCCATTTCTACGTGAAGCGTTCCAGAGAATAATGCTGCCAGATTTTTCCTCTTTCTTCCTGCTGATGACGCTTGCTTGGTTGGCTCAGAAAAACGCTGGTTACGTAATAGGTGGCTCAGTGGGGATTTCACGTTCGATGGAGCAGCGATACCTCGGCTTAGGCGGCAAAGTCAACTATGCGTCAAAGGTGGAAAAAATATTAGTTGAGGATAACCGCGCTGTGGGTATTAAGTTGGAGGATGGTAGCGAGCACAAGGCGGACTACGTGGTGTCAGCGGCTGACGGGCATTCCACCATTTTTGACTTGCTGGAGGGAAAGTATGTGGATGAGACGATTCGTGGCTACTACGAGGGTATGCCGATTTTCCAGCCGATAGTCTTTGTCTCGTTGGGAGTTAACCGCTCTTTTGAGGATGCGCCTAAACTTGTTTCTGCGCTGGTTTTTCCTTTGGAGAAGCCGATTGATGTGGGTGGGAAAGAGCACAAGCACTTGGGAGTGCACATATACAATTTTGATTCCACTTTTGCACTTCCTGGAAAATCAGTGTTAACGATTATGCTTGAGTCCAATTTTGCGCATTGGGATGCTTTGCGGAAGGACATGGTACGCTACAACGCTGAAAAAGCGATAATTGCATCTGACGTCATATCCGCGCTTGATAAGAGGTTTCCAGGATTGGCGCGGCAGGTGGAGATGGCGGATGTGGCTACGCCTTACACTTTCTACCGTTACACTGGGAATTGGCAGGGAAGTTATGAAGGGTGGCTGCCTCAAGATATGATGCTGCAGATGAAGAAGACTCTGCCAGGCTTGGAGAATTTTTACATGATTGGGCAGTGGGTCGCTCCAGGCGGCGGTTTACCAAGCGGACTTATGACTGGACGCCACGTTGTTCAGATGCTTTGTAAGCAGGATAAGAAAAAATTCACGACGAGCACACCTTAGGCTTCCGCTTTTAGTAGGATTTGGCGAAGTAGACCATTTCTCGAGCTTTTCCGCCGCAGTGAACGCAACCTGTACTTGGTTCTTCCTTGTCGAAGGGTATGACTCTTATGGTTGCGCTGGTCTCTTCCTTGATTCTTTCTTCGCATGTTGCGCTGCCGCACCAGGCTGCTTTTATGAAGCCGCCCTTCGTTTTAAGCACGTTCTGGAATTCCTCGTAATTCTGGACGGTTGTGATTTTGTTCTCTAGGTCTACGCGGGCTTTGGCGTAGAGGTTATGCTGAATCTCTGTGAGGAGAGTCTCCACGGTCACAAGCATGTCTGTTTCTTTGACTGCTAGTTTCTCTCCTGTGTCGCGTCTCGCCATCATCACCTGCTGCTGCTGCAGGTCTCTGGGGCCAATTTCTATGCGGATGGGCACCCCTTTCAGTTCCCACTGGTGGAACTTCCAGCCAGGAGTGTACTCTTCCCTGTCATCCAACACGACGGCTATTCCCTTCTGTTTGAGTGTTGCAAATAGTTCTTTGGCTTTGGCTGCTATCGCGGCGGGTTCTGCGCCCTTGTAGGGGATGGGCACGATGACGACTTGCACTGGAGCAACTTTCGGCGGCAGGATTAAGCCTTTGTCGTCGCCGTGAACCATGATGACCGCGCCTATGAGCCTCGTAGTAATGCCCCAACTGGTCTGCCACACGTAATGGTCTTTCTCGTCTTCACCGATGAATTTTATATCGAAAACTTTGGCGAAGTTCTGGCCCAGATTATGGGATGTTCCCATCTGCAGCGCTTTTCCATCAGGCATCATGGACTCCATGGCGGTTGTGTAGAGGGCTCCTGCGAATTTTTCGCTGTCGCTTTTCTTGCCAACTAGGATGGGAATGGCTAAGTAGTTTTCGACTAGGTCTCTGTATTCGTCGAGGGCGTACATGACTTCTTTCTCCGCTTCTTCAGCCGTAGCATGTGCGGTGTGTCCTTCCTGCCAGAGGAACTCGCGTGTTCGGAGGAACGGTTTGGTGGCTTTGGTTTCCCACCTGACGATGTTGCACCACTGGTTAATCTTGACGGGCAGGTCTCTCCAGCTTCTGATCCACTTGGAAAACGTAGCGTACATTATCGTTTCCGACGTTGGTCTGATGGCGAGTTTCTCTTCGAGCGGAGTGTTGCCGCCTTCGGTTATCCATGCGACTTCGGGAATGAACCCCGCGAAATGCTCGGATTCCTTTTTCAGGAAGCTTTCGGGTATGAACATTGGGAAGTAAACGTTGCTGTGCCCTGTCTCCTTGATTTTCCTGTTGAAAACCTCCTGAATCTTCTCCCAAATGGCGTAAGCGTGTTCGCGGATTATCATGCAGCCCTTGATTGGCGAGTACTCTGCCATTCCAGCTTTCTGGACGACTTCCGTGTACCACTCGGAAAAATCCGCGTCTTTCTTGACTGTTACCCCAATGTCAGACATGGCTATCGCATGACTGTTTCACGACAGCCACATATAACCATAACGCAGCAAAAACACCCAGCCAAACACAGCTATTCTTAAATATTCGGTTACCGTGGTTAGGGATGCTTAAGTGATACATGGATGCCGAAGCAGGAAAAAGGAAAGTCACATTCGATAAGACCCGTAAGTCGTCGACCACCAAGCTGGTGCAAGTACCAGCCTGAAGAAGTGGAAGCTTTCATCATAAAACACGCTAAGGAAGGTCACTCGCTCAGCGGCATAGGTACAATCCTAAGAGACCAATACGCCATCCCACTCGTCAAACCAATCACAGGTAAAAGCATAAGCGAAACCTTAGAAGCATCAGGCTTGAAGCCTTCGATGCCTGAAGACCTCGGAAACCTCATCAAGAAAGCCACAAGCCTATCCGTCCACATGGAGAAAAACAAGAAAGACCTGCACAACAAACGCAGCATGCAGATCATCGAAGCTAGAATCCACAAGCTCTCAAGATATTACAAGCGTGAAGGCGTGTTGCCTAAGAACTGGAAGTACGAAACCAAGGTAGCGTCGATAACTTAAACTCTCTTTTCGAACGGAATTTTCGCAATAACTTTAGTGAACATCAGCTTTAAATCTCGAACCGCCCATTTTAGCCAGCGTGTTCACCATGGCAGCAGAGCAAACACCCATCGACAAATTCTTAGCTTCAACCTTCCAAGCCGCCAAAGCAATCAGGGAAACCGTCGACAAAGACGGATTCATCCAAGTTTTCTCCCATTTGGACGCGGACGGCGTTGCGGCAGCAGGAATAATTGGAAAAGCCCTGAGCAGGCTTGACGCAAAATTCCGAATCAGGGTTATGCAGTGGGTTGACGACAAGATCATCGGCGAAATAGCCGCAGACAAACCGCAACTGGTGATATTA
>Ga0209342_10008291_pt1 | contig 10414 bp, 11 predicted proteins | sample RifCSP16_2_FD_184023 | JGI IMG/M metagenome (GOLD analysis project Ga0209342, IMG submission 184023) | Soil microbial communities from Rifle, Colorado - Rifle CSP2_sed 16_2 (SPAdes) (version 2) | ecosystem: Environmental > Terrestrial > Deep subsurface > Rock core/Sediment | place: Rifle... | reverse complement strand
AGGTGTTCCCACACATATAAAGATTATCTCTGCCTTTTCCACAGCACCATGTAAATCGGTTGAGAAAAAGAGCCTGTTATCAACAACATTTCTCTTAACCATCTCCTCAAGCCCCGGCTCATAAATGGGCATTATTCCTTTGTTGAGTGAATTAATCTTTTCTTTAATCTTATCAACACATGTGACCTCATTACCAAGGTCAGAAAATACCGCCCCTGTAACCAATCCTACATATCCCGTACCTATGACACAGATATTCATAGTTTAACTATCTTCTCCCTCCCCTCTATAATATCCTTTGTTGTGTTTCTCGTATCAACAACTAATTTAGAGTTTTTCACAATCCATTTATAATCAAACTTACTATGGTCTGTAACAATAACCACACAATCAGCCTTAGCTAAGACATCTTCTCTCAATTCCACTTTCTTCACATTGTCTATTTCATGAATAGAATCTACATAAGGGTCGTGGAAACTAACATCGGCACCTTTGTTCTTTAAATACTTTATAACATCAATTGCAGGCGACTCCCTGACATCACCGACATCCCTTTTATATGTAACCCCCAATATCAAAATCTTTGCACCATTGACACTCTTCTTCTTTTCATTCAATGCATCAACCACCTTTGATACTACATATAACGGCATCCCTGTATTTATCTCACTCGCAAGCTCAATAAATCGTGCAGTGTAATTAAGGGTCTTCAATTTCCATGAGAGATAAAGAGGGTCAATTGGTATACAGTGTCCGCCAAGCCCCGGACCGGGATAGAACGGCATAAAACCGAATGGCTTTGTAGATGCGGCATCTATAACCTCCCATACATCCATACCCAGCCTGTCACACATAATAGCAATTTCATTTACAAGCCCTATATTGACCGCCCTGAATGTATTTTCAAGCAGCTTAACCATCTCGGCACTCCGTGTTGATGATACAGGTATTACCGTATCAATTGACTGCTCATATAGACTCTTGGCAATATTTGTACACTCTGTTGTTACTCCTCCAATAATCTTTGGTGTATTCTTTGTGTGGTATTTTTTATTTCCAGGGTCAACCCTTTCAGGAGAAAAGGCAAGATAAAAATCAACACCGACCTTTAACCCTGTGGCTTCAAGTTCAGGAAGAAGAACCTCATCTGTAGTTCCGGGATATGTAGTACTCTCAAGAACTATCAATTGACCTTTGTGCAGATATTTTTTTATCTCAGATGCAGCAGATACAATGTAGGATATATCAGGGTCTCTTGTTTTTCTTAATGGCGTAGGGACACAGATACTTACTGTATCGGCATCCTTTAAAAGACTAAAGTGAGTTGTTGGTATAAATTTCTTATTTTTTATAAACAATTTAACATCATCATCCTTTACATCCTGAACATAACTCTCACCTTTTTTAAGGGCATCCACTTTGCTTTTATCAACATCTATCCCTATTACAGTAAAACCTGACTTGCAAAATTCTATTGATAGGGGAAGCCCTACATAACCAAGCCCTATAATACTAACTTTGGCGGTCTTATTTTTAATCTTATCTGACAGATTCTCCATTTATTCCTCCAAATATAAATAAAAACTTAATTAACCACAGATGAACACAGATTTACACAGAAAAACACATAAGGGCAAAAATCTAAAATCAGACAGGAGATACAGGATTAATAAAGATAAAAGTTGCCTATAATTTATCCTGATTATTTTGTTAATCCTGCCTAAATGTTTTAAAAATCCGTGAAAATCTGTGGCTAAATATTTTTATCCTAATATCTCCCCTGCCTTTATACTGTGTCCGGAAATAAACTCACCCACCCCCATAACTCGTTTACCTTCAGGCTGAAGGTTTTTTATAATAATTAGTCCATTGCCACAAATAACTTTTATACCATTCCTGTTGACTTCAAAAACTTCACCCTTCTTCAAATCCCCCCAACCCCCCTTTTCTAAAGGGGGACGAGGGTGGATTACTGCCTCCGTTATTTTTAATCTTTTTCCATTGTAAGATGTATATGCCCCTGGTGCAGGTGTCAGTCCCCTGATTCTATTTACTATTTCTTTAGCTCCGATACTCCAATCTATCAGGCAATCTTCTTTTTTTATCTTCGGTGCGTATGTGGCAATTGCTGCATCCTGTTTTATCCTGCTTATTGTTCCCTTCTCAATCCCATCAAGTGTCTCAAGAATAATATTACTCCCCATCCGGGATAGTTCATTGTGTATAGTCCCTGCATTATCATCTTCCTTTATTTGCATCTCCCTCTGAATTAATATATCTCCTGTATCCATTCCCTCATCCATAAACATGGATGTCACACCTGTCTTTGTCTCCCCATTTATTAATGCCCAATTTATAGGCGCGGCACCTCTGTATTTTGGAAGCAGTGAGGCATGGAGGTTTATACATCCGTATCGGGGTAAATTGAGTATATCTTTAGGCAGGATCTGTCCAAATGCAACAACTACAATACAGTCAGGGTTATATTCCCATAACTTTTTTATAAAATCAGGCTCTTTGACCTTCTCTGGCTGTAATACCTCTATTTTATTAGCCTCTGCAACCACCAGATTCGCTTCGCTCACTGCAAGCTTTACAGGTGAAGGGAGTATCTCTCTCCCCCTCCCTTTTGGTCTGTCAGGCTGGGTAACCACTGCAATTATTTTATGATTAGAATTAATTATTCCTTCTAATGTAGAAACTGCAAAATCTGGTGTTCCCATAAATATAATATTCATCAAGAACAAAAAAAGATTATTAACCACAGATGGACACAGACTTTTTAAACCGTTTAAGCCGTTTAAACCGTTTAAACTGTTTGAACCGTTTTTAATGGGTCTGTGAAAGTCTGTGGCTAATTCTATAGTACATTTAAAAAAATTTAAGGCTAAAGGTTTTAAACCTTTAGCCCGCTTTTCATCCTATTATAAAGATGTATAAAAATCAAGATTAGATTGTATTGTATTTCATGACTTGAAACAGATATTCATCCATGCTAACATTTATTTTAAAATTCCCTGATTATAAATTCAGTTTTCATAAAGCCTGCACAAAAGAGTTCACAGAGGAGCACTTTTCAAAGATAAAGGAGATGTATAAGTGGCTGTTATCTCAAATGAAATAATGGAGAACACAAGGCAATTTTTAAAATTGCTTGCAGTCAACGGACTGCATATTGATAAGGCAATATTATTTGGTTCCTATGTAAAAGGCACTGCTGGAAAATGGAGTGATATTGATATTGCCTTGGTTTCAAGTGATTTTACTGGAGTTGGGTTTAATGATAGGGAAAAAGTCAACCCATTCTTAATTAAAGTAGATTCCAGAATTGAGCCACATCCATTTAGACCAGAAGATTTTACCGAAGATAATCCCTTTGTAAAAGAAATTTTGAAGGAGGGGGTAGATATTCAGTGAAGATTTGTGATAATTCCGCCGATTTGTTAGAAATACGGTAAGTGTCCCCTATAATCCTGTATATTCGCATTACATCTATACCGCTAAATTGGTAGAATATATGCAATGCACATATGAAGCATTTACAGACAATCATAAAAAGACAACAGTGTAAATGTTAAACTTGACGAGCAGACACGGTAATGTTGCTTCTAACTTTTATTGTTGTCAGGAAATCATATCAAGATGTATAAGGATAGCATCTTCTATTTTCTTAATTTTTCCCTCTTTTAAAGCACCAATACACTTGTGCAGTCTCTTCTTATCAATAGTCCTTATTTGATTGCACTTGGCTTTGCTATCCTTATCTAATCCACTCTCACCCTTCTCAAGGAAAACCTCAAAGGGATATACCTTATCAATATTTGAGGTTATAGGAATTACGGTTATAGTATCTGCATAGGTATTGTTAATATCGTTTGAAATAACTACTGCGGGTCTTGTTTTACCAATCTCTGCCCCTATAGCAGGATTAAGGCTTACCAGATATATATCCCCTCTTTTGATATTTCTACTCAATCCCATCTCCTGCGGTTACATCCCATTCATCCAGGTTCTTTTCCTTTTTATATCCTTCTGCCATCAAGTGTTCTTTCTCTTTCCTAATCCTTTCCTTTACTGATTCCCGTATAAATTTGCTCCTGTTTTTTGAAATCATATCCATTTCGTGAATCATACTCTTGGGTATGGTAATCATTATTTTCTCCATTATGTTTGTCTTCATAAATACCTCCGATATTGCCTAATTATCTATATTAAAGTATATATATACTTCCTGAAATTGTCAAGGATGGAAAAATGAGTATGTTTTTAAGTTCGGAGATGGTCGCCGATACGTCTCATCCATGCCATATCTTCTTGAGATAATGGTCCCTTATCAAGGGTAGTAAGTGCTTCAGTCATCTGTTCCATATTTTTAGGTCCTGCTATACAGACATTCACATTAGGATTACTGAGTACAAAACGGTAGCAGTCTGATGCCATTGGTGTTCTCTCCCCTTTTGGCATCTTTTTGGGATTTATAAGTCCTCCCCAACGGGTGGCAGTATATGTAATAATACCGGGGCGGTTTGTTGCATCAAGATTTGGAAAGACCTCTGTCTCTGCACCACGGTGTGCAACGTTGTAACGAATATGGAAAATATCATAATTGTCTGTCTTTGCAAATTCAGGAAAGGCTTTACGATTATGACCTGAAATTGCTATAAAGCGAGTTAGTCTTTTCTCCTTCAACTCTGCACATATATCAAGGATTTTCTGTGACGGGTGAGAGTTATACCATCCAAGAAGTATTACATCTACACTATCAAGCCCTGTCTTTTGTAAAAACTTCTCAAAGCTTCTACGGAAAAGAAATTCAATACGCCAATAAACCTGAGCAACTACTATAATTTTATCCCGTAAACCTTTGGCACAGATGTTTTTTATTGCCGTATTCATCCCCTCACGACGTATTGAACCATGATAAAAATAATTGCACCCCCGCTCATAAGCCATCTCAAAGGCTTTTGCAGGTGCCCCATAACCGCCTGAGACTCCAAGTCTCCCCACCTTAAGCCCCGTTTTACCGAGTATTCCAGTTGTAAAAGAATTGCTATTTTCCATGATTCATCCTTTAAAATATATGAAACCACAGATTAACACAGATTTTAAACCCTTAAATTATTAGGAAACCAGAAATACCGGAATATTATTTCATGGTTTAATGGCTTCCCAATTAATTTGGTTTTTATTTGTGCTATTCGTATATTCGTGAAATTCGTGTTCTTAGTTTTTTGAATTTTCTTAAGTTTTTTATCACAATATAATCTTCTTTACAATACAATTTTATGGCATGATAGAATTATGGCTAAAGTTAAATTTAAAATCCCTGTAAAGTGCGGAGAGAAGTTTGAATTATCAGTTGAAGATATTGCATCAAGTGGTGATGGAATCTCGCATTACAAAGGATATACCCTTTTCGTTCCTCAGACAGTCAAAGGAGACAGGGTTTTTGTAGAAGTTATCAAAACTACTCCAAGATTTGGTGTTACACGCCCTATTAAGTTAATCACCCATTCTACTGACCGCATCAAACCTGAATGTCCAATCTACTTTGAATGCGGCGGATGTCAGCTCCAGCATATTTCATATGATGAACAAACGGAGTTTAAGAAAAAGGTAGTGAAGGACAGCCTTGAGAGGATTGGGAAAATTAAACTGGAATTTGATAGATTCGCTTCGCTCACTTCACTGCCCGAAATAATCCCTGCGAGACAGCCTTTTTTCTACAGGAATAAAGGGATATTTTCTCTTAAGAGGACGAGAAAAGGCTTGAAGGTCGGTTTCTTTGCAAAAGGGACACATAATGTCGTTGATATTAAAGACTGCCCTGTCCTTTTAGAACCGATAAATAAAATAAAGGAAGCAATACGCAGGAGTATAGAAAATAAAAATGTTTCTGTCTATAACGAACTCCATCACAAAGGATTCTTAAGAAGTCTTATTATCAGGCAATCAGCAAAAAAGAAGGAAATCCTTATCGGTCTTGTAACAACAGAGGGAAATTTTGACAGCTCGGTTATTCAGGATATAGCAGAAATAAATAATACCTTGAAAGGAAATTACAAGATAGTCGGGATTGTCCAGAATATCAATACACTTAAAACTAATATAATCCTTGGAACAGAAAATAGACTTCTGTGGGGACGTGATTATTTGAACGAATCACTCGGAGGTATAAATTACCAGCTTTCCCTCACCTCTTTCTTTCAAATCAATCCATACCAGACAGAGATTCTTTTAAAAACAGTGGAGGAGATGCTTGCAGGAGTAAAAGGCACAATACTTGATACCTATAGCGGTATCGGGAGTATAGCACTTTATCTTGCAAAAAATTCTACCTCATCAATTATTGGCATTGAGGAGAATGAAGTAGCGGTGGAGGATGCAAATAAAAGTATGGAGAGGAATGGAATAAAAAATTGTTCTTTTCTAACTGGCACAACTGAAAGATATTTAAAAAATTTTAAAGAAACATCCGAGATTGGAGCAATTATACTTGACCCGCCGAGAAAGGGCTGCTCAGAAGAGGTTTTAAATTCTGTCTTAAAAATAAAACCCGAAAAGATTGTTTATGTCTCCTGTAATCCATCTACACTATCACGGGATTTAAACAAACTCAGCCAGATATACGAAATAAAAAATATAAAGATTATTGATATGTTTCCACAAACTGTTCATATGGAAACTGTGGTATTACTTGAGAGAAAAGGGTAGATAGAAAATAGCCTGTCCCCTTTTTTCCCTAACAAAAAAAGTGGATTATAATACACCCCTCGGCGGGAGGAGTTTTTCAATAAGAGTCTTTAAGAAGGTAAGCTCATCTTTCTGTGTTTCAAGAGATGTCTCAATCTGTGTTTGTTTTTTATGCATCTGCCATTGCATGCGAAGGACAAAGCCGAGGATTACAAGGGCAGCTGTAATAAAAAGTCCCAACATCCACTGGAGTATATCAAATCTCCTGTTCATATCATCAAATCGTGTGTTATTTGATTCCTTCAGGTCATTAATCTGCTGATGGGTTGATTCCTTCAGATCATCAATTCGTTTATTGACATCGTCAAATCGCTGTTGAAGTGCCTTCTGCCCTGCCTTTAATTCAGCAAGAGACTCTATTATTTCCCTGTCACTGATTCTTGGGGCAACCTCTACAGCAAAGACCTGTGATGAAAACAGGGGTATCAATGCTAAAACAAAATAACATATAGCCCTTGCTCTTTTCATGGTTGTATTGTAATGATGAAAATCATTAGTGTCAAGAATTTTTACCCAATTTTCAGGGGTAAAGATTCTTCCCTTTCGCTTCGCTCAAGGCTAAAGACTCACTCGATCAGAATGACATTTGAAAAAATCATATAGTTTCTACGTTTGTCTTCTGCGTCCAATTAATTTTATTTTTTTCTCCGTGCCTCTGTGTCTCCGTGGTTAAGATATGTCTTTGTTTTTGTTTTTTTCCTTCTCCTTCATCCTATGACCAAAGGTATAATAATTCACAAGTTTGGTTAAATATGCGGCTAATACTATGCCTCCTATTAAAAAGATTAAAACAATTGCCCTGTCCATTTTCCTATCATCTCCTTCAAATCCCATTTAATCGGCAGTCTCACAGATTGACCATTTTTTTCAAAATCAAGATACCCGTTTTTTAAGCCATATAAAAATACATCCCTCGTAATCTCCACATCCTTTATGCAGTATTCTATAATCTGAGCCATCTTCCCCTCTTTAAACCACTGGAGGGACAAAAGCCCATTCCCCCCCTTTTCTACATTAAGGGTCTTTTTTGCAATCTGATTGAGACTTACCCTGTAGCCAAGCCTATCCCAGACATCTTTAAGGATATCAAAACACCTGATCCTGCTTTTCAAATCTACTGTCGTATATGGCTGTAATACTGCAAAATCAAAATTGATAATATTGAATCCCACTACCAAATCTGCAGAGAGTAATTTTTCTACCAATTTATCAGTATCACTTTCAAGATATGTATAAAATTTTTTATCAGAACTGTCATATACAACAGCAACAGCTATCTTCATGAGGTGTTTATTATTCCAGCCTCCAACCTCATCAGCACTCTTCTGAGTTTCAACATCAAAATATACTATCCTTTTTCCTTCCATAGAAAAATATCTCTCACCACAAAGGCACAAAGAATTAGCCACAGACTTAAAAGATAAGGTAAAGGCATAGGTAAAGGTAAAGACTTTTTCTCTACCTCTACCTTTACCTCTACCTGCCTTATATAGTCAGTGAAAGTCAGTGGCAAAATAACTGTTTTCCTCTGTGTCTCAGTGTTAAATATCTTAATATTCCCCTACCCTGTGCAGTTTCATCATATTTGTCACACCCTTTTGGGATATTGGCATTCCCATAAGTATAACTACCGAGTCGCCCTTTCTTACCAGCTTATCTGCCACCAAACTTCTGTCCATCTCCCTTATCAGTCCATCAGTATCCTCAATCAATCCCATTGTCTTTGGTATTACACCCCAGTAGAGATTCAATCTCCGCATAATATTTTCAATAGGTGTATAGGCAATGATTGGCATAGAGGGTCTCTGTTTTGATACAAAAAGGGCTGTAGAGCCTGACTGGGTAAAAACTACAATCAGCTTTGCCTCTATCTGATGCGATGCATGAACTGCCGCACTGCTAACTGCATCAGGGAATGTAGAGATTCTTCCCCTCCTCCTGTCACTGACATGCCTGTATAATGAGCCGCTCTCGGCAGCAGATATTATCCTCGCCATTATCTCCACAGACTCAACAGGATATTTTCCAGATGCAGTCTCGCCTGAGAGCATGACCGCATCTGTCCCGTCAAATATGGCATTGGCAACATCTGAAGCCTCCGCCCTTGTAGGACGTGGATTATTTATCATGGACTCAAGCATCTGTGTTGCAGTAATAACAGGCTTCTCTTTTCTATTTGCCATGTTTATTATATTCTTCTGAATAACAGGAACAGCCTCAGGAGACATCTCTACACCCAAATCACCCCTTGCAACCATTAGCCCATCTGCCGCATCCATAATCTTCTCAAGATTATCAATAGCCTCAGGTTTCTCAAGCTTTGCAATGACAGGTATAAATACACCCCCCTTTTTTATTATATCTTTTACAGACTTTACATCTTTATCTGTCCTGACAAACGAGATAGCCACATAATCAACACACTGCCCGATACCAAAATAAAGGTCTTCAATATCCTTTTTTGTTATTGAAGAAAGCCCCACCTTAATCCCCGGCAGATTTATTCCTTTATGATCTGTCAGGACACCTCCATTTATCACCTCACAGGTTATATCCGTTCCCTTGACATTGTTTACCTTAAGACTCATAAGCCCGTCATCAAGAAGTATCCTGTCACCTTTTTTTACATCCCTATACATTGCAGGATATGTAGTTGAGATTATCTCAGATGTCCCGATAAGTTTTCTTCCTGTGAGAATAAACCTATTCCCTGATTTAAGAACTACCCTCCCATCTTTCAGCAGTCCTGTTCTTATCTTTGGGCCTTGAAGGTCCTGAAGGATTGCCACTGCCTTTTTCAATCTCCTTGAAGTATCCCTTATGGATTTTATAACCTTTTTATGCTCATCATGTGTTCCGTGGGAAAAATTGAGCCTTGCCACATCCATCCCTGCTTTTATAAGCCTCTCAATCACTTTTGGAGAACTGCTCGCAGGCCCTATAGTGCATACAATCTTTGCATTTCTTATTGGTATCATGACGATAAATCTACCATAAAAACATTGAAGATTCATCATTAATCATGATACCCTTTTTATAAGGAGGGCATTATATGGAAAAGAAAACTCCTGCCACTTTAAACTCTTCCGATAATAGGACAACAGTCATACTCCCCATCGGCGGCATGTCGTGTGCCTCATGTGCTGCGAGGATTGAGAGAAATTTGAAAAAATTAAATGGCATTACAGATGCCGCTGTAAATTTCGGGACTGAAAAGGCATCTGTTGAGTATAACCCTTCACTTGTTGACCTCCAGACTGTAAAGAAAACAATAATTGATACCGGTTATACTGTTATTGAAGTAGAAGAAAAAAATCTCCTTGATGTTGACAGAGAAAGAAGGGAAGGAGAATTAAGGATATTAAAGAACGAGCTTATTGAAAGTGCTTCACTCTCTGTTTTCATCATGATAGGGAGTATGCAGATGTTTATCCCCTACTTTCCATCTATCCCACACTCAACGATGAATTCAATCCTCTTTATCTTAACTACCCTTGTACAGTTCAAATGCGGCTCGCGGTTTTATGTTGGAGCATGGGCGGCATTAAAACACCTCGGGGCAGATATGAATGTCCTTGTTGCAGTTGGGACATCTACTGCATATTTCTACAGCGCATTCGTAACCTTTTTCCCAACAGTTTTTCCAGGCGGCGAATCGGAA
>Ga0209342_10008290_pt1 | contig 10414 bp, 8 predicted proteins | sample RifCSP16_2_FD_184023 | JGI IMG/M metagenome (GOLD analysis project Ga0209342, IMG submission 184023) | Soil microbial communities from Rifle, Colorado - Rifle CSP2_sed 16_2 (SPAdes) (version 2) | ecosystem: Environmental > Terrestrial > Deep subsurface > Rock core/Sediment | place: Rifle... | reverse complement strand
TGGAGGAGTACCGCCGATTGACCGAGGAAGACGTGAGGGGGCGGCTGCTGACCGCGGGCGAATTCACGCCATGTCCCTGTCCGGGATGTCGATCAACCGCGAGTCGAGTGGTCTTCGAGAAATCGGGCATGGCCTACCTGGAATGTGATCACTGCAGGAGTGTATACGTTTCACCGCGGCCGCTAGAAGAGGCATTGGTCGATTTCTATCGGAACTCCAGGTCGGCGCGCTTCTGGCGCGAGCAGATCCTCCCCGAGACCAAGGAGACGCGACGGGACAAGGTGTTCCGGCCACGGGCCCAGTGGGTGCTCAATGTGCTTGACCGGTATCGCCCCGGGGCTCGCCTGGGGATCGTCGTCGGGTATCACAATGCTCTGCTGGTTGAGGAACTGACCCGCCAGGAGAGCCATCTGTTCCACATGATCGTTACGAATGCCATTGCGGACATCGAATTTCGTGGCAGCGAGCTTCCGAATGTCACGATCCGCCCTACATCAGCAAGTGCGCTGCCCTCACTCGGCCCGGCCGATATCTTTCTCGCCTTCGACATCGTGGATCGTTGCGCGGACGTGGAAGCTCTCGTCGCTGCCGCGCAGGCGACCTTGGCTCCGGGGGGGTTACTGCTGGCCAGTACGATTTCGATCAGCGGGTTCGATCTTCAGGTGTTGTGGGATCGGTCGGAGAGCATCTACCCCCCCGAGCGGCTGAATCTCCTGTCGACAGAGGGCCTGATCGCGCTATTCGAGCGGCATGGTTTTGAGACCCTGGAATTCAGCACGCCAGGCGTATTAGACGTCGAGGCTGTGCAGCGCGTGATCCATAAGCAGCCCGAGGCGCCCTGGCCACGATTCATTCGCTATGTGGTGGAAAAGCGCGATGAAGATGCGATGAACGGTTTGCAGGAGTATCTCCAGAAATACCGATTGAGTTCATTCGCGCGCATGGTGTTGCGAAAACCGCGATAGAGCTTCCAGAAGGCACGGACGTGTTAGCGGCTAAGATCAAACAGGCCCTCAGGGACGGCAAAGTCAGCCTCGGCTCGTGGATGTCGATGGCGCACACATCCATTGCGGAGATTCTTGCCTCGGCAGGCTATGATTGGGTAGTGATTGAGACCGAACACACCGCGATTGACGTGTCAGAGGTGCTCCGGCTGATAATGGCCATCGAAGGGCGCGGCGCGATCCCGCTCGTCCGGTTGGCCTGGAATGACCCGATCCAGGCGAAGGCTGTGATGGATTCAGGCGCGGCGGGCGTCCTGGTGCCTATGGTGAATAGTAAGGCCGATGCCGAACGCGCGGTGCAGAGCATCAAGTATCCACCAATGGGATTCCGGGGGGTGGGGCTTGCGCGGGCGCAAGGGTATGGGGTCAGTTTCGATGAATACGTTCGGACGGCAAATGATCATAGCTTGCTCGTTGTGCAAATCGAACATATCGACGCCGTGCAGAACATCGACGAGATCCTCTCGGTGCCCGGCATCGACGGTACCTTCATCGGGCCATATGATCTCTCGCTATCAATGGGATTAGCCGGCCAGTTGCATCATCCAGATGTCGAGGCAGCGAAGCAGCGTGTGCTGGAAGCAGCAAAGGCACATGGCCTTGTCGCAGGTATTCACCTGGTGCATCCCGACACCGCCGTTGACGAGCTGAAGCAGTGCGTCGCCCGCGGCTACCAATTTATCGCGTTGGGCACCGACATCCTCTTTCTGGGTGACTCGTGTCGGGCGGTTCACGCCGCTGCGATGCGGCTTCTTGAACACAAACAGTAAGAAGATTGCGGTCCAGGCCATTGTTGTTGCGAGGCTGACGGCACGTGGATGAGCGGGTGGACATCCTGGTAACGCTGTCAACCTTCGGAGCGAATTCACACGAGCCGCTTCGGTTGTTGCAGGAGAGCGGGTTCACATTTCGAGTGAATCCGTATGGGCGGCGGCTTGAGCCACACGAGGTGGTCGAACTGGGCCACAGTTGCCGAGGCGTAGTGGCGGGCGTGGAGCAATACTCGGCCCAGACGCTATCGCAATTGCCAAACCTGTGCTGCATCAGTCGAGCAGGTGTGGGGATTGACAGCATCGATGTGGCCGAGGCTAACCGGCGGGGAATTGCTGTACTGAGCACCCCGGATGAGCCGACCATTGCGGTGGCCGAGTTGACGCTAACGATGATTCTGGCTCTCTTACGCCAGTTAGCGAGCGTTGATTCGCTCATGCACAGGCGCAGATGGGAACGGGTGCAGGGCCACCTGCTCTCGGGCAAGACTGTAGGCATCATCGGGCTCGGTCGGATCGGTCGTCGGGTGGCTGAGCTTGTACGGGCGTTCGGCACTATCGTCATCGGGGTCGAGCCGAATCCAGACAGGGAGTGGGTACGCGTGCATCGCATTGCACTGATGGAGTTGCCGGTATTATTGGCTCGTGCCGACATTGTCTCGATCCATGCGGCAGCCTCGAGGGATCACCCGCTCCGACTGGGGGCAACGGAATTGGCACAGATGAAAAGAGGCGCCTGGTTGATCAACATGGCGCGGGGCGATATGGTCGATGACGGGGCTCTTGACAAGGCCCTCGCATCGGGCTGGCTCAGTGGGGCAGCGCTCGATGTATTTCCCGAGGAACCGTATCATGGTCCCTTGTGTGACAACCCGCGTGTGATCCTCTCACCGCACCAGGCCACGCTCACGCTCGAGACCCGTAGAGGGATGGAAACCCGTGCGGTTGAAAATCTGGTCCGGTATTTGCGGGCCAACAGTGGATGTGGCGGCGCGGACAAAGCATGACGGAAGAACAATACTATCGAATCGCTCGCGCCTGCGATAGGCTCTTGCGGCACCCGGAGTCAACGGTTGAGTGGATCGCCATTCCGTGGCTCCATATGCTCAACGAGCATCCCGTTCATCTTGCCAGGTATGGTGACCTGGCCGCAAATTTGGACTCGACGAGAGAGCGCGGAACCCCGCTCCGCCCTGGTTTGCGCTTGTTGAAACGAGGGGGAACATCAGCGTACACATATGCCTCGTTGACAAAGAACCTGATCCAAGCCGCCGTCCATCTTGGTCGCCGAAATGCGGTGTTGGATGCCAGAGACGGACAAAAGGGGACGGTATGCGCGTCGAAGACGGTTGATGCGGTCATCGTGTCACATCTCGTCAACGTTGATCATCTTGAGCTAGGGGACGATTTCTACTTCGGCAGGATGCAGGCCGTTCTTGCCGACGCTGGCCTATCGTCCCTTCTTCTGTTGCGCAACCAGACCGACCATCCAACGACCGATCTCTTAGAGCGGTCCAGACGGGATGGGCCAATAGGCCGGTTGCTTTTGCCCGATGTGACTAGCCTCTCCGAAGAGGCAGACTTCATCCGGCGGTGCCTCAAGGCGCGGGAGCAATTGAGACGGGTCGAACTGATCGCCCCATCGTTATTTGACCGTCAGGTGGCCCGCATAGCAGGCGACCGAGTTGTTTCGGGTGACGTGGTGGCGAACCTGAGGCTATATAGCCAGATCGTGAGCGTGTGCCGTCAATTTCGACCAACCGCGGTCATAGCCTTGTACGAGGGTCACGCCTGGGAGCGGTGCGTGTGGCATGCGGCGCGGGCCTCCCGCGACGTCGTTCTCTGTGTCGGCTACCAGCATACTATTTTCCGAAGGCATTCGTATGCGGTCAAACGATCACTTGGAGGGGGGGGGCGTTACGATCCCGATCTTATCTTGACGGTGGGTGACTTCACTCGAGACATATTGAAGGCGAGTCACGAACTTGGCGATAGATGCGTTTTGACGCTCGGAACACATCGTTGGAAAGATGGATCCTCGCCCGCGGGTGCCCCAATGTTCACACCCACCTTTCTTGTATTACCGGAAGGAATCGAATCAGAGTGCGTTTACCTCTTCGAATTTGCTCTCGAATGTGCACGGCGCTTTCCGGGCGTTCATTTCATCCTTCGGACCCATCCTGTACTGCCGTTTGGAAAGATACAGTCAAGGCTCAGGGGTTATCGCGGACTGCCGGCCAATGTTGAGGTCAGCCACAACGCGGCGATCGAAGATGACTTCGCCCGCTCTGGGTATGTCTTGTACAGGGGATCTTCAGCCGTTATTTACGGGATCCTTTCCGGTCTCAAGCCCTACTATGTCGGCAAACCAGGCGAGATGAGCATTGATCCATTGGACGGACTCCTGGCTTGGCGTGAGCAAGTAAGCTCGGTGGGGGAATTCATCGATAAATATGCGTCTTACCAGACAAGAGCACACAGTCATAGGAACGATGACGGAGAATGGCGAGTGGCGCTGGCGTTCTGCGAGAGATACGTTCAACCGCTTAAGCAAGAGATCATCAGCAGGATGATGGAACTTGCAAAGAAGGCTTCTCGAGATGAAATCGCGGGAAACTCTTGACGGAGGAAGAGGCAGTTGTCATACGTGACCAGATATCTTTCTGAAGCATCACAGATCATCCAGGAACTCGACGGGAGGACCATCGAAAAGATGGTTGCCCTGATCGTGGAGACGCGAAGACGCGGGGGGCGCATCTTTGTCCTGGGGGTGGGGGGTGGCGCGGGCCACGCCTCACATGCCGTTAGCGATTTCCGCAAGATTGCTGGTATCGAAGCTTACACACCCGCTGATAACGTTTCGGAACTGACAGCGCTTATAAATGACGAAGGTTGGGAAACTGCCTATGCGGCATGGCTGGCAGGGAGTCGTCTGTGTTCGGACGATCTGATTCTTGTGTTGTCCGTAGGCGGAGGTGATCTGGAGCGGAGGATCAGCCCGAATCTTGTTCGCGCTCTGGAGTATGGGCGTAAGGTCGGGGCTAAAATCATGGGAATCGTGGGCCGAGACGGGGGATATACGGCCCGCGTGGCCGATGCATGCGTTATCATACCGACCGTGAATCCGCAGGCGGTAACGGCGCATACCGAATCGTTCCAGGCGGTGATCTGGCACCTGCTTGTGTCCCACCCCGAGGTGCAGACCGCCCCCATGAAATGGGAATCTCTCCGATGACTGTGAGAAAGGGGTAACATAACTATGCCGATCTTTCTAGACTCGACAAATTTGAATGAGATCGAAAAGTATCATCGCATGGGGATCATTCGCGGGATCACGACCAATCCCACCATTATGCTGAAGGAAGGTGTCACTGGGGGTATGTCAGGCATTGAGTCGCGGGCGAAGGCCATTGCGCGGCTCATCGACCCGCTCCCAGTATCGGTTGAGGTCATCACGAACGATCCATTCAAGATGATTGATCAGGCAAGAACGTTTGCAGGATGGGCCGAGAATATCAACGTGAAGGTGACCATTCACGGCCCACACGGCGAACTGGAGAACCTGGAAGTCATCCACAAACTGGAAGCCACCCACGACATTCGCGTGAACGTTACGGCGATGATGAGTGCCCAGCAGTGTTTTCTGGCCGCCCTGGCCGGCGCGACGTACGTCTCCATCTTCGGGGGCCGCGTGAACAACATGGGTTACAACGTGTGTGGCGAGATCAGCAAACTGCGAAAGGTCCTCGATCGCTTCGGGCTCAACGCTCAGATCATCGTCGGATCGACTCGCGAAGTGCTGAACGTCATTGAATGGTTAGAGGCAGGGGCACACATCGTGACCGTCGTTCCAGAACTCTTGAAGGGGATGCTGGTGCACCCGTATTCAAAAGAAACTGTGCAGATGTTCCTCCGAGACGGCGCCAAAGTAGAGGAACTGCTGGAGTCATCAGGGCCGGACAAGCCATGAGGCTTTTCGTCAGTGGTGTCAGCGGTTTGTTAGGGCTGAATCTTGCCCTGCAGGTCCGAGACCGCTTCCAGGTCAGCGGTTGCTACTACGCGCACCCGGTAATCTTAGAGGGCGTTCAGACTTTGAAGCTGAACCTGACGTCGCTCAGCAGTCTGGAGCAAGCCCTGCTCAAGGTCGGGGCAGACGTTGTCATTCACACAGGCGGGCTGACGAACGTCGAGGAGTGTGAGGCCAACCCGCAGCTGGCGTATCGGTTGAATGTAGAGGCGACACGTAACGTTGCGAAGGTCACGAACACCCTGGGGGCGAAGCTGGTGCACATCTCAACGGATCACGTGTTTGATGGCACGGCACCGTGGAAGACAGAGGACGATGTCCCAGCTCCCCTCAACATATACGCGAGAACCAAGCGGGAAGCAGAGGAGGTCGTGCTCGAGGAGTGCCGGAATTCACTGATCATTCGTACCAACTTCTTCGGATGGGGGACACCTGTACGGGCGTCTTTCAGCGATTGGATTCTCCGGGCCCTGGCGCGCGAAGACGATCTCACAATGTTCTCTGACGTGTATTTTACACCCATTCTCATTAACGATCTGGTCGATATACTGGCCGAGTTGATTGCACGTGGGGCAGAGGGGACGTTCCATGTTGCTGGGGGTGAGCGTCTGACAAAGCATGCTTTCGCCCTGCGGCTGGCACAGGTGTTCAATTATCCGACCCAGACGATTCGGACCATAAGCGTGGAGGATTTTCCCTTCCGGGCGAAGAGGCCAAGGGATATGTCTCTGAGTTGTGGCAAGGCCGAAGCATATCTGGGGATCCAGATGCCCTCGTGAAGGATGGCCTGAAGCGGCTCAAAAGGCTAGAGGCGGAGGGCTTTCGCGCCGCCCTCGGGGAGGCTGTTCAAGAGGGAGCATCGTCTCGTGAACCCCCACAACCAAGGATACAGAAGAGGCATGCCGACCTTCACGAATAGGATAGCCTTTGTGGTCCCCACGAAAGATCGACCGCATGAACTGCGGCGCATGCTGGCCAGTCTTGAGGCTCAGTCATTCCGTCCGGAGCAAGTTATCGTTGTCGATGGCAGCGAGGACCGTGGAGAAAAAATCGTCGGGGAATTTCCTGCGCTCAATATCGAGTATATCCGTGTGTATCCGCCGTCCTTGTCGAGGCAGCGGAATGTGGGCATGGCCGCTGTTGACCCCATTATAAGGATAGCCGGCTTCCTGGACGATGACCTAGTGCTGGAACCGGGAGCTATTGAGGCAATGTTGCGATTCTGGGAGAAAGCTCCCGAGGACGTTGGCGGAGCTAGATTTAACATCGTAAACGAGGAACTCCCTCGAGCTGTTTGGCTTAAGTCCCTGTTTCTTCTTGAAGGCAGGAAGAGGGGCTCCATACTACCTTCTGGCTATCACACTTCTATCGGGCCGGTGCCCAAGGACACGTATGTGTCCTGGCTGTCGGGTGGAGTTACGCTCTGGCGGAGAGACGTGGTTAGGGAGTTTGCGTACGACGAGTGGTTTCAGGGCACGGGATATTTGGAGGACGTAGATTACAGCTATAGGGTAGGTAAGAAGTACAGGCTCGCAGTGGTGGCGGATGCTCGGGTTCGCCACCTAAGTCATCCTGTACGCAAAGAAAGTAACTACATATTGGGCAAATGGCAAGCGATCAACCGGATATACTTTGTAAGAAAGCATCAAGACTTCTGGCTGCCTTTGTGTTACTGGTCGATGCTCGGGGAGTTCTTACTAAATGTGGGCACCGCTGCCGCGCAGATTGACGGTTGGCGTCTCAGCCGGGCTTGGGGCAATCTTGCGGGCTTGGCTTGTGTTGTTCAGGGCAGGATCGAAAGCACGGATGGCTTGCTAAAATGATCTCTCAAACTTCCCCCCTCCTGCAGACGTTGAGAAGGCCAGCCTCAGCGGTCCAAGGTCGTGATACCCGAGTTGTCCCCACTCTTTACGTTGAAGGCCTCGACAGTTGTTAGGGTGGAGACGTATGCGCGTATTACACATCGTGAGCTTCTACCGTGCGGGGGTCAGCAAAGGAGGTGTAGCGAGGGCCGCAAGGCTTTTGGCGGGAGCCCAAGCCCGAATCGGTGCCGATGTGACTTTTTTCAGCACGGATTCCGACTTGGAGGGGCGGCAGCTGACGACGGAGCGAGAGGATCGCGGGTGTGTGCGGGTCCATTCGTTTCCGGCGCTCGGAGGGTCTCGACTGTCCTTGTCGTGGTCGCTTGGCCGAGCCTGCATGGGACGGATGGGGCAATTCGACATCGTCCACATTCACGGGATATGGAGTTTTCCTGGGACGTGGGGAGCGCTCGCGGCCCGTCGGGGACATGTGCCCTACGTCATAAGTCCCCAGGGGATGTTGAATGACTGGGCGATGCGGTTTCGGGCCTACAAGAAAATTCCATATTGGTATATAGTCGAGCGGCATACAGTCCGGGGGGCGTCCTGGATTCATTTCGCGACAGAGGAAGAATGCCGCCAGGCCCAGCCGTGGGTTGCAGGGAAAAAGAGTAAGGTGATCCCCATCGGGCTGGACTTACGGGAGTTTGCTGCCTTGCCGCCCCGAGGAGAGTTTCGTGACCGGTACAGGATTCCCCGGAAGGTGCCGGTTTTGGCTTTTCTAGGGCGCATTCATCCTATTAAGGGACTGAGCGTCCTCCTCGAGGCGCTGGCCCGGGTCAAGGCTGAGGTTCCAGAAATGATTCTGGCCGTTGCTGGCCCGGACGAAGATGGGTACCGCAGTGAGCTTGAGCGGCTGGCTCAAGGCCTGGGGATCGACGGCCACCTGTGCTGGCTCGGGACAATCGAAGAAAAGTCCAAGCTCGGCTTTCTCGTTGACACTGACGTATTTGTTCTGCCATCCTTCTCAGAAAACTTCGGGCTAGCCGCCGTGGAGGCGATGGCAGTCGGTTGTCCCGTGATCGTTGGTCGCGGGGTAAACATCGCGTCCCGGGTTGAGGCATACGGTGCAGGATGGGTGGTCTCGACGGAACCTGAGAGCCTTGCTGCTGCGATTGTTGAGGCCATGCGCAATCCTGAGGCTCGTCGGGCGGCGGGCATGGCTGCTCAGCGGCTGGTGGTCGATCGGTACGACGGAGAGGCCGTAGCGGGTGAGATGCTCAAGGCGTATGAGGAGTGCCTCCGATGAGGGGAGGCTGTCATCCGTGAGGATCGCAATCCTTACTCAGTATTATCCCCCGGAGCCGATCCCGAAGCCGCATGAGTTGGCTCGGGGGTTGGCCGAACGGGGTCACGAGGTGGTTGTCATCACCGGATTCCCGAATTACCCGGCGGGAAAGCTGTATCCCGATACGCGCCTCAGCCTGTGGAAATGGGAGACCCTCGACGGGATTCGAATCCTCCGGCTGCCCCTCTATCCGGATCACAGCCGTTCTGCGGTGCGCCGGACGCTCAACTTCGGATCGTTCGCGGTCACAGCGTCACTGCTCGGCAACATGCTGGGTGGAGCCTTTGATGTGATGTTTGCCGAGCACCCCCCCCTGACGATTGGGTTAGCCGCCTGGATCATGGGGCGCTTCCACCGTGCACGCTTCCTGTACGCGGTCAACGACCTCTGGCCGGAAAGTGTCGAGGCAACCGGGATGGTTCGGAGCCAGAGGCTCCTGCATCTCATGGGACGCCTTGAGCGGTTCGTGTACCGGCAAGCGGCGGCCATTGCGGTCATTTCTCCGGGAGTCAAGGCAAATCTCGTCGGCAAGGGTGTTCCAGCGGAGAAGGTCCATGTTATTCCGCATTGGGCGGACGAATCTCTGTATCGCCCCGTCCCTCCTGATTCCCGGTTGGCAGAAGACCTCGGCATGGCCGGGCGCTTCAACGTGGTGTTCGCAGGGCAGCTCGGTCTGGCGCAGGGCCTGGACGTGGTATTGGATGCGGCAGACGAGTTATCTGATCTGCCGGATGTGCAGTTTGTCCTGGTGGGCGACGGGACCGATGTTGAGCGGTTGCGCCAGGCGGCTGGGCAACGCGGCTTGAAGAACGTTTACTTTCTCGGAAGGCAGCCCGCAGAACGGATGCCACACATCTTCGCGGTCTCGGATGCCCTTTTGGCGCACTTACGCGATGAACCCCTCTTCAGGATAACGATCCCTTCAAAAACGATCGCGTACATGGCATGCGGGCGACCCATGCTTATGGCGGTCGAGGGAGACGCGGCGGATCTGATCCGTACGACGGGTTCGGGTGTAACCTGCCGATCGGGAAACGCCAAGGAACTGGCGGATGCAGTCCGCCAACTTCGCGCTATGCCGCGGACAGCGCTGGAAGATATGGGCCGGGCAGGTCGGGCTACCTTTCTTGCGTCCTACAGCCGGTCGGTCCTCTTGGACCGCTACGAGACGATTCTCTCGGAATTGGCCCGGGCCAAGACCTAAAGGTGGGAGTCGGAATGCGGGTCCTGATCCTTGGCGCGTCCGGCATGCTTGGCCACAAGCTATGGCAGGTCTTTCGAGACCGGTTCGAAACATGGGGGACCGTCCGTTCGAGTTATGAGGAATACGCCAGGTACGATCTCTTTGATGCTCACCGGCTGCTCGGTGGTATTGACGCGTCTGACTTCTATACGGTTGTGCGAGCGTTTGAAATAGCAAAGCCGGATGTCGTCATCAATACCATTGGTATCATCAAGCAATT
>Ga0209342_10008289_pt1 | contig 10414 bp, 6 predicted proteins | sample RifCSP16_2_FD_184023 | JGI IMG/M metagenome (GOLD analysis project Ga0209342, IMG submission 184023) | Soil microbial communities from Rifle, Colorado - Rifle CSP2_sed 16_2 (SPAdes) (version 2) | ecosystem: Environmental > Terrestrial > Deep subsurface > Rock core/Sediment | place: Rifle... | reverse complement strand
TTCTGGCGTTTGGCGGGCGAATCGCCGGGGGAGACGATTGGCCTCAGTTCCGCGCCGATGCGGCCCGAAGCGGCTATACGTCCGAGCGGTTGTCGGCTGATCTGTCGCTGCATTGGGTTTATGGGGCGAGATATGTGCCGCGTCCGGCCTGGCGAGGGCATGATACGCGGATGACGTTCGATTATGCGCCTCAGCCGATCATTGCCGAGGGGATGGTTTTCTTTGCCGGGTCAGGCGACGACAAAGTATATGCTTTGGACCTCGCAAGAGGCAGCCTGATGTGGCGTTTTTTCACGGAGGGTCCGGTCCGCTTTGCCCCGGCCTTCTTCGGCGGTCGTGTGTATGTCTGCAGCGACGATGGGTATCTTTACTGCCTCTCGGCAAGGACCGGGGGGCTTGTCTGGAAGAAGCGAGCGGGTCCGGAGGGAGATATGGTGCTGGGCAACGGGCGGATGGTTTCGAGGCGGCCTGTTAGAGGGGCCGCTGCTATTCTCGACGGCATCTTGTATTTCGGCGGGGGGATTTGGCCTTCGGAAGGAATCTACCTTTATTCGCTCGATCCGGAGACCGGTAAAGAGCTTTGGGCGAACGACTCATCGGGCGGCTTGGTGATGGATCAGCCTCATCCTACGGCCCGTGCCCGCAGCGGCGTTTCGGCGCAGGGCTATCTGACGGCCGCCGGGGATACGCTGCTCGTGTCCACAGGTCGCGCGGTTCCGGCTGGTTTTGACAGGGCCGACGGGACATTTCGCTACTTTCATCTACAGAGGTACGGCCAGGTGCGTCCGGGTCCGTTCGCTATGCTCACGGACGGTTTTATATTCAGCGGCAATTCGGTGTTTCGAGCGGAGAGCGGGCTGTTGCTGCTGAACAAGACGCCCGGCTCGGCGGCGGCGGTTTTCCCGCAGGATGTAGTCTTTGCCCAGGGCCGGACTATACGGGGGATTACCCGTTCAAGACTCCTTCTCGAAGAGCAGATTAAGGATGCCGACGGAAAGGCTGTCACGAAGGTCTCTCTAAGTCCTGCTTCCTGGTCGATACAGTGTTCGGAAGCGTTGGGGTCGTGCCTGATAGGGGCCGGCGAAACGGTCGTTGCGGGAACCAGTAACCGGAAAGTAGTTACGGCGGATATCAGGTCCAAGTCTGTTGTGATGACCGCCGATGTTGACGGCGAGCCGCTTGGACTTGCCGCTGCGTCGGGTTTTCTGATAGTCGCAACCGATCATGGCACTATATATTGCTATGGGGAGAAGACTGCGAAAGACGTAATTGAAATCAGGCCTGAGCCGAGACGATCCGGCTATGGGGAGAACCGGACGTTTGCAGCAGTGGCCCGCGAAATCATTAACCGAACTGGGAAGACCAAAGGCTACTGTCTTGACCTCGGCTGCGGCAGGGGGGGCTTAGCTTATGAGCTGGCCAAACTTACGGACCTGCAGATTTATGCCGTCGAATCGGATCCTGGCAAAGTTACCGAAGCCCGGGAGCTGCTGGATGCTGCCGGGCTGTACGGGACCCGCGTGACCGTTTTGCAGCGTGACCTCGCCGCAACGGGGCTACCGAACTACTTTGCCGATTTGGTCGTATCCGCGGCCTCGGTGGACAAGGGCGGCGAAGGCGTGCGGCGAAGAGAAGTTGATCGTGTTCTAAAGCCTTACGGCGGAGCGGCCTGCTTAGGCGGGGCGGGGCGGATGATTGTGAGCGTTCGCGGGCCGCTCGAAGGCGCCGGCAACTGGACGCACCAGTACTGCGACCCGGCAAACACAAATTGCTCGACCGACGAGCTGGTTGCCGCGCCTCTGGAGATGCTTTGGTTCGCCGACAATGATTTTGAAATGCCTTCTCGGCACGGGCGTGGTCCGGCGCCTGTTTGTCTCGACGGTCGGCTCTTCGTTGAAGGTCTGCACGGCCTGCGCGCAATCGACGCATACAACGGGCGAGTGCTCTGGGAATACCCGCTCAAAAACGTCCTGAATGCATACGATCAGGAGCACCTCATGGGCACAGCCGGGACGGGCAGCAATTTCTGTGTTACTGCTCAAGGCCTCTATGTGCGCAGGGGCGGCAAGTGCCTTCAACTGGACCCGGCTGCCGGCAAACTCATAGCCCAGTTCGAGGCCCCCGGGCATCCGAAAGGACAGGCAGGCGTCTGGGGATACATCGCCAGCGAGAACGGAACGCTGTTCGGCAGTGTGGCCGAGACCAAACATATTGTGAATTATCGCTTTGGAGAGAGCGATATGACGGCGCAGTTCACCGAATCAGTGCTGTTGTTCGCAATGGATGCGAGAACGGGCGAGTTGAAGTGGACCTACCGGCCGAAACACTCCATTCGCAATAATTCCATCACTGTCGGAGGCGGCAAGGTGTATTTCATCGACGGACCCTTGGCCCCGGGCGACCGTTTGGACGCCGCGGGGAAACACGAAATGCCGCTAAAGATGTCAAGTTCGCGCGCTGGCTCTGAACCTGCGCCGATACTCATCGCCCTAAATGCGGACGATGGGCAGGTCGCCTGGGAATCGTCATCGGATATCTACGGGACAATGCTCGCCCTGAGCACCTGCTACGACATACTGCTGATGGCGTATCAGGATACTCGCTTCAAACTGCCGTCGGAAATCGGCGGAAAAATGACGGCTTTTCGCGCATCGGACGGCGAACGGCTTTGGAATATCAAGGCCCGCTACGCCTCTCGCCCCATTTTGAACGACCGGACAATCTACGCCCAGCCGGGCGCGTGGGATTTGATCACCGGGCGGCAGAAAGACTTTCGTTTCGAGCGTTCCTACGGCTGCGGTATCGTTGCAGGTTCGAGGAATCTACTGGCGTTCCGCTCGGCCACTATCGGATATAGAGGCCTCCAACCGGGCACGGAAACAGAGAACTACGGGGGCATCAGGCCCGGTTGCTGGATCAATACCATCCCCGCCGCTGGACTGCTGCTCGTCCCGGAGGCATCGAACAGATGCGTCTGCAGCTACTTGATAAAGGCTACGATAGCCCTGCAGCCGAAAACGCGATAGCCCGCAGTTCGCCATCCCCAAGCTGCGCTTGAGGCTGCCACCCGGGATTGAGCTATGCAAAAAACAAGAGACAATTTTTCTTCTGTTCAAGAGGCGCAGTCTTTAGTTTTGCAGAAGTCCTTTAATCTATGAGCAAGAGGTTTGATATGTCTTATGCAGGTTCGAGTATCTCTCGTCGTAAATTGATGGCGCGCGGCGCTTTAGCGGTTGGGACATCAGTTATGGCTGCGCGTTCTGAGGCTGAGCCGGCGGTCTCGTTTGCCAGGCACCAGGGCATAGAGAAGGGGCCGGGTTGCCTTAGGGTGGCGGCCTGCCAGATTCTGAACTATCCGGACGTCGCCAAGAGCGCCGAAAAGGTCCTCATGTGGATAGAGGCCGCGGCTAAAGACGGTGTGGATGTGATAGCATTTCCGGAGGCGTGTTTATGCAGCTACGCCGACGGCGATTACTGGAAGACGGCCCGGCCCGATGATTTTCAAGAGGGCGAGAGGCTCGTAATCGAGGCATCGAAGCGGCTCGATATAGCCGTCGTACTCGGGACTATCCACTGGGAATCTGAGAAGATTTACAACGACGTACTGGTTATTGACAAGGGCGGCAAGGTGCGTGGACGCTATTCGAAGACGCACCTGGCCGAGTCCTGGCCCGCTCCCGGCAGGATTCTTCCCGTGTATGACGTGGCCGGGGTGAAGTCGTGCTTTATCATCTGCCACGATGTTCGCTACCCCGAGCTTGTCCGGCTGCCTGCCGTCGCCGGCGCGCAAATCTGCTATTTTTGCAGTCATGAGAGCGGCCTGCTGGAGGAATACAAGCTATCGGCGTATCGCGCAATGCCCATCGCCCGCGCTACCGAGAACAGCATCTTCTGCATCATGGCCAATGCCCCCGCCGACCCAAAGACTCTTCGCGGCTCTCACGGCAATAGCAAGATCATCCACCCCGACGGCAATGTTCTTATCGAGGCGGGTTATTTTGAAGAAAGACTCGTTACAGCCAATATCCGCGTCAGCGACGCATCCCGATCGATTGCCCGCCGTGCCGCCGACGATGACACTATCCTCAAGGATTGGCTCAACGACGGGGCAAAGCTCGTCAGCATATACGATTAGCGAGTGTGTTTTCTTAGGGCAGACGCTGGCTCAAGAAACTCGGACGGGCCTAATGGGCAGCCAGTGATTCTATGGCAGACAACCAGTTATTGAAATTGGGACACTGGACACGGATTGCGTCGAGTCCGATGTTCTGTGCGGCCAGTGCACCGTCAGTACCCTTGGAGTATGCCTCACATAATTGTATTATTCGTTTGGAAGGTGCCGTGTGTGGGCCATCATCGATTTGCTCGGGATTGGGGAATTGCTGTCGGATAGTCGTGAAATCATCCGTCAGATCCAGTCGGCCGAGAGTTCTGGCCAGAATTTCAGGGCCACTGAAGAGAAGAGCTTCAAATTCATGCATCTGGACATACGGTAGGAACCTTCCAGCGTTGAAGGATGTCCCTAACTCCTGTTGAATGTCGGTAGCAATGGCTTCTTGCACAATCTGTGAGGCGCGAGTAGGGAGCTTGCCGGTGGCTTCTCGCCTGCCCGGCCAGCACGACGGCATGCCATAGTAGTCAAACATGATTGTGCATATGCACTCTCTGTCTTGTTTTAGCGTGATCAAGATGTCTCTTTTGGCCTTGGTCCATTTTGGCACGCCGCCCTTGCTACCGGGTTTGCCTACGACCCACGGGTACAGGTATATTTGGCGTGACATGAGATGATTGGCCATCACCTTATTTACAAATAACTCCTCTGTTTGGCCCTCGACAATGATTTTCACCCTGATCATCTCAAGGTTTCCCTCCAAGTATGTTCTTTTGCCAGAGGTCGCCGAGGGTGTAGTCCTCCAGCCAGTCCTTTAGGTCCCGTGAGTTCAGGCGTTTCAAAGTCGATTCACGGTCCGCTCGGTCAACCACTATGACTTCCTCCGGCTCAAAGTTGTTCACGAAAGGCGCCGATTGAGTCGCAATAATCACTTGCTTGTTCTTAGAAACGCTTCTGATGAGGTCTGAAGCCAGGTTTATTGCCGTGGGGTGCAATCCGAGTTCAGGCTCATCCAGTATGAGAATGTCGGGAATATCTTTCAATGGCTGGCACAGTAGCGTTATCAGGCAAAACAGTCTGAGCATGCCATCAGATGCTTGGGAAGCGTCGAACGTGACATCGCAACTTTTTTCTTTCCACTGTAGAAGTACCTTATTGTACTCCGGCTCGAGCACGAAGTCTTCAAAAAACGGCGCGACCAGCCTGATTCGCTCCACGATTCTTTCGTAGTGCACAGGTTCTCTTTCTCGAAGTTTAAGAAGTATGGCTGCGATATTGCCGCCGTGCTCTCGAAGCCTGCGGCAATCATTAACACCGGACTTTGTTCGTATAGGGGCAGCTTCGGCTGTGTTGTGAAACTGGTACAGCACTATTCGCTTGAGCAAGCTCAAGACAACTCCTGCTGTCCGCATATTGGGGTCCTTGCTTCTGCCTCTTTCTATAATCTTGGCTTCCTTGTGTCCGGCTGCGAGTGTAGTCCATGTAGCCTCAGTTCGGATGTCAAACCTTGAGAACCTGTACCCTTCACTTGCAAAGACTAGGGTGTCGCCCGCTGCGTAGAATAGCCTAAATGAGTAATCATTTCTGCCCTTGGCTGTCTCAAATGTTGCGGTTGCTTCGATCTCTCTGGTGGTTTCGGGGCCGTCGTGGAGCAGCGCGCTCGCCCCGCCCTGCATAGCCACATACTCCTGAAGCCTACCTGCACCAATCATCCAGCTCAACAGACGGAAGAACGATATGAAGTTGGATTTGCCTGCGCCGTTGGCACCAATAAGAATATTGATAGGAGCAGGCTTGAATTTTTCCAGACGTCGAAATGTTTTGAAGCCCCTCATGCTTATCTCTACAAGTCGGACTGAACTATCTCGGCCTTGCATTATATGTCCCTTCTATCCGGCACAACCGCTTCAAGTTTTTGTCAAGCAACAATGCTACTACGTCAAGTATATCAGGTGTTCGCCCCGAAAACAAGGACGGATTCTCCGATTTTGCGACATCGTTGGTAGTGCGTGGTCTGCAAGCCCAAAGGGAATCTCCTTTGTAGCTTGTCAGTCCTGCCCGTCAAAACGGCCAGAGCTAACGTGCTTGCTCTTGCCGTATAGGAATACAGCGCGCTTACCTGTGTTGTCATCTTATATCCTGACAACGTTTCAGCGGATGTTAGGCTTATTATCTGCTGGGGGCGGAGACTGTTTCGGGGGTAATCAGAACCTCGAAGACCTTTCCGCGTCGAATTCGGCGGACGTTAAACTCGTGGCGCTCGGCCTTCAGCCTGTGGTCAACGGCGGGGATATGGCCGATCTGCTTGACAATCCAATCGGACAGGTTGTAGTCGCAAGACAGGCTGGGGACGCTGAGCTTCTCGGCGAGGCTGCGCATCGGAACGCCGCCGCCGACAATCCAGACGCCCTTACTTAATGGGTGTATCATCTTTGGGAGCTTGTCGAATTCATCCTCAAGCTCACCGACGAATTCCTCAACAACGTCCTCCAGGGTAATAAGGCCGACACTGCGCCTGTTTGTATCCTGCACAAGGGCCATGTGCTCGTGCTCATCGACGAAGGCCTTCAAAAGCTGCTGACATGGCGTATCTTCGCATACAAGGTGGAGCGGGCGAATAATACCCTTTAGGGTCGGGTCGGCGGGGTTGGTTCGCATTCGATAGACAAGCTCCTTGAAGTTGACGTAGCCGACGACCTTGTCTCGGTCATTGCCTTCAATGACAGGAAAGCGGGTGTGCGGGTCCAGATGGGCCGTAATTATCGCCTGGGTGAGCGTCTGGGAGTCGGACAAAAAGGTTATCTGCTCGACCGGAATCATAAGGTGCTTCGCCGTTTTATGCGACAGCATTGTCACGCCGGCAATGATACTTGCCTGATTAGCGGAGATCTGGTTCGAGAGTCGAGCGTAACCAGCCAGGGCAACGATCTCATCAAGGGTGGCCGCATGTTTCGCTGCGTGTTTCTTATCAAACAGCCCGTTCACAAATCGTAACAGGTTTATGACGGGATGCAGGACGACGGTAAGAACGCGAAGCGGCAGCGCGCCGCGCTCCATAATGACGACGTTGAAATGCACGCCGAGCGATTTCGGCAGTATCTCGGTAAATTGCAGCATCAGATAAGTGAATACGCCCGAGGATATGCCGATAGACTTCCTGCCGAATAGCAGGACTGCCTCGGCGCCGACTATCGTTGCCCCAGCCGCATACGCGATAGTATTCAAGGTGAGAATGGCAGTGATGGGCAGATCGATTTGCTCTTTGAAGCCGCGGATAATACTACCGACCTTTGGTTTGCGTTTTTCCAACGCCGCCAGTTGCCCAGGCGATAGACTCAACAGTGCAGCCTCCATCAGCGAAGAAACAAACGACACGCTGAGTGCCGTTATCGCTACGATTATGAAGGCAACAATACTACCTTCCGAATTCATTTTCTGACTCCAGAAATCAAAACTCGCCGATCACTCATGACTAAATCATCGATGGTGAATACATCGTTGCTGTCGCGCATACTATACTCGGCAAGACAGGCCGTCAAGATAAGGACGCACTTGCTTTTTGCAGACAGGAACACGCTTTCCGAAGGAGATTGTCTGTGGAGGTTGCCATTCCGGGCTTGAAGCGGAATCCGGAAATCGTCGGTACTGGATTCCCGCTTGCGCGGGAATGACAAGGTACGCGACAAAAAAGGGGGCGTCAAGGATTGCTCGAGAAAACACGGCCTGCGGTCGTGAATCACAACCACTGTGAAGCGCATTCTGGGAAAAGTGGTTGGCAAAGAGGGCGGGGGGGTCTATAGTATTCGGCGTTGACAGGCTTATTGTAAGCATTTGCTGTTTTGAGCCTTGGTCATTGTCTCGGATTTAGGAATTTGTGCCTCGGATTTTGGTTGCCGAGGCTTCATTGGGAATTTTTAGGAGCTTGGAAATGGGTACGGCAAGAGGTGTTTTCGGTCGGACGATTGTCTGGGGATTTTTGGGCGTCTTGCTGGTTGTCGGCGGTGCGTTGGCGGATATAAAGCTGCCGGCGATTATTGGGGATAATATGGTGCTGCAGCAGGGCAAGGCTGTGGCTGTTTGGGGGTGGGCTGAGCCGGGCGAAGAGATTATGGTCTCTGTAAGCCGGCAGTCGATGCAGTGGGGCGTCAAGGCGGATAAGGACGGCAAGTGGCGGTTCAATGTGACTTCGCCGAAGGTCGGCGGGCCTTATGAGATTATTCTGAAGGGCAAGAATACGATAACGATCAAGAATATCCTCGTTGGCGAGGTGTGGGTGGGTTCGGGCCAGTCGAATATGCAGATGTCGGTTGAATCGTCGGCCAATTCGCAGGAGGAGATCGCCGCGGCCAAGTACCCCAGGATTCGGCTGTTCAGTGTTGAGCGTGAAGTTGCGGACAAGCCGAAAGACAACTGCAAGGGCGGTTGGGTCGAGTGCAGCCCTGAGACTGTGCCCGGGTTCTCGGCGGCGGAGTATTTCTTCGGACGGGAATTGCACAAGGAATTGGATGTTCCGATCGGGCTGATTCATACATCCTGGGGCGGCACGCCGGCTGAGGCATGGACCAGCAGAGAGATGCTCGAGAGCGACGAGGATTTCAAGCCCATTCTGACACGGTTCGACGAAGCGGTTGCGAAGTACCCGCAGGCCAAGGCCGAGTATGATGAGAAGGTCAAGCAATGGGAAGAGGCGGCCAAGAAGGCCAGGGCGGAAGGGACAACGGCGCCCGGCAGGCCGGGTGAGCCGTTTGGGCCGGGGCATCCGCACTCGTCTGCGGGCCTGTACAACGCGATGATAGCTCCGCTGATTCCATACGGGATTCAAGGGGCGATATGGTACCAGGGCGAGTCCAATGCAGGCAGGGCGTATCAGTATCGCGAGCTGTTCCCGGCGATGATCCAGAGTTGGCGCAAGAATTGGGGGCAGGGCGACTTCCCGTTCCTCTTCGTGCAGTTGGCGAATTTCATGGTCGTCAAAGACGAGCCGACCGAGAGCGCCTGGGCGGAATTGCGCGAGGCCCAGTTGAGAACGCTTTCCGTGCTCAATACGGGCATGGCGGTGATTATCGATATCGGAGATGAGAAGGACATACATCCCAAGAACAAGCAGGACGTTAGCAAGCGGCTGGCGCTGTGGGCGCTGGGCAATAGCTACGGCAAGAAAATTGTATATTCCGGGCCCCTCTATAAATCGATGAAGGTTGACGGCAACAAAGTTATCCTGAGCTTCGAGCAGGTCGGCGGCGGCCTTGCGGCAAAAGGCGACGGTCAGCTCAAAGGCTTTGCAGTAGCAGGCGAGGACAAAAAATTCGTCTGGGCCGATGCAAAGATTGATGGTGATAGCGTCATAGTCAGCAGCGAGCAGGTGGCCGCTCCGGTCGCAGTGCGTTACGCCTGGGCGGATAACCCCGTGTGCAATCTGTACAATAAAGAAGGGCTGCCCGCCTCGCCGTTCCGGACGGACGATTGGCCCGGCCTGACGGTTGAGGCGAAGTAGAGACGTTGCGTGCGCTGCTTCGATGTGGAAGACGCCGATCGGGATTCTCGATCTTGTGAAGATTCGAAAGGCGGGGCCATGAAGAATTGTCCCTATTGTGCCGAAGAAATACAGGACGAAGCCGTTAAGTGCCGTTACTGCGGCGAGTTCCTCGCGAAGTCCGGCCAAGCGCGGACGAAGTGGTATTTCTCCACTCATGTTGTAGTAATTGCCTTGTTGTGCCTGGGGCCGTTTGCGCTGCCGCTTGTGTGGCTTAATCCGCGGTGGAATAGGCCCACAAAGATTGTTCTGACGATTGTTGTTGTGATAATCACAGTTTTGTGTTGTGTTGTCGTAAGGAATTTGTACCTTCGCTTGGCGGCGCAGATGGAGCAATTGGGGCTGGAGTAGCAAGCCCGAGTTGCGTCCCCGTCAATGATTACTGTCTCTGAGTTCTGCAAAATTGCAGGTTAGGCCATAGCTTTCCAGAGTTTGTGTGGTGGAGTATTGAAGCGGCTTTCGTTTCCCAAGAGCAAGCGTCTTTTGAGCAATAGCCAGTTCAGGGCCGTTCTGGCTCGGAAGATCAGCGTCCGTGACAGTCTGCTGACGGTTTTCGCAGCCGAGAACGATTGCGATTGTCCTCGTCTTGGTCTGTCCGTAGGTAAGGCGTGTGGCGGCGCGGTGGTGCGCAACCGGCTTAAGCGCTTGCTGCGGGAGGCATTTCGCCTGAGTCAGGATCGGATCGAAAGCGGCTTTGACTATGTGGTGATGCTTTCGCATCCGTTGTCGAAGAAGATGCGTGAAGGCGCCGGCCAGGCGGCGTCGGCGGA
>Ga0209342_10008286_pt1 | contig 10416 bp, 5 predicted proteins | sample RifCSP16_2_FD_184023 | JGI IMG/M metagenome (GOLD analysis project Ga0209342, IMG submission 184023) | Soil microbial communities from Rifle, Colorado - Rifle CSP2_sed 16_2 (SPAdes) (version 2) | ecosystem: Environmental > Terrestrial > Deep subsurface > Rock core/Sediment | place: Rifle... | reverse complement strand
TTATGTGGTGCTCACCGCGGTGGCCCGGGACGACCTGGGGGACGGAGGGGCCGGGCACTTCGCGGCCACGGTGGCGGCAGTACGGGCACAGCTTCCGGAGGCGGAGGTGGAGGTCCTGGTCCCCGACTTCAAGGGGGACCTGGCCGCCCTCCAGGTGGTTCTGGATGCGGAGCCCGACGTCTTCAACCACAACCTGGAGACGGTGCCCCGGCTGTTTCCGGAGGTCAGGCCCCAGGGGCGGTATGAGCGGAGCCTGTCCCTCCTTGCCGCCGCCAAACGCTTGCGCGCGAATCAGACCACCAAGAGCGGCCTGATGGTGGGGCTGGGGGAGACCGACCCGGAGATCTCGGGCGCCCTCCGCGATCTGCGCGCGGTAGGCGTCGACATGGTGACCCTGGGCCAGTACCTGCGGCCCACGCGGGAGCATGCGCCGGTGGCCCGCTTCGTCACCCCCCAGGCCTTCCGTCGCCTGGAGGACGAGGCCAAGTCCCTGGGGTTCCCGACCGTCTTTTCGGGCGTGTTCGTGCGCTCCTCCTTCCACGCCGCCGAGGTCTATCGCAACCATCAGGGGGCCGAGATCCCCCCTCGGCCCTGAGCCGCGGGCTATGGCGAAGGCCCTCCGCAACGACGGTCTGGCCGCGCTCTCCGGCGTCCTGCTCACCTTGTCCTTTCCCAAGTTCGGCCACTGGGCCGTGGCCTGGGTGGCCCTGGTCCCGCTGCTCGTGGCCTTGACCAGGGCCGAGACCGGGCTGGCGGCCTTCCGTTCGGGCTACATCGCGGGCGCCGTCTCCTCGCTCGGCCTCGTCTACTGGACCTCCCTGGTCGTGATCCAGTACGGCGGGCTGAGCCTGCCCGTCGGAATCGCGATCATGGTGGCCCTCTGTCTGGCGCTCGCCGTCTTCCCCTCGCTCTTCGCCTGGACGATCGGGCGCTGGCTGCGGGCCTTCGGCCCCGCCGCGCTGCTGCTGTCGCCGCTGGCCTGGGTGGCCATGGAGATGCTGCGATCCCACACCCTGCTCCGCTTCTCCTGGTGTCTGCTCGGCTACAGCCAGCAGCAGAACCTGCCGGTGATCCAGGTTGCTCGTTATACGGCCGTGTACGGCGTGTCCTGCTTGCTGGTGCTGGCCTCGGCGGTGCTGGCCTTCCTGGCCGTCGAGGGGCGCCCGGGCCGGCGCATGGCTGCGACTCTGGGCTTGACGATGACGGTGGGGGCGGTTTGGGGCCACGGACTGCTGGTTCTGCGGCAGCCGATGACCGAGAGCGGCCGTTTGCGGGTGGGCCTGGTGCAGGGTGCGGTGATGCAGGAGGAGAAGTGGGATCCCGCCCTGGCCTGGCGCAACATCGACCGGCACCTGAACCTCACGCGACAGGCGGCGGCCGCCGGAGCGCGCTTCGTGATCTGGCCCGAGTCCTCGGTTCCCTTCCTGTACGATCGGCATCCGGAGGTGGCCGAGGAGCTGCAACGGGCAGCCCGGGACCAGGGCATCTACCTCCTGTTCGGCAACGACGACGTGGAGCCGCTCCCCGAGGGCGGTTACCGTGCCTTCGTGGGCGCCAAGCTCCTGGATCCCCAAGGCCAGCTCACCTATCGTTACCACAAGATGCGTCTGGTTCCGTTCGGCGAGTACGTCCCCTTGAAGCCGCTCTTCACCCTGGGCGGTCGTTACGTAGCCAAGCTGGTGCAGCAAGTGGCCGACTTCAGCCCCGGGGTCGAGCCCGCCGTGGGTCTGGTGGACGGGCAGCGCTTCGGCACCCTCATCTGCTACGAGGCCATCTTCCCCGATCAGGTGCGGGAGTTCACGGCCCGCGGCGCCGACCTGATCGTGAACATCACCAACGACGCCTGGTACGGCCGGACCTCAGCGCCCTACCAGCACCTGGCCATGGCGGCCTTTCGCGCGGTGGAGAACGGGAAGTACCTGGTGCGCGCCGCCAACACGGGGATCACAGCGGTGGTGGATCCTCGGGGGCGGATTGTGGAGCAGACGGCGCTCTTCGAGCCGGCGGTGCTGGTTCGCGAGGTGCCGATTGTCTCGGGCCAGACGTTCTACGCTCGCCACGGCGACCTCTTCGGCTGGACTTGCTTCGGCCTGGCCGCAGCGGTGTCCCTCATCGGCCTGCGCAGCAAGGCGCGATGGCTGATCGCTGACCGCTGAAAGCCCCCACGCCGGTCCGCTACAATACCCACATCGGAGGAACTCTTGAGCGACGAACTAACCCAGCGATTCGAAGACCTGGCAGCGAGGGCCGCGGACGTCCGCGGCTATCTTTGAGGAGGACAAGCTCAGAGGCGAACTGCACGCCCTCGAGGAGCGCATGGCCGCGCCGGAGTTCTGGGCCCACCAAGCTGAAGCCCAGAAGGTCCAGAGACGCCGAAAGCGTCTGGAGGCCGACCTCGAGCTGCTGAAGCGCATCAACAGCCAGGAGGGCGACACCCGGGTCCTCTTCGAGTGGCTGGCGGCCGGCGAGGCGGTCTTGCCCGACCTGCGAGCCGCCCTGGAGGGCCTGGAGGGCACCATCGCAGGTGCCGAGTTCCAGAAGATGCTGGGGGGCGAGCACGACCGGGCGAACGCCATCCTCACCATCAACGCCGGGGCCGGGGGCACCGAGAGCCAGGACTGGGCGGAGATGCTCTTGCGCATGTATCTGCGCTGGTGTGAAAAGCGGGGCTTCAAGCGCGACATCACCGACATCCAGGCGGGAGATGAGGCCGGGATCAAGAGCGCGACGGTGTTGGTTCAGGGCGAGTACGCCTACGGCTATCTCTCAGCCGAGGTGGGCGTTCACCGTTTGGTGAGGATCAGCCCTTTCGACTCGGCGGCCCGCCGCCACACCTCCTTCGCCTCGGTCTTCGTGTGGCCGGACCTGGACGAGGAGATCGAAATCGAGATCCAGGACAAGGACCTGCGGGTGGACACCTACCGCTCCAGTGGGGCCGGCGGCCAGCATGTGAACGTGACCGACTCGGCGGTCCGCATCACTCACATCCCCACCGGGATCGTGGTCTCCTGCCAGAACGAGCGCAGCCAGATCCGCAACCGCGATGTGGCCATGAAGGTGCTGAAGGCCCGGCTCTATGACCTGGAGCGGCAGAAGCAGCAGGCCAAGCTGGACGCGGTCGAGGCCTCGAAGATGCAGATCGCCTTCGGCAGCCAGATCCGGTCCTACGTCCTGCATCCCTACCGGATGATCAAGGACCATCGCACCAAGCACGAGGTGGGAGACACCGATCGCGTGCTGGACGGGGATCTGGACGGCCTGATCAAGAGCACGCTGATCGCCAAGGCCAAGGGAACGCTCGGCCAGCCGGTGGTGGCTGACGACTAACGGGGGTGTGGTCACGCCGACTCGTCAGGTGACCCGGACCCGGCAGCGGCTTGTGGTCGTGGCTGCGAGCCTCTTGATCCTGGCCTGCGATCAGGCGGTGGCGCGCCGGGCGGAAGAGGGGCCGGGACCGGGACCCCAGTTCCGCCTCGTCTACGAGCGGGTCAAAGGCGGCAATCAGGACCTGTACCAGGTGGAGACAGGCACCGGCGCCGAGCGGCGACTCACCCATCATCCAGGCGAGGATGGCCTGCCGCGCTTTACCCCGGACGGACGGAGGGTGGTCTTCAGCTCCGATCGCAGCGGCAGCTTCCAGCTCTACGAGGTGGCGTTGGCGGGAGGAGAGCCCCGCCGACTGCGGACCAACGACTCCACCGAATGGCAGGCGGACCTGTCACCCGACGGCGGCACGCTGGCCTTCCTCTCGAAGAAGGATGGTCCGGAGCTGCTGTTCCTGATGGACGTCCGCTCACAGGTCGAACGGGTGCTGGTACAGCATGGGCACCGCACGATCCTTGGCAACCCGCACTTCGGCCCGGACGGGCGTCAGCTCGTCTTCTCCTCGAACCGGAGAATCGGTCACCAGATCTACCTGGTCGAGGTGGCGAGCGGCAAGGAACGACGGCTGTCGGCGTTGGGTCGCGGCGGCTGCGAGCCTCGGTTCCATCCAGACGGGACCAAGGTGGTCTACGTGAGGCGCGGGCACCTCAGTGACCGGAGCAAACTGGTGGAGCACGATCTGGCGACCGGCCGCGAGCGGGTGCTCTTGGACTGGCCGGCCCTCAACTACGACCCCGTGTACTCGCCCGACGCCAGCGAGCTGGCCTTCGCCTCGAACATCACGGGCGAGTACGCCATCTACCGGCAAAACCTGACGACAGGCAAGTCCTGGCAGGTTACGGTAGGACCCGGACCAGCCCGCTATCCCGACTACCAGCCGCCGGTCGCCACCCGCTGACGATTCGGGCCTCGCGAGTCGCGCGTGGGATACCTCGCAGGCGGGAGCTGTCAGCATTCGGCGGTCAGCACTCAGCAACGGCAACGAAGGCGGGGAAGCAGAATGGCGGTCAGTCCGATTCGCTCGCGGCGACCTCGGGTGCCGTCCGTAGCTGACTGCTGGCTGCTGACAGCTAGAGCTGATGTTCCGCCCTACAGCTTCCCACCGCCTCCCCAGGCCCGAGGCTCGGTGCCGGCCACGAAGGGCTCCATGTGGACGCCGGGGACCCCCGGCGAGGCCGGCCGGCCGGCCCCGTCGACCGGCACGAACACGATGTTGGCGGGGACCGAGAACTCCTCGATGGCCTTGTCCTTCATGGCCTCGCCCCAGAAGTCGATCCAGATAGGCAGCGCGGTGCGGGCTCCGTCCTGCCCGCGGCCGAGGCTGTCCTTCTTCTCGTCGAAGCCAACCCAGACCCCCGCCGCCAGTCCCGGCTCGAAGCCGACGAACCAGCCATCGGTCCAGTCGTTGGTGGTCCCGGTCTTGCCGGCGATGGGCCGCTTCAGGCTCTTGGCCCGGACCGCGGTGCCGCGCTCCACCACGCCGCGAAGGAGGCTGGCCATGATGTAGGCGGTCTCCGCCCGAATCGCATCCTTGGCCTGAGGCCGCACCTCCTCCACGATGTTGCCCTCGCGGTCGGTGATGCGGGAGATGAGCATGGGCTTCATGCGCAGGCCTTGGTTGGCGAAGGTGGCGAAGGCGCCGCACATCTCCAGCACGGTGGCTTCCCCGGCACCGATGGCGATGGGGAGATAAGGGGGGAACTCACCCATGAGACCTAGCTTGTGCGCATACTCTATACCCACCTGCACGCCGACCGCCTGGAGGGTCTTGATGGCCGGGATGTTGCGGCTCTGTTCGATGGCCCGGCGCACCGGGATGGGGCCCAGGAACGTGAAGTCGTAGTTGTGGGGTGCCCACACGCCCTTGTTGTCGGGGAAGGAGATGGGGGCGTCGACGATGATGGTGGCGGGCGTGTAGGCTGCCCTTTCCACGGCGGCGGTGTAGACGATGGGCTTGAAGGCCGAGCCCACCTGACGCATGGCTTGAGTCGAGCGGTTGAACTTGCTCCGTTCGAAATCGTAGCCGCCCACCATGGCCTTGACCGCGCCGGTCTTGGGATCGAGCGCCAGAAGCGCCCCCTCGATCTTGGGTTCCTGCTCCAGGACCACTCTGGCCAGCTTCTTGGTGCCTTCTTCGGTCAGCGATTCGATCTGGAAGAGCGCCACCCTGCCCCGGGGCAGGAGATCGGAGACCGTGCGCTTGCCGGTCCACTCGATCTCCTTGGGCCCCACCCTCGCCTGGTAGTCGCCGAGCTGGACCACGGCCAGGCTCCGGTCCGAGGCCAGGACCACGCCTCGCACCACATCGCCGGCCGCGAAGGGCCGGTCCCAGCCGTCGAGGTGGACGGGATCGGGGAACTGGCCGTCCTTCAGGATCGAGGACGCGGAGGGAACGAAGCCGCGGATCCGGCGGTCGAGCCGGCGCAGACCGTTGGCCATCGCCTTGTTGGCGGCCCGCTGCATGGCGGCGTCGAGGGTGGTGTAGACACGGAGGCCGCCCTGGTAGATGCGCTGGCTGCCGTACTCGCGCTCCAGGTACTTGCGCACCTCCTCCAGGAAGTAGGGGGCGATCGATGGCGGGTCCTTGCGGATGCGGAGCCGGAGCGGTTCCGACCGGGCCTGGTCGGCCTCCTCGCGGGTTATGTACTTCTCTTCGACCATGCGCTCCAGGACGTGGTTGCGCCGCTGAATGGCCCGCTCCGGGCGCTCCAGGGGTGAGAGGCGCGAAGGGTTCTGGGGTAGGCCCGCCACCAGGGCTGCTTCGGCCAGCGTGAGGTCCTTGATGGGCTTGCTGAACAAGAACTCGGCAGTGGCCTGGACCCCGTAGTTGCCGTGACCGAAGTAGACCTGGTTGCAGTAGAGGGTGAAGATCTCTTCCTTGGTGAAGTTCTTCTCGATCTGGAAGGCCAGGATGATCTCCTTGATCTTCCGCTCGTAGGTCTTCTCGGGGGTCAGGAACAGCACCCGCGAGAGCTGCATGGTCAGGGTGGAGAAACCCTGACCGCGGCGGCCCGACCGGAAGTTCGACACCGCGGCGCCGGGCACTCGCCACAGGTTGATGCCCAGGTGTTTCCAGAAGTCCGCGTCTTCCACCGCCACGATGGCGTTGCGCAGAACGGGTGGGATGTCCTTGAAACCCACCACCACTCGCCTCTCGATGGCGAACTCGCCGATCAGCTCGCCATCGCTCGCGAACACCTGGGTGATGATGTTGGGCTCGAAGTCCTCGAGGGAGGCGACCTGGGGGAGATCGCTCTCGTAGGCGAAGAAGATGCCGACCAGGGCGCCCAGGATGATGGCCAGGGCGAAGAGCGCGGTGATGCCGGCGCGGCGGAGTCCTCCGAAGCGGCGGCCGGTCACAGGTGTGGAGGCCATGCCTCAGACTATAGCTCAGCGCTGGCGCTGGCCCGAGGTGCCGCTCCGCGCTCCGACGCTCGGAAAGCCCGGGGGGGCCTACTCCTCTGGCTTCCGATCCCGGCGCACCGCGCGGCCTCCACTCTGGTTCGACGACGACGGCGGTTGCGTGGGGGGAGGCGTACGGGGCTCGACCCGTCGTGGAGGCGCCGCCTCGCGGGGGGCGGCCTCGGGGCGGGTGCGATTGGTGCGGCCCGAGTCGCGGCTGCGACTGGATTCCCCGCCCGACTCGCGTGCCGACTCGCCTTCATCGCGGTTTCCCCGCAGGCGGCTGAGCGGCCGGAACAGCGGACCCAGCAGGTCGCCAGGCCGCTTGCGATCGCTGTCCTCCGAGCGGGCGCGGCCCTGTTCGCGGCTCGTCCCTTGCTGGTCGTCGCGTTTGCGCTCCTCGACCCGGCCTCTGGTCCGGTCGGCAGCCCCGGAAGTCCTGGGTGTCGCCTCGTGGATCGCTCCCGAGTCGCCGTCTCGCTGGGACTCGCGAGGCCGACCGCGCCGCAAGATCTGAGACCGTTCCTGTTCTTGCGCTTCCCGCTCGCTCTCGTAGCGGGTCCGCGCCGTCGGCGCCGGTATCGTGGTCGCCGGATCGCTCCGCAGCTCTGGGATCGTGTCTCCTGGGCGCGGCCGGGTGCGAACCGTCCGCGGCGCCGCGAGCGGCCGCTCGGTCACCGCCAGTTCGCGGGACAGGCGCCGCGCGCCTTCCAGCGGTCGCAGTCGGCCGATCAGGTTCGGCCCGGCGTCCATCCGGCGTCGGGCCAAGTCGCGCGCCCCCATGTCACCGCGACGCGCCACCGTCCACGTCCCACCAGAGAAGGACCCGCGGGGAACCGCCCGATCCCCGCGCCGCTCGTGGATCACCACCGGCCGGTCTCGGTGGCCCAGAGCACTCCATCCCACGTAGTCGTCGCTCATGGCCCAACTGACCCAGGCCGGCCCCCAGCCGCCGGAGGGGATCCAGTACCAGCCCAGCCGGGCCGACCAGCCCCAGCGGCCGTAGTGAGAGACCGCCCAGCCCCAGCTCTCGTTAGGCACCCAGGTCCAGCCGTAGGCGGTCCACACCCAGCGGCCGTCCGAGTAGGGGCGCCAGGAGCCGCTGACGTAGGGCCGCCACACATGGCCCACCTCGACCTCGTAGTACCAGGCGCCGTGCTGTTCCAGCTCCGGGCCGTAGACCGAGACCTCGTCGGGCAGGTACTCCGAGCGCTCGCGGGCCCAGGCCTGGCCGCCCTGCCGGTCCTCGTCCCAACGCGCGAAGTCGTCGAGGTCGCGCCGGTCGAGCGCCCCGGTCCGTCCCACCTCGACGCCGCGGGCAAAGACCTGCTCCCCGGCGCGCACTCGCAGCCGGCGGTCGCCCTCGACCAGCGCCTCACCCTGGTAGACCGCGATCCTGGTTTCCCCCGCCTCTAGCCCCACGCGGTAGACGCCGCCCTCAACCAGGTCGACATAGAGCCCCCCCGGCGCCTCGATCGAGAGGTTGGCCTGGTCGCGTCCCTCCTGCCGTCTAACGATCACGCTCCCGGACCACAGGGCCAGCGCGATGCGATCCTCGCCCCGGCGTTCCTCGTGGGCGGCGTACTCGATCTTGGTGCGGCGGTCGATCCTGAGCAGGGTGCCGTCGGCGAACTGAAACTCACCCCGGCTCTCTCGGTCCGTCCACACCCGGTCGCCGGGCAGGAAGGGGAGGTTGGGAACGGCCTCTTCCGCGACCGCCTCCGCGACCCGCTGGATGGTGACCGTCCCCTCGACATGGAGGACCCGGCCGTGGCGGTAGGAGTCCTGGGCGGAGCCCAGACCCGGCAGGAGGACGGCCAAGGCGGCAAGAGCGAAGCATCGAGCGATCATGTGCTTACCCCGTTTCACCAGCCCACCATGCAATCTCCGCGCCCGTGGCTGGTGATAGCTAAGTGCTGGTGATGCTATGGGTTCTGGAGCGCGCCTTCGGTGGCGCTGTCCCCTGGAGAGCACTCGCTCTGTCTCCGCCGGGCATGGGTACCATCGCCGTTGCTCGCATAAGACCCCGCGCCAGGGGACGGCCTAGCGCCCGGCGCCCGCCTTTCGCAACAGCCGCCCCATCCCCTCGAACAGGGCAGCCAGGTCGTCCGCGGCCTCCGGCGGCGCTTCGATGGCGAGGCCGCCATCGTCGCGGCGCCGGATGGTGAGCCGGGCCAGCAGCCCGCGCACGTCATCCCCCGCAGCGGCTGGGCGCTCCTCGGCCAACGCCAGCGACTGGGCGTCGTCGGGCGCCTCCTGGCCTTCGTCGGCCGCCGCCACCAGTTGGTCCAGCTCCTGCTCGGCCGAACCCTGCGCCTCGGGACTCTCCTCGACCGCCGGCTCCGGCGCCCGCGCCGGCTCGACGAGGTGCTCCAGGCGCGAGAGGAAGGACGACGAGCGCTCGAAGCGGACCTCGTTCGATTCGCCGTCGAACAGGCCGGAGAAGAACGCCTGCTTGTCGGCGACGATGCCGGCGATGCGCGCCTCGATGCTCCCTTCCGTGATCAGGTTGTAGACGTCGATCGGCAGCTTTTGGCCCAAGCGGTAGATGCGGCCGATGCGCTGCTCGAGCACCGCGGGGTTCCACGGCAGGTCGAGGTTGATGCAGCAACTCGCGGCGCGCTGGAGGTTCAGGCCCACGCCGCCCGCGTCGGTGGCGAACAGCACGCAGGTGGCCGGATCGTCGTGGAAGTCCACGATGTTCTGGGTGCGCCGGCGGGCCGCCTCCTGCCCCGTGAAAAAAGCCGCGCGCAAGCCCGCCCCCTCCAGCACGTCCCGGGCTGCCCAGTGCGCCAGCGTGAGCATGCGGCGCCATTGACTGAAGACGACCGCCTTGCGGCCCTGCTGCACCACGACCTGCGCCAGGATCTCGCGCAGGTGGCCGAGCTTAGGGCTCGCCAGCTCCCTGAGCGTCGTCTCGTCCGGCCGCGCCGTGCGCGAGAGCGCCGGCCAGGTGTCTTCGAAGCGGAACTGGGCCATGCCGTTCGCGATGATGCGCTGCGTGGTCAGGTAGCTCATGAGCCTCAGGAACTCGGCCTGCGTGAGTGGCCTGCGCCGCGCCTGGGCCACGAGGCGCGCGATCGGCAGGTCCAGCTCCGCGTGCGCCTCCGCCTGGGCCTCGGTGATCGCCACCGGCACCACGGTGTCGGTGCGCGAGGGGAGCTGGCCGGCGACCTCGCTGCGGCCGCGGCGCAGCAAGCAGCCGGAAAGGCGCGCCCGCAGCGTGTCCAGGTGCCGCGCCCCCACGACTTCCCGCTTCCCGTCCGCGTACTGCGCATGCAGAGGCGTCAGGCGCCACTTGGGCTCGAGCGCCATGTCGTCGACCCAGTCCAGGAGCGAGGCCAGCTCGTCGAGCCGGTTCTCCATGGGCGTGCCGGTGAGCACCAGGCGGTAGACGGGTCTGAGCGCCTTGACGTAGGCGGCCGTCTTGGTCGCCCAGTTCTTGATGCGCTGGGCCTCGTCGAGCACCACCAGGTCGGCCTTCCAGCGTTGAATGAGGTCGAGGTCGCGGAGCACCTGCTCGTAGTTGGTCACCAGGAAGCCGCGCCGGGTGGCGCGATACGCCGCCGCGCGGGCGGCCGGAGTACCGTCGACGATGGCGAGTGGGGTATCGCTGAAAAGCCGCCACTC
>Ga0209342_10008283_pt1 | contig 10417 bp, 7 predicted proteins | sample RifCSP16_2_FD_184023 | JGI IMG/M metagenome (GOLD analysis project Ga0209342, IMG submission 184023) | Soil microbial communities from Rifle, Colorado - Rifle CSP2_sed 16_2 (SPAdes) (version 2) | ecosystem: Environmental > Terrestrial > Deep subsurface > Rock core/Sediment | place: Rifle... | reverse complement strand
AGGTGCCCGAGCGCTACATCTACGGCCGCGCCGTGTTCCGCTTCTGGCCCTTCGGTCGACTGGGTCCCATCCACTGAGCGCCCTCCGCCGGCTTCACCCCGGGCGGCGGGGTGAAACTGCCGTCGGAGAGGACATGACACGGCCGGGCGACCGCAGTTAAGCTTCGGGGGACTCGGCATGTCCATGTCATCGCGCGGAGAGCAAGCGCGGGCCCTGCTGGCGCTGGAGGATGGGACGGTCTTCGAAGGCCGCTCGTTCGGGCGGCGTGGCGAGACCACGGGAGAGGTGGTCTTCAACACCGCCCTCTGCGGGTATCAGGAGGTCCTCACCGACCCTTCCTACGCCGGCCAGATCGTGACCATGACCTACCCCCACATCGGCAACTACGGCGTGAACCGCGAGGACGTGGAGTCCGCGCGGCCCCAGGTGGCGGGGTTCGTGGTGCGCGAGATCTCGGGCGTCACCTCCTCCTGGCGGGCCGCCGGAGGCCTCGATCAGTGGCTCGACGAGCATGACATCGTCGGGATCAGCGAGATCGACACCCGCGCCCTCACCCGTCACCTCCGCACGCACGGGGCGAAGCGCGGCGCGATCTCCACCCAGGACCTCGACCCCGGCTCGCTCGTCGCCCGGGCTCGGGCCTCGCGCTCGATGGTGGGGCTCGACCTCGCCCGCGAGGTGACGTGCGAGAAGCCCTGGGCGTTCGACGCCGGGGTCGAAGGCCCGAGCGCCGCGCAGTGGCTGGTGCCGACGCTCAAGCCGCGGCCGGGAAACGGGCGGCGGTTGGACGAGGAGCGCTTCCGCGTCGTGGCCTACGACTTCGGGTTGAAGCGGAACATCCTGCGCAACCTCGCCGCCGCCGGGTGCGACGTCACGGTCGTTCCGGCGACGACAGGGGCCCAAGAGGCGCTGGCCCTCTCGCCGGAGGGGATCTTCCTCTCGAACGGACCCGGTGACCCCGAGCCGTGCACATACGCCATCAAAGCGGCCAAGGTCTTCGTCGACCGGCTGCCTGTCTTCGGGATCTGCCTCGGTCACCAGATCCTCGGGCTCGCCTGCGGGGGGCGAACGTACAAGCTCAAGTTCGGCCACCGGGGGGCGAACCATCCGGTGAAGAACCTGATGACGGGGCAGGTCGAGATCACCTCCCAGAACCACGGTTTCGCCGTCGATCCGTCGCTGTTCGAGCGAGCGGAGGTCGTCCAGACCCATGTCAACCTGAACGACGGGACGGTGGAGGGCTTCCGTCTGCGGGACCGCCCCGTGCTGTCTGTCCAGTACCACCCCGAGGCCAGCCCCGGGCCGCAAGACAGCCACTACCTCTTCGAGGAATTCGTGACCATGATGCGCGCGCGCCGCGCCGCCGACCAGCCGGCGAAGGCCGTGAGGCACCGGTAGATGCCCAGGGATCCCTCGATCCGCTCCGTGCTCGTGATCGGCTCCGGGCCGATCGTCATCGGGCAGGCCTGCGAGTTCGACTACTCGGGGACGCAGGCAATCAAGGCTCTCCGCAAGGAGGGGATCCGGGTGTCGCTCGTCAACTCGAACCCCGCCACGATCATGACCGACCCCGAGTACGCCGACCGCACCTACGTGGAGCCGCTCACGCCGGAGACCCTCGAGGCCATCCTCGAGCGCGAGCGGCCGGACGCGCTCCTCCCCACCGTCGGCGGGCAGACCGCGCTCAACCTCGCGGTCGAGCTCTCGCGCCGTGGCGTCCTCGATTCTCTCGGGGTGCGCCTCATCGGGGCCAGCCGACAGGCGGTCGAAGTGGGCGAGGACCGCCGGCGGTTCAAGGAGGCGATGATCCGCATCGGCCTCGCGGTCCCCGCGAGCGGCTTCGCGAAGAGCCTCGCCGAGGCCCGGCTGGTCCTCGAGCAGACGGGGCTGCCGGCGGTGGTCCGGCCCTCCTTCACCCTCGGGGGGACGGGAGGAGGGATCGTCTACAACCTCGAGGAGTTCGAAAGCGTCGTCTCCCGCGGGCTCGAGCTCTCCCCCGTGCACGAAATCCTCATCGAGGAGTCCGTGCTCGGCTGGAAGGAGTACGAGCTTGAGGTGATGCGCGACAAGGCGGACAACTTCGTTGTCATCTGCTCGATCGAGAACTTCGACCCCATGGGCATCCACACCGGGGACTCGGTCACGGTGGCACCCGCCCAGACGCTGACCGACCGCGAGTACCAGCTGATGCGGAGCGCGGCGCGGGCCATCATCCGCGAGGTCGGGGTGGAGACCGGGGGGTCGAACATCCAGTTCGCGGTGGACCCACGGACGGGGCGCATGGCGGTCATCGAGATGAACCCCCGCGTCTCGCGCTCCTCCGCCCTCGCCAGCAAGGCCACCGGCTTCCCGATCGCCAAGATCGCGGCCCTCCTCGCCGTCGGCTACCGCCTCGACGAGATCCAGAACGACATCACCCGCGTGACCCCCGCCTCCTTCGAGCCCGCGATCGACTACGTGGTGGTGAAGATCCCGCGCTGGGCGTTCGAGAAGTTCCCCGACGCAAGCCCCGTCCTGGGCACGCAGATGAAGTCGGTGGGGGAGGTCATGGCCATCGGCCGGACCTTCAAGGAGGCCCTGCAGAAGGGCCTGCGGGGGCTCGAGACCGGCATCAGCGGCTTTGCCCGCGGCGACCTCGACGACACCCGGATCAAGGAGAAGCTGCTCAACCCCGACCCCGACCGCGTCTTCTACGTCAAGCGGGCGCTCGACCTCGGCTGGTCCCACGACGAGGTCCACCGCATGACCGGTATCGACCCCTGGTTCCTCGACCAGCTCCAGCAGATCGTGGAGATGGAGAGACGGGTCATTAGGCTGGGGGGTGCTGCGTCGCACCCCCCAGACCCCCCGCTCGCTTCGCGGGAGTCAATCCCGCTCCGCTCGCAGCCCGTTGCTTCCGGTGCCAGTATTCTCGGAGGCATCGATGCCGAGACTCTCCGTCAGGCCAAGCGCATGGGCTTCTCCGACGCCCGGCTCGGGCAGCTCTTGGGGGCGAGCGAGGCGGTGGTGCGGGCGGCCCGAAAGGCGGCCGGCATCGAGCCCGTCTACAAGCGGGTGGACACCTGCGCGGCGGAGTTCGCGTCATTCACCCCGTATCTCTACTCGACCTACGAGCGCGAGTGCGAGGCCGACCCCACCGAACGGAAGAAGGTGGTCATCCTCGGCAGCGGCCCCAACCGCATCGGGCAGGGGATCGAGTTCGACTACTGCTGCTGCCACGCCTCCTTCGCCTTCAAGGAGGAGGGGTACGAGACCATCATGATCAACTGCAACCCGGAGACGGTCTCGACCGACTACGACACCTCCGATCGGCTGTACTTCGAGCCCCTCGCTTTCGAGGACGTCATGAACGTCATCGAGAAGGAGAGGCCGGAGGGCGTCGTGATCCAGTTCGGGGGCCAGACCCCGCTCCGCCTCGCCCTGCCCCTGCACCGCGCCGGGGTGCGAATCCTCGGGACGAGCCCGGACGCGATCGATCTCGCCGAGGACCGCAGGCGCTTCAGCGCCCTGCTCGATGAGCTCGCCATCCCGCAGCCCGAGAGCGGGACCGCGACCTCGCTCGAAGAGGCGAAGGCGGTGGCGGAGAGGATCGGCTATCCGGTGCTCGTGCGCCCGTCCTACGTGCTCGGCGGGCGGGCCATGGCCATCGTCTACGACGCCGGCCGGCTGGAGAACTTCGTCCGGGAGGCGGTGAAGGCCTCGCCCGAGCATCCCATCCTCGTCGACCGCTTCCTCGAGGACGCCTTCGAGGTGGACGTGGACGCCCTCGGCGACGGGGAGCGGGTGGTCATCGGAGGGATCCTGCAGCACATCGAGGAGGCGGGGATCCACAGCGGCGACTCGGCGATGGTGCTGCCGACCTACAAGATCACGGCGCCCCACCTGGAGACGATCCGGCAACACACGCGGCGGCTGGGGCTGGCCCTGGGCGTCAAGGGTCTGATGAACGTCCAGTACGCGATCAAGAACGATGTCGTCTACGTCCTGGAGGTCAACCCCCGCGCCTCGCGGACGACCCCGTTCGTGAGCAAGGCGACGGGCGTGCCCCTGGCCAAGGTCGCGGCCCGGATCATGGCCGGCCGAACGCTCGCCGAGATGGGGCTCTTGGCCGACCTCGAGGTGAACCGGATCTTCGTCAAGGAATCGGTCTTCCCCTTCCTGAAGCTCCCCGAGGCCGACATACTGCTCGGGCCGGAGATGAAGTCCACGGGCGAGGTCATGGGGATCTCCACCGACTTCGGGATCGCCTTCGCGAAATCTCAGCAGGCGGCGGGCTACCGGATCCCGACCTCGGGCACCGTGTTCATCTCCGTCAACGACTTCGACAAGCCGGGGGTTCTCCCGCACGCCCGAGCCCTCCACGACCTGGGCTTCGACATCCTGGCTACGCGCGGGACCGCCGAGTACCTGAACGCCAAAGGCGTGCCGGTGGAGATGGTCTACAAGGTGAACGAGGGGCGGCCGAACGTGGTCGACTTCATCAAGGACGGCCGGATCCGGATCGTCTTCAACACCCCCCTCGGCGGGGAGTCGTTCTACGACGACGGCGCGATCCGCAAGAGCGCCACCCTCCACAACGTGCTCGTGGTGACGACGCTCACCGCCACCGCGGCCACGGTCCAGGCCATCCGTGCGCTGCGGGAGCGCGCCCTCGACATCGTGAGCCTGCAGGAGATTCATTCTGGGACCCCCCCCTCGCTCGCCAAAGCGACGCGCGGTCCCTCACAGCTCGTGACCGATACCTCCAGGCCGAAGTGAAGCGGCTCTACCTCGCCCTCTCCGGTGGCGGCGCCCACGCCGCGGCGCATTGCGGGGTGCTGCGCCGGCTCGACCGCGAGGGGATCGAGGTCGCGGGCCTCGCCGGCGTCAGCGGGGGAGCCCTCGTCGCCGCGGCCTGGGCGGGAGGGGCCGACCTCGACCGCCTGGTCGCTCAGGCCGCCAACCTCCATCCCTGGATGTGGGTGCGGGGCTGGGGCGGGGGGCTCCTCTCGGGCAGCAAGCTGGGCGCGCTCATCGACGAGTACCTGCCGCAGGCGCGCTTCGAAGGCCTGCGCGTCCCGGTCGTGGTCGTGGCGACCGACGTCGACACCGGGGAGGCGGTGGTCTTCCGGGCGGGCAGCGTCCGCGACGCCGTGCGTGCGTCCTGCAGCTTCCCTGGCATGTTCCCGCCCTTCTTGTGGAACGGGAGGCGTCTGGTGGACGGGGGGGTGTCCGAGGTGGTTCCCGTGCGCCGGGCCCGGGAGCTGGCGGGGGAAGCGGGGCTGGTGCTGGCGGTGGACTGCAACGCGGGGGGGAAGTGGCCGGCGGCGGACTCGTTCATCGCCCTCGCGCTCCGGGCGGGGCTGACGGTGGTCCGCGGCCGGACGCGGGGCGAGCTAGCGGGGGCCGACCTCGTCATCGCGCCGCAGATCGGCGAGTCCAGCTGGATGCGGCCGCAGCGGATCCCACACCTGGCGATCGCGGGCGAGGAGGCGCTCGCGGAGGCCCTCCCGGAGCTGCGACGGCTGCTCGAGACGTGAGCCGCTATCGCCGCTCGAGGACGACGAGCGTCTCCTTCGCTTTCTGGGCGAGCGGGCTCTGCGGGTACTCCCGCACGATGACCTGCAGGGTCCGGGCCCCCTCGTCGCGACGTCCCCAGGAGACGTAGGTGCGCCCGAGGACGAACAGCAGCTTGGGCTCGTCCTCGCCCCGCGGCTGGAGCGACAGCGCGTCCTTGATGAGCCCCTCTGCCTCCGCGTACCGGCGGTCGTAGTTCTGGACGATGGCGAGGAGCATGCGCGAGCGACGACGCTCGGCGACCGGCTCCTCCGCGTCGTCCGCGATCGCCCGCTGGAGCAGATCCCGGCTCTCGTCGTAGTACTCCTGCTCGAAGAGGTGCTGGCCGATGGCGGCGAGAGCGCGGGGATCCTCCGGATCGCGCTCCAGCGCCGCCTCCCACTCCATCACGCGGCGGGCGGTCCGCAGGGCGGCGTCCATCGTGCGGGGGAACTGCCCCGGGCCCTGGAAGCCGTTCAGGCGGTACACCTGGCGCCCGCCCGGGGAGAGGAAGAGGATGGTCGGCAGCGAATGGACGTCGTACCGGAGGGCGATCTCGGTCTCCCGACCCGGCCCCTCCGCGTTCACCTTGACGGCGACAAACTCTCGAGCCCGGTTCGCCACCTCCCGGTCGGCGTAGGTCGTGCGGTCGAGGAGGTGACACCAGGTGCACCACTCGGCCCAGAAGTCGACGATCACGGGCTTGCCCAGCTTCCGGGCGCGCTTCATCGCCTTGTCGAAGTTGTGCTCGAACTCGATCCCGGTCGGGGAGGCGGGGCCGACGAGGAGGAGGGTCAGGGCCAGGACGGCCGTCATCGGGTCACCCGACCGAGTGCGGGCACCGTCAGCCGGCAGGCCTGGCCGTGGGCGTCGAAGAGGGCCTGGAAGGACACGGCGCGGTTCCAGAAGGACTCGGGGTGCCACTGGACGCCGATCACGAACGGGAGCTCGGGGAACTCGATGCCCTCGATGAGACCGTCCCTCTCGGAACGGGCCGAGACGACCAGGCCGCGCCCGAGCCGCCCCACGGCCTGATGGTGAAAGCTGTTTACGGAAACTGTCACTCGACCCAGAACCTCGTGCAGACGGCTTCCCGGGACGATGTCGACCCGGTGGACCCTCCGCCACCTCCGGCCGGGGGCATCGTGATCGATGCCCCCCTCGAACTCTGACGGGATGTCCTGTACCAGTGTTCCCCCCATCGCAACGTTTAACACCTGGTGTCCCCGACAGATAGCCAGGATCGGCAGCTCACGGCGGAGGGCCTCGACGACGAGGGCCAGCTCGAAGTCGTCGCGTCGCCTGTCGACGCGGCGTAGTCGGGGATGGGGCGCGTCCCCGTACAGCGCCGGGTCCACGTCCACCCCTCCGGAGAGGACGAGGCCGTCGAGCCGCTCGAGGACTCCGGTCGCGTCCTCCGGTCTCCCCGCGGGGAGGCCGACAGGGACCGCCCCCGCCTGCTCCACCGAGCGGACGTAGTCCTGTCTCAGCACCTGCAGGCCCCTCCGCCGGTCGTCGTCGCCGAGGGTGATCCCGATGAGGGGCCGCATCACATCCGCTCCGGGACCGGGATGCCGAGCAGGCCCAGCAGGACCTCCATCTGCCGGACGAAGCCGTCCACGACCAGCGTCCGGAACGCCCGGCGATCCTCGCTCTCGGCGTAGAGAACCGAGTACGAGGGCTTCTGGTAGTAGGAATGGAAGGCCTGGGCGACGGCGAAGGCGTGCTTCGCGGCGAGCGCCACGTCCTCGGCACGGATGGCCTGCTCTGCGATCTCGTCGGTGCGGCTCATCAGGACGAGCAGCGACCAGACCTCGTCGCCCTCGTCGCCCTCGAAAAACGGGGCGAGGTCGCACGAGAGGGCCCGCTTCACGAGTTCGGCCCGGCGATGCCCCTCCGCCTCGAGCTTGGTGAAGATGTTCCGGGCGCGCACGACCGCGTTCTGTATGTAGGGCCCCGTCTCGCCCACGAAGGCCAGCGCCTCCGCCATGTCGAAGGTGATGACCCGTGTCCTCGAGAACTTCAACAGGAAGTAGCGCAGCGCCCCCGCCGCGACGTCGCGGGCGGTGGCCTCGCGCGCGGCGGGGTCGCGGGCGGGGTCCCGGGCGTCGACCTCCGCCCGCGCCTTGGCCTCGAGGGCGTCCATGAGGTCGTCCGCCTTCACCCCGAGCCCCTTTCGGCCGGAGACCTTGATCGCCGTTTCCTCCTCCGCCACGTCGTAGCCCAGCTCCCGCGCGGTGGCGGGGGAGAGGACGACCTTCTCGTAGGCGAGATGGTGCGAGCCTGCCGCCTCCGCCGCATAGCCGAGGGCGGCGACGCCCGCTTTCACCACCCGCTGCGGATACGATTGCCCGACGTCGATGACGTTGTAGACAGTCTGTGCGTGGCCGAAGCACGGCGCACCGGGCTCGCCGTCGCCGCTCGTCGTCGCCCACAGCACGTGGCCGTCGGGATCGGTCCGGTGCCGACGATAGCGAAAGTCCCGGTCGAGGCGGCCGAGCTTCCAGAGCTGGTAGGCGATGTCCTTGCCGGTGTAGGTGACGGTGCCGTTCGACCGCACGATGACCTTGTCGTCCTCACCCATGCGGCGCCCCTTGGGCCCCAACGACGGTGCCCCTTCGGGCTTTTCAACCAAGCCGGCATCGCCCTCCATCGGCAACACCCAGCAGCCCGCGTTCTTGCCCTCCGTCTCGAGCCGGATGGCTCCCTTCTCCTTGAGGAGCTCGAAGGCCCGGTCCCAGAAGTGCAGCCGGAGGATGTCGCTCTCGTGGGCGAGGAGGTCGTAGCGTATGCCCAGGCGGGCCATGGTCGCAAGGTGGCAGTCCACGATTCGTCCGGCGACGCGGGCGGCGAGGAGCGCGGTGTCGTTCTCGCCCTCCTCTATGGCGTGGAGCACCCGGCCCTGGAGACCCCGGTTCTCCTCGTCGGCGGCGTAGAAGTCGCCCACGCGGGCGTAGAGATCCCAGCAGTAGTGGTCGAACTTCCCGTCGATCCGCTCGACCTCGGCGAGCGTCTTGCCTTCCAGGTGAAGGAGGCCAACCACGACGTCCGCCACCTGGACGCCGGTGTCGTCGATGTAGTTCTGGACGCCGACGTCGTGGCCCCGGTGGCGGAGGAGGTGCACGAAGGTGTCGCCGAGGCAGGCGTTGCGCAGATGGCCGACGTGAGCGGCCTTGTTGGGGTTGATGCTCGTGTGCTCGACGATGGCTCGCCCGCGCCGCCTCGGCGCCGGCGGCCGCGTCACGAGGCGCTGGTGGAGCTCACGCGCGAAGCCCCCGCGCTCGAGGAAGAGGTTCACGTAACCCCCGCCCGCAACCTCCGCCCGGCGCACTCCGGGGGCGGAGCCGAGCTCGACCGCCAGTCGCTCCGCGATCTCTCGCGGCTTGCGACGCAGCGTCTTCGCAAGATCGAAGGGGGCAGTGAGGGCGAGATCCCCGAGGGCGAGGCGGGGCGGGTACTGGAAGGCGACGGCGGGGAGGTCGACCCCGAAGGCGGCCCGCGTTGAATCTCGCACCACCGCCGCCAGGCGCTCCTGGAGCACCAGAATCACAGCCTATAATCTTAGCCTCCCGGCGCGGTTGCCCGCGCCGCTTCACGTTTTTTTGCGCGTGAGCGAGCCCCGAGCGGTCCCGTCGGTTCCCTGGAGGAGCGTGGCGCTCCCCGCCGAGCACGGCGGGTGGGGCTTCCTCGCCGAGCCCGCCGTGCTGGGTCTCGCCCTCTCGCCGTCCGCGGCGGGAGCCGCTCTCGCGCTGGCCGCTCTCGCCGCCTTCCTCCTCCGTCACCCCTTTCGCCTCCTTCACCTGGGCCGCCGCCGCGGCGCGTTTCATCCGCGCACCGCGCTCGCCGCGCGTGTCATGCTGCTCGAGGCGTCGGCCGCGCTAGCCCTCGTCTTGCTGGCGGTTTCCCTCGCCCGCGCGCCCTTCTGGCCGGCGCTCGCTCTCGCGGCGCCGGCCGCGCTCGTGGCCCTCTTCTACGACGTCCGCGGTCGCAGCCGGGAGGCGGTGGCGGAAATCGCGGGTGCGCTCGCCCTCGCCGGCTCCGCGCCCGCGATCGTCCTCGCCGGCGGCGGGCCTCCCGGCCCTGCCCTCGGCGGCTTCGCATTGCTCGGGCTGCGGGCCGCGACGTCGGTGCTGTACGTCCGCGCGCGGCTCCGCCTCGACCGCGGGCAGAAAGCACCTCGAGCGGCCGCCCTCGCCAGCCATGCCGTCGCCGTCGTCGCCGCGACGGGGCTCGCCCTCGTCGGCGTGGCGCCCTGGCTCGGCGCCGTCGGCCTCGCCCTCCAACTCGCTCGCGCTCAGTACGGACTGTCGAGATGGCGGCGTGCCGTCCGGCCGCAGGTGCTCGGCTACCAGGAGCTGGTGTGGGGTGTTCTGAACCTGATCCTGCTCATCCTCGGCTACCGGCTCGGCCTGTAGCGAGCGGGCGGCGCTGCTATCATCAAGTAATGGGGCCTCTCGCTCTCGTCTTGGTGTCGGTGGTCGCGGTGGCGCCGCGGCACTTCGATCTGGTCGCCTCGTTCGTCCCGCCGGGCAAGCCGGGGGCGAGCGGGGCGGTCGCGGTGACGTTCCGCGCTCTCGACCCCGACGTTCGCCTCAACGAGACGCCGGCGCCGAGGCTCAAGCTCGACCTCGCACAGTCCGTGCTCGTCGACCGGCAGACACCGGCTCCGTCTCACGTCCCCGACTACGATCCGCTCACCGCCAGGTACCTCGATCTCGCCAAGCCGGTCCGCTTCCCGGTCGCCTTCGCCCCCGCGGCGCCGAGGGGAGTGCACACGGTGAAGGCCGCGGTCGTCTACTTCTACTGCTCGATGTGTGAGGCCTGGTGCCGGCGCGGGACGAGCGACATCGAGGTCGAGGTGACCGTCCCCTGATCGCTCAGA
>Ga0209342_10008282_pt1 | contig 10417 bp, 9 predicted proteins | sample RifCSP16_2_FD_184023 | JGI IMG/M metagenome (GOLD analysis project Ga0209342, IMG submission 184023) | Soil microbial communities from Rifle, Colorado - Rifle CSP2_sed 16_2 (SPAdes) (version 2) | ecosystem: Environmental > Terrestrial > Deep subsurface > Rock core/Sediment | place: Rifle... | reverse complement strand
GTCTCGCGATTCCATGTCTTGTCGTATCAGACCGGGGCGCTCGATCGGACCTACTGGCTCGGCCGGCCGATCTCGAAGTCGCCGCTCGACTGCTGGACCTACCAGGAGATCATCCATGAGCTTCGCCCCGACCTCATCGTCGAGACCGGCACGTACCTGGGCGGCTCCGCCTCGTTCTTCGCGGCGATGTGCGACCTGGTCGGGCACGGCGAGATCGTGACGATCGACGACCGCGAGCGCGTCACCTTTACCCACCCGCGCGTTACTGCCCTGATCGGGGACTCGACGAGCGACAGCATCCTCGCACGCGTCGCCGCGCGGGCCGCGCGCTCGAAGCGTGTGCTCGTCACGCTCGACGCTGATCACCGAGCAGAGCACGTCGGGCGGGAGCTTCGGGCATACGCCCCCTTCGTGACGCTGGGAAGCTATCTGGTGGTCGAGGACACGAACGTGAACGGACATCCGGTCTTCCCAGACCACGGGCCCGGACCGATGGAAGCGCTTCGAGAGTTCCTGGCGGAGACGGATGAGTTCGCCCCGGACCCCTCACGCGAGAAGTTCTTGCTCACCTACTTCCCGGGCGGCTGGCTGAAGCGGGTGCGGCCAGCTCGTTGAGCTGGCCGCGTGGCTTCCTCCGCCTAACGGTCGGCGCCGTGGCCGCGAGCAGTGTCGTCCTCAGCTCCGTCCCGCGTATCTGGCTCGCCGAGGGCGGGCTGCCAAACGTGTTTCGGCCCTTCGTCTGGAGCGACCTTTACCTGAGCTACGAACAGCTGTTGGGGCCGGGCCGCATCCCGTACTGGGACACGGTCTTCTACTACCCGCCCATGGTCGGATATGTCGCCGGGCTCTTCTCCTTCGTCGCGCCGAATGCCATGACCTACCTGGCGCTGTGGACGCTGCTGCTGGCCGCGGCCGCCGGCCTAGGTGGCTGGCTGCTCGCCGGCATCACCAATGCGCGCACAGCACTGGTCTATTGGTCGCTCTCGCCGCAGCTCCTCCTCTACGGCGGCGCGAACTTCGACGTCCTGCCTACGCTGGTCGTGGTCTCTGCCATCCTCCTCGCCCGAAGAGGCCGTCAGCTCGCCGCGCTGGGCCTGCTCGCCGTTGGCACTCTGCTGAAGGCATTCCCCGCGGCAATCGCTCCGCTTGAGCTCGACCGCATGCGCCGGGACAAGATGCGGCTTGCCATCGGCGCGGCCTGGTTCGGCGGGGTCGGCCTTCTCCTGGCGCTCCCGAGCCTGCTGGCCGAACACCCCAGCACGATCAGCGTGCCCCAGTACGCGCAGCGTTCGAACTTTGAGTCCGTTTGGGGCCTGGCCGCCGAGGTTGCGGCCGCGACCGGGGGCCAGCCCGCCGTGCTAGCGGTGGGTGCCATGTCCGTCATCGGCCTGTTCGCCACGTATCTGTTCGGCGTGCTCCCGCAGGGGCGGAGGGTTCGCGATCCAGCGGTCGGCGCGGGGCTCGCCGTGGTCGCGGTGCTGCTGTGGTCACGCCTCTTTTCGCCGCAGTACACGCTTTGGATGCTTCCCTTCTTCGTCCTTCTCGGCCTGCCGCGGCGGCTGTTCGTGGCGCTGTCGCTGGTGGACGTCCTCGTGTTCCTCACCATCTACCCGCTCACGCTCATTCGCTGGGCCCCGGAAGATCCGGGTGCGGTGGTCCTGCTCGGGGTCCTTGGGGGTGCGGTCGCGCTCCGCCACTTGGTCCTCATCGCCGTGTGGCTCAGGATCTCTCGCGCGGCGAGCGCCGCGCGGGAAGAGGCGACCGCCTGACCGAAGCGGCGCGCCAGCAGTGGCTCGGCGGTCGCGGCGGTCGACGGCGTGCCTTCGGTGCGCGATCGGGACGGAGCGCTGGACGTCGAGTACGACGAGACGATCATCGGGGAGAACAAGCTCGTCGAGATCTCGCGGACGCATCAGGGCGAGGTCGCCACGCCTGCGACGCTCGCTCATCCGACCTCGAACACCGGCATGGGTCCGACCCGCTAGCCAGGCGACCACCCCGTGATGGTCGCCCGCTCCACGGCGATCGGAGGGCAGAGACATACGACGGACCCCATCCCATTCGAGGTCCACCAATCCCGCGCGAGCCGCTGCGGACCCAGCGCCTTGATGCCCGCGAAGAGGTCGAGCGCGCTCATCGTGAAGCGGACGTTCGCGAGCGCCCCGACGATCCGGCCGTCCTCGATGAGGAACGTCCCGTCGCGCGACGTTCCCGTCATGGTCGCCCGCCGCGGATCGGGAATGTTCGTGTAGTGGAAACGCGTGATCAGGACACCTCGCTCGACCCGGCCGATGAGCTCGTGACGCGTCGCCGTACCACCCTTCATGGTCAGGTTGCCGGCGTGCCCGCCACGCTGGTACCGCGTCGGGTCAGCTGCGTGGCCCGTCGACCGCGCACCCAGCAGCTTCGCGCCCGTACGGTCGTATACGGGCGAGCGCGCCACGCCGCGCTCGACGAGCGTGACACGCCGCTTCGGCGTGCCCTCGACGTCGAACGGGATCCCGAGCGTGCGCGGGTCGAGCGCGTCCTCGTGGAGCGTGAATTCCGCGCCCGTCACCTGCTCCCCGATGCGGCCGCTCATGAACGAGCGGCCCTCCTTCACGGCCTGCGCGCCGAGACCCGTGAGCGACAGCACTCGGAGGATCTCCGCGACCGCGAGCTCCTCGAAGACGGCCTCGTAGTCACCGGGCGGCAGGACCGACCGGTCGCGGTCCAGGCGGCACTTGAGGGTCGCCCGGAGGGCCACGTCGGCGGGATCGAGCGCGCCGAGGCGACTCGCGAGATCCTCCGCGAAGCCGCTGCCGGCGTCGCTCTGCACCAGCGCGCGGACGTACGCCAGCGTCGCCGGCGCGTAGACAGCGACGCCTCGCGAGCTCACGACGGCGTCCTCGGTCACGTCGATCTGGTGCGTCCCCGCGGCGCGCAGGCCGGCGCGCTCGACGGCATCGCAGATGACGGCGATCGCGGCCGCCTGATCGGCCGCGGTCGCCTCCGCGGTCGCCGCGTCGAACGCGCGCTGCTCGGGCGTGGGCTCCGGATCCGCCAGCCCGGGCCAGTCCTCGTTCGGCGGCAGGTGGCGCGCAAGCTCCGCGGCGTCCGCGAGCGCGCGCCGCAGGCCATCCACCGCGAGACCGTTGGTCGTCACGGTCCCGACCGCGCTGCCGATGACCGCCCGCGCCTGCACGTGGATCTCGTCCGAGAGCGCGTTCTGGTGGATGGACGACCGCGAGTACCGCGTGATCGCGGCCCGGCGCCGGTGGACCCAGAGCTCGGCCTCGTCGGTGGGCGCGTCGCGGAGCGCCGAGCGCAGAACGTCCAGCAGACGATCCGCACCCAGGAGCGACGCCCGGTCCACGACCGTCAGCGCGGTGCCTTCGTCGCGGTCATCGCGCTGCTACGTTAGCCGGGCGTGACCCCTGAGCTCTCGATCGTCCTCTTCGCGCTCGACGAGGAGCGCAACCTGGAGGTGCTCCTGCCGCGTATCTCTCGGGTGGTCCGCGAGATGGGCGTCGGCAGCGAGACGATCGTCGTGGACGGCGGCTCGCGCGACGGCACAGCCCGGGTCGCCAGGCGGCTGGGTGCCCGCGTGGTCGTGCAGGCGAGCTCCGGGTACGGCGAGGCGCTGCGGACCGGCTTCGAGGCGGCGGCCGGCGAGCACGTGATCACCATGGACGCCGACCTCTCGCACGGCGCCGACGTGATCCCCCGCCTATGGGCGGCCCGCGACCCGGCGGGCCTCGCCGTTGCATCCCGGTACGTGGCCGGAGGGACCGCACGCATGGGTCGCGTGCGCCTGATCCTCAGCCGGCTGCTCAGCGCGGTCTTCTCCCGCGGTCTCTCGGTCCGGGTCCGCGACGTCTCCAGCGGCCTGCGGATCTATCCGGCGCGAGCGCTCGAGACGCTCGCCGCGACAGCCGATGACTTCGACATCCTCCCTGAGCTGCTCGTGCGCGCGCACGCCGAAGGATGGCGCATCGTCGAGATCCCCTTCACTTATGAACCGCGGGGCGCCGGCAGCTCTAAGGCCCGCCTGCTTCGTTTGGGTGCGGCGTACGTCCGCACGTTCGTCCGTCTATGGCGCCTACGCAATTCCATCGCGGCCGCCGACTACGACGAGCGCGCGTATGACAGCCCCATCCCGCTTCAGCGCGCGTGGCAGCGCCGACGGCACGAGATCGTGACGCGGCGGGCCGGGGTCCGGGGACAGATCGTCGATATCGGATGCGGGTCGAGCAGGATCCTGCGCGACCTCCCCGGGGCCATCGGCGTCGACGTGTGCTTGCGGAAGCTCCGGTACATGCGGCGTTACGGCATCCCGCTGGTCCAGGGGTCGATCTTCGCGCTGCCCTTCCGCGAGCGCTCGGTGGATGTGGTCGTCTGTTCCGAGGTCATCGAGCACATACCCGGTGGACCCGGGCCGTTCGCGGAGATAGCCCGCATCCAGAGGCCAGGAGGGATCCTCGTGCTCGGCACGCCCGACTACGGAAGGTGGAGCTGGCGCATGCTCGAGGCGCTGTACCGCGTGTTCGCTCCCGGTGGCTATGCCGACGAGCACATCACGCACTACACGCACCACGGACTGGTGGCGACGCTGAGCACGATCGGATATCGCCACGTGCGGACGGACTACGTGCTGGGCTCCGAGATGATCCTTACGTTCGAGAGGCGATGAGCCAGGGCGACGAGCAGCGCGGTCGCGATCGGCACCAGCGCACTCCAATGCTCCTGTCCGCGCGAGATCCCCAGTGCGAAGAGCGACCATGGCATCAGGCAAGCCACGGCCACCGTGACCGCCAGCATCACCGGCCGACGCGCTCCCGCCATGCGGTCTGAAAGAGAGAGCGCCACGGCCCACGGGAACGCGAGCGCCAGGAAGTCGTAGCTCCAGATATGCGGCATCGCGAAGATCGACAGGGGAAGCGCGAGCGCGGCGAACGCGACGCGACCGAGCGGCCGACGGCCCACGACGACCGCGACCGCGAGGATGGAGGCGGCGATCAGCGCGGGCGCCCACGCGACCGTTCCCAGGACGTCGTTCGCCAGCCCCCACGCGGTCGGAAGCAGGCCCGCGTAGCCGAGACGTCGGGCAGCGACCTCGTCGAGCCATCCGGCCATCCAGGTCGGCCTCACCGCGAGCGAAGCCGCCGTGAGCAGGCCCAGGGCCACCACCGCGCCGCCAAGCGCCCTCCGGCGCCCGGCCAGCGCTTCGCGGAGCACGACCGCGGGAACGAAGGCGCCGGCTATCTGCGGCTTGAGGACGAGCGCTCCCAGCAGGGCTCCGGCGAGACCGTCGCGACCCACGGAGAGCAGGCGGACCCCGGCGCCGAGGAGCCCCAGCAGCAGGCCGCTCATCTGGCCGCCGACCACGAGCAGCCAGAACGGCTGGGACGAGATGACCAGGGCCGCGAATACGGGCGCGGCGCGCGCTGATCCGCTGGCGGCGCCCCAGATCCAGCGCATCCCGAGGAGGACGGCTCCGATCGATACCGCCATCCAAAGCGAGGCCGAGAGCTCGAGTGGCAGGAGCCCGAACGGCAGCATGACCACCGCCGCCCAGAGCGGCGAGGCGTAACGGGCGACGCACGAGGACGTGCTGGTGCCCCGGAAAGGATCGGGGTAGCGGCCCTCGATCACCGGGCGCCACACAGCCGGGTCGTACGGATCGGCCCCGGTCGCGGCGAGGCGCGCGCCCTCGCGCAGGCAATAGAAGTCCGCGGTGCGGTACCAGAGCGCCCCGTTAGCCGCGACCCAGCCGTCGACGACTATCCCGATGATCACGAGCGCGGCGAGCGCTCGCGACCTGCTCATGCGGATGGCGTCACGACACGACCTCGAGCGGCAGGTCGCGGAACCGGGCGTGGGCCGCACCGTGGGCCACGCGCATCAGCTGCAGCGGCTCCCCCTTCGCGCACGAGAGGAAGCCGTGCAGCTCCCAGTCGTCCGCGACGCCGTCGCAGCGTCCCCAGAAGTCCGGGGTCAGTGACTGGAAGGCGACACCGCGCACATGGCCCTGCACCTCGCCGTGCCTGACCACGCGCGCGACCTGCGCGCTGAAGTGGAAGTTCTGCCGCTTGTCGTCGAGCGAGTACGAGGCCGGGGACTGGAGCAGGAGGCCGTCGTCGATCTCCTTCACGAGGTCGTCGAAGCGCCGGTCGCCCGGCTCGAGGCTCACGTTGACCATGCGAACGATCGGCTGGTGCTGCCACCCCTCCGCGCGCGCCGATCCGCCGCTCGCCGGGATCCCGAGCGCACCCGCGGTCTCGCGCGACGTCAGATAGCCGACGAACGTGCCGCGCTCGATGAGAGGGGTCCGCGTGGCCGGAACGCCATCGTCGTCCCAGCCGAACGTGCCCATCCCTCCGGGAACAGTGGCGTCGGCCGTGATGGAGACGTGGTCGGACCCGTATCGCAGCCTGCCGCGGTCGTCCGGCCACATGAACGTGGTCCCCGCGAAGGCGACCTCGTGTTCGAGGACGCGGTCCGATTCCGTGGGATGCCCGCAGGACTCGTGGACGAGCAGGGCGAGGAAGGGCTGGTCGAGGATCACCGTCGTCGGCCGGGCATCCGCGAGTGGCGCGTCCAGGATGGCCTCGGCGTCCTCGCGATATCGCGCGGCTGTCTCGACCATGCGCTCTTCCTCGACGAACTCCCACCCGGCCTGTCGGGCGTTCCGCATGTCGTAGCGCTGCGCGGGCTTGACGCCGGCCCTCAATGCGAGCACGGACAGCGTCGTCGACGTCTCCACGATCTCTTGCTCGACGTCGGTCCCCTCGCTCGTGACGAGCCGCTTCCTCGTGCGGTACGCGGTGACGCCGGCGCGTGTCGTCCGGGCGTTCGGCCCGCGCAGCGCAGCATCGGCCTCGCGGACGAGCGCGATGCGCTCGGCCATCGGCACGGCGAAGGGATCGGTGCGGAGCGGCGTGCGGTAGATCCCGCGCTGTGGCGTGCAGGGCGCGAGGGTCACGGTGCGCCGCCGCACGCTCGCCGACGCCTCGGCGCGGCGCATCGCCTCGTCGACCAGGGTCCGCGCCGCGGCTTCTCCCGCGCGGTCGCTCGCAGCGAACCCCCAGGCGCCGCGATGCAGGATGCGAAGCCCGATACCGCGGTCGGATGCGCGATCGATGCCCTCGACCTCACCGTCCTTGACGTTCACGGCCTCCTGTTCGCGCTCGACGTGGCGCGCGTCCGCGTACGACGCGCCCCGGCGCGTCGCCTCCGACACCACGTCTTCCAGGAGCAGCCCGCGCTGACTCACCAACCCGACAGCATGGCCGCTCGAGGGCGATCCGTCAGCGCCCGGGTCCGGAGAACGGCCCCTAGAGCCGCGGCTGTGACCGGCGCGACGGCGCCGAGGCCGAGCGTGGGATCGACCCGGAACGCCGCCCATGGCACGAGGACGGCCACGACGAGCGCGAGTCCGATGTGACCACGCCGGATGAGAGCGCACCATGCGACCGTTAGCACCAGGAGATCGGCCGCGGAGCCATAAGGCACGACGAGCATCCAGGCCACGGTCGCGACCGCCATCCGATCGATCCCATCTCGCAGCTCGACCCCGCGGAGCACGGTAAGGAAGGCTCCGGCGGCCGCCCAGCTCGCGATGAACGCGACATCGGCGCGTCCGGTGACGGCACTCACGAGCGCCCAGAAGGTCGGACTCACCTCCGCGATCCGCGGTCGGTCCGATGCGAGCGCGGTCATCCATTGGAGCGGCCACGCCGGGAAGAAGATCGTCGGAACGATCACGACAGCACCAAGAGCGAGGATCGCGGCCGTCCGCGCGCGAGGCGGCGCGGCCGCGAGGCGCTCGACCAATGCGATCGGCGCCACGTGTGGCTTCAGCGCAAGCGACAGGGTGGCAGCGACCGAGAGCGCACGTGAACCCGACGTCGAGGAAAGCGCGAGCACGCCCAACCCGGCGACGAGGATGCCACCGTACTGGAGGAAGATCGCGTTCCACCATGCCGGCTGCGAGGCGAGCGTCACGAACGCGAGCGCGAGCGCGCCGTCCCGGCCGATCCGAGCCGAACGCCCGAGGAAGGTGATCCCGGCCGCCAGCCCGGCGATCCCCGCGATCGCCCAGGCTGCCGCGGCAAGCTCGAGCGGTGCGAGCGCCAGGGGGAACGTCAGGACCGCTGTCGTGAGCGGGTAGCCGTACGCACCTGGACAGGGTGACGGCCCCGGTCGGCCGAGAACGTTCTCGAACGTGCCCGCGACCGCTGATCCCCAGACCGCCGCGTCGTAGGGGTCGAGTCCGCTCGCCACGAGACGGGCCCCTGTCCAGAAGCACTTGAGATCGGTCCGATGCGCGGTGCTGACGGCCGCGATCGTGAGCACCAGGACCGGCACGGTGGCGAGCGCGGCCGCAATGAACCAGGCGATCCGTGGCCGTGTCGCGCGTGTCATGCCGCTAGACTGATCTCAGCACAGCGTGCGCGGCGGCCGGAGCATCCGTCCAGCAGCGCGAGGACCGCTCGTCGGAGCATGGCTCCGCCGGGATGGATCAGGAGAGCGAAAGCGCGCTCGGACCCCAAGAGGGTCCACTGATGGGTCGGACGGCACGCTCGCTGTGACCTAGGGCGTGCCGTCGTACGCGTGACGCTCGCGCCCTCGAAAGAAAGGACCCATCGTGCCCGACGTCGCTCTCCTAATTGACTGGGAGAACGTCTACTACACCATGCGGCAGCACACCGAAGGACCGCTGCCGTCCACGCTCTCGATCCTTCAGGCGATCCTCACCAAGGCAGCCAGCTTCGGCCCGGTCCGCGTGAAGCTCGCGATCTTCGGCCAGGAGGTCTCGTCGCAGGACGACACGCTCCTCATGGCCCTCGAGTTCACGGGCATCGAGCCCATCGCGGTCGCGCAGCGCATGAGCGGACGGCTCCTCAAGGGCCGCTCCGACGCCGTGCTCATCACGCGCGCGATGAAGCTCCTGTACAAGGACCGCCCCGACATCGACACGTGGTTCATCGTCTCGGGGGACCGCGACCTGAACGCGCTGTGCAAGGCGCTGAAGGACGAGGACAAGCACGTGTACCTCGTCGCGGGAGACCAGTCGCTCGCCAACGAGCTGCGCGAGTCGCCCTACCTGCGCGACGACGTCTTCCTGCTCGAGGACCTCATCCCGGAGGCGCGCTGGACGCGGACGGGCCTGCGGGCCGACGACACGCAGGCGGACCGGCTCCAGGATCAGCTCGAGGCCCGCGCCGACGTCGCGGGTGTGAGTCTGCAGAGCAGCTTCTCGGGGGCGCGGACGAACCTGGACGACGTCGCGTCGATCCTGACCACGCGGACCGAGCGGTCCCAGCTCAGCATCGGCGTGCCGGTTGCGCGGGTGATCGGGTCGCGCTCGTTCTGGCTGCCCGCGCTGCAGTACCGGACCGACCGCACGCACCAGTATGGCGACGGGATACCGGCCAACAGCGGGTTCAGCGCGACGCACGTGCCCGATCAGGTGAGCCTGAACCAGGCAGCGCAGGCGGACTGGCAGATCCGGAAGCTGACGGTGGGCTACAGCTGGAACCGCTCGCATCAGGACAATCGACAGGTCGGTCGGGAGAGCGCGGACCTGACCGTGGTGCGCCACGCACTGACCAGCGACGGCTGAGCGTCACGCTGGAGGGTGGCCTCGAGTCGTCGCGGAACCACCAGCGCGACGAGACGGACGAGACGACGCGCTGGGGCGCGCAGCTCCAATGGCAGCCGCTGGACCGCAGCTCGCTCAGCCTGCGCCTGTCGGACACGTGGACCGAGGACCTGGCCGTGACGCGGCGGCGCAGTCAGAGCCAGCTGAACGCGCAGTGGTCGTCCGCGCTGCCGTATCTGAGCCGCGTGCAGGGCCAGTACTTCCTGCGCTTCACCCGGAGCCGCGCTGCGTCCTTCACTGCAGCCGTCAACCAGGACGACCGGCGCCGGGCGTGGTGGCTCGACTCCGGCCTCAACTTCACGTTCTTCTAGCTACTCGGGAGACACCGTGCGCGCCGTACTGATCCTGCTGTTCCTGCTAGCAACCGCCGCCGTGACGGCGCCGCTGTTGGCGCAGATCCAGCGCAACCCGACCGGCGTGAACGTGAACACGACCGGGCCGACCACGGTCTTCATCACGTTCGGCAACCTGGACGGCTACGTCCCGGTGGAGGCCGTGTGGTGCGGCGAACTGGTACCGGCCGCGCCCGCTCTGGGCGACCGGTGCGATCCGGCGACGATCTTCGGTGTGCTGCCGATTCGCCTCGACCGCAGCCGGTTCAGTGGACAGGACGGGTTTTCCGACATCATGTCGATCCCCGCCTCCGTGGCGCGCCGCGCGTGGCAGGCCGCGGCCGGTGGCGCGGATTCGCCTTTCTTCTACGTGCGCCGCTTCAGCGATCCCGCGGGCGTACGCCCCGACCAGTACGTCAGCGTCACCTGTCGCCTCGCC
>Ga0209342_10008281_pt1 | contig 10418 bp, 8 predicted proteins | sample RifCSP16_2_FD_184023 | JGI IMG/M metagenome (GOLD analysis project Ga0209342, IMG submission 184023) | Soil microbial communities from Rifle, Colorado - Rifle CSP2_sed 16_2 (SPAdes) (version 2) | ecosystem: Environmental > Terrestrial > Deep subsurface > Rock core/Sediment | place: Rifle... | reverse complement strand
GACGTGGATCGACGGCGCACGCGCGATCGACGACAGGGTCGTCGGCCCCTGCCAGGTGGGTGGTGATGCAGGCGCGGATGCCGGTGCCACGAGCACACCGGCGACCAGAGCCGCGCCCGTCAGTCGAAGCGTTCGCGGCCACCGACTCCGGAGACGAGCCGGGCGTGATCTCCACCTCGCCACTCGACGAGGCTATCGGGGCGCGCCGAACGTTACAAGGTGGCTCGAACCCTCGACCCTCTGCATGGGAAGCTCGGTGCGCGAAAGGGCACGAACTGCCATGAGCCGTGCACTCTGCGCAATCCAGCCGGACTGAGCGGCGTACTAGGGCTCCCCATTGCCCTCATCGCCCAATACGGGAGCCCGCCTGGAAGAACTGAACATGGAACGTCGCCATGGGCTTCGTTCCGCCGCTGGGCCCCGCGGCGCGGGCGTAGCGTCTTGCTCCTTGGGGTGTCGTCTTCGTGGCTCACAACCGGCCGCTTTCGCAGGTGGTGGCCCAGTAGGTCACACGAGGACCAACCTCGCGCATCTCGATGGCGACGCTGCAGCGGTCATGGTCGGCCGCAGGCCCCATGTCGCAGGTCCAGTCCCCGGGTTTATCCAACGCGCACTTCGCTGTCACGTTCCCGATTCCAGTTCGCTTCGTGTACATGCGCCCGACGAGGCGATTGACCGCGGCCGCCACTTCGCGCTCGCAGTAGGAGATGCGTGCGCTGACGCGACCCTTGTCGGGAGTCGTAAGGGTGACGACGCAGCTGTCGTGGTCGGCCGCGGGCCCCATGTCGCAGGTCCACTTCTCGTCTTCGTCCTCGACGCATTTCGCGGTCACGTTCCCGAGCCGAGTCCGCTTCGTGTACACGCTGTTGACCGCTGCCATGATCTCTCGCTCGCAGTGCGAGATGCGCGCACTGACTCGCCCTCCGTCTCGTCTCGCGATGGCGACGAAGCAGTAGTCGTCGTCGGCGGTGGGCCCCAGTTCGCAGCGCCATGACTCCGAACCCGCAGCGTCGTACGTGTGGCAGTCCGCTTCCACCGTCGCGAGCCCGCTGCGCTTCACGTACGCACGCTCGACGACACCGTTGACCTGGGCCTCATCATGCTCGCAGCGGTCGATCTCCGCGATGAGTCGGCGGGCGTTTCGCTTCGTGACGTCGACGAAGCAGCTGTCGTTCGCGGCGGCGGGGCCCATGTCGCACCGCCAGGTCTCGTAGCCTTCGTCGTCGTACTCCCAGATGCAGTCCGCCGCGACATTCCCGAGCCCACTCCGCTTCATGTACGCCTGCTCGGCGACGTCGGTGACCGCCGCCACATGCTCTTGCGCCTGGTGCCCTTGGATGATCACCGGCGCAAAGGGAACCAACGCTACGGCACCCACGACCAGCCAGCCTCGTCGACCTGGGTAGCGCCCGAGTAGGAGGAAGACGCCGACGAGACAGGTGAAGATCCCGACCGCGAAGGCGGCGCTGAAGAACAGCCATGAGGGTAGATCGCTGCCGAAGTACGGCCATTCCCACACCCCCGCCAGACCCCAGAACAGCGTCCACACCACGCCGGCAGCGATGGCGAGTAGGCCGAGCACGATCGCCCCGACCCGGTTACCGCGATGCTGCGACCCATCCACGGGTGCGAATCTTGCTACTCGCCGTCAAGAACCGCTCGAAGTCGAGTGAGGGCTCTCGCGATTACCGCGCGGGCGCTTTACCCCTCCCGGGTGCAGGATCTGGCGTCGATGTGAAGCGGATGAAGGGGCTCGAACCCTCGACCTTCTGCATGGCAAGCAGACGCTCTACCAACTGAGCTACATCCGCGGGCGCGGCGGATTATAGCCGCGCGTCGTATCGCTCCCCGAAAGGCGGCGGCCCGCCTAAGCGGGCCGCTTGGGTGAACCGCACTTGATGCTCGCTTGATACTCGAAGACCATGGTAGCGCTACCGGGCGATACGGGCACGCGATCGATACGCACGGCTGCCACCCGCGACCGCTCGCCCGTTCTCAAAGGTCGGAGGGCGCCGGAGTCGAACCGGATCCGGGGGCAAGCCGGACGCATCGTGTATCAAGCGAGCGCCGCGCCGTGCGGTATCACCCTCCGATTCCGGTGATCGTGCCGCACGCTGGCGAGACCGCAAGATGGCCGTTTAGGACGCAGCCCGGTCGAGAGCCTCGTTGACGAGGCTATCCGCGAGCTCGTTGTGCTCGCGGCGAACTGTCGTATACGTAACGCGATGAAGGCGCCGCGCGAGGCCCGAGGCCTCGAGGAAGAGCGCCTGCAGCGCGCGGTTCTTCACCTTGTACTCCCCTCGCATCTGCTTCACGAGGAGCTCCGAATCGGAAACCACCTCGAGCTCCGACACGCCGATCTCGACCGCCCGCTCGAGCCCCGCGACGAGCGCCGAGTACTCGGCGACGTTGTTCGTCGCGACGCCGATCGCCTCCCCGCGCGCGTCGAGCACCGTCCCGTCCGCGGCCTCCAAGACGTAGCCGTACGCGGCCGGGCCGGGGTTCCCACGCGAGCCGCCGTCGGTGAAGAGCTTCGCCTTCATTTCGAATGCGCACTCCACTTTGTGGCTCTGAGCCACAAAGCCCGACATCGCATGGGGTTTCGCGGCGGGCTCAATGCTCGAGCAAGGGATAGACGTCGTATGCCGGCTCCTCGTACGGATGGGCGGAACGGAGTGCAGCGACGACTGCCTCGAGTCGATCGGCCGGAACGATCGTCTCGACGCGGAGCTCGGGAATGCGTTCTTCCCTCCCCGCCTCTCCGATCGCGGGAGCCGTGGTCTCCCCGCCGAAGAACGTCCCCGTCCCCGCCACGTACCAGGAGCAGCGCTCGTACTTGCCGATCCCGCCGGCGCCAGCCGAGAAGACGGCGTCGCGCGTCACGTCCAGCGCCTCCTCGGGGACGAACCAGACGAGCTTGACGCGGCTCACGGGGTCAGACCCGTGGGGTCTGACCCCGGGTGCGATTGGGTGTCAATCCGGTCATTCGACGTTGTCGATCTGCGCGCGCTGAAGCGTTCCCGAGTAGTCGACGTAGACCGACTTCCACTCCGTGAACACGTCGAGCGCCGCCTGCCCTGCCTCGCGGTGACCGTTCCCGGTGTCTTTCGTGCCGCCGAACGGGAGGTGCACCTCGGCGCCGATCGTGCCCGCGTTGATGTACGTGATGCCCGCCTCGAGGTCGCGCATCGCGCGGAACGCGCGGTTGACGTCACGCGTGAAGATCGATGACGAGAGCCCGAAAGCGATGCCGTTCGAGATGCGAACCGCGTCGGCTTCGTCCCTGAAGCGGATCAGCGAGAGCGTCGGCCCGAAGATCTCCTCCTGGGCGATTCGCATCCCCGGCTCGACGTCACCGAAGATCGTCGGCTCGTAGTAGAAGCCCTTAGCCAGATCGCCGTCGCTCGCGATCTCGCCGCCGGTGAGAAGGGTCGCGCCGTCGTCTCGCCCGACCTGGGTATATGAGTGGATCTTCTCGAGCGCGCTGCCGTTGATCACCGGGCCGACGTCGGTGTCGTCCTCCCAGCCCGGACCCAGGCGCAGTGCCTCGGCTCTCTCGACCAACCGGCCCGCGAGCGCCTCGTACAGGCTCTCGTGGACGATCACGCGGCTCGTCGCCGTGCAGCGCTGCCCCGACGTGCCGAAGGCGGACCAGACGATTCCGTCGACCGCGAGGTCGAGCTCGGCGTCGTCCATCACGATGATCGCGTTCTTGCCACCGAGCTCGAGATGGATGTGCTTGAGGTGGTCAGCTGCGTTGCGCATGACCGTGACCCCGGTCTCCCGCGAGCCCGTCAGCGTGATCACGGGAACATCCGGATGCCGCACGAGCCGGTCGCCGACTGCGCCGCCGCCACCCTGGACGATGTTGACGACGCCTTTCGGGACGCCCGCTTCGTCGAGCAGCTCGACGAAGCGCTGGCCGAGCGCCGGGGTATCGGTCGCCGGCTTGAAGACGACGGTGTTCCCCGCGACGAGCGCAGGCGCGATCTTCCAGGACGGGATCGCGATCGGGAAGTTCCACGGCGTGATGACGCCGATGACACCGATCGGCATGCGAACGGACATCTGGAACTTGTCCCGGAGCTCGGACGGCGTGGTCTGGCCGAAGAGCCGCCGGCCCTCACCGCCCATGTAGTAGCTCATGTCGATCGCTTCCTGGACGTCGCCGCCCGCCTCGGCCTTGACCTTCCCCATCTCGTGCGTCATCAGGTCGGTGAGCTCGGCCTTCTGCTCGACGAGGAGCTGCGCGAAGCGGAAGAGGATCTCGCCGCGCCGCGGGGCGGGCACGAGGCGCCACTTTGCGAACGCCTCCTTGGCTGCAGCGACGGCGCGGTCGACGTCGTCCGCTCCCGACTTCGGGAACGTCCCGATCAGCTCGCCGTCGGCCGGGCTCGTGGAGTCGAAGGAGTCGCCGGAGGCGGCGTCCACCCACTCGCCGGCGATGAAGTTCTGGAACTGCCTGAGAGTCGTAGCCATAGCGCGATTCTACGGGCGAGCCGTATCCGCCCCTACGGGGACCGCACGGTGCGATTCAACGGCAGGATCTCCCGAACCGGCACCCTCTCGTGCGGGCGCCGGGGCATATCCGGTCCCGACCTAGCGAGCGACGTTCGGGACGACGCGGCCGCCCTCGTCGAGTACGGCGTTCCAGTCGGTGAACGCAGCCTCGATCTCGGAGATGTCGGCTCCGCGGTCGGCAAGGCGGATTGGCTGCCCGGCCTCCGGCAACACGCGGTACTGGTACCAGGTGATCTCCCAGGCGAACGTGAGCACGAGCTCACTGTTGACACCTGAGAGCGGGACGATGGAGACGAGCGGCGCCCCTAGCGCCCGCGCGACGCCCTCGACCGTGCGGCGGAAGAGGCTCGCGTTGAAGAGGTCGGCAGCCTCGACGAGTGCGGCCTCGGAGTCCGAGAGGCGCCGAAGAACGGGCTCGGTCACCACCGGCTGCGAATCACCGTTTCCGACGCCCAGGATCTGTGCCCAGCGCGGGCGCTTCTTCCGCGCGTGCGCGGCGAGCGCCGGCGAGATCGGCCCACCTTCGCGGACCCACCCGTAGTCGAGCGCGATGTCCTGGCAGAGCGTGCAGACGTCGGCGAACTCGACGCCGTCCGGTGAGAACCGGACTGTGTACTCCCCTTGCAGCAGCGTCCGCTCGCAGACAGCGCACGCCCGGCGGACCGTTGCCTTCGTCACGCGCATCAAGCGGACCCTAGCAGGGATTTTTCCGTTATCCACAGGCTGCGGAAAACCCGCGCGGGAACTGCTCGACGCCACCGATGCGGGAGGTGTGCCCTCGACGGACAGTGAAGCCGAGGCCCGATGTCATTCGTATCGCTCGTCTTCCGCAACCTCTTCCGGCAACGAATGCGGACGTTTCTGACTGTCGTCGGGATCAGCGTCGGCATCACGATCGTCGTCGCGCTCGGCGCGATCACCGGCGGCGTCAGGGAGACCGTCGGCGGGTGGCTTCGCGTGGGTGGCGCGGATTTCGTGGTCGCCCGCAAGGGCTCGGCCGACTTCTCGTTCTCCACGGTCTCGGAGACGGAGTGGGCCCAGGTGGCGGCCATGGACGGTGTGGAACGCGCGACTGGGATCCTCATGCGCGTGACGCGCCACGGCTCGAACCCGTACTTCGTCCTCATGGGAATCCGCCCGGCGCAGCTCGCGCAAGCTCCGCCCGAGCTCATCTCGGGTCGGCTGCCAGCGCCTGGATCCAAGGACGAGATCCTCCTCGGCTCGGGCGCCGCGGCCGACACGGGGTCGGCCCAAGGGTCACACGTGACGATCGACGGCGAGCGGTTCCTGATCACCGGGTTCTACCGCAGCGACGACGTCATCTCTGACAGCGGGGCGTACGCGCCGCTCGAGGCGGTCCAGGAGATCGCCCGCACACCGGGTGTCGTGACTGCCGTCTACGTCGCCGCGGCGGGCGGAACCGACCCGGGCGCCCTCGCGCTCGCGATCGAGGACGCGATGCCCACACTGACGACCGTCGCGAGCGTCGACGAGTGGGGAAAGGTCGATCAGGGGATCCGAATCATGGACGCGATGAACCTCGCCGTCTCCACGCTCGCCGTCGTCCTGGGCGCGATCGCGGTCATGAACACGATGATCATGGCCGTCTTCGAGCGCACGCGCGAGTTCGGGATCCTGCGCGCGGTCGGCTGGCGCGGCTCGCGGATCATGCGCCTCGTCCTCACGGAAGCTCTGCTCCTGTGCCTTGTCGCGGCTTTCATCGGAACGGCTCTCGGAGTGCTCGCGACACGCGGAGTCATGCTCATCGAGGCGGTTCAGGGCCTCCTCGAGCCGACGTACTCACTCGACGTCTTCCTGCGTGCGGTGCTGATCGCCTCGGCGGTCGGCGTCGTCGGTGCCCTCTACCCCGCATATCGCGCGGTCAGGCCCTCGCCGATGGAGGCTCTGCGCCATGAGTAGCGCTCCTGCGATCGAGTGCGTCGACGTCGTCAAGACGTACGAGGAGGGTCGCATCCGCGCGCTCAACAGCATGTCCCTCTGCGTAGACCCCGGCGAGCTCGTCGCCGTCGTGGGGCCATCCGGCTGCGGCAAGTCCACGCTCCTCCACCTGATCGGGGCGCTCGACCGGCCCGACAGTGGAGAGATCCACGTCGCCGGCCACGACCTCGCGCACGAGCGCAACCTGGACCACTACCGCGCGCGGCACGTCGGACTCGTCTTCCAGCTCCACAACCTCCTCCCCACGCTCAACGCGCTGGAGAACGTGCAGGTGCCGATGTTCGAGCTCGGGATCGACGCGGCGGAGCGGAGACAGCGCGCACGACGGCTCGTCGCGCTCGTCGGGCTCGAGGAGCGGGAGCGGAACCGGCCCGCGCAGCTCTCTGGCGGCGAGCGCCAGCGCGTCGCGGTCGCCCGCGCGCTGGCGAACGACCCCGCCGTCCTGCTCGCCGACGAGCCGACCGGCAGCCTCGACTCCGAAGCCGGGAGGAACGTGCTCGAGCTCCTGGAACGCATCCGCGAGGAGCAGAAGATGACACTCGTCCTCGTGACGCACGACCCCGGCGTTGCCGAGCGCGCCGATCGGATCGTTCGGATGCTCGACGGGTGCCTCGACGAGCCACCCGCACGAATGCCGGCGCTCGCACCGCCGACACTGCAGCCGGTGCAAAGCTACTCGTCAGGGGTCTGACCCCACGGGTCTGACCAAGCTACTCGAAGCTACTCGTCGGGGGTCTGACCCCGTTTCTACGCCTTCGCGGCCTCACGCTCGCGACGTGTCTCCTCGATCACCTTCTGTGCGACGTGCGTCGGCACGTCCTCGTAGCGGAGGAAGTGCATCGAGTAGTCGCCGCGCCCACCCGTCATCGACGTGAGTGACTGCGCATACGTGAGGAGCTCCGCCATGGGCACCTCGGCGCGGATCGTCGTCATCCCGCCCACCGGCTCCATCCCCTGGAGGCGGCCGCGACGCGAGTTGAGATCGCCGTTCACTGCTCCGACCGCCTCGTCGGGAACCGTCACCTCGAGCTCCATGATCGGCTCGAGCAGAACCGGGTCGGCGTTCATATACGCGTCCTTCCAGGCCATCGAGCCGGCGATCTTGAACGCCATCTCCGACGAGTCGACCGTGTGGTACGAGCCGTCGACGAGCTCGACCTTGACGCCCTGCACGGGCGCGCCGGCGAGCTCTCCGTGGTGCATCGCCTCCTGGATCCCCTTGTTCACGGCGGGTCTGAAGCTCTGCGGGATCACCCCGCCAACGATCTTGTCAACGAACTCGTAGTCGCCGTCGGCGAAAGGCGTGACGACGATGTGGCAGTCGCCGAACTGCCCGCGCCCGCCCGTCTGCTTCTTGTAGCGACCGTGTGCGCGCGCCTCACGGCGAATGGTCTCCCGGTATGGAACACGCGGCGGATGGAGCTCGATGTCGACGCCGAAGCGCCGCTTCGCACGATCGAGCGCGACTTCGACGTGCATCTGGCTCATGCCCGAGAGGATCTCCTCGCCGGTCTGCTGGTCGCGCCGCAGGTTCAGTGTCTGATCCTCCTCGGCGAGGCGCCTGATCGCGGTCGCGACCTTCTCCTCGTCGCCCTTCGACTTGGGGGTGATCGCGAAGCTCATGACCGGCTCCGGGAAGCCGAAGTCCGGAACCTCGATCGCGACCTCCTTGTCGACGAGCAGGTCGCCCGTCTGCGCCTCCTTGAGCTTGGCGACGGCGCCGATGTCGCCCTCACCGAAGTCGAGCGCAGGCTTGTGCTCCTTCCCCTGCAGCTCGAGGAGCGAGCCGAGCCGCTCCTTTGCCTTGCCGCGGAGGTTGACGAGCGTCGTCTCGGCCGTGGCCCTGCCCTTCAGCACGCGGAAGAGGTTGATCCGCCCCGCGAACGGGTCGGCGACGGTCTTGAAGACGAAGAGCGCGGTGGAGGCGCCGTCGACGTCGATCGACGAGGCCTTCTTGGCAGGCGACGGTACGCCCTCGACGAGAAGGTCGAGGAGCGCGTGGGTGCCGAGGTTCTTCGTTGCGACGCCGCAGGCGACCGGGAACACGTCGCCGCTTGTAACCGCGGCTTTCAGTGCCGCCGCAACCTCGCTAGCGTCGAGCTCCTGCCCCTCCAGGTACCGCTCCATGAGCCCTTCGTCCGTCTCGACCACGGCGTCGAGGAGCTTCTCGCGGTACTCCGCGACGACACCTGCCATGTCGTCGGGGATCGGACCCGGCTCACCCTCCTTCCCGCCCTCGGGGCTCGTGTACGCACACATGTGGAGCACGTCCACTATCCCGGTCAGCTCGTGCTCGGAGCCGATCGGGATGTGCACCGCGACGCACTGGGCCGAGAGTTGAGAGCGGAGCTGCTCGAGCGTGCGGAAGAAGTCGGCGCGCTCGCGGTCGAGCATGTTCACGAAGATCACGCGCGAGAGCTCGAGCTCCTCGGCCAGCTTCCAGGCCCGCATCGTCCCGACCTCCACTCCCATCACACCGGAGACCGTGACGAGCGCGCCCTCGACGACCCGCGCGGCAGTGCGCAGCTCACCCTGGAAGCTCGGGTCACCCGGGACGTCGATCAGGTTGACCTTGCGGTCCTGCCACGTCGCGTGCTCGAGCGACATCGAGATCGAGAGCTGACGCTTGTGCTCATCCTCGTCGGAGTCCGAGACCGTCGTTCCCGCCTCGACGGTGCCGAGCCGGTTGACCGCGCCAGACTGGAACAGGATCGCCTCGACGAGCGACGTCTTCCCCGTCCCGCGGTGACCGACGACGGCGACGTTGCGGATCTTGGCTGGCTCGGGCATGGGCTGGCTCTCCTTCTCGGCTCGGTTTCCGAGCGAGAAGCTTAGTCCGGCGCCCGAGCGCTCCGAGGAGGACCGGCTAGGTGAGGTCTTGGTGCCGGCTCGCTCTGATCTTGCTGCAGCGTTCGACGACCGCCGACATTGCTCTCTCAGGCGTCGAGTAGCTGAACCACCACGTCGTCGCGTAGCCGTCTTCGAGCCCGAGCACGATGTCGCGCCCCATGGGGAGCGTGCCCTTGAGGAGGCCGTTGATGACACGAAGGGTCACGTCGGTCCACTCAATCTCCACCCTCATGAGAACGTCGTCGCGCTTAGGGACACCATCCCCCTCGGCGCCCACGCTCCAGACCCCGCGAACCTTCGCGACGGCAACCGCGCCGAGCCCGCACGCGCCCGCGAGGGCGAAGATCACGTCTGATCCCTCGTCGATCTGCCTATTCGCGAGCAGCTCACACGCTGTTGGATCCTCGAGCTCGCGCGAGTAGTCGACGCGCACCCTCACTCCCGGGCGCGCGGCCCGCAGTCCTCGCTCGATCCCGGCGATGCGCCGGGCAGTGTCGCGGGTTGGCTCGCCCGCGACGACCGAGATCATGTCCACGTGACGCTTCGACCCGTCCAGCGTCGGAACAAGGCCGCTCGCGTACCCACCCAGGTCGTACAGGTCCTCTTCACCGAACCTGATCGCAGTGGCGTTCTCCACATCCTCAAGCGACAGCTCATCGAGGGAGGCATCGATGAAAACGAACCGCGTGTCGGGCATACGTCGCACGACGGCGGCGAGCGCGCGTGCGGCTGGCCCGTCGCCGAGAGCGACGACGAGGCCCACGCCTCCGTTCCGGATGCGAGCGGCGACGGCCTCCACGTCCGACTCGGGAGCGGTCGGATCGACGTACGCGGTCTGGCTCTCGAGCCCATAGATGATCTCGCTGCTCATCGCCGCGCTCGCCAGGTGGTCGGCGGCAACCCCGAGCCTGTCCGCCGATCCGGGAAGGACGAGAGCCAGCTCTTTCGCCGAGGCCGGGACTCGCTCGGGGACGGCTGCGCCTCCGCTCGTCGTGAGCGCGAGCGCAGATGCGACAGCAACTCCGGTCGCGACCAGAACTGCGGCTCGCCGGGTCTTCGTCCTGGCCGAAGACGGGCTCGTGAAAGCG
>Ga0209342_10008280_pt1 | contig 10418 bp, 11 predicted proteins | sample RifCSP16_2_FD_184023 | JGI IMG/M metagenome (GOLD analysis project Ga0209342, IMG submission 184023) | Soil microbial communities from Rifle, Colorado - Rifle CSP2_sed 16_2 (SPAdes) (version 2) | ecosystem: Environmental > Terrestrial > Deep subsurface > Rock core/Sediment | place: Rifle... | reverse complement strand
AGGGTCGACTCCCCGCGCGGTGGACGCACGACCCCTTCGCAGAGGGAAGATAGACTCGCGCGAGCATGGAGACCCACCGCGCCGTCCTCACGCGCCGGAACATCCGCGAGTTCGCCGATCGGCCGATCGAGTCCGAGAAGCTGGAGCGGATCCTCGGGGCCGGCCGCTGGGCGCCGAGCTCGAAGAACGAGCAACGCTGGCACTTCATCGTCTGCACGGACCCAGACCACCTGCGGGAGCTCTCTCGCGTCGGCGCCTACACGGAGCACCTGGCCGGCGCCGCCGCGGCCGTCGCGCTCGTCGTCCCCGAGGGCCGTGAGCCGTGGGAGAACGAGATCAATGCCTTCGACCTCGGCCAGGCGGTCGAGAACATGATGCTGGTTGCCTGGGACATCGGTGTCGGGAGCTGCCACGGCTCCGTGTACGAGCCGGAGCTCGCCCGCGAGCTCCTCGGCTACCCGGACGACCACAGGTGCGACCTGATCGTGTCGTTCGGCTACCCCGCGGACCCCTCGGTCTTCGACGCTCCTAGGAGCGAGCGCGCACGCCGGCCGGCGTCGGAGTTCGTGCACGAAGAGCGCTGGTAGCGCTCGCCTAGGACCCGCGGACCCGGATGATCTCACCGGCGTGGCCGACGGTGAACGGCCACGTCCGCTCCGCGCCAAGCGCAGCCGCCTCGATCGCGTTCACGCCCGCCAGGCCCTCGGCCTTGCGCCCGACGTCTGAGAACGCGAGCCCGACCATCGGCCAGAAGTGGATCGCACCGTCGCTCGTGCCGGGGACGCGGGGATCGGCGGGCGGCACCGTGAAGTAGGGGTCGCTCCACTCCGGCCACTTGGTGGCGAACGTGTCTACGATGCTCTTGGCCCGCGTGCTCGGCATGAGCGGCTTCGCCGGAGGGATGTTGCCGAAGCCCACGGTCCACACCTGTGCGGTGGCATCCATGTAGTACTGGTTCCAAGTGGTGGCCTCGAGCGAGCCGTCCTCGTTCTTCGCTTTCGCGTACATCTTCGCCGCGGCGTTGTAGAGGGTCTCGATCCCGGCGTCGATCTTGTCCGCCAGCGAGCCCGCGAGCTTGGCCGTGACGGAGTCACCGAGCGCGTTCGCGAGTGTCGCGCCGCGTCGGAGTCCCGCGTAGGCCTCGGCCTGGTCCATCAGCAGCTTCACCTTGACGCGGGGGTTCTGCCACGCGAGGCCGTCGACGTCCATCGTCGCGTTGATCGCGGCGATCGCCTTCTGGATGCCTGTGAGGTACTCGGCCAGCTTGGCCGTGTCGTTCCCCGAGTTCACATATACCTCGCGCAGTGCTATCAAGAACGTGCCTGCGTTCCCTACCGTCGAGAACCACTCGTTCATCGGGTCGGGGTCGTATGTGTAGGTCGGCGGCGAAGCCGTGAGGTCCCAGACCAACTGTTCGTTGCGCACGTGGCCTGCCGGGCTCATGTGCGCCTGGTACCACGACAGCCAGTTCCAGACGACCTGGAGATCGACCGGGTCGCCGGTCCTGGCGAGCCCGTACGCGGACATGTTCGCCCAGTAAGGGGCGACGTAGCGCGGATAGCCGTTCATCCACGGCTGGATGTCACGGGCGATCGCGCCGTCGGGAAGGACGAGGCTCCGGATCCACTCGGCGTTCGTGGGGACGGCCTGTGCCGCCGTCGGGAACACGGAAAGGACCCCGGCGATCGCCAGGGCGAGGCTCACCACGACGCGCGAGGCTCGCATCTTCATGGCCGTTGCGATGCCCTATAGGCATCGGCAGGTAGGGGCCCTCGGCTGAACGGGCGACACGGGAGGTACCCGATCGCGGGTATCCGGCCTCGGTCGGGGGAGTAGCATCGAGAGGTGACCCGCCGCCTCCTCCTCATGGCACTGCTCGCGCTCGCCGCGTGCCGCACGGAAGAGCCCCCTCCGCCAACGGGTCCCGCACCGACGACCGCGACGGGAACGGCGACCGTCGAGCCGCCCGCGACTACCGAGGAGGTGCCCTCACCCGACGAGACCCCGTTCTCGCCAGAGTCCGCGTTCCACGCGATCGGGAGCGTCGAGGTCGAGCAGGCTGGAACGTACTGGGCGATCTACCTGGCGGTGGGCGAGCAAGGAGCCCCGGAACTGGAGCAGACGACCGACTACCTGGCCGGCCTCGGGATCGAATCCTATGCCGGTGACCTCGCCTGCGATCGAGGCGCCGCCGAAGCGCTCGGTCTATCGGAAGACCTGACGGCGGTCGGCGTCTACTTCGTCGAGCGGGAAGACGCCCAGGACTTCGCCGAGAAGCTCCCCACTCCGCCGACGGGGATCGCGAAGGTCAGGACGTACTGCGCGGACTGATCCGCGCGCCCGGAGGGACTCGAACCCCCAACCTCCTGATCCGTAGTCAGACGCTCTATCCAGATTGAGCTACGGGCGCAGCCTGCTCAGGATAGCGCGCCCACCATCACGGGACCGCGTTGACCTCGCCGGGGGTCGGCGTACATCGACCCCAGTCGGTGTCGTCGTCGCCGGAATCGGCCTTGTCGGGGAGGCGGCAGAGCGACCCGGGGAGCTCGTTGTCATCGGACTCCGACACGGGGTTGCCCTGGACGAGAGACCAGGTGCCGGGCAACCCCTCTATCGAGGCCTCGGTCAGGGCCCCCTCGTAGGAAAGGGCGTCCAGGATGACCCCGTTCGTGGTATCAACGAGCGCGAGACCATCCGGAGATCCGTTCTGCACGTTGTTGCTGGCGAGTGGCAGTGGAAGGACCTTGGCGTTCCCGCCCACGTCGACCGCGGAAGTCGCGAGGACGAGCTTCCTCGCGGGACCGAGCAGCCCCGAAAGCGGCACCCGGCGATACTCGACCGACGTCGCGCCGTTCACGAGCACGAGGTCGACCCTACGCAACCGGTATTGCTGGTCGCCCACGTTCACGATCTCGACGAACTCGGCCGTGTCGATCCCGGGTTGGTCGTAGTCCACCTCGTTCAGGCGCAGGCCCGACGGGACCGGCGGCGGGTCGCTGCGCGTGCCTGCGCTCGAGGCCGCGCCCCCGGTAGCCGGCAAGAGCATGGCGAGGGGGAGGAGCAGAGCGAACGGCGCATGCCGACGCATGAGCACCTCCTTGTCGAGAGTTCCCAGAAGTAGAGCACGGGGGTGTGACACTCCAGCCGCGGGGCGCGGGAGCAGGCGGCTGGGGCTGGGCCGGACGGGTCGGCGGAGACGGCGCGATTCGAACGCGCGAGGGAGCTATCAACCCCCTAACCGCTTAGCAGGCGGCTGCTTTCGGCCACTCAGCCACGTCTCCGGACCGATTCTACGGACCGGAACGCCGGCGGTCACTCGCCTTCAGTCCGGCGGCAGGAGCGGCCGGGGGTCGGCCCCAGCCTCGTCCTCGCTTCGGACGGCCCGCGCCAACGCACGAAGCACGTCGTCGCGGGCCAGGATGCCGACCGCCTTGCCGGTATCGTCCACCACCGGCAGCCGGTTCACCCGGACCTCGTCCATGACGAGCGTGGCCTCGATCAACGGCCAGAACGGCCTTGCGGCGACCACGCCGCGGGTCATCACGTCTCGAACGGTCCACTCGGGCTGGCCCCGGGGGGGCCGCAGGAACGGGCCGGTCGCCTGGGCGCGGCCGCCGCGCTGCACCAGGTCGCGCACCGTGACGACGCCGATCACCTGATCGCTCTCGACGACGGGACCACCTGCGACGCCTGCGCGCTCGAACAGCATCACGGCTTCGGAGACGGAAACGTCCGGCGCGACCGCGATGACGTCGGACGTCATCGCGTCGCGGACCGTCCCAAGCGTCTCGGCGAGCTCGTCGCGGAGCGACGGAAGGGTCTTCGTCTCGCCCATGGTTCCCTCCTTCCACCTAGAGCCTCCGCCGGCAGGCACCTTGGCGGTGCGGGCGACCGACCCCCAGCGCTCGGGACCTTCGGCTAGGCGAAGAGGCGCCCGTGCCGGTCGAGGATCTCGAGCGTGCGATCGATCGGGAGCGCGTGCAGGGTGTTGCCGTTTCGACCGACGGTCGTCATCGCTGCGAACAGGGCGTTCACGACGGACTCCTCGACCGCCTCCACGGTGGCTGCGAAGAGCGGAGAGAACACGGCGGGCGAGTCGTACGACGACCCGTCGAGCAGCCCGCGGACGTCGACCGTCCCGTCGGCGGTCACCTTGGGGATCCGGTTCGCCGTCGAGAACGCGATCATCTGCTCTCCGGAGCCGTTGCCGGCCATCGATCCCGTGCGCGCGAGACCGAGCCCGGCGCGGACGGCGAGGCGCCGAACCTGGTGCGGAAGCATCGGCGCGTCGGTGGCAACGACGACGATGCACGACCCCTCCGCGCTCCAGTCGGGGACATCGTCGGGGAACTCCGCACCGACGGGCACACCGTCTATGCGGAGGTCCTCCCGGTCCCCGAAGTTCGTCTGCACGAGGGCCCCGACCGTGTAGCCGCCGTTCTCTGGCGGAAGCACGCGCGAAGCCGTCCCGATGCCGCCCTTGAAGTCGAAGCAGGCCATCCCCGTCCCGGCGCCGACGGAACCCTCCTCGACGGTGCCGCCGGTCGCGGCGTTCAGCGCGTCGAAGACGTCCTGCTCGCCGATCGGCTGGGACAGGACGTCGTTCAGCCACGAGTCGTCGCACTCGGTCACGACCGGCATCTCGATGCCGTCGTCGGCCTGGTGCTCTGGAAGCTCAAGGTTCATCCATTTGACGGCCGCGTCGTACACGAACCCGATCAGCAGGCTCGAGGTGAGGAGGACGGGAGTTGACAGGAGTCCCCACTCGTTGATCTGGTTGATGCCGATCAGCTCGCCGTAGCCGTTCAGGATGTGCGTGCCCGCGTACACCCGCTCGTGCCACGGCATGCTCTCCGTCGGGAAGACCGCCGTGACGCCGGTGCGAACGTCGTCGCCTCGGACGACGGTTCTCTGTCCCACCCGGACGCCCGAGACGTCCGTTATGGCGTTCCCCGGCCCGGGCTCGAACCGCCCGATCCGGATCCCGTGGTCGCGTGCGCGCTTGCGTTCCATCTGCCAACCCCCGCGGGCCTGAAGCGCCCGCAAGGGTACCGGAGCCACCGCCTGCCCGGATGGGCCGAAGGGCTACAATGCGCCCGGACCGGCTATGGCGATCCTCGCCCTCGGAATCTCCTACCGCCGCGCACCCATCGAGCTGCTCGAGCGGATGACCTTCGCAGAGGAGGACTACGCGAAGGCGTTCCGGCGCGTGCGCGACCTCGAGGCCGTGGACGAGGCGGCGATCCTCTCGACGTGCAACCGCGTCGAGGTCTACGCGAGCGTGCCCTCCTACCACGAGGGCTTCATGGCGCTGAAGCGGTTCCTGTCCGAGTCCCGCGACGTGGATCCCGAGGACCTCGGCGACCCCCTGTACTCACACTTCGAGGACGACGCGGCCGAGCATCTGTTCTCGGTCGCGGCCGGTTTGGACTCGATGGTCCTCGGTGAGCCCCAGATCCACGCCCAGGTCCGCGATGCCTACCGCCGGGCCGAGCGAGAGGGCGCCGCCGGGTCGGCGGTAGCGGCGCTCTTCCACTCCGCGGCGCGCGCGGGACGCCGGGCACGGACGGAGACGGCGCTCGGAGACTCGCCGGCCGCGTTCGTCGAGGCCGGCCTCGCGCTCGCGTCCGGGGCGCTCGGCGGCCTCGAGGAGCGGACGGCGATCGTCGTCGGCGCGGGCAGGATGTCGTCGCTGGCGGCGAAGGCGCTCCGCGCGCGCGGGCTCGCGAGGGTCCGAGTGCTGAACCGGAGCGCGGACCGCGCGAGAGCCCTCGCCGAGAGAACCGGGGCCGACCACGACGACCTCGACGCCCCGCCGCGCGCGCTCGCCGGAGCCGACGTCGTGGTCTCGGCGACAGGCGCTGCCGGCATCCTGATCCGAACGGAGGACGTCCGCGCGGCCGCCGACGGCCGCCGGGGGCCGATCTTCCTCATCGACCTGGCCGTTCCGCGAGACGTCGAACCAGCGGTGGGGGGGATCCCGGGCGTCGGACTCGTTGACATCGCGGGCTTGCAGCATGCCGTTCACGAGCGATCGGCCGGCCTTGCCGAGGAAATCGAGCGCGCACGCGGGATCGTCTCCGAGGAGGTCCGACGGTTCGCCGTTCGTCGGCGCTCCGAGCGGCTGGCGCCGCTGATCAGGGCGCTGCGCGAGCGGGGAGAGGAGGTCCTCGCCGCCGAGCTCCGGCGTCACCGCGCTCGCCTCGCCGATCTCAGTCCGGACGAGCTCGACGCCGTGGAGGGGCTCGCGCGCGGGATCGTCTCGAAGCTGCTGCACGACCCGATCGTCCGGCTAAAGGAACGCGGCGACGGCGACCTCGCCCGCGCGCTCACCGAGCTCTTCGACATCGGGTGAAGCTCCGGATCGGGACGCGGCGGTCCCGCCTCGCGCTCACGCAGGCCGAGCTGGTGGCGCGGGCGCTTCGTGATCGGGACGTAGGCATCGAGCTCGTTCCGATGGTCACCTCCGGCGATCGAGGGGTCCCCGCCGATGCCTCGCCCGCGGGGCTGAAGGGGCTGTTCGTCGCGGAGATCGTCCGCGCGCTCCAGGACAGCGAGGTCGACCTCGCGGTGCACTCGGCCAAGGACCTCCCGAGCGAGGAGCCAGAAGGTCTGGTGATCGCCGCGGTCCCCGAGCGCGCGGACCCGCACGACGTGCTCGTGACGCGCGAGGGAAGCGTCGGTCGGGGTGCCGTGGTAGGCACCTCCAGCCCCCGCCGACGCGCGCAGCTGCTGCGAGCCCGGCCCGAGCTGGAGGTGCGCGACCTGCGAGGCAACGTCGACACGCGCCTCCGGAAGCTCGAGGAGGGCGAGCTCGACGCGGTCGTGCTCGCTGCGGCCGGGCTGGTGAGGCTGGGCATCGAGCCGTCGCACGCCGAGCAGCTCCCTTTCGAGCAGATGGTCCCGGCCCCCGGACAGGGAGCGCTCGCCATCCAGACCCGCACCGACGACACGGCGACGCGCGAGGCGCTGGCCTGTCTCGAGCACGAGCCGTCGAGGACCGCGCTCGTCGCGGAGCGAACGCTGATGGAGGCACTTGGAGGCGGCTGCGCGCTCCCGCTGGGCGCGCTCGCGACGTTCGAGCGCGGTCGCGTGCGCATGGTCGCCGTCGTGGCCGACCCCGATGGATCTCGGCTCGTCCGCACCGACTCGCTCGCCGATTCCGGCCCCTCCGCAGCGGCCAAGGCCGTCGACAACCTGCTGGCGCAGGGGGCGGGCGAGATCCTCGCCGAGCTGCGCGGGGAGATCTGACGTGGCGCGCGGCCCGCTCGCGGGCAGGATCGTCCTGGTGACGAGGCCGCGGGAGGAGTCCGAGGAGCTCGTCCGCCTGCTCGAGCGGAGGGAAGCCGTCCCGATCGTGGCTCCCGGGATCGAGATCCTCCCGGCGCGCTCGGCCGCCCTCACGCGAGCTCTCAGGGAGCTCTCGGAGGGTCGGTTCGAATGGGTGGCGTTCACGAGCCCCAGGACCGTCGAGGCGTTCGCCTCACGGATCCGACCGCGCGACGTCCGCGCGAAGGTTGCCGCGCTCGGTCCGGGCACAGCCGAGGCGTTCCGGCGCTGGGCTCGACGTGACCCCGACCTGGTTCCGCGCACGTTCACCACCGAGGCGCTCGCACGCGCGTTCCCCCGGGGCTCCGGTCGCGTCCTCTGCGCCCGGGCCGACATCGCTCCGCCCGGCCTTGAGGAGTCACTGGAGACAAAGGGCTGGCAGCCCGAACGGGTGGACGCCTACCGGACCCGGATGCCACGAACGCTGCCGCCCGACGCGCGCGCCGCGCTCGCCAACGGGCACGTCGACGCGATCACCTTCACGGCGGCCTCGACCGTGCGCGGGTTCCTCGGCGAGCTCGGCCCGATGAAGGGGAACCCGAAGGTCGTCTGCATCGGCCCCGTGACGGCTCGGGAGGCCCGCGCTCGCGGCCTGATTGTCCACGCCGTCGCCCGCCCGCACACGATGGAAGGCCTCGTCGCCGCAGTGGAGCGTCTCCTGGCCCGCTAGACCCAGACGTCGGCGAGAGCGCGAAGGGTGTTGCCGCCGATCGCCTTCACGATTTGCTCGTCCGAGTAGCCGTGCGCGACGAGCCACCGCACCACGTTGGGGAACTCCGAGGGGTTCTCGAGCCCCCTGACGTACGGAACCACGGGGTGATCGGGCTCATCGCCGGCGTCGAGGTGACCGGCGTAGGCGATGTGCAGCCCAACGTGGTCGCCGAAGAAAGTGTCGGGCCCGAACGTCACGTGCTCGATCCCAAAGAGGTCGACGCAGTACTCGAAGTGGTCCATGACCGAGTCGATCGAGTGCTCCGGATGCTCCTTGGAAATCGTGGTGTGCGGCGCCGCCTCGATGCCGATCACGCCGCCGGTGTCCACCACAGCCCCGATCACCTCGTCGGGCTTCATCCGGTCGCTCGGCCAGAGGCCGCGCGCGCCCGCGTGCGAGATGAACACGGGCTTCTCAGAGAGACGGCAGACGTCCATCGCGGTCACGTCGCCGGAGTGCGACACGTCGATCGCCACCCCGAGCCGGTTCATCCGCCGCACCGCCTGCCGGCCGAGCGCCGTCAGGCCGCCGTCGCGCTCTTCCTTGAGGCCGCTCCCGAGGGCGTTCGACTCGCTGTAGGCGATCCCCATCATCCGGACGCCGAGCCCGTGGAGGACGTCGATCCGGTCGATCTCGTTCTCGATCGGTGTTGCGGCCTCGAGCGCCGGGATCATCGCGATGCGCCCACTTGCGTGCGCCTCGAGGACGTCGTCGACCGTCGAGCCGACGAAGACGAGCGACTGGTGCGCCACGTCGCTGTAGCGCATGCCGATGTCGTGGATCACGTCGGTCCACTTCCACGCCGACTTCGACGTGATGGTTCCGGTTCCGTCCTGGAAGTTCTCGAAGACGGCGTCGAGCCCCGATACTGCGAGGCCCTCGAAGCCGTACCACTCACGTCCCTCACGGACGTACGCATCGTTCTCGGCCATGTCGGGCGTCATGCCGCAGTGGTCGTGGAGCGAGATCGCGACGTGCTCCTCGAGCAGCCTCCGAGCTCGGCCCTCCTGCTCCGGCGACAGCGGCACGACGTAGGGCACCACGCGCCCGAGCTCGGGCGGCAGGTCGAACTCCCGGTAGTCGACCCCTGGCTCGAGATACTCGAAGGAGCGATAGCCGTCGTAGCGCTTCTTCATGGCTGCCTCCCGAAGGATCCGAGCGCGACCGTAGCGCCGGGCGGGCGGGGTCCGCAACCGCCGTCCCAGCTACAATCGGCCGCATGAGCTTCCCCGCCTCCAGGCTCAGGCGTCTTCGGCGGACCCCCGCGCTCCGCGCGCTGGTTCGCGAGACCGATCTGGCGGCCCGCCACCTCATCGCGCCCCTGTTCGTGAAGGAGGGCATCGGCGAGCCGCTCCCGATCGAGTCGATGCCCGGCCAGCACCAGCACACGCTGGAGTCGCTCCGCAAAGAAGCACACGGGATCGCTGCCAAGGGCGTGCTCGCGTTCATGCTCTTCGGGGTTCCCGAGCGCAAGGACTTCGAGGGCTCGGAGGCCTGGAACCCCGATGGGATCGGCCAGAAGGGCCTCCGGGTGCTTCGCGAGGAGCTGGGCGACGAGCACGTCGTTCTCGCCGACCTCTGCCTGGATGAGTACACGGACCACGGGCACTGCGGCGTGCTCGACGACGAGGGACAGGTCGACAACGACGAGACCCTCGAGCGGTACAGGCGAATCGCGATCGCCCAGGCGGACGCCGGCGCGCACATGCTGGGGCCCTCCGGGATGATGGACGGGCAGGTCGCCGCGATCCGCGACTCGCTGGACGGCAGCGGATTCCAGAAGGTCGGCATCATCGCGTACGCGGCCAAGTTCGCGAGCGCTTTCTACGGCCCCTTCCGCGAGGCCGCGGAGTGCGCACCCCGCTTCGGCGACAGGACCGGGTACCAGATGGATCCGCCCAACAGCGACGAGGCGACCCGCGAGATCCGCTCCGACATCGACGAGGGCGCCGACATCGTGATGGTGAAGCCCGCGCTCCCCTACCTGGACGTGATCCGCAGGGCCAAGGACGAGCTCCGATTCCCGATGGCGGCGTACAACGTCTCGGGCGAGTATGCGATGGTGAAGGCGGCGGCGGGCAACGGCTGGCTAGATGAGCGGAAGGTCGTGCTCGAGCTCCTCACCTCTATCCGCCGCGCCGGCGCCGACCTCGTGCTGACCTACCACGCGAAGGACGCCGCCGACTGGCTCGGCGAGAGCTGAGTGACGGCGCGGATCCGCCGGGCCGAAGGGTCGGATCTCGAGCACGTCACGCGCGGAAGCACCTGCCGGACGAATGGCACACAGACCCGGCGGGATGGATCCACCGCCTCTGCCACGATGACTCGTTCGGCTGATCGATCCGCCCAACTCTTCGAGCGTGCTCGCCGCGTGATC
>Ga0209342_10008277_pt1 | contig 10420 bp, 7 predicted proteins | sample RifCSP16_2_FD_184023 | JGI IMG/M metagenome (GOLD analysis project Ga0209342, IMG submission 184023) | Soil microbial communities from Rifle, Colorado - Rifle CSP2_sed 16_2 (SPAdes) (version 2) | ecosystem: Environmental > Terrestrial > Deep subsurface > Rock core/Sediment | place: Rifle... | reverse complement strand
GTCCAACGCGTCAGTCATTGCGGCGGCCGATGGTGGATATTTCAAAAAGCAGGGACTGGACGGCAAGCCCCTCGTGATGTCCGGATCAACGACTGCGCTGGCGGCAATGCTGTCCGGAGATGTGGGCTTCATCAATGTCGCCGGTTCTGGCCTGATCAACGCGTATCTCGGCGGCAGGGATGCTGTAATGGTATCCGGTTTAGTCAATTTTGCACCGTACGACCTTATCGTCGCGAAAGGTATCAATACGATCGAGGATCTTAAGGGTAAGAAAGTCGGTATCGCCCGGTTTGGTGGATCAGCAGATTTTCTTGCCCGTTACGGACTGGAAAAACATGGCATTAAACCTGGCAGGGACGTGACGATTCTTCAAACTGGCGGAAATGCCGAACGCCTGTCTGCTGTTTCTCAGGGTGCGATCCAGGCGACTTTGCTGGAACAAGGATTCGCCTATCAAGCCAAGAAGGCCGGCTTTCGTTCGTTACTGGACTTCGCCACGATCGGTTTAGACTACCAGCATTCGGGTATCGCTACGACCAAGTCCTTTATCGCGAAAAACCGTGACCTAGTCATCGGTTTTCTTAAGGCGTTGATCGAGGCAACAAATCGTTACAAGAATGACCGGTCCTTCGGTATCAAAGTGTTAGAAAAACATCTCCGCATCTCTGATCTCGACACGCTTCAAGCTACGTACGAGTACTATGCCCCCAAAGTGGGCGCCGTTCCCTATGTCAATCTTAAAGGCATGAAGTTTCTTTTGGATACGACGGCGGAGTCCAACCCGAAGGCGAAGAACATCAAGCCAGAAGAAATCGGCGACAATACGCTTCTGAGGGAGATTGAAGCAAGCGGTTTTCTTAAGCAGGTCTCTCCCGGACGTTAACCCAACAGCCCAACGTTCTCGACGCAAATCAACTGTAACTCGCTTGGTTCTGTCACTCCAAAGCAAATAGCGAGCCTGGCCGATTTCGTAGACCGCGCATACCTGTTAGGATTTGAGCGAGAAGCAGTTAGCGAAGGAAATTTCATGAGTTCCGAGCGTACGAATCATCTTATTCACGAAACCAGTCCGTATCTCTTGCAGCACGCGCACAATCCGGTGGAGTGGTATGCTTGGGGCGAGGAAGCTTTCGAGAAAGCCAAAAAAGAAAATAAGCCGATCCTCTTGAGCATCGGCTATTCCGCTTGCCACTGGTGCCATGTGATGGAGCATGAGTCCTTCGAGAACGAAAAGATCGCGGCTCTGATGAACGAGCTTTTCATCAACATCAAGGTCGATCGCGAAGAACGGCCGGATCTTGACGAGATCTATATGAACGCGGTGCAAATGCTCACGGGGCGTGGGGGCTGGCCCATGACAGTTTTTCTCACGCCCGACGAAAAGCCCTTTTACGGCGGGACCTATTTCCCCCCCGAAGATCGCCACGGTATGCCCGGCTTCCCAAGAATTCTTGTGGGCGTCGCTCAAGCTTACCGCGAAAGATCACAGGATGTGGAGAGGAGCGTCGATCAATTACTCGCCGGCTTACAGCGCATGTCGGAATCTCAAGAAACCCAACGGACTTTTTCCCCTGACGTGATCGGAAAATCTGCAGAATATATCTCCCGCGCCTATGATTCCGAGCACGGCGGGCTGGGACAGGCCCCGAAATTTCCCAACGCCGGGGTCTACGAGCTTTTCCTGCGCCACCACTACCATTCCAAGAGCCAACGTTATCTCGACATGGTGATTCATACACTTACAAAGATGGGTGAAGGGGGGATTTACGATCACCTGGGTGGGGGATTCCATCGGTATTCCGTCGACGCGAGATGGTTAGTGCCTCATTTCGAGAAGATGCTCTATGACAACGCGCAGCTTGTGCGGATCTATAGCCAAGTCTATTGCATCACGAAGGACACCTTCTTCAAGCAGATCGTGGACGAAACGGTGACCTATCTCCTTCGCGAGATGCTTGATCCTGAGGGCGGGTTTTATTCAACCCAGGACGCCGACAGTGAAGGTGAGGAAGGAAAATTCTTCGTCTGGACGCCACAACAAGTAAATGAATTGTTAGGCGAAGAGCGGGGCGAAATCTTCTGCCGGATCTACGACGTGAGCGAACAGGGCAACTTCGAAGAGAAAAACATTTTGCACCCGATCCTCACGGAGGAGCAGGCGAGTAAATTTTTTCGCCGGGACCGGGGCGAGATCGAGGCGCTGATCGCGGACGGAAAAAGGAAGCTTTTCCTGGAACGGGGAAAAAGAGGGAAGCCGTTCCGTGACGAAAAAATCATTACTTCCTGGAACGGCTTGATGCTTTCGGGATTGGCCGAGGCGATCAAGATCTCGCCGCAACCGGCTTATGTCGAAGCGGCCAGTCGCACCATCGATTTCATCTTCACGAAAATGTATCGAGAGGGCCGCTTGTTCCATAGCTACAAGGATGGGAAGGCAAAGCAGCTTGGCTATCTTGATGATTATTCCTTCTTGGCGTTAGGTCTTTGCGATTTTTACGACGCGACTTTTGACCGCGCGGCCTTGACGCGAGCGCAGGAGCTGACAGAGACCGTGCTGCGCGATTTCTGGGACGATGCCGGCGGCGCTTTCTTCTACACCGGGAAGTCTCACGAGCGGCTCATCAGCCGCACCAAGCCCGTCTTCGACGCGTCCATTCCGTCGGGGAATGCCGCAGCGACGCAGTTGTTATTGCGCTTCTATCACCTGACGGGAAAAGAGGATTACCTGAAGCGAGCCGAGAAAATTCTGCGTTCTTATTACGATGTCATGGAAAACCAGCCCTTCGGTTTCGCCCATATGCTTTGCGCGCTGGATCTGTATTTGAACAAACCCAAAGAGATCGTGGTAGTAGGAAAGCGAGAGGATGCAAAGACGGCTGAATTTCTCAGTGAGATTCAAAGCCATTACCTCCCCAATAAGACTCTTCAACTCGTTGCCCCGGACGCGTCACTCGAGCAAGTTTCTCCTCTGTTAGTTGGAAAGACACAAGTCGACGGCAAGCCGACCGTATACATTTGCGAGAATTTCACTTGTTCTGCGCCGATAACCAACCGCGGGGAGCTTCAAACGATCCTGCAAAGATAATCCCGGATTCCGCAGTGGGAAAGTGACGCTGTGAGCGAGGGGCAAACCTTGCGCAACGAAGACAATGCTTTTCTACCCCTGAGCTCAGGACAGATCTCGCTGCTGTGCGAACTTTGTCAGAGTAATAAGGCGTTGTGCCAAGCGGCAGAAAAGACTTTGAAACAGCACCCCTGGGTGTCTTCGCCGCTCCAGGTTCGCCCCTCGCTCATGTTCAACTGCGGAATTCAGGATAATCAAAACCGGAAGAATCACAGTTCCATTTTGTTCAATCATTCAGCAGCCTTAGAGACGATCCTAAGAACGTGCAGGACTCTTGGTAATCGTTTCAAAGATTCGCCCCAAGTCCGCCTGCGAATAGTATTCGATCTCGATCTTACCTTTCGCGGATCTGGCCTTGGGCAGCAAACGGACTCTGGTTCCAAGCAGACGTTGCAGCTCTTCAACGATGGATTTCAAATCGGGATCGAGGAGCGGCGCGAGGCGTCGGCGGCGCCTGCCGAATAAAAGGTGGCGAACCATCTTTTCCGTTTCTCGTGTCGACAACCCTTTGGCGATGACCTCGCGGCATGCGGAAACGATCAACGGCTCGGTGTGCAACCCCAGTAGGGCGCGCGCTTGACCAGCGGGCAAATTTCCCAGCGCGACTTCTTGCTGGACCACAGCGGGAAGCGCAAGCAACCGCATGGCGTTGGCGATCGCCGGCCGGCTCTTCCCGACCTTCGCCGCCATCTCTTCCTGGCTCCAGTGAAATTCTTCCTGCAAGCGACGATAACCGTTCGCCTCTTCAATGGCATTGAGGTCCTCGCGTTGAAGATTTTCCACCAGCGCCAATTGCAAAACCTCGTGATCCGTCGCGTTACGGACAACCACGGGTACCCGGCTCAGCCCGGCCTTCATCGCCGCGCGCCAGCGGCGTTCGCCGGCGATCAGTTGAAATTGCTCGCCATTGGGCCGGACCACGAGCGGTTGAATGATCCCTTGGTTGCGAATGGACGAGGCAAGCTCTTCGATCTTGGTTTCGTCGAAAGCGCGCCGCGGTTGCAGAGGACTTGGGGTAATCCTTTCAACGGCGATCTCGAAATTGGAATTTTCTTGCTTGGGTTCTATTCGCGCTTCGGCCGCGACCGGAATCAGAGCGCTGAGACCTCTACCCAATCCTTTTTTCTGCATGGACATTATTTTCTCCATGAGCCATCAACTCCTTAGCTAGTTCTCCATAATCTTGCGCGCCCGTTGAACTTGGATCGTACAAACAAATCGGCTTGCCGTAACTCGGACTCTCACTCAGCCGAACGTTTCTGCGGATGATGGTGCGAAACAGCTTGTCCGGAAAATGCGCCCGAATCTCGTCGACGACTTGATGGGAAAGACGATTCCTACTGTCGAACATCGTGACGACGATTCCCTCTAGGTACATTCGGGGATTGAGCCCGTTGCGAACCAAGTTCATTGTCTCAAGCAGAGCGCTGAGTCCTTCGAGGGCGTAGTATTCGCTCTGAATCGGCACGAGCAGGGAATCCGCCGCAGTGAGGGCGTTCAAAGTCAGGAGACCCAAAGATGGGGGGCAGTCGAGCAAGATATAATCGTAGCGATCGCGCACGGACACGATTGCATCCCTGAGTTGGTATTCCCGGTTTTCTATTCCAACTAATTCAATTTCCGCGCCGACGAGATCTTTCGTTGCGGGTACGACTACCAGTTGTGGGATCTCCGTTTGACGTAGGACTTCCGCAAGAAAACGCGCCCCCGCCAAGACATCATACAGACTCATCATAGGTTGGGTTCGGTCGATACCGAAACCGGTGGTCGTATTGCCCTGAGGATCAACATCAATTAGCAGCGTCTCCTTACCGGCAACCGCCAGCGCCGCCGCTAGATTTATCGCCGTTGTAGTCTTGCCTACACCGCCTTTTTGGTTGGCTATGGTAATGACCTTACTCACAAAAATGTTTTGAATTAAGTCACTTAGATAACACAAGACATTTGATCGACTACTATCACAAGCTGCTTTTCAATGGAAGCAAAAAGTTTTTGTTTCACGTGAAACGCGTTATCCCTAATTCGGCAGTCGAAGTTACAATCTCTACGGAGCGAGGTGTGAGACTGGGATAGCGAAGGCACCGAGCTCCGCAGTATCAAAGTCGTATTTCGTGCTTGGCAAGCTGTTGTCAGCGGACTACGGATGCCACTTAGGGCACCGCTGATCTCAAGCCCCTTAGAGGCACAGCTCCATTGCCTTCGCTACGGCCCGCCGCCCGAAGGCTTTGGGCCGCAGGGCGGAAGGCTCGCACCTCGCTCCGTGCCTTAACTTTCAAATGCGGAATCCGGGATAAAAAGAGGCCAAGAACGAGTCGGTGCAGGTTGCCGGTCGCAGACGAAAGCTGATTATGCGCCCTTGCTCTTTTTCAAATGAACCGACAAAAGGGACATTGCAGCAGGTGTAATTCCAGGCACTCTAGATGCCTGCCCTAATGAACGAGGCCGAACCCGGGTCAGCTTCTCGCGCACCTCGCGCGAAAGCCCGCTGATTTTTGAATAGTCAAACTCGTCTGGGAGTCTGACATGTTCCATTTTCTGGAATCGCTCGATGAGATTGAACTGCCGATCGACATACCCGGCATATTTTATCTGGAGCTCGGCTTGTAGATCCGCGTCCTTTGAAAAATATGGCGTGCTAGGAACCATCGCTCGAATCTGGTCCAGTGACACCTCTGGGCGCCGTAACAGCTGTGCTAGAGAAGTGGTGTTCTTGAGAGGCGCCGACCCGCATGACGCGAGCACCGAGTCTACAGCCTGATTTGGGGCAACTTGCCTTTGTTCCAAGAAAGCAAGTAATTCGACGATTCCATTCTTCTTGGCGCGGACTCGTCTACAAGTCTCCTCGGATGCCAGTCCGATGTCATGCCCAATTTCGGTTAGCCTCAAGTCGGCGTTGTCTTCCCTCAGTAGAAGCCTATATTCAGCCCTGGACGTAAACATTCTGTAGGGCTCACTGTCGGTCCCTTTCGTCACTAGATCATCGACCAAGACCCCCAAATAAGCTTGATCCCTCGATAGCACCATTGGTTCCTTGCCGCGCAAACTCAAGGCGGCATTGATTCCCGCCAAGATTCCCTGAGCTGCCGCCTCCTCATAACCTGTCGTGCCATTTATCTGGCCGGCGTGATAAAGGCCTCGAACGAGTTTCGTCTCCAAAGACGGATAGAGCTGAGTGGGGTCGACGTAGTCATACTCGATGGCGTAACCTGGTCGCATGATTTCCGCCTGCTCCAGACCCTCGATCGAATGGACCATTTCGGTTTGAACATCCAACGGCAAACTGGTTGAGAGGCCGTTCGGATAAACCTCAACCGTATCGAGTCCCTCCGGTTCCAAAAAAATCTGATGCCGGTCCTTGTCTACAAATCTTACAATTTTATCTTCGATTGAGGGACAGTAACGAGGACCTCTACTCTTAATTACGCCTGAATACATCGGGGAACGATGAATCGCGGCACGGATTATTTCGTGAGTTCGCCGATTCGTGTAGGTGATGTGACAGGGGATCTGAGGTTGCATTACTCGTTCGTTCGAGAAGGAAAAGGGAACTGGATTTTCGTCTCCGTGTTGGGCGTGTAATCTAGAATAGTCAATGGACCGGCTGTTTAATCGAGGACAGGTTCCCGTCTTGAGTCTTCCGATCTTGAACCCAAGGTTTATGAGCGACTCGGTCAGTCCTTGAACGGCAAAATCTCCGGCCCGACCAGCAGAGTAGTTTCGGTCTCCGACATGTATCAAACCTCTTAGGAATGTCCCCGTAGTCAAGATCACGCGACGGCCGAGAAATTTCTCACCGATCTGCGTCTCGATCCCCCTAATTGTTCCATCCTCGACGATCAGCCGTTCTGCGCTGCCTTGCCTGAGCACTAATCTCGGGCAGGTTTCTAAGATCCGCTTCATCCGCTGACGGTAAAGGGCTTTGTCGGCCTGGGCTCTCGATGCTCTCACTGCCGGCCCTTTTCTGGTGTTCAACATTCGAAACTGGATTCCAGTCTCGTCGATAGCACATGCCATCTCCCCGCCAAGTGCGTCGATCTCTTTGACCAAATGGCCTTTGCCAATTCCACCAATAGCTGGATTACATGACATCTGACCAATATGATCGAGATTCAATGTGAGCATCAAAGTGTCGCAACCCATTCGAGCCGCGGCCAGAGAAGCCTCGATACCAGCATGCCCAGCTCCAACGACGATTACGTCAAAAATTTTCTCGCTTTTAGCGTTCATAGTTTCACGTGAAACAAAACTCATATGTTTCTAATTAAATCATTTTTACCATTTATAAGTAACTATTTTCCTATGCAAAATTTTTCAAAAATAGATTTTAATATATCATCGCTGTTGATCAAGCCGATGATTTCCTCAAGCGCTTCTCGCGCTTCACTGAGCTCAATCGCGACAAACTCTGGCGGACAATTCTTCGCAAGAGTTACCAACGCATCGCTCAGGGCTGTGTCGCTTCTGGCAAGTGCGGCCTTGTGGCGGATATTCGTTAAAACGACCGGCGGTTCCTCCGGGCAATCTACTATTAGATTTCTCAGTTGCTCCTTCAGTCCCTCGATCCCGGAACCGGTCTTGGCAGAGACGGAGGCTATCGCTTGCAGAAATCCGCGATTTTTCAGCTCCCCAACATCCAGTCTCTGAGAGAGGTCACTCTTATTGATGACGATCAAGGCATTTTTTCCGTTGAGACTCTCCAACAAGGCGAGATCAGCCGGGGCGAAGGACTCAGAGCCGTCGAGAACAACGAGCGCTGCATCGGACTTTTCCAGATAGCGACGGGTTAAATTGACACCGATCTGTTCTATCCGATCATCGGTTTCACTAATTCCGGCTGTATCCCAGAGAACAACCGGCAGGCCATCAAGATTTATGGACTCTTCAATCACGTCTCTAGTCGTCCCTGGCACGTCGGTGACTATAACCCGATCTTCGCCCAACAAAATATTCAAAAGACTCGATTTACCGACATTAGGACGGCCGCAGATACAAACCCTAGCACCATCCTTGAACAATCTTCCCCACTCATAACTCGCTAGCATGTCACCTAATTTTTGTCTAAGATGCTCTACCTTCGCGATCAGTTCCCGGCGTTGCAGCAGTTCGATTTCTTCTTCCGGAAAATCGATCGCGGCCTCGATCTGAACCAAGATAGCCAGCAATTCCTCGCGCAGCTCGCGCATCCATTCTGAAAGCCCACCCCCAACCTGATTAAGAGCCAACTCAATTCCTTTGTCCGTGCGCGCACCGATTAGGTCGAGTACCGCCTCGGCCTGAGCGAGATCAAAGCGCCCGTTGAGAAACGCGCGCTTGGTGAACTCGCCACGCTCCGCATGGCGCGCTCCCTGAGAAAGCATAAGCTCCAATACCCGCCGAACGACAAACGTGCCGCCGTGACAATGCACCTCGACGATATCCTCGCCGGTGTAGCTGCGCGGCTTGCGCATCACCGCAAGCAGAACCTCGTCAAGAAACTTGTTCGACCTCGGATCCTGAATTTTGCCGTGATAAAGCCGGTGCGAGGCCAGTTTTCCATTTTTACCCTGGGCGCGCACAAAGACGTTGGTCGCGATGCGCTCGGCATCTGGCCCGCTCACGCGAACGATCGCTACCGCACCCTCGCCGACCGCCGTGGCGATCGCGGCAATGGTATCCTGTTCGTACATAAGAACGGGGTAATCTTAACAACTATCGGGGTTAAAACAACACGAAACTATACAGTGGGAATTGCCGAGCTAGCGCGCGGCAAGACGCGATCGAAGGAAATCACACCAGACGGATTTCTAAACCGCTCTTAGAGTATCTTGCCGCACGGTGATTTCTTCAGAACCGGAAAACGCAAACCTTTGCAGCGCTTCGGGATTCAGTTCCACACCCAAGCCCGGTTTCTCAGGAGGAATCAAGTATCCGTTGACCAACTTGAAGGGCTCTCGCAGCAGCTCTTCGCGCAACGGATTATGGGTGTAGTCGAGTTCCATGACGATACATTCGTTGATAGCGGCGGATAAATGGACGCTGGCGGCAAGGGCGACCCCGTCGCCCCAGGTGTGAAACGAAATCGGAACGCCGTGTACCGCGGCCGTCGCGGCTATTTTTTTTATCTCGGTGATCCCACCGGCCCGGGCTACGTCGGGTTGGAGGTAATCAACCGCTCCGCGAACCATGAAATTCTCGAAAGCGTAGCACATATTCAGGTTTTCACCGACGGCGATGGGAACTTTCCCTCTCTCCCGAAGCTCGGCATGGCCGGCAATGTCTTCAACAAAGAGGGGCTCCTCAAGCCAGAAGACGCCACAGTCGGCAAAAGCCGCCGCCGCATCAAGTCCAACCTCCAGCGTGTAGCCCTGGTTCGCGTCGGTCATCACGATAAAGTCTTTGCCGAGTTCCGCACGCACCGCGCGGACGATTCGAATATCCTGATCCAGATCGAAGCCGACTTTGATCTTTACGCCATGAAAACCCTGCTCGGCAAATCCCCTCGCTCGTTTCGCCACCTTTGACGGCTCTTCGGGATAAAGAGCGGTCGCATAAACCGGAACTTTGTCACGGCACTTGCCGCCAAGGAGCTGATAGAGGGGAACTCCGCGCACTTTACCGAGAATGTCCCACAGAGCGACATCGATCCCGCTTAACGCCACGATGCCGACGCCCCGGGTGCCGAATTCTTTATGGCCGCCTCTGACATAGGCCTTGTCCCAGATCTGGTCGATCTCCGTTGGGTCCATGCCGATCAACAGCGGCTTTAGAACCCTCGCTACGATTACTTCGATCAGCTCGCCGTTACCCGAACACGAGCCATGACCGGTGATGCCTTCGTCGGTCTCGACCTGAACCAGCGTCGTTGACCGCGAGTTTCTCACCCCCGAGCGGCTGAACACCTGCCCTTCGGTCGGGATCGTCGCGCGCAATCGAATCGTCTTAACGTCAGTGATCTTCATTATTGCGTTGAACCAGGTCCTAGAAATTTTTTACCGCCGGCCTTCTGTCGGCGACAGCGAAGATTTGATCCTCCAGCGGAGTTTGATATATCGCAGAAAGCGAGCCTTGAAAAGAGCCTAACGGCTGGTCTATTTTGTTTTAATGAGACGTATTGAACCACTTGAACGTTTTGAACGATTTGAACTGACAAGTTGCTCAAGCTAAGGAGAAACCCATATGGCCAACATCGGACTCGCGTTCGTCAATCCAGCTCCGCTGACCAAACCCGAAAACGTCGTGAACTTCGCTAAGAAATGCGAGGCGATGGGAGTTCACTCCATGTGGACCATCGATCGGGTCGCCTACGACAATCTCGAT
>Ga0209342_10008276_pt1 | contig 10422 bp, 9 predicted proteins | sample RifCSP16_2_FD_184023 | JGI IMG/M metagenome (GOLD analysis project Ga0209342, IMG submission 184023) | Soil microbial communities from Rifle, Colorado - Rifle CSP2_sed 16_2 (SPAdes) (version 2) | ecosystem: Environmental > Terrestrial > Deep subsurface > Rock core/Sediment | place: Rifle... | reverse complement strand
CTCGAAAGTGGCCTCTCCGGTGCTCACCGGGGTCACCCTCGACGTCGAGGGCGTGACGGTGTCCGACCTCCATCCGGCACCGCTTCCCGACGTCTTCCGCGGAGGTCAGCTCGTGGTCGCCGGTCGTTACGAGGGCTCCGGCACCGTCACCGTCACCCTCTCCGGAAGGGTACGCGGTGAACCCATCGACCTCGTTTTCGATGACATCCGCTTTGCGGAGTCCGGGGGCGATCCGACCATCCCCCGGCTGTGGGCGACCCGCAAGATCGGTGAGCTCCTCAGGACGGTCCGCATCGATGGGCCGGACGACGAGACCATCGACCAGATCGTGCGGTTGTCGATTCGCTGGGGGATCGTGACCCCGTACACCTCCTACCTGGTCACCGAGGACGCCCCGTTCGGCGAGGATGCCATCGAGGAGATCTCCCGATCGGCGGCCGAGAACGCCGCATCCACCACCCTCCCCGCCTCCGGTGAGGCGGCGGTGGGGGCGGCGGACGCCGCCGGCGACCTGGCGACCGCCGAGACCGGCGTCGCTCCCGGGGCCGAGTACGGCGACCTCGTCCGTATCGGTGGTGGGCGCACCTTCCGTCTCAGCAATGGACGCTGGATGGACACCGCATTCGATCCGGCGTTGGACACCGTCCGGGTGGCGTTCGGCTCTGCCGACTACTTCACCCTGGCGGCATCAGACCCGACCCTGGCGGCCGCTCTGGCGATCGCGGCAGACCTGACGGTCGTCCACGGCGGGACCGCCTACGAGATCGTCGCCACCGATGCCGACGCCGATCCCCTGCCTGCCGACCTTTCCACCACGACGATGGAGGCGGGAACGACCTCCGCCCCGGCCGTCGCCCTGCCTCCCACCGGCCGGGACTCCGGAGGCCGCCTGCCGGTCGGCCTGATCGCGGTCGGGACCGCCATGGCGGCGGCGTTCCTGCTGACCCTGGCGGCGAAAAAGCGCGGCTAGTGCGGCGGGCACGGACGGCGGATCGGTCCGCACGAAACCGGTTCCGGTGCGCGACACTTGCGGCATGGCAACACCCCTGACGCAGGCGGATCGGAAGGCGCTGGCCGCCTCGCATCCCGCCTGGGCACTCGACGGCGAGACGATACGCCGCACGTTCACCTTTGCCGACTTCGCCGCCTCCGTCGGATTCGTCGCCCGCGTGGCACTCGTCGCCGAGAAGGCGGACCATCACCCCGACATCGACATCCGGTGGAATCGCGTGACCCTGACCCTCACCACGCATTCGGTCGACGCCCTCTCCGACCGAGATCGGAGCCTGGTGGAGACCATCGACGGATGGACGGCGCCGTGACCGGATGGCAGCGCCAGGGTTTCGGATCCGTGACCCCCTACCTACTCGTCGAGGGCGCCGCCGAGCTCGTGGAGTTCCTCGAAGACGCCTTCGACGCCGAGATCCTCACCCGGCTGGATCGGCCCGACGGAACCCTCATGCACGCCGAGCTGCGGATCGGCGACAGCATGGTCATGGTGGGCGAGGCCACCGAGGAGTACGGCCCATACCCGGCGTCGCTGTACCTCTATGTCGAGGACTGCGACGACGTCTTCGCCGCTGCACTCGAGGCGGGGGCGACGATCGCCATGGAGCCCACGACCATGCGGCACGCCGGCGAGCGCTACGGCGCGGTCACCGACCCTGCGGGAAACGTGTGGTGGATCGCAACGCACCTCGAGGACGTGGACGTGGAGGAGGAGAGCCGCAGGATCGAGGAGATGACCGCCGCCGGCGAGGCCCCCTTCGACGACTACGAGGCAGAGTAGGCACCAGGCACCAGAAGCCAGACAGTTCTCAGACCTCTGGCTGGTGCCTGGTGCCTCGCATCTGCTGCCTTCTCGTCACATCCCGAGGCGCTGCACGATCCCGGGGTGCCGCTGCCAGTCCTTGTGGACCGCGACGTGGAGGTCGAGGTGCACCCGGGTGCCGAGCCGCCGCTCCAACTCGGCTCGCGCCTCGGTGCCGGCGAGACGCAGGAGTGATCCACCCCGGCCGATCACGATGCCCTTCTGGCTCTCCCGCTCGACGAGCACACGGGCCTCGACCCGGGTGACACCGTTGTCCTGTTCCCGTACCTCCTCGATGAGAACGGCGAGCGAATGCGGCAGTTCGTCGCGCAAACGATCGAGGAACTTCTCGCGGACGATCTCACCGATGAGGAAGTCGTTCGCCTGGTCGGAGGTCATGCCCGCCGGGAAGTACCGCGGGCCCTCGGGCAACAACGCGGCGACTTCGGACACGACCGGTTCGAGGTTGGCGCCGAGAGTTGCGCTGACCGGGACGTAGGCGGCGAACCCCCACCCGGAGGCCACCGCGAGCCGCTCCGCGACGTCGTTGGGACCGGCGGCATCGACCTTGTTCACGATGCACACCGTCGCCAGACCGGCCTCCTGAAGGCGACCGGCGATCAACCGGTCCCCGGGACCGATCTTGCCGGTGGCCTCGATCACGAAGAGGCAGGCATCGGCCTCGGCCATCGACGCAGCCGCCACGGCGTTGAGTCGATCTCCCAGGGCGGTCCGGGGGCGGTGGATACCCGGGGTGTCGACGAGGACTATCTGGAGGTCCGGGCGATCCACGATCCCGCGGATCGTGTTACGCGTCGTCTGCGGGCGCATCGAGGTGATCGCCACCTTGGTGCCGACCAGGGAGTTGACGAGGGTCGACTTGCCGACGTTCGGCCTTCCGATGACGGGCACGAACCCCGATTTCACCCTTCGGTCACCCGAACCCGAGAGACACGGCGCCCCTGAACCCGCTCCGCGGTGAGCCTGAGCCCGTCGATGTCGAAGCTCTCCCCTTCTTGGGGCACCCGTCCGGCGAGACCGAGGATCAACCCTCCCACCGTGTCCCAGTCCTCGTCGGGAAGCGAATGCCCGACGAGTCGTGACAGGTCCTCGACCGACAGGCGGGCGTCGACGATGTATCCGCGGTCGAGCGGCTGGATCATCCCCTCCTCGGTGTCGTACTCGTCGGCGATCTCCCCCACGATCTCCTCGAGGAGGTCTTCGATGGTGACCAGCCCGGCGGTGCCTCCGAACTCGTCGACGACGATCGCCAAGTGCACCTTCTTCCGCTGCAGCTCCCGGAGCAGCTCCGACACTCGCTTCGTCTCCGGGACGAAGTGGGCGGGGCGCATCAGCGACCGCACGGGCACCGGGCTCCCCCCGATGTCGTGGAACCTGAGGAGATCTCGGCCGTACAGCACGCCGACGATGTCGTCGAGGTTGTCACCGGTGACCGGGATCCGCGATCTCCCGGATTCGAGGAGGATGTCGAGCGCACGATCGCTGTCCGCGGGGGCCGCCACGGTCACCATGTCGGTACGGGGCACCATCACCTCGCGAACGATGGCGTCGGTGAACTCGAGCACCGACGAGATCAGCTCTCGCTGCTCCTCGTGCTCCTGCTCGTCCTCCTCGGCGTCTTCGTCCTCACCCTCCTCGTCCGAGATCACATCGGCAGCCCGCCCACCGAACCGGATGGACCACGCGAGCACCGCCGAGAGCCGGTAGGCCGGCCGCCGCGGCATCGCCCGGCCGAATGCCCGGGGAATGGCGTCGCCCCCGAGCACCAGGATCACCCCGAGGGCGAGCAGCGACCCCAAGAGCACCCAACCGGAGGCGAGCGCCGTCATCGCCCAGGTAGCCGGAATGGCGGCGGTGACGAGGATCGCGGAGTGGACCATGCCGATCGATGGCTGCACCGACAGCGGTTCCTCGAGGAGATCGGCCACCCGCGCCGCACCGGCAATCCCTTCGGCAGCATCGCGTAGGGCGTCGGCACGGTGCGTGCGCAGAAGCGATGCGCCCCCGAACCGCAGAGCGGCGCCGAAGGCCGTGAGCAACGCGCTGAGGCCGAGGGCGAGGGCGATCACGACCACGACCTCCCGATCAAACCGAGGAGTTCGTCCTCCCGGCGCTCCATGGCCTCGCCGGCCGCATCGTCGTCGTGCTCGTAGCCGAGCAGATGGAGCATCCCGTGCGCCAGCAGGAAATGGAGGAAGTCCTCGTACGGGATGTTCTCCTCCCGGGCACGACGGGCGACCTCGACCGGGCACAAAAAGACGTCACCGAGGTTCAGCGGGGGCTCGCCGGGAACGGGGCGGGGTGGATCGCCGGGTACCAAGGTCTCGGTGGGGAACGCCAGGACGTCGGTGGGACCCTTGCGATCCATGAAGCGCTCGTTGTAAGTGGCCATCTCCAGGGCGTCGACGAGGTACACCGCGACCTCGGTCTCGGAGGGGAATCCCTCGGCAACCAGCACTCGCTCGGCAAAGGAACGCAGCGACTCCCCATCGGCGGGGTGCCCTTGCTCATCACTGTAAAAGACGTTCACGCCGGCTGTGTGCTCCGTGTGGCCGGGAAACCCGGATACGGGATCCGGGTGTGGTAGTACCCGATCATCGAGTCGACGAAGGCCTCCTTGATCCGTGTGAGCTCACCAAAGGTGACGTCGGACTCCTCGAGCTGCCCATCCTCGACCTTCTCGGCGATGATGCTCTCCACCAGTTCGCGGATGCTCTCACTCGTCGGGTCCTCGCTCTGCACCAGGGCCCGGGTCCCGGCCTCGGTGGCGTCGGCGAGCATGATGATCACCATCTCCTTGGTCTTGGGTTTGCGCCCTCGGTGGCGGTAGTCGGCGGGGTCGAAACGTTCGCCGTGCGCCTCCTCGGCCTTGTGCGAGAAGTACCGCATCAGGCTGGTGCCGTGGTGGGTGAGGATTCCCTGGGCGACGTCGGGAGGGATGCGGTAGCTGCGGGCGAGACGAAGCCCCTCGGCCACGTGGCTCCGGATGATCGCCGCCGACTCCTCCGGGGGCAGACGATCGTGCGGATTGGTCACGCCGAACTGGTTCTCGACGAAGTACTTCGGCTGCACCGTCTTCCCCAGGTCGTGGTAGTACGCCATGGCTCGTGCCAGGAGCGGATTGGCTCCCACGGCGCGCGAGGCCCGGTCGGCGAGGTTTCCCACGAGGACCGAGTGGTTGAAGGTCCCCGGAGCGGTCTCTTCGATCCGTCGCAGCGCGGGATGGTTCCGGTCGGTGAGGTCGAGGAGAGTCTGCGTCGTGGTGATGCCGAACAGCGAGGCGAGCACCGGGAGCACCCCGAGGGCCACGACGCCGCTGGCGATACCGCCGACGGAACCCCACACCGCGGAGAGCACGACCGTCTCCGACCCGTAGAAGAACCAGGCGATTGCTCCGGCCAGCGGGACGTGGACCAGCGCCGAGAACACCACCGCCAGGTTCAGTTGGGCGCGTGAAGCCACGGACGACACCAATGGGATCGGGGTCAGGGTCGCCGCCGCCGAGAACACCACGAGCCCGAGGTCGCCGGTCGCCAGGGCCACGAACGCGGAGACCGGGAGCGCCATCAGCACGGCCACCCGCGAATCGAACAGGTTGGCGGCGAGGTAGCCGAACAGGGCCGCGGGAAGCAGGAATCCGAGCTCGACGCGATCGCGCGACACCAGTTCCGGCACCCGGGCCGCCAGCGCGGCGAGCACGAGAAGGAGCCCGAAGACGGCGACCATCTTCGGGCGGCGCCACAGGTCGGTTGCGATGCGGGCCACGAACACGGCGGCGAGGGCCACCACGATCAGCGCGACCAGAGCCAACGCCCGCACCGGTGACTCCTCATCGCCCGTCTCGAGCAGGCCGAGCTCCTTCATGGCTGCGAGCTGGACTGCGGTGATTCGACCGCCCTGGCTGACGATGTTCTCGCCGGGGACGAAGACAACGGTGAAGTCGGTGACCTCGTCGCGGGCCTCTTGCCGGGCGAGCTGGGTGGCGGCATCGTCGCGGAACCGATTGGCCTGCAGGTACAACTGGACGACGTCGGCGAGGGCCGCCTCTGCCTGCGGCCTGATCTCGTCGGGAAGCAGCACCAGGGAGCGGGGCCGGGTGGCCAACGCGTCGCGCACCGCCCCGAGTTCCGTGGTCTTGATGCCATCGAGCAGGTACTCCTCGGCGATGTCGATCGCCTCCTGACGCACCAGGGGAAACAGCGCGTTCTCGCCGGCGGCGATGCGATCCACGTCGCCGTTCACCAGATCCACCAGGGTGGCGATGGTCTGGTCGCGGAGCAGCGGGTACTCATCCTTGACGAAGAGGATTTGCTCGGTGCGGGCCGGCGGTTCCGGGGGAAGGGTTGTCGTGGTCGTCTGTTCGGTCGTGGTCGAGCCGTCGGTACCGTCCTGAGCCGTGGTCGTGGTCTCCGCCGTGGTGGTGGTCTCCGCCGTGGTGGTGGTGGGACCGGTCGTCGTAGTGGTATCGGGCGGCAGTACCGGCTCGGCGGCAAGCCCGACGATGGCAAAAACGTCGGCCACGGCATCGAGCACCGTCTCGGTGACCTGGGTGTCCGTCTCGTAGACGTCGTCGACGAGTGCTGCGGCCTGGTTGCGCGCCGCCTCGGTGGCCGCCCGGTCGACGACGGATACCTCCGCCGGGGCGATGATGGTCTGGGGCGCCGCCTCCCCCTCGCGCAGCACGACCGGGGCCGGCCCCAGGTCCTGGCCGATGGCCAGGATCGCGACCACCAACACGCCTGCCAGGGCGACGACGCCGAGCCGGAGAACGCCGGACACCCGGGCCAACAGCCTCATCGTTCCTTGCCCTCCTCGTGGATGCGATACGCCTCCACGATCGAGGCCACGATGCGATGCCGGACCACGTCCTCGGCGCCGAGGGTGACAAAACACATTCCGGGGATGTCGACGAGAACCGACCTCACCTGGCGGAGCCCCGAGGCGCGCCCACTGGGGAGGTCGACCTGGGTGATATCGCCGGTGATGACCATCTGCGAGTTGAAGCCGAGCCGGGTGAGGAACATCTTCATTTGCTCCGGCGAGGTGTTCTGCGCCTCGTCGAGCACCACGAAGGCGTCGTTGAGAGTGCGGCCCCGCATGTAGGCGAGCGGGGCGATCTCGATACTCCCCCGCTCCAGGAGCCGCGCAGTTTCTTCGGGTCCCAGCATGTCGAACAGGGCGTCGTAGAGCGGACGGAGGTAGGGGTCGACCTTGGCGGCCAGATCCCCCGGCAGGAATCCGAGTCGTTCTCCTGCCTCCACCGCGGGGCGGGTGAGGATGATCCTGGTGAAGGCGCCGGTCTGGAGGCCGTTCACCGCCAGCGCCATGGCGAGGTAGGTCTTCCCGGTGCCGGCGGGCCCGATGCCGAAGACGACCGTGTTCTTGCGGATGGCGTCGACGTAGCGCTTCTGGTTGAGCGTCTTCGCACGCACCACCTTGCCCCGCCCCACCGGGACGCCGTCGGTGAAGACGTCCGACGGACTGGGGATGTCGGCTTTTACCAGGTCGACAACCCGGCGTACCCGGTCGACGTCGAGTGTCTGGCCCTCGCGGACCAGGACCAGCAGCTCCTCGAGCGTGGTCTTGACGAGGGTGGTCACCGCATCGGCGCCGGTGATGCGCAGCACGTCGCCTCGGGCGACGATCGACGCGTCCGGATAGGCCTCCTCGACGATGCGGAGGAAACCGTCGCGTTCACCCAGGAGGGCGAGCATGTAGTGGTCACCGGGTACGCGGAGCGTGACCTCGGCGACGGAAGGGTGGGTCAAAGAAGTCCTCGTAACGAGGGAATCATGAGGATGGGAAAGTATATCGGGAGGCGTGCGTAGAACAGCGAGGCACCAGGCACCAGGCAGAAAACACGATGTATGAGGGACGAAACCCAGTGCCCAGTGCCTGCCCCCTACTCGGCGATGAGACCAACGTCGCTCAGCCGTTCGGAGAACGACTCCTCGGACTGATCGATGAGGAGGGCCAGCAGCCGCAGGTCGTCGCGCCTGATGGTCAGGACCTTCCCGTTGAAGTCCTGGCGCATCATCTGGATCGATCGCAGGAACCGGGTGAAGATCACCGACTCGGTGCCCGAGAGCCGCTCGAGGCGGTTGAGGTCGATGGTCACCCCGCCGGTGGGCAGGGGCTGCATGGTGCGCTCTCCGGCCTCGTCCTGCGGAAGGAAGTGAGAGATCGGCACCTGGAAGAACTGTGAGAGCCGCTGCAGCCTGGGCAGCGACAGGCTGCGCTCGCCCCGCTCGTACGCCCCCACGACGGCCGCCTTGAACTCTCCGCCGGAGAGCCGCTGCACCTCCTGCAACGAGAGACCACGTTGCCTGCGGATCGACCGCAGCCGACCACCGACCATGTCGTTGTACGAGGCCGTCACCTGGCTACTCCCTCCGCCACGTGCTGCACCGGACTGCTGCCCATGCCCGCTCCGTGAGCAATGGCCGCGCTGCGCGCTCATGTTAGCGACGCACAGTGAGCACCGTCCAGCGCTCCGGTCAGCCGCCCCGCCGGCGGCGCTTGCCCGGCGCCGTGGGAGATTCCCCCGCCGCCGCAAAGGCACGAAGCGCCTCTTCCTGTTCCCGGGTGAGGCTGGAAGGGATTTCGACGATCACCTCCACCAGCAGATCACCCCGCCCCCGACTTCGCAAGCGGGGCATGCCATGTCGGGACAGCTTGAACACCGTTCCCGGCTGCGTGCCCGCAGGGATCGTGATGTCGACGTTCTCTCCGTCGACGGTGGGAACGGCGACATCGACACCCAGTGCCGCTGCGGCGATACCGAGCCGGACCCGATGCACCAGGTCGGAACCGTGACGGACGAAGCGCGGGTCGGCCTCCACCTGCACCTCGACATACAGGTCGCCGGCCCGGCTCCCCGCCTCACCGGCGGCACCCCGGCCGGGCATGCGCAACCGCCCGCCGTCCTCGATCCCGGCCGGAACGTGGACGGTCACCATGACGTCCTCGTCGACCGCCCCACGTCCGTCGCAGCGCTCGCAGGCCTCGACGACGAGCTTGCCCCGCCCCCGGCAGCGATTGCAGGGGACGATCGACATCGCGGCGCCGAGCAGGGTTTGCCGTGTCAGCCGGATCGACCCCTGACCCGCGCAGCGATCGCAGGTGGCCAGATCCGCACCGGGGGCCGATCCCGATCCGAAGCAGACCGGGCAGGCGACCGGCGCCCGGAAGCCCACCTCGCGGTCGACCCCACCTGCGGCCTCGGCGAGTGTGATGGTGACCCGGACACCGACGTCGCGACCCTGCGCCGGCCCCGCCGTCCCGCCGCCGAACGAGCCCAAACCGCTACCGAAGAAGCGCGAGAGGAGGTCCTCGACGCCGGCAAACGAGGAGAAGAGGCCGGTCATGTCGATACGGTCGCCGCGGTCGTAGGCGGCGCGCCGCTGCGGATCGGAGAGCACCTCGTAGGCCTCGGCGATCCGGCGGAATCGCTCCTCCGCCGTCGGATCGCCCGGATTGGAGTCGGGATGCGACTCGCGGGCGAGCCGGCGAAACGCCCGCTTGATGTCGTCGGTGCCGGCATCCCGGGAGACGCCGAGCGTCTCGTAGTAATCCGTCACGTCAATGGTTCAGGCTGTCGCCGAGGGCGTCGGATACCTCTTCGACGACCCGGATCGCCCGGCGATAGTCCATACGCATCGGCCCGAGCACACCGACCCGTCCCTTCGCCCCCGCCGCCAAGAACCCGGAAGAGACGACGGCAAGATCCTGTTCTGCGGCGTGGATCTCGGGGCCGAGGCGCACCGACGTCCCCTCGGCGCGGTCGTCGAGCAACTCGAGGACGGTGGCCTCCCGCTCGAGGAGGGCCAGCACCCGATGGAGCTTGGCGAGGTCTTCCCAGAGCTCGACCATCCGGCTCGCTCCGCCGACGTATATCTCACGGTTCCGATCGAGTGCCCCGGCGATCGCCGACATCGTGAGACCGACCAGCGTTGCCACCCGCGCCGGCGTGGCCGTCGGAGGCGAGACGAGATCGTCACTCAGCTCACGACCGACGAGGGTATCGAGCGCGGCGGCGGCCTCGGCGACCTCGTCGGGGCTGACCGGTGCCTGTGGCCGCACCAGGGACTGGTGGACACGGCCGGTCTCGGTTACCAACACGAGCACGATGACGTCCGGTTCGACGGCGAGGAGATGGACGTCGCGCACCACGTGTCCGCGGAGACCCGGGCCGAGCACCACCGCCGGGTAGTGGGTGATCTCGCTCAACAGGTCCGACGTCTCGCGGAGGATGCGGGAAAACTCGGCCTGCACCGTGCCGAAGAAGGCGTCGATCCGGCCCCGCGTCGATGCCCGCAGCGAGCCCGGGGAGAGGTGGTCGACGAAGTACCGGTACCCGCGGTCGGTGGGAACCCGCCCCGCCGAGGTGTGCGGCTGGGCGACGAGGCCGAGCCGCTCCAGGACCACCATCTCGTTGCGGATCGTGGCACTGGACAAGTCGAGGCCGGAGCGATCGAGGATGGCGCGCGACGACACCGGGGCCCCGGTGGCGATGTGGCCCTCGACGAGGGCGCCGAGGATGGCGGCCTTCCGTTCGTCAAGCATCCCGACCCCAGGATAGCAGCGAAGCG
>Ga0209342_10008272_pt1 | contig 10424 bp, 14 predicted proteins | sample RifCSP16_2_FD_184023 | JGI IMG/M metagenome (GOLD analysis project Ga0209342, IMG submission 184023) | Soil microbial communities from Rifle, Colorado - Rifle CSP2_sed 16_2 (SPAdes) (version 2) | ecosystem: Environmental > Terrestrial > Deep subsurface > Rock core/Sediment | place: Rifle... | reverse complement strand
AATCGGACGGCGTGGGGCGGAGCGATCACATGTCGTTCTACAATAAAAAAATCCCGGCGCTCCATTTTTTTACCGGCAACCATTCCGACTACCACCGCCCCAGCGACACCTGGGAGAAACTCAACACCGACGGTATCGCGAAAGTAGTCGAGCTGGTTTCGGCCACTGTGCAAAGGATCGCGCTGATGAGAGAGCCGTTGAATTTCGTGAGCTTGCCTTCGCGCCCGCCGGGGGACGATGGGAGGCTGGGACAGGGATACGGGGCTTATCTCGGCAGCATCCCCGATTTTGGTGACAACTCGGAGGGCGTGCGGTTGGCAGGAGTCACCGAGGGCAGTCCCGCGGCACTGTCAGGTCTGCGTGAGGGGGACGTCATCATCCGCTTCGCCGGCAACAAAGTGCAAAGTTTGGACGACCTCGCGGCCTTTTTGCGCGGCAAAAAGCCGGGGGAAGAAGTCGAGATTGTCGTGCTTAGATCAGGCAGCCCGCTTACCGTCAAGGCAACCCTCCACACACGCGGCTAAAGCGGCCGATCACCCGACGCAAGTCGCCACCGAGCGACGATTTCGGCGCGTTCATACGCGGCGAAAGGTTTCTGTTTCCCGCCAAATTGCGAAAAAAATGCTCGCAGGTGCCCCGAGCATATGCTAGAGTAATAAAAATTCATGGAGGATGGCCGCTGATGATCAAACTGTATACCTTCCCACCTTCGACCAACTCAAGAAAAGTCCGAATTGCCTTACTGGAAAAGGGCTTGGAGTTCGAGCGGATCAACGTCGACCTGTCGAAACGGGAGCAAAAGCAGCCCGAATACCTAAAGATTCATCCCTACGGGCAGGTGCCGGCTTTGGATGATGAAGGGTTTGTCGTTTACGACTCCACGGTTATCAACGAGTACCTCGAGGACGAGTATCCTTATCCGCCGTTAATGCCCAAGGATTCCGAGGGCCGGGCGCGCGCCCGGTTGATGGAAGACTTTCGCGATACTCACTTCAATCCGCCCTGCGTCAAGATTATCTATGAAATGCGCAAGCCGGAAGGGGAGCGAGACGCCAACGTCATCGCAACCGCCAAAGCGGATATCGACAAATGTTTCGCTCGGATCGAGATGGAACTCCAAGGTAAAGAGTACCTGGCCGGCGCTTTCAGCCTCGCCGACATCGCCTTCATGGCCAATTTCGACTTACTGGACCGTTTCCAAATCGCCGTGGACCCCAAATACACAAACACCACTGCTTGGATCGCCCGCCTCAAGGCGCGGCCGAGTTTCGCGGCGTCCGCCAGTTAGGACCAAAACCAAAGATTGCGGACGGAAGATCGAGGATGGCAGATCGATCATCGATTCTCGATCCTCAATCCTCCAAAGTGTCGGTCCTCCTCGCCTGGCTCGTACATCTCTACACGGCTCTCGGCGCGGTCATCGCCTTTGCCACCGTCCTCTGCATCGAACAAAAACTCTTTCAGCAGGCGTTCTGGCTGATGTTTTTGGCGGTTGCGGTGGATGCAACCGACGGCACTCTGGCGCGAGCCCTTCGGGTTAAGGAGCTGATTCCCTGGTTCGACGGCGACCGGCTCGAAGACATCGTCGACTACGCAAACTATGTGATGGTTCCTTGTCTATTCATCTTTCGGGCCGACTTGCTGCCGCCGCCGGATGCGCTCTGGCTTGCAACTGTGCCGTTGGTCGCCAGTGCCTATGGCTTCTGCCAGAAGGAGGCCAAAACGGCGGATCATTTTTTTCTCGGCTTTCCCTCTTACTGGAATATCCTGGCCTTCTACCTCTACGTGCTCAAGACACCGCTCTGGGTCAATGCCTTTAGCATCATTGTTTTTTCTCTTTTGGTGTTCGTTCCCATCAAGTACGTCTACCCGAGCCGGAGTCCCTATCTCAGGAATTTCACCAACCTCTTTGCGGCGGCGTGGGGCGCGCTGCTGTTGTGGGTGATTTACAGCTTGCCGGAATCGATACCGAGTGTTGTGTTTGTCTCAATTCTCTTTCCCGCTTATTATGCGGCGCTGTCGCTTAAGCTCGAAGTTAAGCGATTGAGATCGCAATAACGCTATCCTCGGCAGGATGACGAATACAATAACGCCGTGACCGAATACGAGTGATGCTGCCAATGATTTTTCTTCGCTCATTGCGGCTAAGCGCCGTGAGCTACGGCCGAACAGATCGTCGTCGGCGTTGTCTCACTGCGCTGGTTTTTTGGCTTGGAGTACTAGCGGTTGGGCCTCCCTCCGGCTACGCCGATCGACTGGTGCTGATTTCGCCTCATTGGGAGGGGATCAGATATGAATTCGAGAGAGCCTTTAAGGCGCACTATCACCGTGAGACTGGCCGGGCTGTAGACTTCGAATGGATGGATGTGGGCGGCACATCGGAAACGCTTCGTTTCATCCGGTCGGAATTCCAAAACAAACCAAAGGGGATAGGTATCGATATCTTCTTTGGCGGAGGGCTCGACCCCTATCTGGTTCTAAAAGAAGCGAATCTCCTTGAATCGTACGCCTTACCCAGACCGCTCCTTGAAAAGATTCCGTCGCGATTGGCTGGTGTCCCCTTATTCGATCCGGATCACAGCTGGTATGGCGCTACCTTGTCGAGCTTTGGCATTATCTACAATAAGGTCGTGCTAAACCTTACTAAACTGCCCGTCATCACAACTTGGGACGGTTTAGCATCGCCGCAAGCGTTCGGTTGGGTGGGATCTTCGGACCCCCGTAAGAGCGGCAGTGTTCACATGGTCTACGAAATTATCCTTCAGGCCTATGGGTGGGAAAAGGGTTGGCGGATCATTACAGGATTAGGGGCCAATGTGCGCAACTTCACGAATTCGGCGAGCCAAGTTCCGAAAGACGTAGCCATCGGAGAGGTCGCCTACGGTTTGGTGATCGATTTCTACGCCTGGGCTCAAGTCAACGAAGCAGGGGCTGACAAGATCGGCTTCGTCATGCCCGACAATCTGACCATCATCACACCCGATTGCATCGGAATCTTGAAGGGGGCGCCCAATCGAGAGGTTGCCAAGGCCTTTATCCGCTTTGTGATGTCTACGGAAGGTCAAAAGCTGTGGCTGTTGGCTAAAAAAACCGCCGACGGCCCCGAGCGTTTCGAACTGAACCGCTTCAGTGTTCTGCCCTCCCTTTATGAGCTTTCGCCCCAGAGCACTGCGGTCAAGCTCAATCCATTTGCATGGCAATCGGACTTTGTCTTTGACCCAAAGGTAGGTTCCCAGCGTTGGTCGATCGTCAATGACTTGATCGGTACCATGGTTATCGATCAAAAGAAGCTCCTAACCCGGGCATGGAAGGAAGCCATGGCTGATGGTTTGACCGAGGAGGAGTGGCAGAGACTGGCGGCTATGCCCATCTCCAAGGACGAGGCCATGGCACTGGCGAAGACGAAGTGGCAAGATCCCGTGTTTCGCAATCAGAAACTCAACGAGTGGACTCACTTTGCTCGGAGTAAATACCTGTTGGGCGTCAAGGCGCCCATAATACCCTTAGAGTGGTACAGCCTGTCGGCTTTTGCTTTTATCGCGTTCGGCCTGGTAGTTTACAGCTGGAAAAAAAAAGGCTGAAGGGCGGGGGCTTATCTCATGGTTAGCGTAAAATTTGCATCCGTCACAAAAGTCCTCGGACAATCCAGGGCCATCGACAACCTGACGTTGGACATAGGAGCTGGAGAGCTGTTTTTTCTCTTAGGGCCGTCCGGATGCGGCAAAACAACTGCGCTCCGTTTGGTCGCCGGCTTTTATACTCCGGACGAAGGGCAAATTGTTTTTGACGGCCGTGACCAGACCCGGGTACCGCCTCACAAACGCAACACCGGGATGGTATTTCAAAACTATGCGCTGTGGCCACACATGGACGTCCGGCATAACATCGCGTACGGACTTAAGATGCGCCGTGTGTCCGAAGCCGAAAGGGAAAAGCGAGTCAATCGCGCTCTGGAGATCGTCCAGATGCAGGCCTACGCGGAACGCATGCCGAATCAGCTTTCCGGGGGCCAGCAGCAACGAGTCGCGTTGGCCCGGGCCTTGGTCATCGAGCCGGACGTCGTCTTGTTGGATGAGCCGTTGTCCAATCTCGACGCCAAGCTGCGCGTGGAGATGCGCACACAGATCAAAGACATCCACCGACAAATTGGGCGCACTATGATTTATGTCACCCACGACCAAGCCGAGGCTTTGTCCATGGCTGATCGCATCGTCGTTATGCGCCGTGGTCGACTCGTTCAAGTTGGAACTCCCCATGAGCTATACACGCGCCCCGAGTCGGCCTTCGTCGCTGAGTTCATCGGCGGGTCCAATCTATTACCGGGGACATTGGAAGAGGTGGGCGAGCTTCTGCTGGTTAAAACTCAGATCGGGATCGTGCGGGCGAAATACGCTGTAAAGGGATTGGCGCGAGGCGAACCGGTTTTTTGCTCGGTACGGCCCGAATCTCTGCGGTTAAGGCCCGCCGAAGCGCCAACCCGTATCGCTCCGTCTGATGGCATCAACGAGTTGAGCGGCGCAGTGCAAAGCGTCATGTATCTTGGCGACAACGAACAATACTCCTTGCGCCTCGCCGACGGCGTCACGTTGCGGGCAGTAGAGTACAACCCGACGGCGAGGAAAGCAGGGGTTGGAGATCGGGTCGGGCTGCAGTTCGATGCGCGAGATGTGGTCGTATTGCGGCAGGAGGAATTGGGTGACTAGCTGGCTGCGTCGTTACGACTTGAATCGCGCCAATGCGGCGGTGCTCATCTTTCTCTGGCTGTTTTTCATCGTCTTCATGCTGTATCCGCTCGGTTACGTGTTCTCCAACGCTTTTTTCACCTCCGAAGGGTTTTCTCTGGTTTTCATGAAGCTCATGTTTTCCAGCCCGAACTATACCGCTATTCTGGCCAACAGCGTCAATTTGGGATTGGCCGTGACCTTATTTACGACGCTGCTCAGTCTCCCGCTGGCGTTTCTTCTCGTCCGTTACAATTTTCCGGGAAGGGGGCTATTGAACGGTCTCATTTTGATTCCCATGGTACTACCGCCTTTCGTCGGGGCTATAGGAATGCGTCAGTTGCTGGCGCGTTTTGGATCGGTCAATCTGTTGCTGCTGGAGACCGGCGTTATCAACCAGCCCATCGACTGGCTGGGCGGCGGGAGTTTTTGGAGCGTGGTAATCCTTGAAGTGCTTCATCTTTACCCGATCATGTATTTGAATTTGGCAGCAGCGTTGGCGAATGTCGATCCCAGCCTTGAGGAAGCGGCAAAGAACATGGGAGCGAGCGGCTTCAAACTTTTTCGCACGGTTACTTTTCCTTTGATGCTTCCCGGTTATTTTGCCGGGGCCGTCATTGTGTTTATATGGGCGTTCACCGACCTTGGTACGCCGCTTGTTTTTGAGTATCGCGAAGTCATCGCGGTCCAAATATTCAACATGGTGACCGACCTGCATCAAAACCCTATGGGCTATACCTTCGTCGTGGCCGTTATAGCGCTAACACTTTTCTTCTTTTATCTATCGAAACGCCTCATGGGTGGCGGGCGTTACGAGATGCTTGGGCGCGGCCATGTGACTTCGGCCGTTCGCCCTGCGTCAGCGTCCCTCACCGTAATCGCTTACGCCGTCGTGCTGGGCATTTCAGCCCTCGCGCTCAATCCTCACCTCGGTGTTTTCCTCACGTCGGTGACAAGCCGTTGGTTCTTCAGCGTCCTGCCAAGTGAATACACCCTTCGGTTTTATCAAGATGTATTCAGTCATGACCTCACGCTTCTCAGCATTAAAAACAGTCTCTTGCTCAGCACTCTGAGCACGATCGTCGATGTCGTTCTTGGGGTTACCATCGCCTATTTTCTGGCGCGCAAGCGGACGCCCGGTCGCGATGTGCTGGACGCGCTCGCCATGCTTCCCCTGGCATTACCGGGTCTCGTTTTGGCTTTTGGCTATGTGGCGGCGTTCTCGGCAACGCCGCTCGATGCCCGAATTAATCCCGTCCCGCTGCTCGTCATTGCCTATGCCGTGCGCCGCTTGCCTTACATGGTACGCGCGGCTTACGCCGGCTTCCAGCAAACTAGCGTTGCCCTCGAGGAAGCCGCCATGAACCTCGGCGCCAGTCCCATCAAGGCTCTTTATCAGATCACCTTACCGCTGGTGTTCGCCAACCTTATCGCGGGGGCGGTGCTATGCTTTTCGTTCGCAATGCTGGAAGTAAGCGATAGCCTCATTCTTGCCCTAAAAGAACCGTACTATCCGATAACCAAGGCCATCTACTCTCTTCTGGGGCGAATCGCAGACGGTCCCTATATCGCGAGCGCGATGGGGATGTTGGGTCTTTTGCTCTTGGCTGGAAGTCTTTTCATAGCCGGCCGCTTTTTCGGCCGGCGCATGGGCGAGCTGTTTAGAGCCTAAACTGAATGCGTCGCGGGCGTCCCAGCTTTTTCTGAGACGCCGCGACGAGATGGAGGGGGACGGTTCGGATTTTACTTTGCCAGGGAACGAACGTGACCCAATGCCTGCTTTTGCTCCCCTTTGCTGAGCGATTTTTGCGCGGGCATTTTTCCGGCTCCCTCGGCGATTATTTTGATGAGCTGCTCGTCGGATTTGCCGTTGGTCTCCTTTCCGACGATATTCAAGCCCTTTTCCCCTAGGAACTTGGTCCTGGCAGGATTGCCTTTGCCGTCCGCGCTATGGCATCTGACACAGGACTTTTCATTTCGGTAATAGCGGTAGCCACACTGGAAAGTTGCAACATTTATAATATTAGTATATTAGATATTGCGAATATACTAAAATTATGGCATGCTCGAATTACTCATGAAAGGCGGTTTTCTAAATGCCGGACACCCTTCGGCAATTTAAAGCCAATATTTTTCAAGCGCTAGCGCATCCTACTCGGATTGCGATTGTTGAGGTTCTTCGGGACGGCGAACTCCCCGCGGGAGTCATCATCGAACGACTTGGAATTGAACAAGCCAATGCCTCCCAACACCTTTCCATCCTGCGGCTAAAACAGATCGTCAGCAGCCGCAAAGAGGGAAACCAAGTTTTTTATTCCGTCCGCGACCCGCTGCTAATCGAGGTGCTCGACATCATGAGGCGATACTTTCAAGCCCACGTCGAGGAGGCCATGTCGATGCTCCAACAAATCGATCTCCTTGATAAGGACGGTGCCGCAAAGTGAATGCCACCGCTTCATACGATTGGAATTTTATCTTCAAATGCTGGTGCAGCAAAAAACTCGTCCGAACTTTTAGTAACTTACATATCGTCGGCGAAAACAGCCTCGATCTTGTCGTTAGCGTAACTGGAGGTCAACACATGAAAACGTTGGGACAATTTCGCACGGCGATGCTCATTGGGCTCTTGCTTTCCACCAACGAAGCAGCGGCGCAAAAATCCACTCCGACCCTTCACACAATATTCATGACGGCGGTAGAGCTTAAGGGTGCGACGACAACGGAGAATCTTGTCCCACCCGCCGTCAATCCAAAGGACCTCTCCAAAGGCTATGATTACAAGCCACCTTCGCAAGCCGATAAGAATAACCCCAAAAAATGGGAAGTATCCAGTTACAGGTTTGATCCTGGATTTGTCACTGTACTTCAGGACGACACGGTAAAGCTCACCGTCTTTGTTGTGAACGGAGACGAGCATGACGTCCGGATTGCAGATCCTGAAGGGCGAGATGTGATCACGATGACCAAGTGGAATCGGGGTCGGGAGTATAATGTCTCTTTTGTTGCAAAAAAGCTTGGCTCGTACCAGCTGATATGTTCAGCGCATGCACCGACTATGACTGCCACAGTGTTGGTCCTGCCGAGAAAATGAAAGAGGTTCTGCGGTCCACGGATCGTTGCTCGCCTCGCCTGACTGTGTCTGAAAAATTGCGGTAGATCAAAGGAGAAAGCAGAGAAGAGAAAAATGGCAGAGGAGAAGAAAAGAGTTTTGTTGGTTGGCGAACAGCCGGATATGGAGCTTTTCGCCATGCTGGGAGAAGAAGGTTACGAGGTTGCCGCACTTGAATCGGCTTGCCGGGCGCGGGATCTGTATCCCTTTTACAAACCGCACTTGATCATTGTTTACCTGCGCTACCCCAAAGACGCCGCCATATTGGAGGAATGCGTGGCCATGGCCGGGAAAGTCCCTGTCGTCGCTGCTATTTCGCTTCTGGCGAAGGCGGCTCTGGTTAAGGCCGTGAAGGAGAAGGCCGCGTCTTTTGTCGTTCTTCCAGTGAAACCACAAACCTTGAGAGAAACCTTACGGAGATGGGAGCTGTCTGAGGATGAAAGGCAATTTCCTTCGGCTGGGAAAAAGAGTCCGGGAACTGCTTACCCAGGGGAAAAAGAACGTACCCAGGAGATTCTCTTTAGGAGGTGCTGATGACAACAACCGCTTTGGTAATCACGGGTGAGTATTCGGAACTTTTCTCCAACAGCAGCGCAAGTAAAAGAATGGCGCCAGCCGCAAAAAAAATCTTACTCATCGACGATCAATGGGACATGTCGCTGTTCATTGCCCTTCAGCAGGAAGGGTATGAGGTCATAGCGTGTGAGTCTCCGCAAAAGGCATGGGAGGAGATAAACTGATGGAGAGAAAAGCACTTGGGATTTTTGTCTTTGTGTGGGCTTCTATATTTTCAGCGGAGTCTGGCTGGGCCCGGCAATGTCCGACGCTGATTAAGGAGGGGCGGGACACCCTCTCTACGATCAAACTGCCGAAAGTGGAGGAAGATAGAATCAAAGCTCTTCTGAACGAGGCGCAGAAATTTCACGATAACGGAGACCATGCTGCATCCGTGAAAAAGGCCAACGAGGCATTAGGAATTCTGAAGAAAAAGTAAGGGTTACGGGAAATGGAAAGGCTCAGACAACGCGCTCTGGAACTTGCAGACTTAATTGCTTTCGCTGAGTTTCCGTACTCGATGGCGGTCAACGAAGCGACAGAAGAACTCCGAGAGCATATTCACGAATTAGACCCACAAACACAGCAAGAGGTCATGGAGCGAATCCGTGGCTATTCTGATTGATTTAATAAACGAAGGGAGGCGATACGGATGGACAGGCGATTTGTGCTTTGGTTAGCACCGGGCATTTTTATTCTTGCCCTTGCTGGGTGTCAAAAGAAAGAAGAGCCGGTTCCTGCTGCAACCCCTGCACCGGCCGCCGCGCCGGCGGCCACTGCACCCTCAGACGCTGGCGCTGTAACCCAAGGGCAACCGGGAGGCAACACAGCTCCGGGGGGCACAGCGGCTTCAGACAAAACCAAGAAAGCAGAAAAGCAAGCAGCCGGCACGAAACCGTTTTAGGTTAGCTTTTTTCCTCTGGGAGGAAAATGATGGGAGGCCTCTTCTTGGCCTCCCCGTCGTCATGGTTTAGCAAGTCTCGCAAAATTAATTTTAGGAGAGAAAGTCTAAATGGAGGCAGATCAAATGTACACAAAACATAGTAAGAGCGCATACATGTTGACTGGGGTTTATCGTTTTTTCATAGGGCTGTTTTTCTTCATTGGTTGTTCCCAGCAGGCACCCTCTAAGCCCCTAGAGACAACCACCGGACCACAGAAAACGGAGGCCACACGGAAATTGGCTACATCAGCGCCTTCCAAGCCTTCGCAAGTTTCAAGCCTCGAGGCTCTTCAAAAGGGAACTTTGGGCAAAGGTGCTAAGGAGGGTCCTCTCCGAGACGTCACCTTTGACTTTGATCGTTACGATGTTCGCCCGGATATGAGGGACATACTTAAAGGTCACGCCGCATGGCTGAAAGCGAACCCGCAAGTCAGGGTCGAGATTGAAGGGCATTGTGACGAGCGGGGAACCAACGAATATAACCTCGCATTGGGTGCCAAGAGAGCAGACAGCGTGAAACGTTACCTCATTGATCTCGGAATCTCGCCGGACCGTCTTTCGACCATCAGTTACGGCGAAGAGCTTCCTACGTGCAAGGAGCAGAATGACGCTTGTTGGGCGAAGAATAGGCGCGCGCACTTTGTCGTCAGGGCTGGGCCAACTACATAACTATTGGGGGATGAACCGATGGCGGGCGGAAACGGGTCTGTAAGACAAATTTTGCAGAAAATTGAAAACCGCGAAAGCTTGGCTGGTTATCTCTCCGGCATAGACCTCTCCAACTTGGACCTGAGAGGAGCCAATCTTAAGGGTTGTCGTTTGAGTCATGGGAAACTTGCGGCGAGTGATCTAACAAATGCCGATTTAACCGACACAATGCTGATCAACGCAAGCTTCAAGAAAGCAAATCTAGCCGGCGCCGTATTTCGCGGCGCGATCGTGGTCGGCGCCGATTTTTCTGAGGCCAAGGGCCTGAACAAAGAGCTAATCAGATTCCTGAAAGCTAAGGGGGCTACGGGTCTATAAAAAGGCCTCGAACCGCGGTGTGGTCACATGACTCGCCAACGCCCTGACAGGGAAACATCATCCATAAGGG
>Ga0209342_10008269_pt1 | contig 10426 bp, 12 predicted proteins | sample RifCSP16_2_FD_184023 | JGI IMG/M metagenome (GOLD analysis project Ga0209342, IMG submission 184023) | Soil microbial communities from Rifle, Colorado - Rifle CSP2_sed 16_2 (SPAdes) (version 2) | ecosystem: Environmental > Terrestrial > Deep subsurface > Rock core/Sediment | place: Rifle... | reverse complement strand
ACACCGGCGGCGGGGGACCCGTACCGATAATGCGCAACCTTGCGATGGAAGCAGCCTCCGTCGCCCCACCCGCGGTCGAGGCCGGCGCCAGCACCCTGAACGTGAGCGTCGGCGGCACGATAGAACTGCAATAGCATCGAACGGTGGGGATCGGCGTGCTTTGACCCCCGGGGGAAACGGGGCTGCCGCCCTGGCGGCGTTTTCCCGCGATTTTCCCGCGGCCGCGGCATAGCCGGCATTCCACCCATCCCGGGCCGGCCCCGCCGTATCCCGCGCGCGGCGTTGCGGCTTGTGGATGACCTGCCTTATCATCAGGGCATTCTTCCGCTGATCCATCAGCGCGTTCACGGACCCTGACAGGCAGGAGGTGTCCCATGGCCATCGCCAATGTTATCGAGGAATTCCTCAAGTCGCACGACGTCGCCTACGATCTCGTCAAACATCCACATACGCTGTCGTCCATGCGCACCGCGCAGGCGGCGCACGTCCCGGGCGAACAACTGGCCAAATCGGTTTTGCTGAAAGACGAGCGCGGGTATTTGATGGCCGTGATCCCGTCCACGCACCGGATCGATCTCGGCAGGCTGCATCGCCAGCTGAACCGCCTGCTGGGTCTTGCCATTGAGCAAGAGGTGACCACGCTCTTCCGCGACTGCGATCCCGGCGCGGTCCCCGCCATCGGCGCGGCGTATCGCATTGACGCCATTATCGACGACGCATTGCTGCAACAGCCGGAGGTGTATTTCGAGGCCGGCGATCACGAGGCGCTGGTCCACGTGAGCGGCCAGGCGTTCGGCGCCATGATGGCCGACGTGCCGCACGGCCGGTTCACGCACCACGTCTAGCCGGGTGAGAGCGCTGGTGCATCAGCGCCCGGGGGGCAGCACGTCGCCGCGGTGGCAAAGGCCTGGATCGCCCCGTTTCCCCGTTGAGGTCGGGCCGTCATTTTGTCAGGTGCCCCGGGGAATTGGTTTTTGGGTGCTGACGGAGCATGATATCCTTGCGCGTCTGGCAACCCGTTAACACCGTTAAGGAAGGTCTGATTAATTATGATTATTTGACGCCAGGCGCAGGAGCGGTACAGGGATGTACCGGTTGCGGAGCCGAGGACGCAAAGGCGCAAGGAAAAAGCTCGGAAAAATAACTGAAAAAATCTTTGCGTCTCTGCATCTCTGCGTTGAAAACTAATAAATCAGAGTTTCCTTGACAAAGCTGGCATCATTTTCCTGAACTGTCGCTGTTTTCAGAGTGGAGGTGCTACCCATGGCAACCAAAAAGAAAGCCGAGACCAAAGCGAAGAAAAAGAAAACCTCAGTCCCCAAAGCGGCGGTCCGCAAAAAGACCGCCGGTAAAAAAATCGCCGTCAAGAAGAAAACCGCGGCTGGACCCAAGGCCGCTCCCAAGGCAAAGCGGGCGGCCGCCCGCGTGCCCGCGCCGATGCCGCCACCGGTCGCCCCGCCCGGCACCGAGCGCATCGGCGTGGTCACGCATTACTACAACCATCTCGCGGTCGCGATCCTGAAACTCGAGAAAGGCAAGCTGCGCGTGGGTGACTTCATTCACATCAAGGGCCACACCAGCGACTTCGCGCAGCCGGTCGAGTCGCTGGAAATAGACCATGTGCATGTGAACGAGGTCCGCCCCGGCCAGTCCTTCGGCCTGCGCGTCAAGGAACACGCGCGCGAGCACGACGTCGTCTATAAGGCCAAGCCGTAACGCAAGCGCAGCCAGCCGAGAGCGCCACGGATTGGCGCGAGCACCGCGCCGGCGGTTGTCTGGCTGTCTGTTACTTCACTCCCAAACGAAACAACCCGTTCATCCCGCTGTCGCTGGTGAAATAGAGCGCGCCGTCGGGGCCGACGGCCACGCCCACGGGCCGGGCCCAGCGGTCGCCGTTCGCGAGCTGAAATCCCGTAACGAGATCGTCCACGCGCATCGCTTCACCATCCTTGAACCGCACCGCGACAATCTTGGGCGGACGGCGCGTGGCGCGGTCGCCGAGGGCGCCGCCGCTCGGCTGGGTGCCCCACGAGCCGCGCAACGCGACGATGGCATCGAACTCCAGCGCCTTGCTCAGCGCGCCCTTCGGCACGAAGGTCACACCCATCGGCGCGTTGCGCGCCGGGAAGGTCGCGACCGGAGTCGCCACATCCGCCAGCGGCCGTGGCGGCGTGCTCGGCACGCAGTCGTCGCGCTTCAGCTGTTGTCCGTCGAACTGAAACCACGGCATGCCGTGAAACGATCCCGCCGTCACGCGGCTGAAATACTCCGGCGGTTGCTCGTAGCCCCAATGATCGGGGCCGTTGTTGCTGGCGTACATCACGCCGGTCTTCGGATGCCAGGCAAAGCCCACGGGATTACGCAATCCCGAGCCATAAGCCTCCCAGCGCGCCTTGCCACCCTCCTCGCGCAACACGAAGATGCCGCCACGCCGCTCGTCGAACGGATAGCTGTCGCCGAGATACTGATCGCTGCAATTGCCTTGGATCCCGAGGCCCACGTATACCCGGCCGTCGGGGCCGACACCGACCGTGCGGCTGCTATGACCGCTGCCGCCGGGCAGGCGCGCGAGCAGCGTGACCGATTCCGGTGCAATGCTTTTCTGATCGGGCTGGTAGGGCGCGCGATACAAACCATCGGTACGCGCGATGAGAATTTCCCCACGCCGGAACGCCATACTGTGCGGATAGCCATCCAGCCTGACCAGCACCTCGGGGAGGTTGTAGGGTGGCGGCACGCGGTAAATCATGCCGGACTTGGACCCGATGAAGAGATCCTTGTTGTCCGCGAACGTCAGCAGCCGCGGCCCGTCGAGCTTGTCCGCCAGCAGCGTCAGCCGGTATCCCTTCGGCACGCGCGCGACCTGACGCGTTCCGCCAACCTGAAGCGTCTGTTCTTCGTAAGTCAGCGGTTCGGAAGTCGCGTTGGCCATCGCCGCGGCAACGCAGAGGAAAAGCAAAAACGCGGATTGATTAACGATGGTTGGCATTTGCCGTCACCTCACGACCCTCGGGTCACCCTGTTCGATGTGAGAAACGCGGGCCGATATTGAAATCATGGTATCAGGTGTTTGTTATCGGGATAATGGGGTCACCGTACTTGCTCCCGGCTCGCGCCGACCGCTCCACGTCTTCCAGGGAGAATTTCCCGATGGCCATATCCATGTACCAAGCATCCGTTCCGACGTTCATCCGCATGCTGAACAATCTCACCGGGGTGCTCGCCAAGGGCGCGTCGCACGCCGAGGCGAGGAAAATCGACCCGGCGGTCCTGGTGAACAGCCGCCTGTTCCCCGATATGTTTCCGCTCACGCGCCAAGTCCAGATTGCGACCGATAACGCCAAGGGCGGGGCCGCGCGCCTGGCGGGGCTGGAACCGCCCAAGTACGAAGACAACGAGTCAAGCTTTCCTGAACTCATCGCCCGCATCGACAAAACGGTGGCCTACCTCAAGACGTTCAAGCCCGAGCAGATCGACGGCTCGGAGGAAAGGACGATCACGTTAAAGCTGGGCAAGGAAACCCTGACCTTCCAGGGGATGCCGTATCTGCTTAATCTCGTTCTCCCCAATATTTATTTTCATTCCGTCACGGCGTACAACATCCTGCGGCATAATGGCGTCGACGTCGGTAAAAAGGATTATCTCGGGAAGCCTTAACCGTCGAGGCCAGGCGCGGTTTCGTTACGTAGAATCGTTTAAGAATGACAAGACGAGCGAAGCAGGGCTACATTAATGGGGATTGCCAAACATCCTTCCGTCGTGACCATGCCGGCAACGGAAAAACCCTATCCGTCGATAGTGGAATTTCTGTTCAAGACCTTCCCGGCTATTTCCCGCAACCGCTGGGCGGAGCGCATACGCGAAGGCAAGGTGCTCGACGACCAGGGCCAGCCCATCACCGCGGAGACGAAGTATTCCCCCTCGAAACGCATATTCTATTTTCGGGAAGTCGAAAACGAGCCGGTCATTCCTTTCGCGGAACAAATTTTGTTCCAAAATGACGAGATCCTGGTGGCCTGCAAGCCGCATTTTTTGCCCGTGACGCCGGGCGGTCGTTACGTGGAGGAATGTCTGTTGAACCGCATGCGCCACCGGACCGGCCTGACCGATCTCGCACCCCTGCACCGGCTGGACCGCGAGACCGCGGGCATTGTCATTTTCTCCGTCAATCCCAAAACGCGAGGGCTTTATCACGAGCTCTTCATGCGCGGAGAGGTGGAGAAAATTTATCACGCGCTGGCGGAAGTGAATCGGCCGCCACGGGAAAACCAATGGACCGTCGAAAACCGGATCGTCCGGGGCGAGCCGCGCTTCCGGATGAAAACCGTCCCGGGGGTCGCCAATGCCCGCTCGCACATCCAACTCCTGGAAGTGAAAGGCAACCGGGGGCTTTTCCGTTTGCATCCGGTCACTGGCAAAACCCATCAGCTGCGTTTGCACATGAGCGGTCTGGGGTTCGGGATCGTCAATGACCGGGTTTATCCCGATCTGCAACCGGTACGTGTCGATGATTTTGACCAGCCGCTCCAGTTGCTTGCCAAGCAGGTCCGATTCCATGACCCCGTCGCAGGAACCGACAGGGAGTTTCGATCGGGGCGGGAGCTGTTGTGGTATTGATCATCGGGATTCCCCTGATGAACCATCCTGCGGTTTCAGTATCTGACGTAACTGTTCGAGGAGCCGGTCGTCGTCCCACTCGCGACCGCCGATGGCGCGGTGGGTAACCTGGCCGCGTGGATCAATAATTAAAGTGGTCGGCAGTCCGATCACCGGGTATTTCGCGATGACACTACCGTCCAAATCGAGCGGCAGTGGAAACGACACCGGGTATTGCCCGGTGAAGGCGAAGACCGTGTTCTCATCCTCGCCCACGTTCACGGCAAGGATCACGATTTCCTCGCCCTTCACTTTCTGGTGTGCGCGCTCCATGGAGGGCATTTCATAACGGCACGGCGGGCACCACGTGGCCCAGAAGTTGAGTACCACCACCTTGCCACGGTAATCCGAGAGGCGATAGGTCTTGCCATCCTCGCCCTTTAGCGCGAAATCCGGCGCGGCGAAGGGTTTATCCAGCGACAGGAGAGTTTGAATCTTTCCGGTCTCGGCGGCAGCGGTGACCACTGCGCTGAGCAACAACAGGAGCGCTGCAAACCTACATACGATGTTCATTCGCTCGCTCACAAATCACCGGGTTTAAGATGAACATCGGCTGCACAACGCACGGCCTTGAGGCGTGCCGTGCGCTGCTTTCCATCCTGATGCCACACGACATCAAGATCGAATCCGGTACCGGGCTTGAGACCGAAGAGCATCATGCCCCAGTTGTAATCACCCGGGCGATAAGTCTGGCGGGTAGGTAACAGCGACCACTCAAACGCCAGTTGCGCGGGTTGCGGTGCCTTGCGCGCGGACCATTCCTTCTGCCAGTCCTCGCGGGTTTTCAGGCCGCGGCGCGCGCCGGCCGCGCGCACCACCCAGTCACGCAGGTTGTATTCGATGGTGCTCGGCTCCGACGAAGCTGAAATATTCTTGAATACGGTCTGGAACACGCAGCCTTGCGCGATCAGTTCCGAGTCTTCAACCGAGAAACCGCGCGCCTGGAAAAAACCGCGTGTCTGGTCCGGCAGCCGCTGCACCAGACGGATCGAAACACCGGGTTCAACAATCTCCCAGTACGGCAGGCGCGACTCTTCATCGGTTCCGGTGTTGACGACGGCAGCCACGGGTATTGTTATCAACAGCAGTAATACTGCAGTGGCTGTACGACCAAAACAGATGTGCGCGAATCGGCCTTTGGCTTTGCTGACGGCGTAGGCCTGGATCATGGACTGCTCCTTGTCAGGCGTCGCGGCGCTCCGCCCAGGCTATTCGCTTTTGTCTGGCGCCTCGCCCTGTTCCGCGAGCTGATCCTGATTTTCGCCGGTCTGGCTAGCGCTTTTCGCCAGCTTGCGCTGACGCTTCTCTTCCATCTTTTTTTTCTTTTGCAGTTCTTTCTGGCGCTTCTGAAACTGATAGTTCGGTTTTGCCAACGTTGCGCCCTCTTTAAAGGTTATCCGGATTACGTAGATAGATAGTAATGTTACTCCTTGTGAGCGATAAATGGGTCCGAACCGAATGGCACTTACTTAAGCGCTTTGATCGTGGATACAGCGCCTGGGCGCAACCAGTAGCGGGGAAAACGGCCGGCAATGGCGTCTATTCCCGGATTCCGCTGCGCTCCATCCGGGCTACCCACAGGGGTTGTCATGGAGTCGGCGCTTAAGTAAGTGCCATTCCACTCCGAACCCTTTAACCAGATCGAGGCCGGGATTGAACCAATCGGCCCTGCGGAACTCGAAGCGCGCTTTAACCGGAAAATCGGGGTTGCAGTGAATTTTCATACTACATGCCCTGGCGGGCCGCGCGCAGGAGCCGCATCACCCCGGCCACCACTTTGTGTTGATACTTCTTGATGCGCGCGTGGGCATCCGCCATGCGCTCGTGCCGCGCGGCGTGCTCCCGATGGAGTTTGGCCCAGGCCTTGTCCGTTTTCTTCTCCGTCCCGCTCTTGGCCTCCTCCCGCAGCGCCAGCTCGTGGGCGCAACGACGCTGCTCGCTTTCCCACACGCTGTCCGCATGGACGGCCAGGGCGTCGAGCGAGTCTCGCAGCATGTCCTCGACCTCGCGCAGGTCGCCGAGCGCCACGCGCAGTTCCTTGTTCCACTCATCGATGTCAGACCGCCAGGTATCGCAGTCGGACTGCCACCGGCGGTGTTGCTCGTGCATTTTCTGCTGGATGGTCTTGCTCATCGGGCCCTCCTTGCTGTGTTAAAAAAGTCTGAAAAACATCCGAACCCGTCATTCCGGCGGAAGCCGGAATCCAGCATATTACTGATTTCGTTGGTTCTAATATTCTGGACACCGGCTTTCGCCGGTGTGACGAAGCGTTTTTCAACAAATTTGCTAGACCTTCACCAGCTTGGTCCAGCCGAACCCGCGACGGTAGTCGAGCATCGAGACGACCTTCGGTTGCACGCGCACGAACGCCGTCGCCGCCAGATCCTCCGCACTGAGGCCCTTCATGTCCTTGAACTTGCGCGACAGCAGCGCGAGCGCGCGCTTGGTGTCGGCCGGGCGCTCAAGGATCTTCGCAGTGGCGCCCATGGAGAGTCCCGTGATCTTCTTCCAGCCGGCCCAGTCCTTGTTGATCGTGAGCGACACCTTGGGCGAGCGCCGCAGGTTGCGGACTTTCTGGCTGTTGCGGTCGCAGGCGAAGTAGAGCGTCACCCCGTCGTTGGCGTAGCCGACCGTCGTCGCCTGTGGGTAGCCGTCCGGCCGCACGGTCGCGAGGCTCATGATGCGGTTGGTTTTGAGCTGCTCGAGGATGAAGCGCTTGGTTGACGGGGTCACGGTTCCTCCTTGCCTGGCAAGGCGTGCACTGACTACAGGCGCGCAGCATGGCACAACCGTTGGGCGGCAGCTTTGACGCAAATCAGTAACAGCGGGCAGAGTCAACACAAGAAATCGCGCCTGACCCCTTAATTATCCGGGTTGCGCTTCACGCACCGGGGTTGGCGGCGTGGGTATTTCATCCTGGTCCGTGTGCGCCAAAATAATTTCCAAAAACTCCTGGCCGTAAGCCGCGAGTTTGCGTTCGCCGACACCGGAGATTTCGCCGAATTCGCTCAGCGTGTGCGGGCGGCGCTCTATCATTTGCGTGAGCGTGGCGTCGTGAAACACGACGTACGGCGGGACACCCTGATCGAGCGCCAGCTGGCGACGGCGGGCGCGCAGCGCTTCCCACAACGCCGAGTCCGTCGTGTCAGCGAACACCATGCTGGCGCGCGGCGCAGCCTTTTTGGTTTTCCCAACTTTGATTTCGCGCCGCAGCATGAGGCGTTCTTCCCCGCGCAGCACAGGGCGGCAAGCGTCGGTGAGCTTCAATGAACCGTGGCCTTCGATATCCACCGCCAACAGGCCACGCGCAATCAGCTGGCGAAATATGCCACGCCATTCATTCGCCGCCAGCTCCTTGCCGATGCCGAAAGTGCTCGATTTATCGTGGCCGAAGCGTTGCATGCGTTCATCGGCCTTGCCCATCAGCACGTCCATCAGATAGTTCACGCCGAACCGCTGGCCGGTGCGATGCACGCAGGACAAGGCCTTTTGCGCGGGCAGGCTGGCGTCCCAGGTTTCGGGCGCATTGAGGCAGGTGTCGCAGTTGCCGCAAGGCTGCGGCAGCGTCTCTCCGAAATAGCTGAGCAATGCCTGACGGCGGCAAGTGATGAGTTCGCACAGACCGAGCATGGCGTCGAGCTTGTTGCGCTCAACGCGCTTGCGCGCGGCGTCAGACTCGGAGGTTTCCAGCATCTGGCGCAGCAGGATCACGTCTTGCAAGCCGTAAATCATCCAGGCATCGGCCGGCAAACCGTCGCGCCCGGCGCGTCCGGTTTCCTGATAATACGCCTCGATGCTCTTCGGCAGATTCAGGTGCGCGACAAAGCGCACGTTGGGCTTATCGATGCCCATGCCGAAGGCGATGGTAGCGACGATGATGACGCCTTCTTCGTTGATGAAGCGCGACTGGTTGCGTGCGCGCACTTCGGCGGAAAGCCCGGCGTGATAGGGCAGCGCGTCCAGGCCCTGGGCCTTGAGCCATTCGGCGACTTCCTCCACGCGCTTGCGCGACAGGCAATAAACGATGCCGGCGTCGCCGGCGTGTTCCGCGCGAATGAACCGCAGCAATTGTTCGCGCGCGCTGCCGCCGCCTTGGGTGATGCGGTAACGGATATTGGGGCGGTCGAAACTGCTGATGAACGCGCGCGCATCTTCCAGCCCGAGGCGCGCGCTGATCTCGCGGCGCGTGGGCTCGTCGGCGGTGGCCGTGAGCGCGATGCGCGGGATGCCCGGGAAGCGCTGGTGCAGCACCGAAAGCTGCATGTACTCCGGGCGGAAATCGTGGCCCCATTGCGAGACGCAATGCGCCTCGTCGATGGCGAACAGCGCGATCCGGGCGCGCGCCAGCAGATCGAGCGTGCGCTCGAGCAGCAGGCGTTCGGGCGCGACGTAAAGCAAATCGAGTCCGCCATCCAATAATTGCCGCTCGATGCGGCGCGCCGCATCCGGCGTGAGCGTGGAATTGAGGAAGGCCGCGCGCACGCCGGCTTGGCGCAACGCCGCCACCTGGTCTTGCATGAGCGCGATCAGCGGCGAGACGACGATGCCCGTCCCGGCGCGCGCGATGGAAGGAATCTGGAAGCACAAGGACTTGCCGCCGCCGGTGGGCATGAGCACCAGTGCATCGCCGCCGCGCATGAGGGTATCGATCACCTCCGCCTGCGGCGCGCGGAAATGCTCGTAGCCGAAAACGCTGCGCAGAATATGCAGGGGTTTGTCGTGCGTCTCGGACGAAGTATTGTTTCTTGTCACGACGAGCTTTGGTCGATCGCGTAAGGTGCGGCTAGGTTAGCACAAGCGGTCAACTGACCCTGGCGCCTTTAATTTTTCAATGTATTAATGGAAACCGTGGTCTGTCTCCTATTATTGGTAGTGCCTAGACTTTCCAGGCTACTCCGGAATCTGGCGCAGTAATTGAAGTGAAAGCTAAACAGGTGTATTAGCGGAAACTGTGATCTGACCCCAGTTTTGCCAAAGCCTTGCGATAAAAATCCGCCCCCTGCTTCACAAACTCCACGGCCTTGGCTTCCATGCCTTTCTTCAGCGCCTCTGCTTCCGAAAGCTTCTGGCTGGCATCGGGTAATTAAATAAGCCTCACGACGCCCCTTCAAACTCGCTTACGTTTAGTTGGGTTCTGACTGGATTTCCCATGACTCGTGGAGTTCGTGGTCTCCAGTAATAATGTTGTGTATTTCTGATATAGGTTAAACAAGAAAGACACCCGCTCGGCATCGTTCTTGAAACTCTTTCTGCCGTAGGCTGCATTCACCGCCGCATCGAGCGTTTGGTGTGCCTTCACCAAGACAGGCGGCATGGTGAGTGGGTCGTAGAGATCAGCGAGCGAAGCGTCTGGAAATTGAGCGCGGGCATTAAGTAAGGCTTGGGCGGCTTCTTCTATTTTTTGGCGCTGAGAATTATTAGGGTTTTCTGGCCAAGGAAAGTTGTTGTAGACGATACTGACAGAATACTGGTAATCACTCTTCATTCGTCCACAAGTGCATCGCATCCAGGCCATGTGCATGGCGGATTGCAGCACGCCAAGATGGTAGGGCGTGGCGTCTGGGATTATTAAACTGCTTCCACTAGCGATGATTTCCGGACCACAGTAGCCGACCGGCATATAAAGCCGATTTTCGGACGACACCTTGGGCAATAATAGATAAGGGTTAGCGGGTTGGCGATTCTCGCCGAACAACGAGGGGAAAGCAGCTAATTTAACGGTTGTCGCGCGACCGCTGGACGCGCGATAAGCGCGCACTTGCTCAATGCG
>Ga0209342_10008268_pt1 | contig 10426 bp, 12 predicted proteins | sample RifCSP16_2_FD_184023 | JGI IMG/M metagenome (GOLD analysis project Ga0209342, IMG submission 184023) | Soil microbial communities from Rifle, Colorado - Rifle CSP2_sed 16_2 (SPAdes) (version 2) | ecosystem: Environmental > Terrestrial > Deep subsurface > Rock core/Sediment | place: Rifle... | reverse complement strand
CCTGACGTGGCAACGAGCCTCAACAACCTGGCAGTGCTCTATGACAACCTGGGTCGGTATGCCGAAGCCGAGTCTCTGTATAAGCAGTCTCTGGAAATCTGGAAGAAAGCACTCGGCCCGGAGCATCCTGACGTGGCAACGAGCCTCAACAACCTGGCAGTGCTCTATGACAACCTGGGTCGGTATGCCGAAGCCGAGCCTCTATATACCCACTCTCTGGAGATGAGGAAGAAAGCACTCGGCCCGGACCATCCTGACGTGGCAACAAGTATCAACAACCTGGCAGGGCTCTACCGTGCCCAGGGTCGATATGCCGAAGCCGAGCCTCTGTATAAGCAGGCTCTGGAAATGAGAAAGAAAGCACTCGGCCCGGACCATCCTGACGTGGCAACAAGTCTCAACAACATGGCATTGCTCTATTACGCTCAGGGTCGGTATGCCGAAGCTGAGCCTCTGTATAAGCAGGCTCTGGAAATCTGGAAGAAAGCACTCGGCCCGGAGCATCCTGACGTGGCAACTGTTTTAGAGAACTATGCTGACCTGTTACGTAAGACCAATCGAGAGGATGAAGCGGTCAAGCTTGAGAAAGAAGCTCAGGCGATAAGAAACAAAAAATAGTTATCAAAAAAGATAAAATTATCGCATGTTTTCATGTATTTTTCTTCTCGAAGAAAAATACATGAAAACATGCGATGTAAGCATACTGAAAGTAAAACTTTTTTTTCGGCATCTTTCATATCAAGGCAAAAGTAGTTAACAGTTTAAAAAGACATAGAAATAATGTTTGTTTTTTAATCGGCTACTATCTGTGACTATTCTATTGGTAAACCTTAAAACTGCTTCAAAAGGCTATGCCAAGTTCTCTACTTTATCAATAAGAATATCAAGCCAATGCCTTTGGAGTTGTTGGCCTGTGAGTATTTCTATTGGAGCTTTATCTTTACGTTTACCATGATTAAATTTTTTATGATTATGATAAAACATTATAAGATTAAGCATTTCTTGAGTTATCTGTCCCTTGCATGTATTGAGATAGGGACGAATTAAAGAGTTTATTGTCTCAACTAAGGAGGAAGCGCGAATAATATTATCTAAGCAACAGAAAACATATTCTTTTAAGTCATTATAATTTTGGTCAGCAAGAACTTGAGAGTATTCAAGGGTAAAATCTCTCATATCTTGTAAATATTTTTTTTGGATTGGCGTTGGATTTTGATATATTTTATGGTCATACCTCCAGGCTAAACAGAGGGCCGAGAGAAGTTCTTTATCAGTAATCTTTTCAGAAAGATGCTTATGCGTTTGCTGTGCTGTATGCATATACAAAAGAAGTTCATCAAGTTTAGAATCAAATGTATATGCGGCTTCTAAAAGCTCTGCATGACCTAAAGACTTAAGAAGTTCTGTTGCTGTTAAAATGTTCTGTTTAACTGATTCACGATGGCGAAAATTTCCATTTTCATCAATAAATTCCAGGAGTTGACGAATTTCACCAAATAAGTAATGAGCCTGGTCATAAAGTTCGACAGCCTCACAAGCCTCTTCTTTGGCTTCATCATAGGATATGCTGCGTTTCGCCTTCACTTGCATGGATACAGCAGAAGAGAGGACACGTTGACACTTGTATTCATGGTTAATAGCTTTATAGGCATTTCTTTGTAGGTTGACGTTAATGACTTTGAACAGACCTTGTATATCATGAAATATATCAGGTTGAAAATTAACCTTATTAAAAGTTTCTTCAGAGGCTTTGACAATACCATCTCCTCTATCTGAGCACAGATTAGTGGGGTAGAAGTTATGTTGTGTGATTTGGTTAAAATGATTGTACCATGTGGTTGAGTCTCTTTTATCTGCCTGTTGCATTCTAAGGATGGCTAAAGATTTTGGCTCCATGGTTACAAGGATAGGGTTCTTATGGGCAAAGAGTTCATCATTGAGCCATGCGAGCAAAATAGGTTGAGAAGAGTTAATTTCCAGGGTATTGGATACTCCTTTGCCATAATATGTTAAGCAGTTGCTAATATAACCTACAGAAGAAGGGGAAATATTGTTATAATGAAGCATATTAGAAATACGTTCAATAGAGGAGTTTCCTTCAAGACGATGAAGAAGAATGATTTTATTAATCAATAGCTTGTCAAGAGAGGAACTCCTATGTGGCAAGAAGTTAGAGTAAAACTGAAGATATAAAGCCATGATAGCATTATTAATAAGGGAATAAATAAAAGTTCTGGAGACCTTATAAGTCTGAGCCAGTTGTGTTATGGCACCATAATTACCCATGTTTGCAATTGCTTCCGTAATGATATTTATACGAATTTTAAAGGTTAAATCAGAACGACGTATAAACTTCATGATAACCTCCTTTTCTTGATTGTGTTTATTTTTAGCATGCTATAGGCTTTAAGAAAAAAATTTTGGAAATATAACTAAAAAAATTTATTAATCTACGACATATTACAGATTAGCTTTTCCAAAAACATTTTCTTAAAAGCTATAACTAAATTTTACAACATTTTCAGGAAAGGTTTTAATAAACTGTTAACTGGAAATTGAAAGATGCCTTTTTTCGATGAACAAACGTACGTGTTCCGATTTGGAATCTGGCAGCGAATATTTGCTTCGGAAATCCAGATAGTACCGGAGCCACTTCCTATAATCCGCGTGGCGGGAAACAGGAACCGCCCGTTTCTTAAGAACAGCAAAGAACTGCTCCCAAGAAGTTCCATCCTCGTGGATAATGTTATTCACATTATCCATTAAAAGGCATGGTTCAAATCAGGGACATCGAATTATTCAAGTTGATGGAGTGATCGAAAAGACCGCTCTTATTAGGAACAGATGATGGGCTTTCTCAACCAGAAGCTATGAAAGCAATACCTTCACTATTTCAATCATGAACGTTATGATAGTATCATTATTAAATTTTTCAAAATCATGGCTTAGAAAAAAAGTAAAGATATTATACACCAATTTTGCTAAGGCAGAAGCAATAAGTAAATTTTTTATAAGTTGTAGCAGTTCGTTTTTTTTAGTCTGCAATAAATAAAAATGTTTTAGAATTTTACCAGGTCCAAATGTTGCTATTAGTGCTCCTATTATGAGGATTATTCCGGTTAAAAAGTCATTACTGTTTTCCAAAAACAGCATGCCTTTAATCAGAATCAAACCCAAAAAAATAGAAAAAATAGAAGCAAGAATTAAAGAAACAAGGGGCAAAAAGATACTGTTAAGATATTTGACCAATATTATAATATTATCATCAGTGCCTCCTTTAGGAATTTCGGTAGTGTCCCTTTACAATTGATTTAATTTAATACAAAATAGTAGTTAATCACTTTATTGAGGAGGCGAAGATGAAGCTAATAGGATTTTTTTTATTTTGTTTGTTGTTTGTTATTGCCTTAGGGACTTCAGATACTCAAGAAGAGTCTCTAAGGAGTGGAAAATCTTTAGAAAATAAATATTTCTCATCCTCCAGTATCCTTTTTCACTATACAGGTCTTCCTGTTATTTATGCAGAGGTTACAGGAAGACGGCGTAGGCAAGGACCTTATCGAAATCCGTTACGCCGACTTCGCAAGCAACTTCGTTCAGAAAAGAGGAAGAACCGTCGTGCTTTGAAAGCGGATGGTTCAGAAGTATTACAGCCTTCAGCGCAGGGGGACTCCACTGTTTCTGAAGATAAGGTTAAGGCTGAAGTGGAGGCAGTGCAAGAGATTCCCCGGCGGAATAAGCCTGGCAGGAAGCCTTCTATCGCAACGAACCATGTTTTTTGTACCACTGAGGGCTGCCGGGGCTACCATGTGTTGGGGTTATGGTTGATATGAATCAAGGACACTTAGAAGTTGCTAATAGTAACACTTTTTCTTCGATATTGCCATAGCCATCCACTTTGCACAGCCCTGACTATTTTTACTTCACTTCTCTAATGATATTGTTGATTTGAATGTTTCTCTTTTTAACTTCTAATAGCTCCCCTTTTTCATTTTCTATGTTAACGCTTATCACGCCTTTATTCACATCTATTACATTGAAAGTGAATAAATTAATCATGTCTTTTCCTAAGATTATCTCTTCTCCCAGTATATCTATAAACCCTCTTTCATTGCCTTCTTCTTTCTCTCCTTTCCTCCTTACAATCCGCAAAAAATATATCTTTCTTTGACGGAACTTGCTAACTTGTTTGTTTCCAAAATCTAATTCCTTGTAATCCGTTATGTATCTCGGCTGCTTTATTTCGGGATTATTTGCTATTAAATTGGAATATCTTTCATACTCCAAATTAAATTGCTTTATTTCTACGTCCACCTCATCCTCATCTGTAAATCTTAATTTTTTCCAAAACTTCTTCGAAAATACACTGTTAAATCCTTCGACTTCTCCATTATTCCATGGACTTCTTGGGGCTACATACAACGGTGACACCCCTACATTTAACAGAAATAGTGTCAGTCTTCCCAATGAATTCCTATGCAGTGCAGTTGCCCCAAACGCTGTATCATTATCCACCTTTAGCACATCAGGGATTGGATATTTTTTCCATAATTCACTCAGCGTACGGAGCACTTCATCTGTTGTTTGCCCTTCTATTCTCTGCATTATCCCTATCTTTTGGGGGCGGATATACTTGCATGAAAGAAAATTTATTCGCCTTTTTCCTCCTTCAAGATACTTGGGACCTATAAAATCAATACTCATCAAGAGCTTACCTAATTTGTTCAGGGTATATTTAGGATATTGCATATAGATACTTTTCCCTCTTCTCTCAGGCTCTCTCTTTTTGATCAGTTCAGATTCTTTTAAGACCTTCTTTATAAACCAACTCTCAATCCTCTCTCCATAGAGGCTCTCATAATTCTTTTGGACTACCAATTCACCTATAAAATAACTTCCCTCTTTTTCCAATTGCTTTCGTATCTCTATTATTCTTTCTCTTTCTACATCGTTATGTTTCCTTAAATCTCCTTTACGCCAGCCTCTGCTATCTGAGAAAACTTCTCCTTCAGACATGTTAATCCATTTCGATACACTATCTTTACCAGCTGCTAATGATTGAGCTATCTCTCTTATACTCCAACCCCTTTCTCTTAACTCTCTTGCCTTCTTTCTTTTCTCAATGAGTAGCACTTTTTTCATGAATCATTACACTATATTTTATCATTTAGTGTCCTTGATTCATATCAACCATAACCGTTAGGACCTCATCCTGACCACTCTGGATAGTTGGTGCAGGCAATTACGATATCAAAAATGGCAATCATCGCCAGATGTATCGTTGTAAGTGGTGTGAGGAACGGTTTTCCGAGACCCGTGGAACAGTCTTCTTTGGTCTGAAGACACCTCAGGAGACTGTTTATCGTGCTCTGCACTGTTTGTGCGAAAACATGGGTATCCGTGCTACAGCAAGAGTGTTTGGAGTAAAGCCTGATACCATACTTCTTTGGTTGCGTCGCGCTGGTGAGCATTGTGAGAAGGTGTCAGCATATTTAATGAGGAACCTTCATGTGGAGCAGGTCCAACTGGATGAGCTATGGACCTTTGTCTTTAAAAAGCAGAAGACCTTGTCAGCGTGGGAAAAGCTCCACACCGAATATGGGGATACGTGGGTGTGGACTGCCCTTGATCCAACCCACAAGTTGGTGTTGTCCCTTGTAGTGGGAGAGCACGAAGAGGAAGAGGCCATAAATTTATTGCAAAAGTTAAAAGCAGTTATGGTAAATGGCTGCCTTCCTCTTCTGGTCAGTGACCAGTTACCCCATTATGTAAAGGCTATTTTAAAGGTATTTGGCCGTTGGGTACAGCCTCAACGTAATGGTAGTAGAGGTCGTTTCCCCAATCCTCGTTTGGAACCGACCGAGGATTTGCACTATGCTACGGTAAATAAGGAATACCGTAACGGCAAGGTGAGTTCTGTGACGACTGGGGTAGTCTTTGGTAGTGTGAAGGAAGTGTTTAATCGTTTGAAGTCCCTGGGAATGAAGAAGATCAACACCTCTTTTGTGGAGCGTATGAACCTGACTTTTCGTCATATGGTCAGCCGGTTACGCCGCAAAGGACTCACCTTTAGCAAGAAACGGCAGTATTTGAAGTGGCACCTGAATCTTGCAGTTGCCTACTATCACCTTGTGCGTCCTCATAGAGGATTGCGCCAGAGGCTGCCAGAACCAATTCCCACAAAGGGCAACGGTTCACCCAGGAAGTGGGACAAACGTACTCCGGCTATGTCAGCAGAGTTGACTGACCACATTTGGTCAATTCAGGAACTGCTGACATTTAGGGTTCCTGAGATATCACCAGTATGATGATTGTGTGATATCATGACCACTGCTTTACTTCTTCCTCTGGGATACGTATGCTCTGAGGAAGGGGGTAAGCAATGATTTTCTATGATTTTGTCTCCTGTTATGGAACTTTATAGCCTCTATGGATTGGATAATGCTTATTTGGTTACTCCCCACAAGGTAAAAAACTATTAAATCAATGGTAGAGGGACACTACCATTTCCCGTGATGTACAGTGATATTTTTTTAGACCGAGAATTGCTGGAGAATAATGAACATGTTTTGCCACACAGAAGAGTCAATAGCATGTATTCTGCGGTTGAGCCTACTTTCACTGAGCATATCGGGGATATAACCATTTTCTTTGAGAAAGTTACGGGCATTTTCGATGTGACCTCCGAAAAAGCGGGCAGCCGTAAGTATAACAGTCATTACTTCGGCATTGTTCATTTTTATTTGGGAATCTTCTGAAATATTCATGGCCTTGAACAATTCATCGGAAAAAACAAAATATGTTGTAATTTCATGTTTCATTATACACCTCCGGTTAAACTTTGCTTATATTTAAATTTTACTACCGGAGGGACAAAAATTATAGCGTTGATCGAATCAATAGGTCGCAAGTTGGGTTATATAAAATTCCTGGCAGATACAACAGGGCATCAATGGCCTTAATACTTTCAAAAAAGGGCTCAACCATTTCAACTCCCAGGTCAGCTATAGCTGAGGGGTTATCCATGACAACAGGGGCTACGGTGCCTCCCCCTGCTTTATTTCTCAGATAGACAAACCCCTTTAACAGGATTTTTATAAGAGACTGGTAATTCGATACTATCCAGATAAGCACTCCCACCTTGATAATTTTCCACAGGCCATCATAGGTAGTGAGATGTCCTTCGAGCATCCCAAAACCAGTAAAAAGGATCGAAAAAAAGGTGAGTATCTCAAGCATCGCCATGGCATCAACCGTAATGCTTCCCATGCCAACAGAAAAAAGACCTGCATAGGCTTGAAGTATCTGAGTTAAGATACCGCTTCCGGGACTCATTTCTGAGCCTTTTCTTTTTCAAGGGGATAAAGACCGGGTGTGGGAATATTCTTGTTAAACTTAACAGGAGCAAAAAATCTTTTGTTCCATGCCTTATTTGCATTAATGCAGTCAGGGTCTTTGACAAGCAGGCTTGCATCTTCATTACACTGTTTGAGTTTGGCTTCCATCTCTTCAGGATGGTCAGCGTAATAGGATGTTGTTTTTAAACTTTCACAGGCTGACAGGAAACCTATAAGTAATGAGATAATGAGTATTTTTTTCATCTGTTATCCTCCACCTGAAGAGCCTGAAGGGTGCCCTTCTGCTGATTGGGACTGTGTTATCAGGTTCTCTATGGCTGCCTTATGGTCAAGATTGGTCATCACAATGCCCTGAGCCTCAAAGGCATTCTGCACCCCGTCACGTGTCTGTTTAAGCCAAGACTTATACTGTTCATGATAGAGCTCTGATGAGACCACTTCGCCTCCAAATTCACCGTGGGGCTTTAGCATTGAGCCCAAAGCCCCAATTTGATAAAAAAAGCTTTTAAACCGTTTCATAACCTCTTCTGATGGTATGAAACACATATAGAGGGTGGTAAATTCTGTGCCCATGCCTTTGAGCTTATATCCAAGCTACAGGGACTGATCCACAATAGTCTGAAGTTTTCCCATTGTTGCAGCTACGTCGTCAATGCTTGTGAAATTCAGATTCATCAGGTTCTTTTTCCAGTATTCAATCATGACGAGCTGATTGTTTATCTGCTCCATAAGGCGTATGAGTTCCTCAGCATCATGCAGTGCCTGTCTCACGTTTTCCTCTATAGTCCGTGGCATGACGCGTGGGGTCATAGACCGTTTCATATGCTCTGACCTAGTGAGACCAGGAAAGAGATGGTAAGTACGACTGAAATGAAGATCAGAAACCTCTTAGCAAAGAGCCTTACTACCCTGTTCATAGAATTTCTCTCTAAGAGTGTATTTGAAAAATATTACTCTGAACGTGCTTGAAAATTTCCTTTAATGACAAGAGGCTGGAATAAATTCATGACGACAAAAAGACATTTTCAGACGCTTTCTGAAGTAAGTCCACGCTTTTGTTGTTTTTGCCTTTTATAAAGAAAAAAAATAAAAACAACAACGTTTTCGTATGAAAGGCTTTCAACACTAATGTAAAGTCAGTTGTTGTTGTTTCTAAGATCTTTCTAAAGACTTTCAAGGGAAAAAATTGGGCGAAAAAGGGCTATATAACAGTAGGTTATCAAGATGCCACTTCCCTCAGTGGTTAATAGTTCTTCCCTCAGTGGTTAATAGTTCTTCCCTCAGTGGTTAATAGTTCTTCCCTCAGTGGTTAATAGTTTCACAAAATTACTGTTACCCAAATCTTACTTGACTTTATCTTGTATTATTGCATATTATTTAATATTAATTTAGTTTGAATTAAATAATATAGAGGAAATTACTGTTACCCAAATCTTACTTGACTTTATCTTGTATTATTGCATATTATTTAATATTAATTTAGTTTGAATTAAATAATATAGAGGAAGCTAAATGAAAGATAGTGAGCTAAAATTAAAAGATGATATAAACTTTCTGGAATATCCTAATTGGCTTGTAAACAAGAAAGAGGCATGTAAGACATTTACCATAGAAAAAGATAGAGGCAAATACGTTATCTCAACGACAGAGGATATAGACAGACTACCAGATAGAACTGATAAGATTATGCTTTATTATTTGATGAGCTATTTGATGGAGAATAATTTTAAAGACAGGCTTGTAGAAATATCAAGATATAGGATAGCTAAAGATGTTTTAGGAAGTTTTAAGTATGATCGAATTATGCTTGGTTTAAGAAGGTGGCATAATATATCTATAAATTTTCATGGAATCTTCTATGATGGCGATGGATATTCCACAAGATATTTTCATGTAATTGACAACGTTATTTTAAAAGATAATAAATTAAAGATATTTTTTAATATAGATTTCTTGGAACAAATCAAAGCTTCACAGTATTTCAAACTCATAAACTTTGATGAATATAAAAGGCTCAAAAGACCTGTTTCAGCCCGGTTGTATGAGATTCTCGTCAAGACCTTTAAAGAAAGGGACATATGGCAGATTGGAATCGTAAAACTTGCAGAAAAACTGACTTTAGAAAAACGCTATCCTTCACAAATAATTGAAAAACTAATACCCTCAATCAACGAACTCAACAGCAAAACCGAGTTAAAGGTAAACCTCGACTACAACAATGAGACCCATATCTGCACTTTTACGAAAGTAAAACCGATTGACAGCAGTAATTCAAAAAACAAACCAGAAGAAAGTCCTCTTCCTCTTGAGGACGACCGATTTAACGCCCTCACTTCCCTTCTGCCCCCAGAGCACCAGGGCAAAAAGACCATCCATGACATCCTTGACAGAGCTTATCAAAAGCATGGCTTTGACTATGTGGCTCGAAACATCATTTATACCAATAAACACTCAAATGGCAACTACCGTGCCTATCTGAACAAGGCACTCAAAGAGGACTGGGGATTAGCCGTTGAAGAGGATGAGAAAAGGAAACAGAAGCTCAGGGTAGAGGAGGAACGTCAAAGGCAGAAGGAGCAGGTGGAGATTAATCGCCAGAAAGAGCTTAACCGTCAGATCAAAGAGCATATGAAAAATCTCTCTTTTGAGGAAATAGAGAGCCTCAGAAAAGAAGCAGTCAGTCATCTGGATGAAGAAACAAAAAGGAGCGCTCAGTCATTCAATACCCTTGAAACAATCATTAAGGCTGGGATAGAAGAAATTATAGGTGAGCGACTGACAGCGGCGCAGTGTCGGTAGTAATAATTTTTAACAATTTAGGTAAAAGGAAAAAAAGTGAAGACATTAATTCTTTGTATTCTTTTTATTGTCGTTTCCCCCTTTTTTGCTTTTGCTGATTTTCAAAGCAAAGTTGTCAGTGTCTCTGATGGCGACACCATCACCATCACTATCTTGGGTAAAATTAAACACTTAGGGAAAAACGGTCATAGAGTTCTTAAATCTGGTATACCTAAGCAAGCGTAACAAACCCTCCATAGGTCTCTCAATCAATCCTCAGCATGTCTTTG
>Ga0209342_10008266_pt1 | contig 10427 bp, 9 predicted proteins | sample RifCSP16_2_FD_184023 | JGI IMG/M metagenome (GOLD analysis project Ga0209342, IMG submission 184023) | Soil microbial communities from Rifle, Colorado - Rifle CSP2_sed 16_2 (SPAdes) (version 2) | ecosystem: Environmental > Terrestrial > Deep subsurface > Rock core/Sediment | place: Rifle... | reverse complement strand
TGTGGTAAACCGTTACTAAAGTGGTGAGGGCAGATGGACTCGAACCATCGACGCCCGCCTTAAAAGGGCGGTGCTCTACCAACTGAGCTATGCCCCCTATTTCACTCCTATTTTTGCAAGATAATACTATCGTGACACTCTTACACCTTGAGTATATCTTCTGTCTTTTTTTTAACCAAGTCGTTAAGCTTGCCTTCGTATTCGTGAATGAGCTTTTGTATATCGTCTTTGGTGCGCTTGGCGTCGTCTTCGGTCAGGATGCCCTCTTTCTCTTCTTTGTCAGCCTGCTTATTGGCGTCGTGTCTGATATTTCTCAGAGACACCTTTGCCGTTTCCCCTTGCTCTTTTGCTTGCAAAGAAAGTTTCTTTCTTCGCTCCTCGTTGAGCGGTGGAATCACGATGCGCAGGGCTTTCCCCTCAGCCGAAGGGGTTAAACCAAGATCGGACTGCAAAATGGCCTTCTCAATACTTGAGATTATCGTAGTATCATACGGTTTGATCATTATCGACTGTGCATCAGGTGTTGAAATAGCCGCCAGTTGTTTTAACGGTGAAAAATCTCCGTAACATTCTACTTTTATATTTTCCACCAGTCCCGTACTCGCCCTGCCTGTCCTTAAGCCCCTGAGCTCCTCTTGCAGGTGCATAACGACCTTTTCCATCCTTGCTCTTGTGTCTTTACAAATAGATTCTTTTGCCATATTTCATTATTCCCCGATATATGTCCCAACAGGTTTACCCAAAATCACCTTTTTGATATTTTCACGTTTATTCATATTAAAAACGATAATGGGCAATTTATTTTCCATACTCAAGGAGATCGCCGTTAGATCCATTACTCCCAGTTGCTTATTCAAGACGTCCATATAGGTCAATTTTTTGTACAGCTTTGCAGATGCATTTTTCAAGGGATCGTCCGTATATACACCGTCAACCCGTGTCGCCTTTAACATTACATCCGCGCCGATTTCAATCGCACGCAAAGCTGCCGCGGTATCGGTTGTAAAATAAGGGTTTCCCGTTCCACCAGCGAAAATAACTACATCTTTTTCTTTTAAATAGTGCAAACAGTTTCGCAGTACAAAGGGTTCTGTAATATTTTTAATCTCTATGGCGCTGATTACATGCGCCTTGATGGTAAACCCTTCTAATATGTCCTGCAAGAGCAGCGCATTAATTGCCGTGGCGATCATGCCTACCTGATCAGCCTGCACCCTAGACTTGCCAGCGCTGCCGAACTTTGCGCCGCGGAGGATGTTGCCGCCGCCCACAACGATTGCCAGTTCAACCCCGGTCGCTGAAACTTTTTGTATTTCTTTGGCTAATGCAATAAAGTTTTCCGTTTCTATGCCACGCCCATTTTCATTACCAAAACCTTCGCCGCTTATCTTTAATAATACTCGTTTATACTTGATATTCCTTTTCATGGGTACAGGGGCAGTGCAGCGTTTTTTAACTGGCTAACACTCTCCAACCTCGAATCTAACAAAGCGATTAATTTTAATATTTTCCCCTATTTTGGCAATATTTGCAATTAATAAATCATTGATTGTTTGAGTATTATCTTTTATGAAAGGCTGCTCCAGCAGGCATCTCTCTTTATAAAAACTATCCATCTTCCCGGCAACAATCTTTTCGATAATATTCGCAGGTTTTCCCTTGGCCTCTTCCATAAATATCTTTTTTTGCTCTTCTATAATCTGGCTAGGGATATCCTCTCTTTTTATAGTTATCGGTTTTGTCGCAGCGACCTGCATACAAATGTCCTTTAAGAACTGCTGGAAAACCTCATTCTTTGCCACAAAATCAGTCTCACAGTTGAGTTCTGCCATAACCCCTAATTTCCCATTGGTGTGAATGTAGGTGCCAATCCTGCCCTCAGCGGTTACCCTTTGCTCTTTCTTCGCAGCCTTTGCAATTCCCTTCTTTTTAATGATCTCCAGTGCCTTATCAAAATCGCCTTTAACCTCGTCAAGGGCGCTCTTGCACTCTAATATACCAGCCCCTGTTTGTTCTCTCAACTTCGTAATACTCGATATATCCGCCATGAACAACCTCCCCGTACAATGTAGTATAAACTATCGCCGTTTTATGTACTGTATAATATAATCGTATAAATTAACCAACGAATGGAAACCCATATGAAATGTTCTTTGAGGGTAGTAGTCTGACTTGCAGTTAGTATGGATACGTATAATGTTATTTTTTAACACATGGAAGGACTTTTTCTTAAACCTAAACCTTCAATATCCGTGTCAAACTCTCGTGACATTCATCAGAAGCTCTTTGCCAGCCAAAATTGCATCTGCCGTCTTAGTTAAAAAGAGATTGATTGCCCGAATGGCGTCATCATTCCCTGGCACACAAATGTCTATCATATCAGGGTCACAATCCGTATCGGCAAGACACACCGTTGCAATTCCCAGCTTTTTTGCTTCACTGATGGCATTATGTTCATTTTTTGGATCGACTACTACGAGGGCTCCTGGGAGAGAACTCATATTACGAATGCCTTCCAGATTGGTAAGTATTTTTTTACGTTCCCGATTAAGAGAGGAAATCGCCTTTTTGCTAAACTGATTAATGCCCCCGGTTTTTTCCAGGTTTTCTAATTCTTCCAGACGTTCTAATCGCTTCCGGATGGTATCAAAATTTGTTAGTGTACCGCCTAACCAGCGCTCACTAACATAGTGCATTCCACAACGTTTGGCCTCCCGTACGACGATATCACGTGCCTGCCATTTGGTACCTACAAACAGCACATTTTTTTTCGTCTGGACAAGACTTGTCAAAAACCTACATGCGGTAACAAGCCCTTTCGTTGTTTCCCGTAAATCAATAATATGAATTAAATTCCGCTTGCCAAAGATGAAAGGCTTCATCTTTGGATTCCATTTACTCGTCCGATGGCCAAAATGAAATCCCGCATCGACCAATTCTTGAATACTCACAGTAGACAAATAATCTCCTCTCCTATAAAATAAAACAATATATACAAAAGAATTAGAAAACTAGAAATTATATTAATTGGGGATGAAATGTCAAGTACATTTTATTTCAGCTAAAGATTCATTATCCCTTCTTCGACGATTTTTTCCTGAATCTTCCAATTTTCAAATATACGCCGATATTCGCAGTACTATCTATACGTGGTACAATTTTACCTTCAGCAGAGGTAAGTAATGTTGTTACCCCAGGACCGTGCCCTGCCGTTACACAATTGCTATGCACTATTACCCCGATGCTCACAGCACCCGTTCTGTATATCCTTCCAAAGGTGTGATCTGCATCCATGATCGCCACAATATCGCCAAATCGCAATGTCTGGAGATCGTACTTATTTACATTTATTTTATCAAATAATTGTATGTCATAATCTCCGCGATAACAATGTTGAGACCCCAATCCTGAGCCCATAATGGCAGCAGGAATAATATGCGTTACAGGAACATGCAATACGCCTTTCGCCTTGTCCTGTCTGACGGGAAACTTCTTAAAAAAATTTGGAGACATGTTGATGATTTTAATGTGGGGATACTTCGCAAAAGATAGACCCACACCAATGCCACGAATAAGTATTTTATCCCCAATGGCAAGCTTTTCAAGAGTTCTGTCTTCAAAATCAACCAGCACATTTTCAATGCCACCGTGTTTTCCTGTAACAATGCCTGTGTGACCTTTTGCATTACCGGTTATAACCCTGGCAATATTCCCGATACATGACAGTAAATTTAATGCGCCATTTTCCTCTCTATCCTTATTTTTAACGGACACACACGGTTCTACATGATCTGCTTCCCAATGAATCGCATTGTCACCTACTTTGACATTATACGTAATACCACCCACGCCCGGCAGGATGGTAGGCTTCCCTTCGGGCGTTATGCAGTATGGCTGAGAGCCGCTCAGAGGACTGGTAACTTCACCCATAACGGATAGTTCTACAAGATTCTTTTCATTCGTTTCCATGAATTATCAAATTAATCAAAATAAAGTTTCATGTTAAATTCTCGTTAAATCTTTACTAAAACGCGTTAAGTGTAACACAGGAAACCTTCCATTGGCAATACAAAAAATCAATGTAATATATGGCAAAACAAAGGATATAACCGCGTGCATTTCTCCAAAACATCTTGAATATTAACGCAGCCAAACTGTTTTTGCATTGTAAAAAATACATATTTTGTCTTTAATAAATACGTGTAAACCACAAAGACTGCAAAGGAAGAAAAAAAGATTTTTAAACTTTCTCCCCGCGGACTTTGTGGTTAAAGGATAACGAAAACACAGAGAAATCTATGACTAAAACATATCGAAAAAAACTATATTTACATAGTATTCCAATCGCTATCATCGTTGCCCTCTCCGTCATTACGTACCTGAACTGTTTACCAAATGAGTTTGTTTACGACGATTCATCTACTATTGTTGAAAACAAGCTGATTAAAGATTGGGGAAATTTTCTTACCTTATTCACACACGATTATTTCAAAATTTCAGGGGAACTCACTTACCGCCCTATTGTAACGCTTTCCTATTTTATTGATTATTCCATCTGGCATATGAACCCCATGGGATACCACCTGGTAAATGTGATATTACATACCATAAATATCGTGCTCGTGTATTTTCTCGTGCTCTTATTGCTTCGCCAATACAACAAAACACAAGAAAGCCACAACCAAATTTCCGATATCAGCCTCGCTTTGCTGACCTGCATGCTTTTTGCCGTACATCCTGTTGTAAGTGAAGTCGTTAATATGATCAGTTACCGGGAAGACCTGATTGCAACGGCTTTCCTGATTGCCTCGTTTTTGTTCTTTCTGCTGTACAAAGAGAAGGTATCTGCACAAATCCCATTTATGCCTCCTTTGGGAAAAGGGGATTTAGGAGAATTCCCATTATTCAGGTTCCATCGTAAAAGTACAATTTTTCTCTATGCAGGCGCAATAGTCACCTATTTATTTGCCTTATTTTCGAAGGAATCAGTCATTGTACTGCCTGCCTTAATTCTTATCTTCGAACTGCTTTTTACTAAAAGATTTTTTGCTCCTGATAAAACAGCCCTAAAAATAATACGCTCTCCTGTTTTCCTGGGATACATAGGAATGAGTATCGCATACCTCATCCTCAGGTTTTTTATTTTACATAATCCTGGTGAAAAAATCGTCTATCCTGATGGCAGTTTCTTTGTCAACATGCTCACGATGACAAAGGTTCTGGGTAGATACATCACCAGTATTTTCCTGCCCTTTAATCTTAATGCAGACTACCATGTCCTGTACCTTAAAACCCCTTTGACATTATCCTTTCTCATCCCATTTTTCCTACTCATTTCAATTGCCGTCATTGCATTTCGATGGTGGAAAAAGCTTACAAAAACTTTTTCCTATATAAACCGGAATGAGGGTTTTTACCGTGTAATACTATTTGCCATACTCTGGTTTTTTATATCTATCCTACCTGTTATGAATATCATCCCGTTGGCCAATATCATGGCAGACCGTTATCTCTATTTACCCATACTTGGGTTCTGCCTATTCATTTCAAATGTAATAACGCGTCTCAGAACAGCAATAAAGTATCCTGTAATCATTTCTTTAATAATTTTTTATATTACCGTGACGGTTAGCAGAAACAGTGTTTGGCGGGATGAATTTACGCTATGGTATAAATCTTCTCAAAGCCCGTTTTGCAGTTTTACGACGTATAATAATCTGGGAACGAAGTACAACAAGAAGGGTTATCCGGATACGGCCTTAAAGTGCTACCAGAAAGCGATTCAAAAAGCCAGGGAGGTTGGATTCACACAATATGCTACGGTATACTATAATGCGGGAAACGCCTACGAAAAAAAGAATATGCCGTATAAAGCGGTTACCGTATATAAAAAGGCGGTTCAGCTAAAACCTGATTACCAGCAGGCGCACAATAATCTTGGAAAGGTTTATTTTACCTTGAGTCAATATGACGATGCCCTCACAGAATACAACAATGCCCTTAAGATTGACCCCGATTTCCCTTACGCATACAACAATATGGGCGTTCTCTACAACAAACTCGGCAGACAGGATGAAGCTGTAGCTGCATATAAAAAAGCCCTGTCGCTCGATCCTAAATACGGCGATGCATATTACAACCTGGGTAACATTTACGAGGCAAGGATGCAGTACGACCTTGCAATGGAGGCTTATCAAAATGCCCTCAAATACGACCCGACGCAGGTATATGTCCATAACAATCTTGGCACTATTTATGATAAAAAAGGCCGTTTGGAAGACGCCATTTCGGAATATAAACATGCGATAAAGCTCGACCCAAAGTACCCGTATTCCTATAATAACCTTGGCGCTTCTCTTACCAAAAAAAGCGACATGGATGGAGCATTGGTTGAATTTCGGAAGGCAGTAGACTTATTACCCACTCAACCCGATTTCCATTTCAACCTTGGGTATACCTACCTCCAGAAAGATGATTTAGACAATGCCTTGAAGGAATTCGAGACCACGCTAAAAATAGCCCCTTCCCATGCAGAGGCGCTTTTTAGTGTTGGAAATATTTATTACAGGCAGGGACAGAAAGAAAAGGCTGCAAAGTCATGGCAGGCAGTCCTGAATATAAACCCAAATCATGGAAAGGCAAAAAAATGTTTAGAAATGATTGCCAGGTGAGAAACGATAGTAAATAAAGTTGTCATTGCGAGGGCTTAGCCCGAAGCAATCTTTATTTTGGATATACGTGATACTATATATAACACTTCATATTCTTGGTGAGACTATGCATCCTATTTGAGAAGTATTCTCTGTACGAAAAACCGTAAAATAAGAAGCCTTTTCGTTCGCCTATTTCGTGTTAGGTAGCGAGGATAATAAATATGAAATTGATGAACTTGTTGCAATAGGTGAGAAGCTTTCGAGAGATGCATCACGCGCGGGTAGTAGCCTTGGCCCTGAACGCATCGAAGAATTCTGGGGACACCAAATTCTGGAGTTATTATAGAGATTTCTAGCCAATTATTTAAGATTTAAGATGCGACCCTTTTCTCTTTTTTTTCTCCCTCTCTTTCCTTTGTTTCTTAATTTCACTGAAAAAATTAAAAAAAGCTTGCGCTTTTCTTTGTTTTTGCTAAACTAACGCTCCTAATGGGAAAAAGCAATTTCCTATCATCATCTCATATTATCATGCTTACAAAAACAACCGTCGCTATCAAAAGAAAATACAATGTTTTAGACGTTAAATCTGCAAAGAAAGTCGCATCTTTTTGGCTAGAGCGAGCAAAACTGGAGAATGCGATTAAATTTGGATTGCCAGAAGTAGATGATCGTTATCATATTTGGAGAGTGCCTTTAGTGGGGAAAGCGTCACACGACAGAATAGGTGAAGTTGTCATTGACGCATATACATCATTAATTATCGAAGATAAATCAACAATTCCCGAAGTGCTTGAATCACGTCTGCTTGGGCGAAATCGTCATAAAGAAACTAAAGCAAAAAAGCAAAGCGGAACTTATGTTTTATCTTCTTTGCGAAACACAATCGCTCAGGGCGACAGCGAAGAACTTTTACAAGAACTCCCTGCGGGAAGTGTGAATTTGATTTTCACTTCACCACCATATTACAACGCTCGCCCTGAATATACTGATTACGTCACCTACGAAGAATACCTGCTCAAAATCCGAAAAATCATTAAAAATGTTCATCGAGTTCTAGCAGAGGGTTGCTTCTTTGTAATGAACATCGCGCCAGTGCTTGTGCGTCGCGCAAGTCGAAGTGAAGCATCGCGTCGCATTGCTGTGCCTTTCGACATGCATAGATTGTTTACTGAAGAAGGTTACGACTTCATTGATGACATTATCTGGGAAAAACCAGAAGGCGCAGGTTGGGCAACAAGTCGTGGCAGAAGATTTGCCGCCGACCGAAACCCATTGCAATACAAAGCCGTACCTGTCACAGAATATATTTTGGTCTATCGAAAACATAGCGACAAATTAATTGACTGGAATATTCGCGCTCACCCTGATAAAGATGCAGTAAAGGCCTCAAAAGTTAGGGATGACTATGAACATACAAATATCTGGCGAATTACACCATCCCACGACCCTCGCCACCCTGCAATATTTCCTGTTGAATTGGCAGAAAATGTAATCACCTATTATTCTTTCAAAGGTGATGTAGTTCTTGATCCTTTTGCTGGAATTGGAACAGTGGGAAAAGCGGCCGTCAAGCTTGGACGAAGATTTGTCCTGTTTGAACAAAGCCCCAAATACGTTTCAATTATTCGAGAGGAAGCCAAATTATGGCTTGGAAAAGAAGCAAAGCAAGTTCATACCATCAATTGCGCCCCAATTGACACAGACAATATACTATTTTGAGGGGTAACATGCCCAAAAAGAAAAACAAACTAAATTCTCTGACTGAGTTAATCTCTCCCAAAGATATAGATTTGCTTTCTGCCAGCGGCAGTCAACTTGTCGAACAAATTGGATTGGACGTTGTGCGGGGCGTTGTATTGGATATTCTCAAAGGAAAAAATTTACGAGACTCAACCGAGTCCCTAACGCGCCGCAGAATTGCCACATTGAATTTAGCAACAATGGAGTTGTTTATTAAAGGCTCGGCAAACTCCAAAGATTTTTTAAATCAACTGCCTAAAACAGCCACAGACATTCTTTCAAAAGGAAATTTATCCAAAGTCGAAAGGTGGCTCGCTCAATGGATTCTTGGTTTAACAGATAAAGCATTTCAAAATGTTTTGAGAGACGATCCCGATGCAATCGCAGGATATCGGGATAGATATATCCAAATTTGCGATGAAGTAATTGCCGCACGAAAAACGGATAAAGGGACGCTACAAGGCGAAATCACGATCAATGGAAATCAAAAGGCGCAAATCAATTGGCTTTGGATGACCTATCTCCTAAACACAATTGGGGCGCAAACACTCGCTATTCGTGGTTCAGAGAAATCCGCTTACGGAAAATTGTTTGAAAAATTAGTTCTTGGTTCTCTTCTTCATATATTAGGCTTTAAACAGATAATACCGCCGCCACAAGAATATGAAAAAGTATTTTGGCTTACATCCCGAAATGAAAAACGAGAAAGCGACGCGACCTTACTTTATGAATTGGGTCAGGGTGTTCGTTTTGACATTGGATTTATCGGAAGAGGGAATCCCGAAATTTCACTCGACAAAGTTACGCGCTTTGAGCGAGAGATATCATTAGGCCGTTCAAAATTCTTCATGGCAACTATTATTCTTGTTGATCGCATTGGGACAAACAGTAGAATTGAGCGTATGGCCAAAGAAGTGCAAGGTACAATCATTCAAATGAGTGCGGGATATTGGCCAAAACAAGTTGCACAAGTCTTAAACAAAACACTAGGATTTAAACACGACTTGACTCGCATGAATGACAGCGAAATAGAGAAATACTTACAGAACGCTATGAGAAAAGTTCCTTTGGAACAATTTATTGGTTTGTCCGAAAACTTTGGAAATCAGTACGTAAAAGAAGAAGAAGCACAATACCTTGTTTGACGAAAACTCCGAAGATGAAGAATGACCAATAAAGGAACTTCAAGATAGGATAGGTAGAGTAGGGAACTGGCGTAGTGGTTTAGGTTTGGCCTATCCCCATTTACATGAGGACATATCTGTTTCTGTCCCTTTAGTCTGACAGTGCCTCGCGAGCCTAACCATGCTCTATTTCCAACTCCCCCTCATCAAACCGTACGTTCAGTTTTCCCGAATACGGCTTTCCAATCATCTTCTTCCAGAGGCTTTCGCAGTCTGAGTCTGACTCTTTTTCCTGCTTGGCATTCTGGTATAGTTTCCTCTGAAGTTCCCGAATCTTCTCTGGAGTTTTCAGCATTTCTGCAATCTCCATTCCTTCCTTTCTTCAGAAACACGATAAAGGTATTGCCCCTTCCCTCTTACAAGGTTATGTTGTCCTTGTAATACTTACGGTACTACGAGCAACTCCGACTCCATTACAAACCTCATAAAACTTCGGTTTTGCCTTATATCTAGAAACAGAGATTAGGGTCACCTTGAAAATAGAATATAAAATCTGGTCAGTCTCTTTTTTAAGACTTCTTTGTGCTTTCATTTGTTCGCTTGAGTAGGGCCAGGGTCACCTTCGTATTTCAATTGTAAATATGAGAGACAAACAAAATATTAAATTATTTGAATTGCGAAGGTCTGTCCCCTTCTTTTTGACCCTTTTAGATATTTATTTCCAGATTTCTTTGTCAATCTTTTCCATATCTTCGACATTTTTCTGAAACTCTTTTAAATCTTTTTCGCTCCATGTGCCGGCCAGATGGTCAATATCCAGGTAAATTTTCATTCTTTTCTTTTTTTCTATTCCAAGAGATTCTTTGACCATTTTCAAAATAAGCCCATTAATACTGATTCCCTCGTTCTT
>Ga0209342_10008265_pt1 | contig 10427 bp, 7 predicted proteins | sample RifCSP16_2_FD_184023 | JGI IMG/M metagenome (GOLD analysis project Ga0209342, IMG submission 184023) | Soil microbial communities from Rifle, Colorado - Rifle CSP2_sed 16_2 (SPAdes) (version 2) | ecosystem: Environmental > Terrestrial > Deep subsurface > Rock core/Sediment | place: Rifle... | reverse complement strand
CGGGCAATGTGAATACAACCAGGTTTGCGGCGGTTCGCGCTCGCGCGCTTATGCCGTCTCCGGCGACTTTTTAGCCGAAGAACCCTATTGCGCCTATCAACCCGGCTCGTTTCCCTTCTCCGATCAAATTGTTGAGCTGAGCCGCGGCTGACGGCTCTGCACTTTGAATAATAACAGGCTGGAAATCTGCTGCCTGGGCAGTTAATGCTGCCAATTACCCCTGTTGGCCTTGAATTTAACCCTGAATACCATGCCCTGGACCACTTTAATCATCGACGACACCTTTGAGGAGAAACATCTTGCTGGAAAATAACGCGTCCCAAACCCATCAACGCTGCATAACCGTGGTCGGCGGCGGAATCAGCGGAATGGCAGCTGCCTGGCAGCTTCAGCAGCTGGCCCGCACCCATAACTTACCAATGGAAATCCATCTGGTGGAAGCCGCTGATCGCCTGGGCGGAAAAATCATCACCGAGCAGCTGGACAGCCTTACGATCGAAGGCGGCCCGGATTGCTTCATACGACAAAAACCCTATGCTGCGGAATTGTCTGCTGCAGTCGGGTTGAAGGACGAACTGATTGACACCAACGACCATCAACGCAAGACATTCGTCGTCAACAAAGGCAAGCTGACTCCATTGCCCGACGGTGTAATGTTGATTGTGCCGACGCGCATTTTGCCTTTCGTCACCTCGCCGCTCATCTCCTGGCCAGGCAAAATTCGCATGGGGCTGGATTTATTCGTGCCGCCATTCAAAGGCGCAGACGATGAAAGCGTGGCGCACTTTGTAAAGCGCCGTTTGGGTACCGAGGCGCTGGAAAAGATTGCCGAACCACTGCTTTCCGGGATTCATGTTTCCGACCCGGAAACCCAATCGCTGCTGGCAACATTCCCGCGCTTCCGCAACCTGGAACAGAAAAACGGCAGTCTTATCAAGGGCATGCTGGTGGAGCGCAAACGCGGCGCCGCGGCCCGGAAGAACGGCCACAAACCGGATTCGATTTTCCAATCGCTGCGCGGCGGTATGGGGCAGCTAACCGAAACCCTCGGAGAAGCTCTGACGGACTGCACCTTGCACAAGGGGACGCGGGTCGAGCGCCTGGATCGGATGGACAGGCAGTATACCCTCACTCTGAGCAGCGGAGAGACCCTTCAAAGTGACGCTGTCATACTGGCCATTCCAGCCTTCGAGGCCGCATCGCTGCTGCGACCGCTGCATTCCGCCGTCGCAGTGGACTTGGACCGCATCAACTATGTATCCACGGCAACCATCTCCATGGCTTTCCGAAAATCTGATATTACCAAACCTTTCATGGGTTTTGGCCTGGTTGTACCGCGCCAGGAAAAGCGGAAAATATCCGCCTGCACCTGGTCTTCGTTCAAGTTCAACCACCGGGCGCCAGATGATCTTTTATTGCTGCGGTGTTTTGTCGGCGGTCCTGGCAAAGAGGCTATGGTTGATCTGACCGACGCCGAGCTTGTTCAAACTGCCCACCAGGAATTGAAATCTTTGCTTGGTTTGGAAGCGGTCCCGGTCGTGACCCGTATTTATCGTTGGGTAAAAGCCAACCCGCAGTACGACCTGGGTCATCTGGAACGCGTGAGTCGCATTTTTACAGATGTTAAAACCCATCTGCCCGGAATTTTCCTCACCGGGAGTGCATATGAGGGAGTTGGTGTGCCGGATTGCGTCCGACAAGGCACCGAGACGGCAAAGAAAGTCTTCGCAAGCATCGATTTGGCTTTGGAGGAGAAATGAAAAAAATCATTGTATTGACTTTAATCGGAATGGTGCTGTTGAGCAGCTGCACCGCCCCGCAGCCAATGGCAAGCCCAACCCTGGCGTCGACAGACGTGGTTGAAAACACTGTCACGGCTGAACCATCTCCAACGGTTGAACCTGCGGCTGTGATTCCGCTAGGCGGCTCTGTTACCCGTGCGCTCACGTCCGAACCAACCAGCCTGGACCCGCACGGTCCGGTCGGCTCTGGTCAAAATGTCATTTTTCCATTCCTGTTTGACACACTGGTGTATCGCCAGGCCGACAATACCTACCACCCCTACCTGGCCGAAAGCTGGATCATCGCGGATGACGGCCTTTCAGTGGAATTCAAACTCAAGGCCGGCATCACCTTCCATGACGGCACGCCGCTCAACGCTAAAGCCGTGCAGTTCACCTTCCAGCGATTGATGGACCTTGGGGCAAAATCTCCGTTGGCCAGTGGTTTCGCCAGCGTGGCGGCGGTGGAAGCGCCGGACGACCAGACAGTTCGCGTGACCTTTACTCAGCCCTCTTCGATCTTCTTCAGCACCATTTCCACCCCTTACGCCGGAATCATCAGTCCGGATGCTGTGGCTGTAAGCGGCGAGAATTTCGGCCAGAACCCGGTAGGCAGCGGCCCGTTCAAATTTGATTCGTGGGCACCCGGCGAGGCTGTGACGCTGGTGCGTAATGAAGATTACACCTGGGGACCGGCCGTTCTTGAAAACCAAGGCGCCGCTTACCTGGACCAGGTTGTCTTCAAAATCGTACCGGACGCCTCCATGCAGGCCACCGCCTTCCAATCCGGTGAGGTGGACATCCTGTTCATCAATTCGCCCAGTCAGATCGCTCGCCTGAAGGAAGATCCGGCTGCCCAGATGATCGAAACCACCCTCAACAGTCTGATTTATCTCGGATTCAATACCCAGAAACCGCCCTTTGATAAAATTCAGGTGCGCCAGGCGTTTGCCTACGCCATCGACAAGCAGGAATTGGTGGATGTGGCGCTGGCAGGCATCGGTGCTGCAGCCTTCTCGCCGTTGGCGCCCACCCTGCCTGGATTTGATGCCTCGCTCGCCAGCCTGGAGCGCGCCACCGACCTGACCAAAGCCGCGGAATTGTTGGTAGAAGCCGGTTACGCCGAGCAAGCGGACGGCAGTTGGTTGGGCAGCGACGGCCAACCTCTAGTGGTCGAGTTGATCATATCAACCCGCGCCCCCAACGAGGCCATCGCCACGGTATTGCAGGAACAGCTCAAAAAAGCCGGCATCGAAATTACCATTCGCGCTCTGGAAGCGGCGGCTGTCAGCGAAACTACCACCGCCGGCGATTACCAGGCCATGCTCTGGCGCTATGACTGGAACGACGCCGATGTACTCAACGTTTACCTGTCGACCAGCCGCATTGGCCGTACCAACCGCTCCGGCTACAGCAACCCGCAATTGGACGGGCTGCTCGAGCAAGCCAGCCACGAGCTGGACCAGGCCAAACGCGACAGCCTGTATTCTCAAGCCCAGGTCATTTTGATGGATGAACTCCCCTGGATACCACTCTATACACCTAAAGATTTTATCGTCATGCGCAGCTCGATCGAGGGCGCCAAAATCGGTCCCATGGGCCGTATGTTACTCAACGAAGCTTATTTGAAACCCTGACCATGACTTTTGCGAAACGTCTTTTCCGCAGGGCAGCCGGAGGACTGGCTGCCCTGTTGGTGGCGAGCTTCCTGGCCTTTATGATCCTGGAAGCTTCGCCCGGGGATGTCACGGATATCCTGGTTGGCGATTCTGCCACGCAGGTGGAAAAAGACGCGGTTCGCAAAGAAATGGGGTTAGACCGGCCGGTTATTACCCGTTATCTTGAGTTTCTGGAAAACCTGCTGCTGCATGGCGACCTGGGTAGATCCGCCGTCAACAACCGCCCGGTGACCGAGTTGATCGCGCAGCGTTTCATCAATACACTCCTTTTGGCCGTCAGTGCTACCCTGCTGGCATTGGTTATGGGCATCCAGTTTGGGCTGCATGCAGCCTTGCACCGGCGCACCTGGCTGGATGCGCTGCTGAGCATCGTCATGGCAGCCGGATTGAGCACGCCGGTCTTTGGCCTGGCGATTTTGTTTACCCAGGTATTTTCCGTCCACTTGGGCTGGCTGCCGGCTATTGGCGCCGGTTCGGTGCGCCATTTTATCCTGCCGGTGCTCTCATTGGCCATTCCAACCGCGGCAGTCATCGCACGGCTGACCCGTTCCAGCTTACTGGAAACCCTGGATATGCATTATGTAACCACCGCGCACGGTAAAGGCGTGCCGCGCAAGCTGGTCTGGCGCCGCCACATCCTGCGCAACTCGCTGGTGCCGGTGATCAGCCTGGTAGGCGTGCAATTCGGTCATTTGCTGGCTGGCGCGTTCATCGTCGAGACCATCTTTGCCTGGCCGGGGCTTGGCCGTCTGACGGTTCAGGCCATTTTCGATCAGGATTACCCGGTGGTGCTTGGCAGCGTGATCCTGGCGGTGGTCATTTTTCAGGTGCTCAACCTGATCGTGGACGGCATTCATACCTGGCTCGATCCGCGCATTCGCACGACGGAGGCATAGCCATGGCGCAGGAACTCGATTCCCGCCCGCTGGTCAACATGATGCCGCACCTACGCAAATGGGCGGATGCGCAGTCGTTCCAACAGCGTCTGAGCAAAAAACAGCCGTTTAACCTGTATGCCGGGGCTGGGCTGGTGACGCTGGTGATTCTGACCGCCGCCTTTGCCCCATTGCTCGCCCGCCTGGAACCAGATACCATCTTCCGCGGCTCCCAGTTGACTGCCCCGGGCGGTCAATTTTGGTTTGGCACCGACGCCCTCGGCCGCGACCTGTTCAGCCGGGTGTTATTTGGCGCCCGCTATGCTCTGGGAATGAGCGTTGGCGCCATGTTGGTATCAGCCGTTCCAGGCGTGCTGCTGGGCGTCGTCAGCGGCTACCGCGGCGGCTGGCTCGACAATCTGATATCGCGCCTGATTGAAGTGTGGCTGTCGCTGCCCGGTCTTTTGCTGGCACTGCTGCTGATCGCCCGGCTGGGTCCATCCATGACCACCACCGCGCTGGCATTGGGGCTGTCCGGCATCCCGGGGTTCTTCCGGGTGGTGCGGGCGGAAACCCGCTCGCTGGCCAAATCGCCCTTCATCGAAGCCGCCGAATCAATCGGCGCGCGAAAACGCCGCGTCATTTTTTATCACCTGCTGCCCAACCTGACCTCGACCATCATCGTCCTGTGTTCGATGCGCGTCGGCACCTACTTGCTGGCTGGCAGCGGATTGAGTTTTATCGGCCTGGGTGCCCAGCCGCCGCAGCCCGAGTGGGGCACTTTGCTGGCTGCCGGCAAGGACTATTTCCAACAGGCCTGGTGGCTGGGATTTTTCCCCGGCCTGGCGATTCTATGCACGGTTTTGGGCTTTAACCTTCTGGGTGACGGCCTGCGGGATATTTTTAGCCGCCAGTCGATTGAGTGACCGGGGATTGGCAGTGAGTGCCGGAAAACTCAACGCCACTCTCCTACCAGATTTTTATGGGCGGTCAGATAATCATCCACCAGCACTTTGGCGCGCGGATATGAAAGAACCAACGGGTGAACCATCAAGGCTTCCACCGCTTTGGCACGCGAGCGGGCGTGGATGGCTTCGATGGCAAGATATTCATACCTTTTGATGGTCTGCATCAGCTGCAGCTGTGCGGGCGGCACCGCGCCGATGTCCATGACGTGAACGCCCTGTTGATCCACCCGGCAGCTGACCTCCACCACGTCCCCAGTTTGCATACCGTTGATGGCGCCCTGGTTGGGAACGTTCAGGGCAATGTGCAGCGGTCCGCCGTGTTCCAGCGCCTCGATCACCGACAGCGCCACCCCGGCGTAGCCTTCGCCAGCCCGAGCCGGGATGTCGGCATCGAACACCGGCTGCAGGACGGCATCCTCAGCGGATGCACCGCCATGGGCATACTGCATGTAGCTGGCGTCGCGGCGTTTTTCGTAACCGAAGAAAATGCGCAGCGCCTGCTGCGGGTTGCGCTGGATATCCACCTCCTCCAGCTGCGCCAGCAGACGGCGGTTGATTTCGACAATCTCCTCGCCGCGCGACAGCTTCTGGTTGAGCATGGCTTGCACCGCCTGCTCGGCGTAGTAATAATAGTAGAGATACTCGTTGCAGTGCATGCCGATCTGGCGCACCAAATCGGGGTCGAACAGGCGCTGGCTCTCGCGCAGGAAGCGCTCATCCGCCAGGGCATCCGATAGTACATCGCGCCCATTGATCACAGCGCGCCGGCACCAGGACACGTGATTGAGGCCAAATACTTCCGCCTGCACCTGCGACGCTTCCACACCGGCCCAGGCGGCGATGGCATCCTGCCCGCCGTTCGCGCCGTCGCAGATGCCAATGGTGTTGGCAAAGCCGACGTCGCGCAGCGTCTGGGTGACCAGCCCGGCCGGGTTGGTGAAGTTATACATCCAGGCGTCTGGGCTGACCTCTTGCAGCAGCCGGGCATACCCCAGCAGCGCCGGGATGCTGCGCATCGCCATGGCAAACCCGCCTGGGCCAGTTGTTTCCTGCCCCAACACGCCGTGATTGAGTGCAATGCGTTCGTCGATTGCGCGCCCGAGATCCTGCCCGGCGCGAATGGTGGTGACCACGTGACGGGCACCCGTCAGCGCCGTGCGGGCATCCATGGTCGTCGTGACCTTGAACGGGTTGCCGGCACGCTGCACGATCTGGCGGCACAATGCGCCGAATAGCTCCAGCTTGTGCGCGTCGATATCCATCAGGCACAATTCATCGACGCCAATGCGCTGCTGCCAGCTCAGTAAGGACATGACGAAAAGCGGCGAGCGCACTCCACCGCCGCCGATCAAGGCTAACTTCACGAAGCGCTCCCCGAATAATTTTTTAGCTGTTCCAGTGAAAAAACGGCGCTGGTGCCGCCGCGCCGGGTGGTCGAGTAACCGCCGCAGATGTTGCCGTAGCGCAAACAGGTCTCGATCGGCTCGCCGTTGATTAAGCCGGTTAAAAATCCGGCATTGAACGAGTCACCGGCGCCGGTGGTGTCTACCACTTCCAGCTTTAAGGCTGGTGCGTGCCACACTTGCGTGCCTGCCTGCGCTGGTGGTCCTCGCGCCCCGCACTTGAGGACCACCAGCGGGCAATACTGGGCCAGGCGGGCGATGGCTTTTTCCGGGTCTTCCTCTCCGGTCAGCTGGCAGGCCTCGCTCTGGTTGGGGGCAAAAACATCTGTCACCCGCAGCAGATCAATCAGACCCGGCTCATCCAGCGTGGTGGTGGTGTATTGGCAGTCGGTGAACACCTTGCCGCCCAACTGGTGAATCTGCTCCACCAGAAAACGGGTCTCCAGCGCGCCGTTGAATGGGCCGTTGACCACCCAGCGCGGCTGCTGTGATTCGATCAGCGCCTGGTAAGGCATGGCATCCGGGAAGGGGTCGACATAGCTGATAAAGCCGCGGTCGTGTTGGAACGAAAAGCTCAGACTGAGGGAACGCAGCGGGTGGGAATACTCCTGGAACAGGCTGGTATCCAGACCCTCGCGCAGGGCTTCTTCGCGGATGAAGCGGGAAAAGATGTCGTTGCCCAGCCGCGCCGCCCAACGGTTGTTGACCCCCAGGTGCTGCAGCCACACCGCGGTATTATAGGCTCCCCCGCCCGGCACGATCTCCATCGACTGGCCGAAAATATCCGCACCCAGCCGCGGCACTTCGCTCAGGCCGGTGATGATCACATCGCAGAAATAGTCGCCAAACAGCAGGACGTCGCAATTCGATTTCATTTTTGGCTCAACCCGTACTTAGTCTACCAGCATCTGCGGTGGAAGGGTACGGGTTGAAGCGATGATTTCGCTTGAAAAACAGGATGGATACCCGATGCATCGAGGATGGATGTCACAGCCCGTGACCAGGCGGAGTTTGTATAATGAATAGTGGCCGGATTATTGCAACCGGCGCATCCCGGAAATAGACAACCCTGGGGGGATATGAAAACCGGATCCAAACTCGCTCGTTTAATTTTCGCGCTGCTGGTAATCCTGCTGGCGTTGGGAACGCCCGCCGCCGCCTCGACCGCGGTTGAAACCACCTTAACCGTCTGGCCAACCGGCTCCACCGCCTGTGAAAGCGGTCAAATCGCTGTGCGGGTGGATAATGTCACCGATTTATACGCCTATGACGTCTATCTGGAATTTACACCGGGGATCATTAACGTCACGAACGTTGAAAACGGTGATTTTCTAGAAATTGGCTTCGAAGTCCCAGGTCCAATTGATAATACCGCCGGGACGCTCAGCTATGGGCTGACTCAGATGAATCCGCAAACGCCAAAAACCGGCAGCGGCAACCTGATCATCGTCCACTTTACGGTAGTGCAGCAAAATCAGTCCGTCAATTTCCAGATCAATGCCGAAACCGACCTGGTGCATGCCGGAGATAACGCAGAAATCGCGTATACCACCGTCAACGGGACGTTGAACACCTCCTGTCTGCCGCAGCACATGGTTTTCCTGCCATTGATCAGGCGCTGATGATAGAACAAATGTCACCCGCGCAATATGACTTTTGTCTGGTGTTGGTAAAATAAAACCGTGCTAAACTCAAAGAACAGCGCAATTATTGTTGTAGACGACAACGGGGGAATTAGCGCTAACCCGCTCGAAAACCAGGCCAAAGGCATTCTTCTTATAACCTGATAGTCACGGGCATTTGATACCGGCATTGCTGTCAGCCCGTCATGTCAGGGTGGGATATTGAGCAGTTGCCAAAATTAATTTTTTCCGCATGTCAATCAATCCAAGGGGGAGGTGATAACTGATCCAGTACTGATTTAGTCTGGCATTTGGCGTTTAATCGCCGAAACAGCTGAATCTCCAGGGGGGAAATGCACACTCAAGGGGATACAACTTCTCGAAAGCTCTTTTTCGGAATTCATATTCATCGACAACCTGGGAGGGTTATTCAACATGTCCGCACGTAATGTGAAATTGAACGCAATTTTGGCCATCGCGCTGGTGCTTGGGCTGCTGTTCGCGGCTGCCCCGGGCAAGGCGATGGCGGCGGGTAGTATTGTCTACATCGACAATCTGCAACCCAGCTGGACTGCCCCTGGGGGTGGGGGGGTATTTTCAGCATATGTTTCCACTGTCGATGCTGAATATGTTTCGCCCGGAACGACGAGTACTTATGACGGACGTGAAGCAGGGGTGATAAAGGCTGGAATTACTCTGAATGCTGCAGGACATTATGACGATGATGGTGTATTCGCATTCAAACCTGAAATGACAATCGATGCTTTCGCTGCTTTGCCGGTTAATTATGATGTTGTAAATGAAACTGGCTCAAACCCGGTGTGGATGACGATCGAAATTGAATTTGGCGATCCAAGCGTTCGCACCGACAATCTTGTCTATCAACACGTCCCAACCTCTACTGATCAGACAGTTTGGCATAATGTTGATGCCAAATTAGGATTGTGGCAACAATGGACGAGCTGGGATAGTGGAGTTCCTGGCACTAATCCTTTAATCAGCCTCGCAGAGATTGCAACCAACAATTCTGGCAAGACGATCAACCGAGCTTATCTCCGCCTTGGAATGGGTGACTCTTACCATGGTACTGGTACAGGCACGATTGGCTGGGTTGATAAAGTAAATCTTGGAGGAATCACCTACGATTTCGTGTTACCGCAGTATTGGTACGTATCACCAGAAGGTCTCGACACAAATGAAGGGACTTTTGCCTCACCTTTCTTGACGATCCAGAAAGCAATTAATTCAGCCGCAGATAACGACACGATCAATGTAGCTGCTGGAACTTATAACGAAAACCTGAATATCACCAAGCCATTAACTTTAAATGGCGCTGGCTCATCTACCGTTATTCAAGTTTCTCTCACTTCCCCCGTTTATGGCATTTACGTGAAAGCCGACAACGTTACTCTGAAAAACTTCAAAGTTATCGGTTCTGGCAATCCAGCTTCTGGTTTTTATGCCTTTAAAATTGAGGGTAGTAGTGACCTGTTGATGGAATATGTAGAGGTCACTCAAAGTGGTCGAACTGGGGTTGATCTTAATGGAATGACGAACTCCACCCTGAAGAACGTTACGGCCACGAATTCTGTCAATGGTAATGGGGTTACCCTGACCGATTCCAACTATATTACTCTGGATTCCATCACTACATCAGGAAACTCCTGGGGCGGTATTGCAGTTTATACCAAAGGTACTGCATACCCCTGCACACAGAGTCTTGTCACCATCGCTGGCACGAACTCGATTGCAGAAAGCAATCCGTTGTACGCATCGGTTGACACAGTCGGATGTGCAACCCCAGTGATCACTCAATCCGATTTCCCGTTCGTGATGACTACTTCCGCCGCTCCAACGGCTTACCAGTGGTACAACACGACCGCACAACAGGCATATGGTTTCGCACAATGGATCGAAGCCAATAAGTCTGCAGGATTTCTGGCATCGGCTGTGATCAAGGCTCTTGCGACGAATAATTACTATGTCTTCCCAGGGATGTCCATCCAGGCAGCCGTGGACGTCGCGGTTGATGGTGACACGATCAATGTTGGTCCTGGGACGTACACTGGTCCCATCACCGTTGATAAAGACATAACCCT
>Ga0209342_10008264_pt1 | contig 10427 bp, 9 predicted proteins | sample RifCSP16_2_FD_184023 | JGI IMG/M metagenome (GOLD analysis project Ga0209342, IMG submission 184023) | Soil microbial communities from Rifle, Colorado - Rifle CSP2_sed 16_2 (SPAdes) (version 2) | ecosystem: Environmental > Terrestrial > Deep subsurface > Rock core/Sediment | place: Rifle... | reverse complement strand
CAGCGGCCGGTCGCCATTGATCTTGCGCCAGATCAGCGTGGCCAGCTCGCGCACCGTGGTGCTCTGGGCGGTGGAGAGGTTGAAGTCCTCATTGCGCGCCGCACCCGATTCGATGGCCATGCGGATGCCGTGCGCGAGGTCGCCGCCGTAGGTGTAGTGGCGGACCTGGTCGCCCGAGCCCAGGATGTGCAGCGGGTCCTGGCCCTTGAGCACCTTGACCACCAGGTCGGGCACGACGTGGGACAGGGCCAGCTTGACGTTGCCGCTGGTCACGTCCGCGTCGCGCAAGGCCCGTCGCTCGCCGATGCCGACGCAGTTGAACGGGCGCAGGATGGTGAACGGCAGGCCGTACTGCTCGTGCGCGCCGCGGGCGAAGTACTCGCTGGCCAGCTTCTGGAAGCCGTACGTCGAACGGGGCGGCGGGCTGGTCAACTGGGCGCCCTCGGGCGTCGGAAAGATCTCGGTCGACTCGAACACCATCGAGCTGGACATGACCACGATGCGCGCCAGGCGGCCGGCCCGGTGGGCGGCGATGGCGGCATCGAAAGTCGCCGCCAGGATGCGCTCGTTCTCGGCCAGCAGGTCGTAGGCGAACTCGTGGAAGTAGCTGATGCCGCCGATCATCGCCGCCGCGGCGACGACCTGATCGCAGTCCGCGGCCAGGTCAGTCAGCAGCGCGGCGTCCTTGGCGTCACCCTCCACGAAGCGGTAGTCGGGATGACTGTCGTAGGCGCGCGTCACCGGGCCGTACTTGGAGAAGTTGTCGAGGCCCACGACCGAGTGGCCGGCGGCCAGCAGCTCCTCGATCAGGTAGCCGCAGATGAAACCGGCGGCGCCGGTGACGAGGATCCTCAAAGGCGGACGCCCTGTGGCAGGGCTCCCCAGACGTCGATCACCTCGCGGCCGTCGAGGGCCACGCCGCGGTAGGCCCGGTGCGGCGCGCCCAGGACCAGGATGTCGCTCCGCTCGAGCACCTCGTCGAGCGCGACGAGCCGATCGTCGGCGACATATGGGTCGGTGCACAGCACGTCCGCGCCGGCCCACATCAGCAGCTTGCGCAGCTTGTAGCTGAGCGAGGCGCGGGTGTCGTCCGATTCGGCCTTGAAGGCCATCCCCAGGAGGCCCACCGTCCTGCCCGCCAGGCCGCCGTAGCGCCGTTCCATGGCATTGACGATGTACGCCGGCAGGCCCTCGTTGATCTGCATCGCCGACTGGCCCATCGGGAAGTGGTCGCTCACGAACGAGGCCAGTTGCATGGTGTCCTTGAGCAGGCACGGCCCGGCCGCGAAACCGGGTCCGGGTAGGTCGGCCGCGCGCGGGTAGTCGTGGCGGATGGCGTGCAGGATGGCGTTGTAGTCGGCACCCGCCTGGTGGGCGATCATCAGGAACTGGTTGGCGATGGCGAACTTCATGTAGCGCCAGGCGTTGGTGAACAGCTTGGCGAGCTCCGCCTCGCGCGTGCTGGTGCGGATCGTCTCGGCGCCCAGGCGGGCGAAGAGCTCCTGTGCGCGCCGGCCCGCGGCGTCATCGTCCGCGCCCACGATCTGGGGCAGCGCGGACAGCTCCTCGAGCGCGTGGCCCTCGGCGATGCGCTCGGGGCAGCACACGACGTCGACTTTGCGGCCGCGCTCGGCGAGCATGCGCTTGACCCGCTCGGTCGTGCCCGGGTAGACGGTCGAGCGCATCACGACCAGTGCGCCATCGTTGATGTGTGGCGCGATCTGGTCGATCACGCGGTCGAACAGCGTCATCGACGGGTTGAGAAACTCGTCGATGGGCGTGCCGATGACGACGATGACGATCGCCGCGCCGCGCAGCACGGACGCGTCGCTGGTGAGGCTCAGACGCTCGGTCGGCAGGACGTGCGCCAGCAGCTCATCCGCGCCGTTCTCGCGGAACGGCATTTCTCCAGCCGCGATGCGCGCCAGTTGCGCCTCGGCGGTGTCGTAGACGGCGACCCGCAGGCCGGCGTTGGCCAGCGCCAGCGACAGCGGCAGACCCACGTGCCCCCCGCCGCCGACCACGGCGACGTCGAGCGTTTCAGCCTCCGTCGGCTGACCGATCGGCTTGCCCTCGACGGTGACCATGCTCCCCTCTTGCGCGCACCGCGCTGTGCGAAGTTCGGCCTGAGATTATCCCCCGGTTGGCGAAGACGCCGTTGTTCGGCCGCTTCTGGGTGACCGTGCGCCACGCGATTGACGCGCCGACGATCATGGCCCGAGGGCGAGGGGTCGCTCACCGTGCTATTGACGGACGGCCCACAATCGCAGGCACGAGGGATACCGAGGGGATCCGCGAGTGTCCGTTTTGCTTCGCCCCGTGGCGGCCGCCTTGGCGGTCGTGCTCTGGGCGTCAATTCCGTCCGCACCGGCAGCTGCTTCGCCGATTTCAGGAACGGCCCAGCCGTCCGAGTCCGGTCGTCAGATGGACCCGGCACTCGACGATCTTCCACCGAACATCGTTCTACTCCTGCTCGACGACTTCCCGGCGATGGACGACCGCGTCTTCGAGCGTCTTCCGAACATCAAGGCGACCTTCGTCGATCAGGGCATCTCGTTCGTCAACTACTGGGCCGACTTCTCGCTCTGCTGCCCCGGGCGCGCGACCCTGCTCACCGGACAACGCAGCGATCAAACCGGAGTCCAAAGCAATAGCGGGGTCCTGTTCGACCCGACTGAGAGCATCGCCACGGAGCTGGACTCGGTCGGCTACCACACGGGCATCATCGGCAAGTACTTCAACCAGACTTCGAATATCCGCGACAAGACGCCACCCGGTTGGGACTACGTCGCGGTCAAGGATGAAGGCCCCTACTTCGACTACCCCGTCTGGGTCAACGGTCAGCGTCAATACCACGGCCACCTTCGGTCGGACTACTCGGGCGACGTGATGGCTGACAAGAGCATCCCCTTCTTTGAGAGTGCCCCCGCCGATCAACCGTTATTTGCCTATTTGGCGCCCAACGCCACTCACGGCGGTTGGGATGAGAACCACAATAAGGATGGGAAACTACCGGTCGCGGCGCCGAGGTTTCGGGGTGACGCTCGCTGCGCGGCCATCCCGAGATGGAGGCCGCCGAGCTACAACGAGGCGGGTGTCTCCGACAAACCCGCGTACGTCCGGCGCCTGCCGCTACTCGCGCCGGCGGACGGTTGGGATTTGACAAAGGCGTGCGAGGCGCTGCTGGCGGTCGACGAGTGGCTCGGCCGAGTGCTCGATACGCTGCGTGCGCAAGGACGCCAGGACAACACGATCTTCATTCTCACGTCCGACAATGGCATGGGCTGGGGCGCTCACCGCATTGTCGGCAAGGTGGCGCCTTACACGGCGCAGCTGCCGCTCTACGTGAGCTGGCCAGCCGTGATCGGTGCGTCGCGCGCCGAAGACCCGACCCTGTTGTCGAACACCGACATCGCTCCGACGCTGTGCGAGATCGCGGGATGCGAGATGGGGCCGTATCCCAACGGCTACGGGGTCGACGGTCAGAGTTTCGCCGGGCTCATCGATCAGGGCACGTATTCATCCGTTCCCGAACGGGACTCGATCTTCATCCAGGGCGCCGGTGGGATCGTGCCGTCCTTCAAAGCGATCATGACCGGGGCCAACCATCCCCGCGGCCAGTGGCTGTTGATTCGCTATGTCGCCTCAGGCTACAAGGAGCTGTACGACATGTCCGGTGGACCGTGCGCCTCCTGGCAGGCGGGGGATCCAGGTGATCCGTGCATGCTCACCAATGTGGCGCGAAAGCAGCCGGGAGTGCGGAAGTCCCTGGTCCAAGAGCTCGCGAGCGAGTGGTGACGGACGCCGTGCTCCCCCTCTGACACCGCTACATCATCACCAGCCCGCCGTCGACGGCGAGCACCTGGCCGGTGATGTACGCGGCTTCGTCCGAGGCGAGGAAGGCCACCGCGTAGGCGACCTCTTCGACAGTCCCGAAACGGCCGAGCGGTGTCCGCTCGTTGATCTGCTGCTGCAGCTCGGCCGGCAGGTCCCGGGTCAGCTCGGTCAGCACGAAGCCGGGCGCGACCGCGTTGACGGTGATGCCGCGACTGCCCAGTTCGCGCGCGGCGGCCTTGGTCAGGCCGATCAGGCCGGCCTTGGCGGACGAGTAGTTGGCCTGGCCCATCTGGCCGGCCTGGCCGGAGACCGAGGTGATGTTGATGATCCGCCCGGCCCTGGCGCGGAGCATCGGCCGGGTGACTGCCTTGAGCGTCCAGAACGCGCCGAACAGGTTGGTCTCGAGCACGTCGCGCCACGCTTCGGGGCTCATGCGCATGATCAGGTCGTCGCGCGTGATGCCGGCGTTGTTGACCAGGATGTCGACCTTGCCCAGGCCGTCGAGCGCGGCCTTGATCAGCGCCTCGGCCGATTCGGGCTGGGTCACGTCAGCCTGGACCGAGATCGCCCTGCGGCCGAGGGCTTCGATCTCCGCAGTCGTGGTCGCCGCGGCCTGCGCGTTGCCCTTGTACGAGAAGCAGATGTCGGCGCCCTGCTGCGCCAGGCGCAGCGCGATGGCCTTGCCGATGCCGCGCGAACCGCCGGTGACGACGGCACACTTCCCTGACAACTCAATCATGTCGGGCAGTGTAAGCCGGCGATAAGTGTCGTTCCTGATGATGTCGAGTGATGAACGGCCACGCAATCGGACGGCTGGTGCGGCTGCTACGCCAGCGCGCGGACCTGACCCAGGTCGAGCTGGCGGCCAGGAGCGGCGTCAAACGCTGGAAGTTAGTCAAGCTCGAGGCGGGCGAGCTCGATGAGCTAGATATTGGCGATGTGGAGCGGGTGTTGGATGCTCTCGATGCGCGCCTGTACGTGAACGCCGCCTATCACGGGGCGGCCGCCGACCGCCTGCTCGACGAGCGGCATGCGTCGATCGTCGCGGCGCGCGTCGAATGGCATTCGCGCCACGGCTGGCAGCCGCGCGTCGAGGTGTCGTTTTCCGACTTTGGCGAGCGCGGTTCGATCGACCTGCTCGGCTGGCACGCCGCGAAGCGGACGCTCGTCGTCGAGGAGATCAAATCAGAGCTGGGCGCGATCGAGGGCACGCTGCGCCCGTTGGACGTGAAGTGCCGGCTCGCACCGAAGATCGCGCGCGAGCAGTTCGGATGGTCGGCAGTCAACCTGGGCCGCATCCTGGTACTGCCCGAAGATCGCACCGCACGGCGCCAGGTGCAACGCCACGAGCGCGTGCTGCGCGCCGCTCTCCCGGCGGGCTCGCGCGAGCTGCGGCAGTGGATGCGCCAGCCGGTCGGCGCCATCGCCGGCATCTGGTTCTTGTCAGATGTTCAGCATTTCAACGGTAAGCGGAATCCGTCGGCCATTCGACGCGTTCGCCGAGCGCGGCCACGCTCAGTGGGCCCGGGCTGAAGTCGGTCGAGGCCGCTGAATCAGCCCGCTCACCTGCGTAACGTTGAAATACCGCACGGATGACGGGTCCCGCGCCCCTCCGCGCGGTTAGCGTTGATATTTCGCACGAATGACAAGTCAAGCCGGGGAGGACGCGGAGGACCCGACAGGCAGCGGACGGAACGCGGCGGCCTAGGCGAGGACCTCGCGATGGGCCGGCTCGGGCTCGCCGGGCACGACGTCGTCGAGCGGCACGCTCGGCCCCGCGCCGCCCTCGAGCACCTGGCGCAGCCGCTCCGGAATCGGGTCGACCGACGACCAGTCGAGCGGCTCGCGCACCTTGGCCACCGGCTCGACCGAGGCGGCGCGCTCGCCGCACAGCGGATCCGCCGTCCATTGGAGGGCGATGCCGCCCGAGGTCAGGCCCGCGCCGAAGGCCACGAGCACGATCTTGTCGCCGATCTTGATCCGGCCCGAGTCGACCGGCTCGGCGAGGGCCATCGGGACCGACGCCGCCGAGGTGTTGCCGTAGCGGTCGAGGTTGACGAACATCTTGTCCATCGGCAGCCCGAGCCCCTTGGCGACCGACTCGATGATGCGCACGTTGGCCTGGTGGGGGATGAACAGGTCGATCTCTGTGGGCTGCCAGCCGGCGCGCTCGATCGCCTTGAGCGCAGTCGTGGCCATGGTCTTGGTCGCGTAGCGATAGGTCTCGCGACCCTCCATCCGGATGTAGTGCTCGCCGCGCGCCAGGGTCCCGCCGGTAACCGGCGAACGCGAGCCGCCCGAGGGCAGCCAGATCATGTATGCGCCGTCAGGGTCGGTGGTCATCTCGAGGCCCTGCATGCCGCCGCCCTCCTCGTCCGACGCCGACAGCACCACCGCGCCCGCGCCGTCGCCGAAGAGGATGCACGTCCCGCGATCGGAGAAGTCCAGGTAGCGCGACAGCGTCTCGGCGCCGATGACGAGGGCATGACGGAAGGAACCCGAACGCAGGTACGCGTCGGCGATCGAATAGGCGTAGACGAAGCCCGAGCACGCCGCGGCGACATCCATCGCCGCCGCGCGGGTGTTGCCGACCGCCTCCTTGACCAGCGCGCCGGTCGAGGGCATCCAGTAGTCGGGCGTCAGCGTGGCGACGAGGATCACGTCGATGTCGTCGGGCTCCAGCCCGGCCACGGCGATGGCGCGCTTGCCGGCGATCGCCGACAGCGTCGCGGTCGTCTCGTGCGCCGCGGCGATGCGCCGCTCGCGGATGCCCGTGCGCGACACGATCCACTCGTCCGAGGTGTCGACCACTCGCTCCAGATCGGCGTTGGTCAGCCGCCGCTCCGGTGCATACATGCCCCAACCGCTGATGCGCACGCTGCGCGGGTTCATGGCTCCACCTCGATCAATGGATCTTTCGCCTTGACCAGCGCGCCGTCCTGCGGGTAAACGCGCACGACGCGACCGGCGCGGTCGCTCTTGATCTCGTTGAACAGTTTCATCGCCTCGATCAGCCCGATCACCTGGCCGACCAGCACCGATGTGCCGATGCGGACGTACGGCTCTGCGCCCGGCGACGGTGACCCGTAGAACAGCCCGGTCAGCGGCGCGACCACGGCGTTGGCGATCGGCGGGGCGGCCGGTTGCGCCGCGGGCGAGGGACCGGCCGCGGCCACCGATTCGCCAGCCGCCGCCGACACGACCGCCGGAGCAACGGCGATCGGCTTGCGCAGCACAAGCGCCGTGTCGCCGACCTCGATCTCGATCTCGGATAGCTCCGAGGCGTTGAGCAGTTCCTCCAGGCGATCGATCAGGCCGATCAGGCCGGCCACGTCCGGACTGGCCGTCAGCGCGTTCATCGCTCGTCCCAGCGACGGAAGACGAGCGCCGAGTTCTGACCGCCGAAGCCGAACGCGTTGACCATCGCGGCGCGAATGTCGCGCGACTTCGAGCGCAGCGGCGTGCAGTCGAGGCCGGCCGCCTCGGGCGCCGGGTCGACCAGGTTGAGCGTGGGCGGCACGCAGCCGTCGCGCATGGCGCAGATCGCCGCCACCGCGCCGATGCCGCCGGCCGCGCCGAGGGTGTGGCCGATGGCGCCCTTGGTGGCGGTGATCGAAACGTTCGGGGCGTGGTCGCCGAAGATCGTCCGGAAGCCGGTCAGTTCGGCCGGGTCACCCTCCGGCGTCGAGGTCGCGTGGGCGCTGACGTGGTCGACGTCGGCCGGCGCCATGCCCGCCTTCTCGAGCGCGCGGCGCGCGGCGCGCACGCCGCCGGCGCCACCTGGCGCGGGCAGGGTGATGTGGACCGCGTCGGCGGTGGCGCCGTAGCCGCACAGCTCGGCCAGGATTGGCACGCCGCGCCGCCGTGCGTGGCCAAGTTCCTCGAGCACCAGCACGGCGGCGCCCTCGGCGATGACGAAGCCGTCGCGGCCCTCGTCAAACGGCCGGCTGGCACCAGCCGGATCGTCGTTGCGCGTCGAGAGGGCGCGCATCGCCGAGAAGGCACCCACCAGCGGCTCAAACACCGGCGCCTCCGAGCCGCCGGCGAGCATCACGTCGGCGTCGCCGCGGATGATCGTCTCGGCCGCCTCGCCGAGGGCATGGCCGGCGGTGGCGCAGGCGCTGACGGTAGCGTAGTTGGGGCCCTTGGCGCCGAACGAGATGGCCGTCTGGCCCGACGCCATGTTGGCGATCGCCATGGGGATGAAGAACGGTGACAGCCGGTCCGGTCCGCGCGTGGCATTGATCATGATCTGCTCGACGAGGGTGCCCGAGCCGCCCAGCCCTGATCCCACGATGGCGCCGGTGCGCTCGGCCAGCTCGCCCTCGAGCTTCTCGGGCAGGCCGGCCTGGTCCATCGCCTGCCGCGCGGCGACCAGGGCGAACTGGGTGTAGCGGTCGTTGCGCCGGATCTCCTTGCGGTCGAGCACGTTGGACGGATCGAAGTCCTGGACCTCGCCGGCGACCTTGCTCGGCACGCGCGAGTGATCGAAACCGGTGATCGTGCGCACGCCCGATTCGCCCGCCGTCAGGCGCGACCAGAACGCGGCCACGTCATTGCCGAGCGGCGTCACCACGCCCATCCCGGTGACGACCACTCGCCGCCGCGGCGGCCGGGCAGGGGTGGTCACCTGATCAGCCTGCCGGTGCGGATGGTCGCCGCACGGTAGACGTCGCCAGAAAGGCCGCGCCCGGCGACCTCCTCAGCCGCGGCCGCCGCGTCATAGGCGGGCCGGAAGAGCTCGGCGCTGGGCTGGGCGTCGTCGTCATCGGGCATCGTCAGCAGCGCCCAGCAGGCGGCCGGGTCGCCATCGAAGGCATAGCCGCACGAACCCGGGTTGAGAATCAGCTTGCGGCCCAGCTCACGCACGTCGGCGACATGGGTATGGCCGCAGGCGATCACCCGGGCGTCGCTGCGCGTCACCCGCTCGACCGTCGTCGTCGGGTCGAGGTCCGCGGGCAGGCCGGCGGTCATCGAGCCGGGCGAGGCGTGACAGGCCAGCACCAGCAGCCCATCGACCCACAGCCGCCGCTCCGACGGCAGCCGGCGCAGGTAGTCGAGCTGCTCGTCGGACAGCTGGTCGTGCGCCCACTCGGCCGCCGCCCGATGTGTCGCGGGCACGTCGTCCAGCCATGGGAACGCCGCGGCGTAGTCGGCGTCGGCGACGGCGATGTCGGTGTTGCCCGCGATGACCAGCGCGCCGTCCTTCTCCAGTGCACGCACGCGCTCGATCGTCTCGGCCGGGCGCGGCCCGTTGAAGGTCAGGTCGCCGGTGATCACGAGCCGATCGGGCTTGTGGCGCTTGATGTCCGCCAGGGCCGCCTCGAGCGCCCCGACGTTGCCGTGGATGTCGCCCAGCACGGCCAGTCGCATCACCATCAGCCGAGCACCCCCTCGCGCGGGATGATGAACGACAGGCTCGCCTCGCAGCACACCTCGCCGTCGACCGTGGCCACCGCGCGGCCGCGGCCAAAGCGGCCACCTAGCTTGTCCATGGTCACCTCGAGCGACAGCCGGTCACCGGGCTGGACGACGCGCTTGAAGCGGCACTCATCGATCGCCGCGAACAGCCCGATGCGATCGCCGAAACCCTCCTGCTGCGCGACGTAGACGGCCATCGTCTGGGCCAGCGCCTCCACCTGGAGCACACCGGGCATCACCGGCAGGCCCGGGAAGTGGCCCCCGAAATACCACTCCGACGCGGTCACCGCCTTCTCGCCCCGGATGTAGCCGCGCGCCGGGTCGTACTCGACGATGCGGTCGACGAGCAGGAACGGCCAGCGGTGCGGGATCAGCTTCTGGATCTGGCTGGCGCTCAGGACGATGTCGGTCAATCGGTTCTCCGTCTGTCTCTCGTCGCCCGTCAGGCCGCGGCGGCCGCGGCCATGAAAGCGCCGCTGCCGACCCGGTCGAGCAGGTTGGTGGTGAACTCGCCGTTCAGGAAGGCATCGTTGGAGAGCAGCGCGCGGTGGAGCGGCAGGTTGGTGACCACGCCATCGATGACCAGCTCGTCCAGCGCCACCCGGGCGCGGGCGATGGCCGTCGCGCGGTCGGGCCCCCAGACGATAAGTTTGCCCAGCAGCGAGTCGTAGTAGGGCGGCACGTCGTAGCCGCTGTACAGGTGGCTGTCCATGCGCACGCCCGGGCCGCCCGGCGGCAGGTAGGTCTCGATCCGCCCGGCTGCGGGCCGGAAGTCGTGCTCAGTGTCCTCGGCGTTTATGCGGAACTCGATGGCATGGCCGCGCAGCTCGATGTCCGCCTGGGTGTAGCCGAGCGGCTCGCCGGCGGCGATGCGGATCTGCTCGGCGACGATGTCGACGCCGGACAGCATCTCGGTCACCGGGTGCTCGACCTGGATGCGGCAGTTGATCTCGATGAAGTAGTAGTTGCCCGCCCGGTCGAGCAGGAACTCGAGCGTACCGACGTTCTCATAGCCGGCGGCGACCACGGCGCGAATGGCGTTCTCGGCCAGCGCCACGCGGCGCGCGTCGTCGAGCGCCGGGCTGGGCGCCTCCTCGACGATCTTCTGGTGCCGGCGCTGGACCGAGCAGTCGCGCTCGCCGACGTGGACGCCGGTCCCGAAGCGGTCG
>Ga0209342_10008262_pt1 | contig 10428 bp, 8 predicted proteins | sample RifCSP16_2_FD_184023 | JGI IMG/M metagenome (GOLD analysis project Ga0209342, IMG submission 184023) | Soil microbial communities from Rifle, Colorado - Rifle CSP2_sed 16_2 (SPAdes) (version 2) | ecosystem: Environmental > Terrestrial > Deep subsurface > Rock core/Sediment | place: Rifle... | reverse complement strand
GAGGCCGACGAAGCTCGAGAACGTCAGGAGCTGGATGGCAAAGAACTCGGGCGGCCCGAATTTGAGCGCGATCTCGGCCAGGAGCGGGGCAAAGAACGTGATGAGCACGATCGAAAAGAACGCACCGACGAACGACGAGGTGAACGCGGCGGTCAGCGCCTGGCCGCCCTCACCCTGCTTGGCCAGAGGATGGCCATCAAAGGTCGTCGCCACAGACCAGGGCTCTCCTGGAATATTGAAGAGCACGGACGTGATGGCGCCGCCGAACAGGGCGCCCCAGTAGATCGAGGTCAGCAGGATGATCGCGGACGTTGGCGGCATCGTGAACGTCAGCGGGAGGAGAATCGCCACGCCATTCGCGCCGCCGAGGCCGGGCAGCACACCGATGATCGTTCCGAGGAGGATGCCGACCACGGCGACGAAGATGTTCGTCGGCGTGATGGCGATGTGAAAGCCCAGGAGCAGGCCCTCGATTCCCACGGCCTAGACGTGAAGCGTGAACCGTGAAGCGTGAAGCATCGAAAGTAAACAGTCAGGAACTGGTTTCATCTTGCTGTACTCTGCCGCTGCCTTCCGTTTTGCCGCTCACATTCGCACTCCTCGCTTCGAGCGTGGGCTTCGCCCGCAACCCTTCGAGGGAGGCAACGGGCTTCCTCGATCGGCTTGTCCGATCGAGTTGGATGGGGCAGTTGGGCGTGCCCCCCTCCGAGTTTAGAACCCGAGCCAGTTTTCCAGCGGACCCTTGGGCATGGGCACGAGGAACCACCGCTCGAAAATGAAGAACGTCGCGACAGGCACACCGAGTGCCAGCGCGACGACCGCCCGCCACGAGTGTTGCCCGGCCCATCGCATGTAGAAGCCGAGATAGAGGCCGGAGGCCACGTACAGACCGACGAACTGCATGAGGACGACCGTTGCCGTGGCCGGCCAGAGCACCTTGAGGACCGGCCCCAACTGTTTCCGGGTAACGAACGGCCTGCGCGGGGCCCGCCACAGCGATTGGACGCCGATCGCGATGCAGACGACGATCATGATCGCAGCCAGCCAGAACGGGAAGAAACCGCTCTTCGGGCCGTCCGTGCCCCACCCGATTCCGAGCCGGACGACGGCGTCGTAGACCACGACGCCGCCCAGCAGCATCAACACCGCGACGGTGATGAGATCGGCGGAGCGCATCCTTACTTGAGCAGGCCGCCCTTTGTCATCAGATCCTTATGGAGTTGCTCGGCCCCTTCGAGCCACTTCACGTACTCGGCGCCGGTCGCGAACGCCGGCTTGAGCGCGCCCTTGGACAGATAGTCCTTGAACTCGGGGGTGTCGTTGACCTTCCGGAGAAAGCCGATGTACCAGTCGACCGCTTCCTTCGGCATATTGGGTGCCCCGAAGATCCCGCGGAGCATGTTGTACTGGATGTCAATGCCAAGGGCCTCCTTGACCGTCGGGATCTCCTTCCAATCAGGATCGGGGATCCGTTCGGGGTCGAAGACGGCGAGCGGCCTCACACGGCCGGCCTTCCAGTTGCTGACGCACTCGATCGGATTGTTGACGGTGGAGTCCACGTGCTTGCCGACCAAGTTCACGCACACCTCGCCGCCGCCTTTGAACGGCACGTACGTGAACTTGACGCCCAGCGCTTGCTCGACCTGGATCGTGATGATCTGGTCCTCCTGGGCTGACCCGGTTCCTCCCATCTTCATCCGGTCGCCACCCGACCGTTCTTTGACCACGGCGATGTACTCCTTCGCGGTCTTGTACGGCGTTTCGGCGTTGACCCAGAGGATGAACCGGTCAAGCGCGATGCGGGAAATGGGCGTCAGGTCTTTCCAGTTGAACGGCACACCGGTGTGGAGCGGGGTCGTGAAGAGGTTCGAGAGCGTGATGATGATCGTGTGGGAATCGCCGGCCTTGCTCTTGACGTGCAGGAAGCCTTCTGCGCCTGCCCCGCCCGCCTTATTGACAACGACAATAGGACGCGGGGTGAGCTTATGCTTCTCAGCAAGCCCGGCGATCAGCCTGGCCATCTGGTCAGCGCCGCCGCCCGTCCCGGCAGGAATTACAAACTCGATCGGCTTGGTCGGCTCCCAGGCCTGGGCCTGAGGAATCACTCCCAGCAGCACAGCGACGCAGGCGATGGAGAAAACGGTTAGAGCCCAAGTCACTCGTTGAGTCATGGCTAGCCCCCCTTGTTTAGAGTTCCCTCTGCGCGGCGTGAGGCGCCGATCGGGACGAGTTCAGATCGACATGATACCTGAAGGTCAGGGTTTTGTAGAGAGCAAAAGGGCCAGGTCCCTGAGTTGACTATGTCGAGGACCTGGCCCGGCTCAATTAAGCAGACAGCTCCTTATTTTGCCTGGTCCGCCCTCTGTTCTTTCCGAAACGGGACCACCCCGGGGATCTCCCACTTCTCCCACATCTCGTTCACCTTCGCCTGGAAGTACTCCAGATCCTCTTCGATAAAGTGGGCAAAGCGCCCCTGCTTGAGGAGATACTCGCGCACGGGCTTGCGCTTCCGACCATCCACGATCGCCTTTGTCTTCCCGTAGTGCTTCACCACGCCGTCCTCGACCTCATAGAGCGGGAAGATCCCGGTCTCGATCGCAAGCTCACCCAGCTCGTGGGAGAGCATGGGGTCGTAGTCCCACCCCTTTGGGCACGGATCGAGCGAGTGAATGAAGGTCGGGCCGCCGATTGTGAGCGCCTTCCTGACCTTGTTCATCATCTCCACCGCGTATGACGCACACACGGTCGCCACGTACCGGCACTCAGGATGGCCAGCCGCGAGCATCCCCGCGGTGTTCTTCTTCCAGCGCTTGTGGATGATCCGGTGCACTTTCCCGGGCGGGCTGAACGTGGTGTTGGCTCCATACGGCGTCGAGCCGGAGAGCTGGATGTCGGTATTGGCATACGACTCGTTGTCGTAGAGCAGGATGAGCGAGTTGTACTCCTTGTGGGTGAGTGTGGCCGAGATCGCGCCCAGTCCCATGTCCGCGCCACCGCCATCGCCGCAGAACGCGATCACGTTGATCGGCTCTGCTTTCATCTTCCCCTTCTTCATGAGCGCCTTCAGCCCTGCGGCGGTCCCGAGCGCTGCGGAGCCTGACGAGCCAAGCTGAGTGTGCATCCAGGGCACCACCCAGGGCGTGGTGTAGTACGTGGTGTTCGCCACATACATGCAGCCGGTCGAGCCGAGCACGATCGTGCGCGGGCCAGCGGCCTTCACCATCAGCTTCATCACGAGGGCTGACTCACACCCCTGACAGGTGCGGTGCCCCGAGGTGAAGTACTCCTCGATCGTGACCTTCTTGACACCTTTGAAAGGCTCGAGAATCTGGGTTACGTTTGTAAAGGTCGTCGCATCAGCCATGATGGCCTCCTTCTAGCACCGTGCCGATAAGCGTCGCATCTCTTCGTTCTCGATCGTCGGAACCCCTCAACGTATACCGCATACGCCCCCGGGTTCCTCCTCCCTCGGGCCTCGATCTGCTCGCTTCTCGGGACGGCGCGAGCGTAGCGTCAAAACCAAAGTCTGACAGAAACGTGCAGACCTTGGGCGAGCAAGACATCTAGTGCCGGGGTCCGGGGCTCAGGATCTAATTGCGAACCCCGAAGCTCGACCCCGAACCCCGAATCCGCTGCTATTCTCGAACTCCAAGCCAGTGGGTTTTCCAGTCGGATTGCCCGGACTTTGCAGCCGCGTAACACATCTCCGTGGCCTTATAGACATCTTCAAGCATGACCTCGCGGCCGCCCAGGCCGCAGATGAACGACAGGAGCGGGGGCCGCGTCTCAGAGTTGTAAAGCGAAGCCCGAATCTCATTTGCAGCCACACCCGAGTTGAAGGGCGAGCCGAACGAGTAGTCACGGTCGACCACACCAATCGCCTTTGCCTTCGAAAGTGCCTTGACCAGCCGCTCAGTCGGGAATGGGCGGAACCAGCGGAGTCGAATCAAGCCGACCTTTTTCCCCTCACTCCGCATCTTTCTGATCCCAACCTTCATGGGAAGGGAGATGGTGCCCATTCCAACCATGATGATCTCAGCGTCCTCGGTCATGTACTCCTCGAACCACGGGTTCTCAGGGCCTCGGCCGAAGATCTTTCGGAAGTCCGCGTAGGCCTCCTCGATCACGCCAACCGACCGCTTCATCGCTTCGTCGTTCTGGCGCCGGATCTCGATCACCCAGTCCTCGTTGGCCTGAGGCGCGACCGTGATCGGGTTGTCCGGGTGGAGTAAAAGCTCGCCGCGATCATAGGGAGGAAGGAACTTCTGCACCTTCCACTTGGGCGGCACCATGGTCAGCGCCTGAGAATGCGTCAGGAACGCGCCGTCCGCGGACATCGCGATGGGAAGCAGTACAAGGCGGTCTTCGGCGATGCGATACGCCAGGAGCGTGGTGTCGAGCATCTCTTGAGCGGTGTCCACCCAGACCAGCATCCACCCAAGGTCCCGGACAACAAGCGCGTCATTGTGCTCGACGCCGAAGGCGCCCGGGTCATCCAAGGCGCGGTTGCCGACCATGGCCACCATAGGCACGCGAAGCGGCGGGGTAACGGTCAGGCACTCCATTGCGTACATCCAGCCGACTCCCGAGGAGCCGCAGAAGACCCGCGCCCCAACTGTAGACGCGTGCTTTACGATCTCGAACTGGCTGTGCTCCCCCTCGGCCACGATGTACTCGGCCACGAGCTGACCGTTGGCGATCTTTTTCGCGATCGCCTGCATGACAGTGTCGTAAGGGCGAATAGGGTACGCGGTGACCACATCGATATCAGCGAGCGTGAGCGCCTCAGCGGTCGCCTCGCTCCCCGAAATCAACATCTCCTTGTCTTGTTCGTCTGCTGCGGCCGGAGCCGCCTTTGTCATCACTGCCATATATCAATCTCCTTCTTGATGAGATCGAGACGGGCGCGGGCGGGCCCTTGGCACCGACGGCGTCAAGGGCCGGGTGCCCGCGCCGTAATCAGCTCAGACTGTTTTGTGATCCGCATTCTCTCCGGGAATCCCTGCGGTGATCTCAGCGCCGCCCAGATCCAGGTCGGCCTTCAGCTCTTCCTCGTACTGGCCGCGGAAGCGGAAGCCATGCGACCGGACGACGTGTTTTTTGTCGTTGATCTTGAAGCCGAGCCAGGCTGTGTACGTCTCTTTGTTGTCGCGCCACATCTCCCATTGGCTCTTGTTGTCGTCAAACGCGGCCTCGTTCACCATCGTGATGCAGTTCTCCACCGGGCACACTGCCTCGCAGACCCCGCACCCACAGCACGCCTCCATGTTGGCGTCGTAGAGCCCTTCTGGGGTCACGTCAAAGCAGGAATCGGGACACTGGATCCAGCAGAGCGTACACTTCACGCACTTGTCGAAGTCGATCACAGGTCGCATGGTGCGGGTCGTGAACTTCTTGAAATAGGGGTTCCGCTCAGGCCGGTATCCTTCACCTCCCTCGATCGGCTTGCCGACCGGGATCGCCGGAATCGTGACCCCTTCCCGCATCTCCCACCACTTCGGCTTCTCGAACGAGTACGGGATCTCACGGTCCCCCTCGGTGATCTTGACCAGGCGCGACTGCAAGCGCTCATAAGCCCTCTTCGCAGACTCCACCTTTAGATCCGAGCCCCACTCCATCTCGGAAATCGCCTTGCAGACAGTGTCAATCGTCAAGAACTTCGGGGCGATCTTGGCGAGTGCGCCAAGGATCCTGACCTCTGTGTGATCCTCCTTGTAGACCCAAAGGCCGGAGAACGAGGCCTTGGCGGGGATGATCGAGAGGTAATAGGGTGAGTCTTTCTTATGAATATCCTTGATCAGTTCGTCGGCGGACTGCGTGGAAGTGACAAGCACGTGGCCATTCGGCAGGGTGAGCCGGTTGATCGGCTGAAGCCCGTACCAAGCCCAGGACTCTACCCCTTTACAGAGGGTGTCGTCAACGCAGATGGTGACGTCCACCTCTTTGGGCTCATAGCGGGCCATGTTCTGCTCAAGCTCTTCTACGGAATCGGCAACGATCGCAAAGTCTTTGGCGGGAATGCCGTTTCGCTGAGGGCTGTCGCCGTAACGGCCAAACGCGATCCCCCACCGCCCGGCCCTTCGGGCGGAAAGCACAATGCCTCTGGTGATTCGGGCCGCCAGATTCTTCTGAAAGATCCCCCGGTACACGACCTCACAGGTGAAGTGAGCCATCTATCCCTCCTAGTTCCTTAAGGGGGGCGGGCCCCCCCTTTCCACGCCAAGCGAATCCGTGCGGGAGCGCGGGCGGGCGTGAGCCCGGGCGCCAGCCCAGCAATCAGGAAGTAGAATTGGTCGGCTGGTCCTACCACATAATCAATACGGCGCCCCAAGGTTGTCAAGGGGAAAAATAGCAGACCAGGGACCCCACCGCTCACCGCGTCGGCAGATGTTTCCAGCGTGATAGGAAACGGGCAAAGACGCGCGCTACACCGCGCCTTCCCCGATCCGCCGTGGCTTATAAGGCAGGCTGCTCAAAAAGGTCCAGGTGCAAGGCGGCGAGGAAGCGAGGAGTGAGGCGTACTTGGTTGTACGTTGCAACGACGAGCGACCAATTCTCCGTTCGAGCGCGGGCTTCGCTCGCGCAAGCTTCGGGGGGAGATTAGGAAGGGGGCGTACCCCCATCCGAGGAAAGTCAACGCCGCAGATGGGCCTTTTTCAACAGCCTGTTTAATCCACCGATATACCGCGCCAATGCCGACAAACTGAGCGGAGGCCGCACGGTCGGCATCCCACCGGGTCGCGCTTGCCGGGGCAATCGCCGGACATCCGTTTGTGACAGAGCGCGAAGTCGTACTTGACCGGATCATCGGGGTCGAGCAGCCGGAGCGACTCGGTGATCTGTTTCGCCATTCTCGAGGTGTGAGAGCGGAGCCGTGTGAGACCGATCGCGCGGCTCATGTTAGCGATGTGGGTGTCGAGCGGGATGATGAGCTTTGCCGGCGAAACCTCGGGCCAAAGCGCGAAATCAAGATGGTCTCTGCGCACCATCCATCGAAGAAAAAGATGGAGGCGCTTACACGGCCCGCCCGTTGATGGCTTCGGGAAAAGGTGCCGAAATCCCCGAGAAAGCCGGCCACCAGGGAACACCGGACTCAGATCCTGTTCGAGAATGCCTTGAACGAATTGCTCCAGCGCAGGTGAAACGTCGCGATCACTTTCGGAGTAGCCTTTAAGGAAATACGCGCGCAGCGAGCCGTGCGCGGCGAGAATCCGCTGAACCGCGAGACAGAATGCCGCAATGTCTCTGGGCCGGTTAAACCGATAGCGAAAATGACTGAAGCGCCGGCCATCAGTCTTCGGATCGAAGCCCTCGATGAATGCGGCGGGGTGAGGCCCCATCACGTGAAAGACCTTCTCAAGCTCGCGCGAAAAGAGCTCCACGCGACCGTAGGCCAGACAGGCCGTGAGCAATGCCACTACCTCACGGTCCCCGGGCTCCGGGTAACGGAGCGGAAACTGGATCGCGTCGCGCTGGATCCGTCCAGCGTAATCAAACTCCCGATAGAGCCGCTCCAGCGGTTCTTTCAAACGATGCCGAGATTGACTCATCCGATCAGCGTCGAAGGCTCACTAGCCCCTTGTTCGCCAAAAGTCTGCATGTTTCTGTCAAACTCTATTTCGACATCCACTCGCGCCGCGCCGAGATGCGGGCAGCCCGAGGCCCGAGGGAGAAGGAACCCCGAGGCGTATGCGGTATACGTTGAGGGGTTCCGACGACCGAGAACGAAGGGATGCGACGCATATCGGCGCGGCGCTAGAAGCCATCTCAGAAATGCTTTGGAGCGCGGGTCCCCTACCACGAGCGACTCTCGCCGTGCTTCAGCAGGTAGAGCCACTCCGAGGCGATCTGAAGGCGCTCCGCCTCGGACTCCACGCGTTTGATCGGCTCATCGAATGCTTGAGGCATGAAAAACGTCCCCCAGTGAATGGAAACGAAGCGGTCTCCTTTCACATCCAGGAAGAGCTGGAGGGCTTCCTCGGGCGTCACGTGGTTGATTCGAACGGCGTTGGTGGCCCCGTACGGGGCGATGGGAATCGCCGCGAGCTGGAACGGGCCGAGCCGCCGGCCGATCTCTGACAGACGCTCGTTGTAGCCGGTGTCTCCCGCAAAGTAGAGCTTCTTCTCTCTGCCTGCGACCACCCACCCAGCCCAGAGGGTCCGGTTTCGGTCCCACGGCGTGCGTCCCGAAAAGTGCTGGGCAGGCACACACGTGATCGTGAACTGTTTGAACGTCGAGCCCTCCCACCAATCAAGCTCCACCACGTCATCGATCCCGATATTCAGGAACCATTCCTTGAGTCCCAAGGGAACAAAGAATCTGGGATGGTGGGTCTCGGCCAATCGAAGCACGGTCGAGAGATCCAGATGATCGTAGTGATCGTGGGAGATCACCACGAAGTCGATGCGGGGAAGGTCCTCGAACCTGAGGCCGGGCTCGCTAAAACGCTTGGGCCCGGTAAAATTCACCGGACTCGCTCGTTCGCCCCAGTGCGGGTCTGTGAGAAAATTCATCCCCTCGAGCTGGACGAGCAGCGTGGAGTGTCCGACCCACGTCACCGTGGCCTCATGACCGTTGTCACGGAGAAGCTTTCCGTTATTGTGAGCGCGGGGCAGATTGACAACCAGATCCGGCTCGGACAGCGACGCCCATATCCGGCGGACCCAAAACCGAGCGATCAGCAAACGGCTCGGCGAGCTGTTCTCGTCAACGAAAGGATTGCGGAACCCAACTTCGAGGTGGTGTGCCGGCGCATCGGCTTTTGGTTTGAATGGAGGACCCGAAGCGCACCCTTGACCAACAATCAGAGATACCGAGAAGAGCAGCGCAACAACCAGGAACAGGCGGCGCACCGTACGATCGGCCATTTCTCTTTAACTTATCGCATACCCGCTCAATGTCAACATCCGACGCGCCAGGCTCGCTGACCTCTCGGCTTGACCACCTTCAACTCTTTTCTTCGTCTTGATGCACCCGATGGCTTTTGCGATCAAATGAACTCTGACCAGCTATCCGAAGAAAAGTCATCTGTCCTCATCGAAGGGCAAGATCCTCAAGTTTTTCCGCATCCTGTTAGAGGACGGTGATGCTGCGAATACGCGCTCCGTTGTGAGTCAGAAGCCTGTGTTTCAATTCGTCAGTAGTCTTGCGGTCGTTCTCGGTGATCACAGGGTTCTCTAGTCCCGTCGCCCCAGCGCCATGAGGGAATAGAAGCCGCCTCCTTCCGATCGTAATCTATAGTCTTTCAGGAAATTGCTCAGAGCTTTCTCAGATCAAGCGGCGGCAGACCGAGGAGAAGTTCGCGCGAGAGCGCCCAGAGGGCGAGGAGCGCTTTCGAAAGATCGTGAGCGGAGGCGGCGAGGAGGCGGACGAGGCAACCGCCTCGGGCGAGCGGGCTCACGCCGGCCGCGATGGACGGCAGCTCGCGGAGCTGCTCTTCCAGCGCGTGAAGGATCTTCTCCCAGTTTGAAACGCTCTCGGCGAACAGCCCGAAAGTTGCCACATAGCCGAACCCTTCCATTCCGCCCAATCCTTCTGGCAGCCATTTCGAGGAGCCAAGTTTGATCCGATCCAGAAAGCGCGGTTGGCCCTGCGCGGCGACGGTAATTCGGCTGACCACCTCGCTAAATCCCCAGCGCTCTCCTCTGCAGAGCCGTCCGACGGCAATGGCGTCAGCGAGAATCGCCCGGCTCCCCTGCCCCATCTCAACAGTCAAGGATTGATGGAGAATCGAGCCGGGGTACGGGATGACATGATCGGGGAGATATTCGAGGACCGCGCCTTCACCAAGCGTGATGCTAGTGTCCTGGAGAGCAGGAGGGCCAAGGCTTCGATAGACCTTGGTGGCAGAAGGAGTGGTCAGGCAGACGTGAGCGCCAGGCCCCAGCGTGATCTCGGTCTTCAGGCGATCTCCTCCCAATATCCCTCCTGTGGGATTCAGCAGCATGAGGCAGAGTGTGCCGCCGTCAACCGGGATTGGCTCAAGCGCCTGCAGTGGAAGCGTGAAGCGGCGCTCCGTGAGCACGGTTGCTGCGCCGCGCCGCTCGAAGGCGAGCGAGAGCCTCCCGTCTTTCCCGACGCGATCAGGCGTCGAAGAGAAGGTTGGATCGAATCCAGTCGATGATTGAAGCAACACCCGTTCCGTCCTTCAGGTTGGTGAAGACGAATGGCTGCGCCCCACGCATCCGCTTGGTGTCTGCCTCCATCACGGAGAGATCTGCGCCAACATACGGCGCCAGGTCGATCTTGTTGATGACGAGCAGGTCGGAGCGCGTGATACCAGGTCCGCCTTTGCGCGGGATCTTCTCGCCAGCGGCCACGTCGATCACGTAGATGGTGGCATCCACCAGCTCAGGGCTGAACGTGGCGGCCAGGTTGTCTCCCCCGCTCTCCACAAAGAGAAGCTCCAGACCGGGAAAGCGCGCGAG
>Ga0209342_10008259_pt1 | contig 10430 bp, 6 predicted proteins | sample RifCSP16_2_FD_184023 | JGI IMG/M metagenome (GOLD analysis project Ga0209342, IMG submission 184023) | Soil microbial communities from Rifle, Colorado - Rifle CSP2_sed 16_2 (SPAdes) (version 2) | ecosystem: Environmental > Terrestrial > Deep subsurface > Rock core/Sediment | place: Rifle... | reverse complement strand
GAGTCACCCTTGAAGGGGGCGCCGGGGGTGTCATGACCCCCGTCATAGCCACCGCGCGCGAAGCCGACGAGCATTCAGCGAGAGGAGGCTCATCGATGTCTTCCGTCGCCACCGCGAGCCGCGTCGTCGACATCCGTTCCCTCGGCGCCTGCGCCGACCGCAAGGCACACGTCCTCGCGACCTTCGACACCCTGCCCCCCGGGGATGGCCTCGTGGTCGTCAACGACCACCGCCCCCGGGGTCTGCTGCTGCACTTCCAGGAGCAGAGACCAGGGCAGTTCGAGTGGTCGGTCCTGGAGGACGGCCCCGAGGTCTGGCGGGTCGAGATCCTCCGTCGCGACGCCGACGCGGGCACACTCCGCGAGGTGATGGAGGCGCTCGCCTGGGATCACGACCGCCTCGACGCCCTCGAGCGCAAGGCCTTCGCCGCGCGTGCGGCCGCGGAGCTCGCGGATGCGGCCGCGATCTAACGAGTCTTCGCCACCGGCCTGCGCCGTCACATCGGCTTCGAGGACCAGGTCCTCTTCCCGGAGTTCGAGGCACGGACGGGCTTCACCCCCGACCACGGTCCGACCGCGGTGATGCGCTCCGAGCACAGGCAGATCGAGGCGCTGGTCGCGCGAATCGAGGAGGGTATCGACGACGCCTCGACCTCGGTCGACCTGCTCCGGCAGCAGCTCCACGAGATCCTGGGCGCGCACAACGTCAAGGAGGAGCAGATCCTCTACCCCGGCACCGACCGGACGATGACCCCCATCGAGAGGGACGCCCTCGTGCGGCGCATCCAGGCCTATTGAGGAGTGCGGGGCCACTTCCTTATCTGCTGCGCGAAGACCTCGGGGTCGGACGTGGGGAGCTTGCAGACGCCCTTCTCACAGACGTAGGCGGTCGCCTGGCCCTTCCGAGCGGCCTTTCCTTGCAGGAGGGGGACCAGGCTTGCCTGGGCCTGCAGGTCCGCACCCTCGACGGCCACGGCCAGCACGCGGTTGGGGAGGAAGGTCGATCGAAGGCGATCCAGCAGTGGTTCGGCCTCCTTTCGCGAGGTGGGCGCCACGATCACGACCTCCTTGGGCGAGTCGCGCTCGAAGTCGACGGCCAGGAGCATCTCGGACAGGGCGGCGGGGGCCTGGGCCAGCCGCGGCTCGAAGGTGCTGAGGAGCCTTTCCGCCCTCCGTCGGAACCGGTCCTCCGTGGTGAGCTCATGAAGGCGTAGGAGGTTGAGGGCCTCGACCGAATTCCCCGAGGGCTCGGCGCCGTCGTAGGCGGGCATCTCGCGAGCCAGCAGCGTCTCGTGGTCGCTGCTGGTCATGAAGAACCCGCCGTTCTCCTTGTCCTCGTAGAACCGCTCCAAGACTCCGTCCAGGGCCAGCGCCTCCCGGAGCCAACGGGGCTCGCCCGTCGCCTCGTAGAGATCCAGCAGCCCGGCGATCACGAACGCGTAGTCATCGAGATAGGCGTTGTGCCGCGCCTCTCCATCCTTGTAGCTCCTGAGGAGGCGGCCGTCCTTGCGCATCCGCGCCAGCACAAAGCCCGCCGCCCGGGCCGCGCTGCGTGCGTACCGCTCGTCACCGAGGACGAGCGCCGCCTGGGCGTGGGTGCCGATCATCAGGCCGTTCCAGGCGGCGAGGATCTTCTCGTCTCGGAGCGGATGGGGCCGCTCGGCGCGGACCGCGTAGAGCCGATCCTTCGACTCCTCGACGGCGTCGGCGACCCTCTCGGGCGCCAGCCCGAGCTCGCGAGCGACCTCCTGGATCGGCCGTGCCACGTGCAGGATGTTGCGCCCCCCGAAGTTCCCTCCCGGCGTGACGCCGTAGTAGGCGGCGACGATGCGCGCGCGCTCCCTGCCGAGCGCGGCCTCAATCTCCTCGAGAGTCCACGTGAAGAACCATCCCTCCTCGCGGCGGCCGCCCGGCGCGGGGCTGTCCGCGTCGGTCGCCGAGTAGAAAGCGCCCTCCGGCGACGTCATTCCGCGCTCGACGTAACGGAGGATCTCCCGCGCGACGCGGCCGAAGTCCTCCCGTTCGGTGGCCTGGTATCCCTCCAGGTAGGCCGAGACGAGGAGGGCGTTGTCGTAGAGCATCTTCTCGAAGTGGGGCACGAGCCAGGTGGCGTCGGTGGAGTAACGGTGGAAGCCACCGCCCACCTGGTCGTACATCCCGCCCGCCGCCATCCTCTCGAGCGTCTGCGTGGCCATGCGCTGGGCTCCCGCGTCGTGCGTCCGCCGGTGGTAACGCAGCAAGAAGCGCACGGGCAGGCCGCTCGGGAACTTGGGGGATCCGGAGAGACCGCCGTTCGTGGAGTCGTACCGCGAGCGATAGTAGGAAGCCGCCGCTTCGAGGACCGAGGCCGTGGGCAGCCCCTTCCCACCGGGATCGGAGGCGAGGTTCAGGCGGATGGCCTCCGCCAGGCGAGACGATGTCTCGGTGACCTTGTCTGCCTGAGACCGGTAAGCCTCCTTGAGCTTGCGCAGCAGGGTCAGGAAGCCGACACGGGCACCGCGGTCGCCGTCGCGGGGAGGGAAATAGGTCCCGCCGAAGAAGGGCTTGCGGTCCGGCGTCAGCCACACGGTCATCGGCCAGCCGCCGCTGCCGGTGAGCATCTGGACGGCGCTCATGTAGATGGCGTCCACGTCCGGCCGCTCCTCGCGGTCGACCTTCACGATGACATAGTTCTCGTTGATGTAACGCGCGATCTCCTCGTCGTCGAAGGACTCCTCCTCCATCACATGGCACCAGTGGCAGGTGGAGTAGCCGACGGAGAGCAGCACCGGCCGGCCGAGCCGCCGGGCGGTCTCGAACGCTTCGTCGGCCCAAGGGTGCCAGTCGACGGGGTTGTGGGCGTGCTGGACCAGGTAGGGACTCGTCTCGAGGAACAGGCGGTTGGTGTACGTGGGCGATCCATCGGGGCGCAGGTGACGGGTGCGCGGCTTGTAGCCCGGGTCCCGTGCCGCCCATCTGGCCCGGAGCCTGGCCACCAGCTCGGCAGGGAAGGGATCCGCACCGGGCAGCGCGTCCCCAACGCCGTCCTCGGCAGTGAGCGAGGCGTTGGTGACGACCGGCGTCTCCGCCCGAGCGGCGCGCGTGGCGGCAGAACGATCCGTGCGGTAGAAAAGCCCGGCCAGAGCGGTCGCCACCAGGAGTGAAGGGATCGCGACCACCGCGAGGCCGCGCCTATCGGCCTTCAACCGGAGGCTCCGGCGGGGCGGGCGCGCTGCCGCCGATGGCCCTGACGAGGCCGTACTGCGCCTGGTCGTACTCGGCGACGACCGCGACATAGTCGTTCCGCGCGCGGGTCAGGTCCTGCTCGGCGAGGATGTGCTCGAGCACCGCCGCGATCCCGAACTCCTTCCGCTCCTGGCTCAGGCGGAGCGCCTCCTCCGCGGCCGACAGCCCTTGCCCGGCCGTCGCGACCTGGTCCGCGAGCGATCCGACGCGTGTCCACGCCTCGACGACCTCACGGACCACCCGCCGGCGGGTCCTTTCGGCCTCGAGGCGTGCCGCTTCGAGGCGGGCCCGTGCCGCCTGGACGCGGCCGGAGTCGAAGAGACCGCCGGGGCCGATACGCCAGCCGACGGTGACCGCATAGTCTCGGGAGCCCCCGAACTCGCCGGGGGCGTCTGTCTTGCCGCCGCCGAGGCCGCCCAGGAACGCGAGGGCCCCGACGGAGGGGATGAGAGGCCCGACCACCGCTCCGTCCTTCGCGTCCTGCGAGGCCGCGAGGCGGGCCTGCGCCGCCCTCATCTCGGGCCGGGCGTCCAGGGCCGTCTGCACGAGCGACTCGACCGAAGACCCCGCGTCCACGACCGAGAGGGGGACCAGCTCCTTGTCCTCGGCGACGAGCGGCGCGGCGGCGTCGAGACGAAGTGTTTCGGCGAGGCGGGCGGCGACGACGCGCCGAGCCACGAGCGCCTGGCGCAGGGCCAGCTCGGCACGCTCGGCCTGTGTCCGGACGCGCAGGGCATCGCCTCGGAGAGCGAGCCCGACCTCCACCGCGCGCTGGAGCTGCTGCTCGTAGTCGCGTGCGATCCGCACGGAATCCTTCGCCACGTCCACGGCGGCCTGGGCGCGCAGAAGGTCGAAGTAGCCCTCCACCGCGGTCAGGACGGTGTCCGAGCGTTGGGCCTCGAGGCTGCCCTCCGCCGCGGTGACGAGCTTGCTCGTCTCGCGGGAGCGGAAAAGCGCCGCGCCCACATCCGCCTGCGCGGCCAGGACGATGCCGGGGCTGTAGCTGTGCTTGTGCACGTCCACGATGTCGCCTTCGGTCGCCTGCGTGAGCCCGTCGTGCCTCCGATACACGAAACCCGGGGAGAGCCAGGGGAAGAACTCCTGGACCGCGCTCCGGTGCCGGGCCCGGGCTTCCTCGAGCCGTTGCTGCGAGATCTGGATGTCGAGGTTCTGCGCCCCCGCGAGCCGGAGGACCGTCGCCAGATCGATCCGGCCTTCGGCGGTAGGCCCTTCATCGGTCGCCCCGAGCGGCGCCGCGCTCGCGCCGCCGCCGGCCGCCAGGAGCACCGTCAGGAGGATCGCGGGCGCGGCACCGATGCCGGGGCACCTCACTTCGCCTCCACGGCCCGGCACGCCTGTCCATCGGAGAGGGCCTGGGCTCCGGAGACGACGAGGGCGTCGCCCGGTGTCAGGCCGCCCAGGATCTCCACTTCGACGCCGTCGTCCAGGCCCGTCTGGAGGGCGACCTTGCGTGCCCGGCCTCCGTCCACGACGAAAGCGAACGGCTTCCCCTGCTGGGTGAGGATGGCTTGCGCAGGAGCCATCAGCGCGTCCGCCTTGCGCTCCAGGCCGACCGTCACGCTCGCGTACATGCCGGGCCGGAGGGCGCCGTCCGCGTTCTCTATATCGATCTCCGTCGCCATCGTCTTGGTGGACTCGTCGAGGGCGTAGGCGATCCGGGTCACGCTGCCCTTGAACGTCCTGCCCGCCAGCTCGCGCACCGACACCGTGGCCGGCAGGCCGGCCCTCACGAGCCGGACCTCCGTCTCGGGCATGGCCACCTCGACGCGCACACGGCGGAAGTCCATGACCGTCACGACCGCGGCGCTCTTCGCCGAGCCGCTGGAGGTGGCGGCCGGGATGAAGGCGCCGGGGTCCACCCACCGCCTCGTGACGACACCCGAGAACGGCGCCGTGAGCTTCGCGTACTCGAGGAGCGTCTGTGTCCGCTTCAGGTTCGCCAGCGCCACCTCGTGCCTGCCCCGGGCGCTGTCCACGGCCTGGGGCGTCACGAGGTCGGGCGCCCGCCGGCTCGCCTCGCTCACCCTGCGGTTCTCGACCTCCGCGACCTCGACCTCGGCCTCGAGCTTCACGATCTCCGCCTCCATCTCCGGCACCTCCAGCTCGGCGAGGACCTGCCCCGCCTTCACCCAGTCGCCCCGGTCCACGGCGATGGACTTGAGGTAGCCGGCGACCTTGGCGTACAGCGTCGCCTCCTGGTAGGCCCGGATGCTGCCCGGGAGCGTGATCTGGCGGTGGAGGGTGCGCCTCTGGACGCGCGACACGGCGACGCTGGGGACGGACGTCTCCTGCGCCTCGCCGCCGGTCTTGGCGGTGCCGGAGGACGTGCAGCCGCCAAGCCCCGCGAGGGCGAGAAGCGTCGTGAGCGAAAGGACACGCCGGCTTCCCAACCCGCCGCCCTCGCCCCCCTTCGCCGAGAGGAAGAGGATGGGCACGACGAACAGGACGGACACCACGGAGGCCAGGATCCCACCGACGACGGCTCGAGCGAGCGGGATGTTCGCGCCGCCGGCTATGGCCATGGGCGTGAGGCCGAGGACCGCGGCGAGCGCCGTCATGAGGATGGGACGGAGGCGGATCCGGGCCGCCTCGATGACGGCCTCCTCGGCGCTCCGGAGCCGCCCGGTCGCATGTCTCTCTGCGAGGAGCTGGTTGGCGAAGTCGACGAGCAGGACGCTGAAGCTGACGACGATCCCGACCATCATGATGACCCCCATGATCGACTGGATGCTGAGATAGGTCCCGGTCAGAAAGAGCATCCAGGCCACGCCGATGAGGCCCAGGGGGACGGCGCACATCACGATGAGGGGATCGAGGAACGAGCGGAACTGGACGACCATCACGAGGTAGACGAGGGCCACGGCGAGCACGAACCCGAAGCCGAGCGAGGCGAAGGACTCCTTCATCGACTGGACCTCGCCGCGGACATGCACGTAGTAGCCCTCGGGGACTTTGCTGCGGTCGGTCCGCAGTGCCGCGATGTGACGCTCGATGTCGGACGCAACCGCCCCGATGTCCCGCCCGCGCACGTTCACGAACAGATCGACCACCCGCGTGATGTTGAGGTGGTTGATCTCGGAGGGCGCGGTCGTCCGCGAGAGGCGGGCCACGTTGCGCAGTGGCACCGGCGTGGGCTGGGCCCTGCCCGTCACCGGGATGTCGAGGACGGTGTCCAGGGACCGGATGTCCTCCTCCCGGTATTGGGCGCCGATGAAGTAGTGGTTGCCGGTCTTGTGGTCGATCCAGAACGAGGGGGCGAAGTTCACCGAGCTGTTGAGGGCGGTGACGATGTTCTTGACGATCGTCTCCTGGGTCAGCCCGAGCTGAGCGGCCTTGACGCGATCCACGTCCACGTTGATCTGGGGCGCGTCGAGACGCTGCTGGATCCGTGCGTCCACGGCGCCGGGGACGCCTTCGGCGTACCGTCTGATCTCCTCGGCGATGGCGTGGGACTGCTCGAGGTCCTTCCCTTCGACCTGGACGTTGATGGGCGACGCCAGCCCGAAGTTGAGGGCCGCGGTCAGGAGCCCTCCGGTGTCGAAGCTGAACTCGGTGCCGGGGAACTCGCGCCGCAGCTTCCTCCGCAGCTCGTCCACGTACTCGAAGGTCGAGCGCCCCTTCTCGGCGAGCTGGACCAGGATGAAGGCGTCCTGGGGGCCGGAGTTGGGCGTGTAGGCCGCCGGCCAGTCGTAGAGGACGCCTATGTTGGAGATGACCATGCGCCGGTCGGCGTCCGGGACCGTCTCCCGGACGGCGTCCTCGATCTGCGACACCAAGCGCTCCGTGTTCTCGACCCGCAGCCCCGTCGCCGCCCGCACACGGATCGTGAACTGGCGGGCGTCGGTCTGGGGGAAGAGCTCGGTGCCGACGGCGCGAAGGAGGAGCATCGACCCGGCGAAGGCCGCGAGGGCGGCGGCAAGGCTGGCCCCGCGGCGCCGCAGGGCCGCCCGCAGCGCCCGCTCGTAAGAGGCACGCAGCCGGAGAAACCACGCGCCCCCCTCCTCATGGTGCGTCGCACCCGCGCCCACTGACGGGGCCCCGGCCCGCAGCAGCCGGGACGCCGCCAGTGGCACGAGCGTGAGGGACAGCAGGAGGCCGGTGAAGATCGCGAAGATGACGGTCTTCGCGAGCGGCGTGAAGAGGAACTGGCCCAGTCCGGTGAGGAAGACCACCGGGAAGAAGACCACGGCGATGGTGAGGGTGATGATCACGAGCGGCCGGGAGACCTCTTCCGCCCCCACCGAGGCCGCCTCCCGAGGCGTCTTGCCCAGGGACAGGTGCCGGCTGGCGTTCTCGAGGACGACGATCGATTGGTCGATGAGGAGGCCGAGGACGAGGGCGAGGCCGCCGAGGGTCATGACGTTGAGGGTCTCCCGTGTGAAGTAGAGGCCGATCAGCGCGCCCAGGCCGGCAAGCGGGAGCGAGAGCACGACGATGAAGGTCGGGCGGAGGCTCCGGAGGAAGACCAGGATCATCGCGCAGGCCAGGAGCGACCCCAGCAGGCCCTCCGTCACGACGTTCCGGATGGCCTGCCGGACGTACACCGACTGGTCCATCACGACGTCCAGCTTGACCTCCTTGATCCGCTCCAGGATGGCACCGAGCGCCCGCCGTATACCCTCGACCACGGCGATGGTGTTCGCACCCGGCTGGCGATAGATCGGGATGTAGACCTGCCGGCGGCCGTTGATCCGGACCACGTTCGTCTGGATCTGGTGCGAGTCCTCCACCTGCGCCACGTCGCGCACGTAGACGGGAAGCCCGGTGCCCACGCGGAGCGGAAGGTCGTTGAGGTCGGCGACCCTTTCGACCATCCCGTTGGCGTTGATCTGGTAGTCGATCGCGCCGAACTTCGCGTTGCCGGTGGGGATCATCACGTTGAAGTCGCGGATGGCGTTGATGACGTCGAGCGGCGCCAGGCCGCGGGACTGGGCCCGCTCGGGGTCCACGTAGGCGAGGATCCGGCGCAGGCGGCCGCCGTACACCGCGGGCGCGATGACGCCCGAGATGGACTGGAGCCGGTTCCGGAGGTCGAAGTAGGCGACGTCGTAGAGCTTCGTCTCGTCGAGGGTCGGGCTCGAGACGCTGATGAGCGCGAGGGGGATGGACGCCGTCGGGTCGAACGGCATGACCATGGGCGGGATGGTCCCCGGCGGCAGGTAGTAGAGGTCGCTCATCGCCAGCGACGTCACCTGCGCCATCGCCGTGTTCGGATCGACGTTCTCCCCGAAGAAGTCCTTGACGATGCTCACCCCCACGAGCGACTTGGCTTCCTGGCGGACGATGCCGTTGGCCTGGCCCGTCCAGCGCTCGAGGCGCGTCGTGATGTCCCTCTCCATGATCTCGGCGGGCATGCCCGGATAGAAGGTCAGGACCTGGACGGCCGGGGTCTTGAAGATCGGGAGGATGTCGGTGGGGAGCCGCACGACCGCGGTGAGGCCCACGACCAGGATGGCCAGCGCCAGGACGACCACGGCGTGAGGGTTGCGGAGCGACGCTCGGATCATGCGCTCCGGATCTCAGTAGGCCGCTCGCTCGAGCATGCGGCGGAGGTGAGCGCGCGGGGCGGCGCCGACGACATGCAGACTGAGCCCGTCAAGCGTCCGGCTGCAGACTCTGAGGCCCCGGGTCTCACGGCAGCCACTCCCGGCGCTAAGCCCGTGATCGCCGACGAAGAGCGACAGCGTCACGTCGGAGTCGTCCCGGTAGAACAGGAGCTGGACGCGGCGGCCCTCGATCTTGCACAGACGGGCGCCGATCAGGTGGGCCCCCTCGAGCCGCGGGGCCACCGGCGTGAAGGGCAACCGCCCGGAGAAGAAGCGGATGACCTCCGCCGGATCCTCGGTGGCGACTTCCGCGGGCATGGCCTCGGGGACGGAGTGGAGGTGGTCCGCGGCCAGCTCCTCGGCCAGCTTCGCCGTGGGACCCTCGGCGGCGTGTCGCCCCGAGACGTAGGCCCAGGCCGCGAGAAGGACGCCCGCGGCCAGAGCGGCCTGAAGGACCAGCCGCAGCCTCCCGGAGCGGCGTCCCCTGAACACGAGGGACTCGACGTGCACCCTCACCGCTCCCGGAGGGGCTTCCCGGCTGGGGAGCCGGGCGATGGCATGCTTCAGCGCCCGCAGGGACCGGAGGCGCCGGTCGCATTCCGGGCAGGCCGCCAGATGGCCGTCGACGAGGTCGCGCTCCCGGGGTGGGAGAGCGCCATCCAGCTTCGCCGATAGGCCGTCGAGCCCCTCGCCGCAGCCGGTCATCGCGGCCGCCCCTTTGCCTCGGTGTTCCAGGCGGCCAGAAGGACCGCCAGCCTCGCACGGCCGCGGGCGATCCTCGAGCGGACGGTGCCGAGCGGGCAGCCGGTGATCGACGCGATCTCCTCGTACTGGAAGCCCCAGAGGTCGCACAGGAGGACCGCCTCCCGCTGCTCGCCGGGGAGGTGCTCGAGGGCATTCTCCAGGTCACGGGCTTCCAGCCGCTCGATCCGCTCCGCCGCGACGAGGGGCATGGCGGCGGGCCCCTCGTCCTCGTCGACGAGGTGCAGCTCGGGGCGGCCGTGAATGTACCGCTGCCGGTTGAGGTGGAGGTTGCGCGCGATCTGGAAGAGCCAGGCCCGGCAGGCCCCGGGCTGGCGCAGGCTTCGCCAGGAGCGGAAGGCCCGCTCGAATGTCCCCTGGACCAGGTCGTCGGCGTCGGCGCTGCTGGGGCTCAGCCGGCGGGCGAGGCCGGTCAAGTCCTCCAGGCACGCCATCGCCAGCGCAGCAAACTCGTCCCGGGTCAATCGAGGGTTGGCCTCCTACATATTAGAGACCCGCCAAGTCCCTTGGGAGTTCCCCCGTTCCACAGCTTTCTATGACAGGGGAGCGGGCAGCCCCGGATCCTCGGCGAGGGGGGAGGTCCCAGCCGGATACCCGTGGGGGGCGCGGATCGACCCCGGCCTGAGCGACCGTCCGACGCTCCCTCCCCCACCCGGTGACGGGCTATCCTAGAAGCCGATGGCCGCGGTCGAGGACTATCTCCGCAAGAGCGTCCTGTTCCGCAACCTCAACTCGGATGACCAGCGGAGGTTGGCCGCGGTCGCACTGGCGAAGACGTATGAGAAGGGCGAGGTCATCTTCAGCGAGGGAGATCCCCCGGATTTCCTGTTCACGATCGCGAGCGGACGCGTCAAGGTGGTCAAGGCGATCGCCTCCG